>Ga0310696_10000161_pt1 | contig 117954 bp, 67 predicted proteins | sample AusTroGonzalo_MG_4_FD_203885 | JGI IMG/M metagenome (GOLD analysis project Ga0310696, IMG submission 203885) | Bovine rumen microbial communities from tropical cattle in Woodstock, Queensland, Australia - Gonzalo_02 (v2) (version 2) | ecosystem: Host-associated > Mammals > Digestive system >...
CCGCGAATCAATGCCAACTCGTCGTCGTTCCATTCATTTACCTTCTTGTCCCAGCTGATGCCGGCTTTGGTCAGAATCCGCTGAGCCGTGCTTCTGCCGATTCCGTAGATATAGGTCAAGCCGATTTCACCGTGTTTGTTTTTAGGTAAATCAATACCTGCAATTCTTGCCATATTACTCTATTGTTTTTTTATGATGAATAATAATTTAATTTCTCGATTAACCCTGACGCTGTTTGAATTTCGGGTTCTTCTTGTTAATCACATACACCACACCATGGCGTCTCACCACGATGCAATCTTCTGATCTTTTCTTAACTGATGCTCTGACTTTCATTTTATAACTATTTTTTATTATTAATATTCTCTCTTTCAAGTCTTAAGTCTTAAGTCCCAAGTCTCAAGTCTAATTCTTATGCCGGTACGTGATTCTGCCCTTCGTCAGGTCGTAAGGGGTGATGGCCACTTGAACGCGGTCGCCCGGAACGATTTTGATGTAGTGCATACGCATTTTCCCGGACAGGTGGGCAAGAATCTCATGACCACTTTCCAGACGGACGCGATATTGTCCGCTTCCCAAGGCCTCAATGACCTCGCCGTCAACTTCTACTGCTGCTTGTTTTGCCATATCGTTTATATCTTTTAATACAATTCTTCTGTTCCAATGACTTCGCCCAGCAGTTTGTAGGTGGAGATGACTTCCGTGCCGGTTTCGGTGATGATCAGCTGGTGCTCGAAGTGAGCCGACGGTTTGTGGTCGCGCGTGCGGATGGTCCACCCGTCATTTTCCATCACAATCTTATGACTGCCCAGATTGATCATCGGTTCGATGCAGATGCACATACCGGGAGCGAGTTTCATGCCCTGACCGACGTTCCCGTAGTTCGGGATATCGGGCTTCTCATGCATATCCTTGCCGATACCGTGCCCGCAGAGTTCGCGCACGACACCGTAATGGAACTGACCCACATACTGTTCGACCGTATGGCCGATGTCGCCGATGGTGTTGCCCGCTTTGGCCACTTCGATGGCTTTGTAGAGGGACTCCTTGGTTCGCTGGCACAGTTTGTGGACTTCCGGGGAGACCTCGCCCACCTCGAAGGTGTAGCAGAAGTCACCGTGATATCCGTCCAACAGGGCGCCGCAATCGACGGAGATGATGTCGCCGTCGCGCAGGTACTGGTTAGGGTACGGGATACCGTGCACCACCACATCGTTGACGGACAGACAGAGCGAAGCCGGATAGCCTTCATACCCCTTGAAGGAGGGGATGGCGTGATGGTCGCGGATGCACTGCTCACCAATCTGGTCGAGATAGGTAAGAGGCACGCCGGGCTTGATGCACTTGGCCACCTCTGCCAAGGTCACCGCCACCACGTTCGCGCTCGCTTTGAGCTTCTCGAACTCGGCTTCCGACTTGTATTTCACTCTTCTGAACATCGTATTTACTAACCTATATAGTCTATTAGTGAGTGCCATAGATACCGCCGCCGGTACGACCTTTGATGCGGCCAGACTTGGTGAGACCGTCGTAGTGGCGCATCAACAGGTGGCTCTCGATCTGCTGCAACGTGTCAAGCACAACGCCGACCATAATCAGCAGGGAGGTGCCGCCGAAGAACTGTGCGAACTGTTGGTTGACACCGAAGTGACGCACAACGGCGGGCAGGATAGCCACGATACCGAGGAAGATGGAACCGGGCAGCGTGATACGGGACATGATTTTGTCGATATACTCCGCAGTCTGTTTGCCGGGTTTCACACCAGGGATAAAACCGTTGTTCTTCTTGAGGTCTTCCGCAATTTGCTGCGGGTTGATGGTGATTGCCGTATAGAAGTAAGTAAAGGCAATGATCATCAGGAAGAACACAATATTATATCCCAAACGGTTATAATCAATGAAACTGCTCCAGAAACCAGTGGTGGTCTCCTGGGAGATGTTCACGAAAGTCAAGGGGATAAACATGAGAGCCTGGGCGAAGATGATAGGCATCACGCCGGCAGCATTCACCTTCAGGGGCAGATAGTTACGGACGCCACCATACTGTTTGTTACCGACCACGCGTTTGGCGTATTGGACGGGGATACGACGGGTACCCTGAACGAGCATGATACAAAGTCCGATGATGACCATCATAAGGATAATCTCAATGATGAAGATGATAGGTCCGCCGTTCATTTCCGTGATACGGGCGGTGAATTCAGCCTTGAGTGCGAAGGGCAGGCGGGCGATGATACCAATCATAATGATCATGGAGATACCGTTGCCGATACCGTTATCGGTAATACGCTCACCGAGCCACATGATAAAGAGGGTGGCGGAGATGAGCAGGATGAATGCGCAAATGGCAAACGAGGAAAAACCTAAGAAACTGGTTTCGAGCATGGAAGGAACCACGGCGTTACGGAATTGTCCAGTCAGCTGGGCGATGTAGGCGGGAGCCTGCACGGCAAGCACGCCGACGGTCAGGTAACGGGTGATCTGGTTGATTTTGGTACGGCCACTCTCACCTTCCTTGGCTAAGCGTTGGAAGTAAGGCACAGCCAACGTGAGCAATTGCACGACGATGGAAGCCGTGATGTAGGGCATGATACCGAGTGCAAAGATGGATGCATTGGAGAAAGCACCACCGGAGAACAGGTCAAGCATGCCGAGCAGACCTTTCTGGGCTGCGCTGCTGAAAGCAGAAAGGGCGCCTGGGTTGATACCCGGGAGCACCACATGCGCGCCCAAACGGTATATCAGGATAATGAAGAGCGTGTAGAGAATGCGCTTGCGCAGATCTTCAATCCTGAATATATTCTGAATGGTTTCGATAAATTTTCTCATTGCAGTGATGATTTAATGAAAAATTACTCAGCTGCGGGGGCGTTCACGAGTTCAGCAGTGCCGCCGCATTGTTCGATAATGGCCTTGGCCTTGGCGGAAAACTTGTCGGCCACCACATGAACCTTGGCGGTGAGCTCGCCCTTGGCGAGGATGGCGATGAGGCCGTTCTTCTTGGCCAGACCGTTGTTCACCAGAACCTCGCGGTCGATGCGCTCGACACCGAACTTGTCGGCCAGCATCTGCAGGGTGCTGACATTGATGGCGTTATATTCAACGCGGTTGATATTCTTGAAACCTCTCTTGGGCAATATTCTGTAGATAGGCATTTGGCCGCCCTCGAAGCCGATCTTGCGGCTGTAACCGGAGCGGGATTGTGCGCCCTTGTGGCCGCGTGTGGAGGTACCACCCTTACCGGAGCCTTGTCCTCTGCCAATTCTGCGTTCTCTGTGTGTTGATCCTTTTGCCGGTTTTAAATTGTGTAAATCCATCTCTTTGATATTCAATTGGTTACTAAATTATAATTCTTCAACGTTTACTAAATGTTTGACAGCGTCGACAATGCCCAGAATTTGCGGGGTAGCCTCGTGTTCAACAGTTTGGTGCATTTTGTGCAAGCCCAATGCCACCAAAGATCTTTTCTGACGTGCGGGTCTGTCAACCGCGCTTCTAACTTGTGTGATTTTAATCTTTTTCATCCCTTCTAAAATTTATTTTTATTACTAATAATCAAAAAAAATAGCCCACTTTCGGAAGAAAATGCGCCTGACATGACATAACGAAACCATAAATTCCAATCGCCTCTTCCCTACCCTATTTTCATTACAGTCCGTGAAATCAATCAGTTACGCGGTTCAAACCCTGTCTTCCACCCGCCTTTGCATTCCACTTCAAAAAGCCTGCAAAAATACATTTTTTTCTTTATCCACAATGCGTTGGTGATATTTTTTTTTATTCTGCATTTTGCAACTAAAAAAGGGACGCCATTTCCGGCATCCCTTCTATATTATAATATTGTATATACTTCGTTACCTGATAGAAATCCGGTCGATGACAATCTTTCTATCCTTGGCAGCCTGGAGGCCATAAACAGTCTCACGGGTGTTCGTGGTGGAGAAGCTGTGGTTGACCTGTCCTTCGGGAACGCGATGGATGGTGAGACCGGGTTTTGAGCCGTTGATGTAGGGAGCGAGATAACCGCCGCGAGCCTGCGCCATGTAGTTGAGGACGCTTTGGATACGGCGTGCGGAGAGGTGCTTGTTATAGTCGCTGCTGCTGAGCGGGCTGGCGAAACCGCTGATGGTGAACTCGACAGTCTGGCCGTCCTTGAGGGCGTCCACAATAAAGTTGGTGAGTTTCACGAGGCGGTCATAGCCGGTCTGGATGGAGTCGTTGAAGAAAGATTCCACAGCATTGGTGGCATTGGTCTTCTGTGCACCAGCAAGACCCTTGCCAGCATTGGTCACGTAAGTGTTCTTGGCGGCCATGTAGTCATTGTAAAGGCCGACATATTCCGTATTGGTCGTTTCCTGTTTGGTGCGGGGATCCGGACGGTCGTTCTCGAAGTAGAGCGTGATGGGTTTCACGATATCCTTCTTGGCGGCTTCCATTTCGGCTTTCTTCTTCTCGGCAGCAACCTGTTCCTCATAGTCGAAAACGACAGGGATTTGGACAATCATGTCCATAGCCTCGCAGCTCTGGGTGCAGGGAATCATCTTGGGGAAGGATTTCACCACGCGGAGAGCCTCGTTGTCAAACTCCGGATAGCCGGAACTTTTGATCACCTCAACATCCGTCAATGTACTGTCTTTCAAAACCTTAGCCTGCACCGTCGTGGTACCGGAGATTTTTTGGTTCTTCAGGTTGACGGGATACACTTTGGTTTTGTTGATGTAGCGGCACATCGCCTTGTTTCCGCCCTTGAACGTGGGGAGCGACATGGCGGCAGTGGGAACCACATGGTTTCCGTTGGAGTCGGCGAAGACAATTGCAACACCCGACTTCTGGCCGCGCTGACCGTAGACGTTACCTTGGTCGCACTGCGCATAACTCATTGTGAAACAAGCCATCAACGCGAAAACGGCGACGAACTTAATTGTGGAAAAATTACTTTTCATACCTATGTTATTTTACATTATATTCCAAGGCGCAAAAATACATTTTTTCTTAATACACGCAACAAATATTTTTTTTATTTTGTTATGATACGATTGTTTTTGGGATAAGGTTACACGAATAGGGCGCAATTAACGGTTAAGGGTTAACGGTTAAGGGTTAATGGTTAATGGTTAAAAGGTTAGAGATTAAAAGTTTCAGGTTTATTCCTGATCGCGAGGGCGGCGGGCGGCATAACCGTGGAACTTGACAGCATCTGAGTACGACTGATTCTCGGACACGGGCTCATCTCTCAGACAGCGGACGGAGCGGCCGTATTTCAGGGCATCATACGCAAGGGCCACCACATCATACGTGACAATTCCAAGACGGAAGAAATATCCCGTGGAGTCTGAATTAAGCTGCGGGGAAGAAGACCAGAAGTGCGCATCTTTGCCCGGGTCAAATTCGCGTCCGCCGAAACCGGTAAGGGTATCTATGTTACCTCCGAGATTGTCGTACCACGCTCCAGCGGGGATGGCGGAGAAATAGGAGGCGTCGTTGAGATAGTCCGGAACCTGATATTGCGGGCTGCACGGTCTGGGAACGGCATCTTGATTAATGGTATATGTTATGGGAGGCGTTTCAACATTAAACCAGAAATTCCGGGAAGCCACCGCCTTGGCCAAATTGGAGTTGTCGTTGTCGCACCAATATTCGGGACGTGCTTTCAGATAACCAATGAGATCTTTCCAATCGTTCGTGTCCGGCACATGCCAGCCCACGGGACAGAGGCTGTCGCGAACGGCGGCATATCCGTTGTAGTAGAAACCGAAGATGGAGTCCGGGGAAGTGGCCAGCTTCACAATGCTGTCGGTGCTTTTATCGGTATTGCTCAACCGATAGTACGCGGGAACCGTCGTTCCAATCTGACTGGAGATGGTGCTGCCTTTGCGATATTTCGTGGTGCGCAGGTTGGTCTTGGCCCAGCACTGGTTGCCGATCTTCACCGTCTGGTAGCGATTGCCGTCAGCGTCGGTCATGGTACCGCAAGAAACTTCCGGATGGTTGGGAGTGGTGAAGGAGAGCTCCTCGCCATAGACGGTCTTGTTGTCGTATTTGATGAACGCCTTGTAGTCGTATTTGGTGTTGGGCGTAAGGTCGCTGAACGTATGGGTCATCGCATTCCCGCCCGTGAACTTCACGGTGTCGTATTCGTAAACCCCGTGGCTCTTCTTCCATACAAATCCTTTTGCCGTCAGCGTCACTTGGTCTGGATTGCTAATCGTACCGAAGATGGTGGCCGATGTCAGCGCGATATTGGTGGCATTTCCGGTCGTGACAGTAGGCTTGACGGGTGTTTTGAACGTAAGTTCATCGCCGTAGTAAGTTTTTCCGTCGTAATTGATAAATGCCCTGAAAGTATATTGGGTGTCGGGGATAAGGTTTCCCAAAGTAGTGACTAACTCCGTACCCGTAACATTCTTGATATCATAGTAATTTTTCGAAGATAACTTCCACTCAAAACCCTTCTTTACGATGACAATGCCATTGGGATTGAAGATTGTACCGTGGAGTTTGACTGACATAGGCATAACTGCGGTGGCACTATCGGTTGTAACAACAGGTCTGACGATGGTTGTAGTATCATCCTTGATGCATCGTACAGAGAGGAGACCGCTCTTTGGAATAGAATAATAATTTTGCAAATCAGCCAAATACATTGAAACAACATAATACTTGGCAAAATCACCTTCAGAGGGCATTGCCGTCCAAAAATAGGCCACAGCACTGTTCATTATCGGTAAATATTCACCATAGAAAAGATAACCGGCAGGAACAGCAGAAAAGCCAGAGGCATTATTGTTCTCCTGATCTTTGCCCACTGTGCAGTCAACGTTATAATCACCCCATAACAGACTGTCAGCCATAGCTTTGGCATTATTGTCCAGATTATTGCCACAAGCATAGTTGCCTCTCAAATAGCTCGAAAGAACCATCCAATCACCGTCATTGGGCACATGCCAGCCGTCGGGACAGAGTTTACTGTTGCCTGTATCCACGGCAGCATACCAGTTGTAGTAGAAACCAAATGTAGAGTCCGTATAGGTAGGGATCTCTGAAAGGACAACCGCAGAAGAGACGCGAGAGAAAGATGCGGAAATAGACTGTTCGGGATCAACATTCTCTGGAATATCATTCCCGTTGCGGAACTTGGTGGTGCGCAGGTTGGTCTTGGTCCAGCACTGGGTGCCGATGAGCACGGTCTCATAGGGGTTGCCGCTGGCATCGATTATCTGGGAGGTGCCGCAGGAGAACGTCTGAGGCTCCGGTACGGGCTGGGGAATCCCCATGGAGTCGCGCAAGGCAGCTATCTGCTCTGGTGTCATGGACTGCACTACGCTCAACAGACCTCCCGGACTGATACGGTCAGTGTACAGGGCATACGGCACCGCACTCACCGGCATAATAGCGGACAGGTGCGAGCCGTCAGACAAATTGAACTCGGAGATGACATAGGCCGAAGACCATGTCACATCGGAGAGGCTTCCTGATTGGGGCACTCCGTCACCGATGGTCAGCGACACCTGGCCATTCCGACTGGTCGTTACCGAGTGAGTCTCGGAATAGACGACAGGGTTGCCGTTGGAGTTTGGCGAGATGGCGATGATCACCGTCACATTCTCACCGGACACCAACTCGTTGGCGGTGTTGCGCACCACAGCTGAATAGTTCAGTTTCTGGGCGGTCGCAGAGACCGCCAGCAGGAGGAGTGTTGTTATGATGGTTATGGTTCGTTTCATATTCTTCTGTTACATTATACTTTTTGATGCCCCAGGGCTCGCTTCGCTCACCCTGCTACTTCTTCTTGCCCTATGGCTCGCTTCGCTCACCTTGCTACTTCTTCATACCCTATGGCTCGCTTCGCTCACCATAGGTTGGCATACTTCAGGCCTTCGGCCCTCTTGGAATATGTCTTAATATTAATTACCGGTGGTGATACCGAGGGCTGCGCGCAGGGCGGCCTTCTGCTCGGGAGTCATGGCCCCAACTGCATTGAGGATGCTCTCCGGGCTGAATGTATCGGCATACAGAGCATACGGCACCGCATTCACGGGCACAGTGTTGATCACATGCGCATCGCCAGACAGGGTGTAATCGGTGGTGATGAACGCCGTGGGCCACGTCACATCGGAAAGGTTACCGGTTTTGTTAGTGCCTTCACCGATAATCAGCGTCACCAGACCGTTTTGGTTCGTCTGCGCCGCATGGACTTCCGAATAGACGGCGTTACCAGTCACGCTGTTCGCGATGGAGACCGCCACTGTCACGCTCTCGTTGGCCACGAGCTGGTTTTCACTGTTGCGAACCACGGCTGAGTAGCTCAGTTTTTGGGCGGCCGCTCCGACCGTCAGCAGCAGGAAGGCTGCTATGAGTGTTAGGTTTTGTTTCATATTGATGATATTTTACTTTTCTTGTATGGGGTTATTCGCGCTTCGCGCGTCTTGCCTCTTCGAGGCTGCTCAAGGTCTGGCATCAGACCCCCACACTGCGGCTTCGCCTTGTGTGGGGTTATTCGCGCTTCGCGCGTTTTGCCTCTTCGAGGCTGCTCAAGGAATTTTATGTCCCTATAAATTTTTTACACAGCGGACGCTCACGGCATCGCTGGCCGGGTAGATATTCTCTAACAAGCCCGGGCAGAAGTTGGCACATGTGAACACATGCACGTATGTCTTATGGGTGGTCGTGTTGTGGCTGAAAGTGTCGCTCCACCAGTCGGTCTGGGTGCCGAGGCCCTCATAGCGGTCGAGAAGGGAGTTGTACATACCGGCGGGAACGGCTGTGAAACCCGTGCTGTTGGTGTTGTCGCCAGCATGGGTGCCTATCCACAACGTGGTGGCATTCAGCGAGGGAGTACTCTGCGTATGCAACGCGGCAATCTCCGCGCTCGTGGGGATGTGCCATCCATTCGGACAGATACCTTGGATATAGCCGTCCATATCGGGCGTCGGCATGGTGCTCCCGTCCTCGGGAACGCCTACTGCAGAATACCAAGTATAGAGTCGCCCGTAAGTGTTCACTGTGGTCGCTTCGTCAGAAAGCAGGGAAGAAGTGTAAACCAACGGTTTAGCAATCTCTGTAGTGCCGTCGGCGTAGTGCGTGGCCCGCATGTTCGACTGCGTCCAGCAGTAACCGGCCACCGGCACAGTGGAGTACGGGTTGTTGTCGCCGTCATACACCGTCTCTCCACACTGCAGCATGATTTCCAAAGTGAGTTTCGCCAGCAAGTCATAGCCGAAAACCGCACCGCCGGGCGTATATCGGATTTCCTCATAGGTACCCATAGGGGTCGTCGCCGGCACGCTGAAGCCGTGACCCGTGTAACCTTCGCCGTAATACACCGATTCGTTGTAGTTTTCGCGCACCAACTGCGCCTGCGTTACACCCTCAGACACCTCATATCCGTTCTGTGTGGAGATGGCGTCGAAAGGCTGCCCAAGCACCACGTTGAGGTTTTGATTGGTGTAGCCGCCCGCATTAAACCCACACGAGGACACCGACTGCGCATTCAAAAGAATGAACGGCGAGACACAGATCACAAATAATGCAATGAGGGAAATATTTTTCATTATTTTCATTGATTATTTATTTATATTTGTATAATATCTGCAAAAATATAAAAATTTTAAATACGTTCAGGCCGCGAGGTTGCGATAATCACGGATTCTTAGCAATCCGGTCGCAAAACCGAGGAGCAACGCGAAAACAGTAAGAATGACCATCTGCCATAGCGCATGGAGATGAAGGACTTTCGGGGCCAACGCCACGACGGGAATCAAAACTGCAAGAAATATCAGGCACCGCAGCCACGGCAATGACTTCAGCGGGAAACCGATGATGCGCACGGCCAGAACGAACTGCAACACCGAAACAGTGGACAACGTGACGATACTGGCCACAGCCGAACCGCATGCCTGCATCCGCGGAATCAGTATTATGTTCACCAACACGTTGATGACAATGCCTACCGCCGCTATAATGTTCAACTCCTTCATACTTCCATTGGCGGTAAGCAGTGTGCCGAACAGATAGTTCATGGAAATGGGTATCAGACCGAAAATAATGAGACGGAAGACAGCCACACTATCGTCTACATGATTAGTATACAGCAATTGAATCACAGGGACACGATAGACGAACAAAATAACGACTGCAGATATGGAAAACAAGAACAGAAACGAAAAACTGGTGCGCACCACGGGCACAATATCCTCTTTCTGTTTCAGCATTTTGGAAAAAAGCGGCAATAAAATGACGGAAAACAGGTAGGCTATCATCGCTATAGTGTCTAACAGACGGAACGCAGAGGCATAAATACCCGACTGCTCCGCCCCTGTCTCCAGCGGGAGTATTCGCTCCAACATCACAGAATCCATACGATAATAGCATGACATCAAAAGAGTGATGAGCGCATACGGGAAACTTTTCTTCAATATGACAATAAAGAAAGCCGGATTCCAATTAAGCCGCCGCAGCTTCGCCTTACGCAGCACAATACCCAACGCTATAGCGATAGTAATCACGTATGCGACGGTTTGGCTCCAGATGAACCACTCGATGCGGAACGGTTCGTCCGTGATATTACCCCATAGCAGCAATCCGCAAAACAGAATCATCAACAGTTTGTCAGTCACAGAGATGATACTGTCCGTCTTGAACATCAAGAGAGCGGAAATATTAGAACGGACATACAGGAGGAACAAATTCAGGAACTGGTTCAACCCAATCCAGAAAAGGAGTCGAAGTTGGTTTCCGCGGTAACCGATGAGCAACCCAACGGCAAAAATGACAGCAAAAAAGATAACGCCGAGCAACAACCTCAGCACAATGATGTTCGACAAGTACTTATCCAACAATTGGGTGTTCCGAGCGATGTTACGGTTGTTGTAGTTGGCAATCCCCATGTCTAACACCATGTAGAAGAGCATGGTGAAACTGAAGATGGAGAAATAGAGTCCGTAACTCTCGGCCCCCACGCTGTTCTGCACCCCCACTTCTACGCCAAGCGTCCAAAACGGCTTGATAAGGATGTTCAGAAAAATGAGGAGACAGAGGTTGAAAACGAAATCTTTCTGCTTCAAATCAATGTACAATTTACAATGTACAATTCACTAATCACTGATCACTGTTCACTAAAACACAATATTCACAATCTTCTTCGGCACAATAATGACCTTCTTGGGTGTTTTGTCATCCAGCCATTTTTGCACATCAGGATTTTCGAGCACCAGGGGTTCTATGTCCTTGGGCGTATAGTTGGCGGGGAACGACATCTTCAGGCGCATCTTGCCGTTGAACGAAACCGGATACACATACTCATCCTCTTGCATATATTGCTCATTATAAGTAGGATAAGTGGCTTTCAATACAGATTCGCCATGACCGAGCAACGACCAGATTTCTTCCGTGATGTGCGGCGCGTAGGCAGACATCAAAATGCAGAGGGGCTCCAAGATTGCGCGTTTGGTGCACTTGGCATCATTGAGTTCGTTAGTGCAAATCATGAACGCACTGACCGCCGTATTGAAAGAGAATCGCTCGTTGTCCTCTTCTATCTTCTTGATGGTCTTATGCAAGATTTTCAACTCCGCTCTGGTGGGTTCCTCATCGGTGACGCGGAAGTTGCCCTCGCCGTCGAAATAGAGTTTCCAGAATTTGCGAATAAAGCGGGAGACCCCCTCGATACCGTTGGTATCCCACGGTTTGGCCATCTCCACCGGTCCGAGGAACATTTCATACATGCGAAGCGTGTCCGCCCCATATTTCTCAACCAAATCGTCAGGATTCTGCACGTTGTATTTCGATTTGGACATCTTCTCAACCTCCCAACCACAGATATACTGTCCATCCTCAAGGATAAACTCAGCATCTTTGAAGTCGGGCATCCAGTTTTTGAAAGCCTCCAGATCGAGCACGTCGTTGTGGACGATGTTGACATCCACATGGATGGGCGTTGTCTCGTAATCCTTGCGAAGATTGAGCGACACAAACTTGTTGGTGCCGACCACACGATAGACAAAGTTCGAGCGACCCTGAATCATACCCTGGTTGATAAGTTTCTTGAAGGGTTCGTCCATGCAGCTCACACCGATGTCGAAGAGGAACTTGTTCCAGAAGCGTGCGTAGATAAGGTGGCCGGTGCCGTGCTCCGCGCCGCCGACATAGAGATCGACATTCTGCCAATACTCATCGGCCTCCTTAGATACCAGCTCTTTATCGTTCTTCGGATCCATGTAACGGAGATAGTAGGCACTGGAGCCGGCAAATCCGGGCATGGTGCTATACTCGCGCGGATAGCCGTTCCAAGTCCAATCCTTGGCACGGGCGAGCGGCGGTTCGCCGGTCTCGGTAGGCAGGAACTGGTCCACCTCTGGCAAAACCACAGGCAACTCGGACTCAGGAACGGTATAAGGCATCTCTTCTTTGTAATAGATGGGGAACGGTTCTCCCCAATAGCGCTGGCGGCTGAAGATAGCGTCGCGCAAACGGTAGTTCACCGTGCCGTAACCGATACTCATGTCATTAATCTTAGCAATCACCGCCTTGCCGCCCTCTTTGACAGTCATCCCGGTGATAAAGCCGGAATTGACGCACACGCCGGTCTTGCTGTCAAGAGATTCCTCCCACGTGTCGGGGTCGCTGGTCTCATCCACGGCGGGCGCCACTACCTGACGGATGGGCAGATCGAAATGGCGTGCAAACGCGAAGTCGCGGCTGTCGTGGGCGGGCACTGCCATGATAGCACCGGTGCCGTAGTCAGAAAGCACATAATCGCTAATCCAGATGGGGATGCGCTCCTCCGTGATGGGATTGATGGCGAATGAGCCGGTGAAGACCCCGCTCACTTTTTTGACTTCCGCCTGACGCTCACGCTCGGAACGGTTCTTGGCCCACGTAACGTATGCTTCCACCTCCGCCTTCTGCTCCGGCGTGGTGATGGTCTCAATCATCTCATGCTCAGGACATAGCACCATGAAAGTCACCCCAAAGATGGTGTCGGGACGGGTGGTAAAAATCTCGAAAGCGGCCTCGCTCTGCACACCATCGACATTGCCGCCCATGTAGATTTTCTTCCAATCCAACTGGCCCTCTTTCGCGAGGGGAAACCATACGGCAGCACCTTCGCTTCGGCCGATCCAGTTTCGTTGGATTTCCTTCAACGAGTCGGTCCATTCCACCGTTTCGAGACCCTGTAGCAGACGCTCGGCATACGCGGAAACACGAAGAATCCACTGCCGCATCAGCTTGCGCTCCACGGGGAACCCGCCGCGCACGGAAAGTCCGTTCACCACCTCATCGTTGGCAAGCACAGTGCCGAGTTTCGGACACCAGTTCACCCATGTGTCGGCCAAGTAGGCCAACCGGTAGTTCATCAGCCACTCCTGACGCTCCTTTTCGGAAGCTCTATTCCACTCTTCGGCCGTAAAAACCAACGGGTGGGTCTGCGCCGCGTCAAGGCCGTCGGTGCCGCAAGCTGCAAACTGCTGCACAAGGTCGGCAATCGGACGGGCCTTGTCCAAGGTGTTGTCATAATACGAATGGAACAACTGGATGAACGTCCACTGCGTCCATTTGTAATAGTCGGGGTCGCAAGTTTTGAACGAGCGGTCCCAATCGAAAGAGAAACCGATCTTGTCAAGCTGCTCGCGATAGCGGTTGACATTCTGGTCGGTGGTGATAGCGGGATGCTGACCAGTTTGGATAGCGTACTGTTCCGCGGGAAGTCCGAAAGCATCGTACCCCATCGGGTGCAGCACGTTAAAACCCTTCTGACGTTTGTAACGGGCATAGATATCCGAAGCGATATAGCCCAGCGGATGGCCCACATGCAAACCCGCGCCCGACGGGTACGGGAACATATCTAACACATAGTATTTAGGCCTATTATTATCGATTTCCGTCTTGTACAGGCCGGTCTCTTTCCAGTTTGCCTGCCATTTTTTCTCGATTTCTCTGAAATTGTATTCCATTTTGGTTTGTTGTTTATAGACTTAAGACGTAAGACTTAAGACTTTTGATTCTTATGTAAATCCCTGATAATCTGTTATATAGTCTTTTATTCCATATTTCTTTATTTATCGTATTATCAAATAATAGTCTCAAGTCTCAAGTCTAAAGTCCAAAGTCCAAAGTCTAAAGTCTCAAGTCTCAAGTCCTAAGTCTCAAGTCCTATTTATTATTCACGACAATCTTCCGGCTCTCCACTCTCCTGCCCTTTTCGTTGAGGAATTGGACGGTGTAGTGTCCGTTGGCAAAACGGGTGCAGTCGATTTCGAAGTGCGTGTCCTCGCAATTGGCTTGGTACACCAAACGGCCGGTCTCGTCATAAAGGCGGACCTTGCTCACCTCGGGAGCATTCTCCAGATTGATATGCAATGACTGGTGCACGGGGTTCGGATAGAGCGTGACAATAGCTTGTGACGGATAATCCTCGATACCGACGTTGCAGTAGATATCCAGAGAGATTTCCCGGTAGCCGCAGTTGTTAATACCGCGAGCGGTGAGCGTGCCGCTACCGTTGATATCCACATTCAAGGTTACATTGCTATAGGAAGAGTTCGAAAGAGTCCAGTGCGTGTTGGAGATACGCCACTCATAACTGCTGACATACAACGGGTTGTTGATGGAGAAATAGGCATTGCCATGCTGTGTGATATTCGGGTTACCATTAATGGTGTCAAGGCGCGGGAGCGGGTTGACGGTAAGCAGCAAATTGACAATACTGTCACAGCCGGAAACGGTTTGCAACGCGCGGGTATAGGTAAACGTGCCGGCGGTGTCGGCCACCGGAATGTCAAATCCGTACTGGGAGAAGGATTGTCCTTCGCAGATGGCACCCGTGACCGCGATGTTGTACGTCGGCAGTGTCGTCACATGATGTTCGGCTACTGTGGAACAACCGTTAGTGCCGGTAGCCGTGACCACATACGTGGTGTTGTCCGGCACAACCTCCACAGAGAGCGTGGTGTCGCCTGTGCTCCACAGGAACTCTGAAGCATTAGAAGAAGCGATCAAGGTCGTGGAATCTCCCTGACACAAACTATTGACACCGAGAATGTTAAGGAACGGAGCCGCAAACTGAATCACATCAACACTGGCGGTCTGCTCGCAACCGTAGCTGTTGGTGGCGGTCACCGTGTAGGTTCCGCCTGCGGAGATAGTAATCTGCGCAGTAGTATCACCCGTATTCCAAACATACATATTTTCGCCCACGACTGAAAGCACCTCGGTCGTATTCTGGCAAATCGTGTTGACCGCATTCATAGTGAAAACCGGAACCGGCTTGTCGATCACAGTCACCGAAGCCATGGCAGTACAACCATGGACTGAACTTGCGGTAACCGTATAGGCACCTTGCTCGGAAACAGTGATTTGGTTGGTGGTAGCACCGGTACTCCAGTTATATGCGGCGGCATCAGAAGCCGTCAGCGTGGCGGATTCGCCGTGACAGATGGAAAGATTGCCCGAAATAAAGACTGCGGGAGCGGTTTCCACGTTCACCACCTTGTTGATGGTTGTGCTACAACCATGCTCGTCATAACCTATCACATGGTAAGTGGTGGTCTCAAAAGGCATCACGGTGATGGTAGCACCACCCTCACCCGTGCTCCAAAGGTAGTTGTTCGCACCCGAAGCGGTCAGAGCGGTGGCCGCACCTTGGCAGACCAGGCCCGCCCCGTCAATGCTGACAATCGGATTGTCCCACACCGTAATGGTGATGGAATCCGTACGCATACAGTTCAACGAATTCGTGACATTGACTCTGTAAACGCCCGGCGTCGAAACCGTGATTGAGTTGGCCGTGGAACCGGTGTTCCACTGGTAAGAATTACCACCGGCCACGCTAATGGTCGTGCTTTGTCCCTGACAGATATTCGTATTGCCACTGAAAATAATCGACGGCAACACGTTGACCGTGACAATAGCCGTGGAGGTCGCCGAACAGCCGAAATCATTATAGGCAGTCACGGTGTAAGAGGTGCTGAGGTTGGGGAAGACAGCAATATCTTGAGTGGTTTGGCCATTGCTCCATGTATAGGACGTACCGCCAAGAGCCGTCAAAATGGTGGACTGGCCGGCACAGATGATGCGTTCACCAAGAATCTGCACCACTGGCACATCCTCCACATTCACCACTTTCTGCACCGTTGAAGAGCATCCGTTGGAGTCGTAACCCGTAACACTATATGTGGTGTTGGCAACGGGTGAAATTGAAATCTCCGAAGAGACTTCACCCGTGCTCCAAGCATAGGAGATCGCTCCCGAAGCCGTCAGCGTGACCGCACTGCCAGCACACACATGGTTATCGCCCGCTATTTGCACGACAGGTTTCGGATTGACTTGTACGAAAATGGAATCCTTACGGGAACAGTTCTGGGCATTGGTACCCGTTACATAATAAAGACCTGTGGTCGAGATGTTTACATTCGCGGTCTGGGCACCGGTGCTCCATGCGTATGAGCTTGCGCCGACTGCGGTGATGGTCGTCGTGCTGCCAGCACAAATCGTGGTGTTGCCGTTAAAGACGATATTAGGCAGGGGGTTGACATTCACTGCAACCGCAGAGCTTGCCATACAGCCATAAGCGTTTGTCACAGAGACCACATACGACTGGCTCGTCTCGGGGGCCACCACCACACTGCTTGTAGTGTCATTCGTGGACCAACTGTACATCGTACCGCCCGTGGCCGTCAACGTGGTGGACTGACCCGCACAAATGGTCTTCGTACCGAGAACCTGGATTACAGGCAGGGGCTGCACATTCATCACACGGCTGACCGTTGTGCTGCAACCATTAGTATCATAACCTGTCACTGAATAGGTAGTGGCTGTGGCCGGTGTCACCGAAATAGAAGGCGTAATCTCTTCGGTATTCCAAAGATAGGTATTAGCACCGGAAGCGGTCAGCGTGGCAATACCGCCGGCACAGACATAGTTGCTACCGGCAATCTGCACGGCAGGATTGGCGTTCACCTTCACAAAGACGGAATCCACTGTCGAACAGTTCTGGACATTGGTGGCCGTCACTCGATAATAACCTTCCTCCGTCACATTGATGGTAGACTGTTGCGAATTGGTTGACCACACGTATGCGTTGGCACCTGAAACGGTCACTGCGGCCGTTCCACCCTGACAGATAGTCGTATTTCCAGTGAATTCCACATTAGGCAGGGCATTCACAACGACATTTGTCACCAGACTTGAAGAACATCCTAACGCATCGGTCACGGTCACCACATACGCCTGGGGAACTGCCGGAGTCACCGTAATGCTGTTAGTGGTCTCGCCATTATCCCAAGCATAGGTGCTACCGCCCGTTGCCGTCAGCGTGGTGGACTGACCCGCGCAAATGGTCTTGGCACCGGCAACTGTAATAACCGGCAACGATTTGACAGTCAATATTTTAGTAGCCACTGACTGACAACCGTTGGTGTAATAACCCGTCACCGTATAGGTGGTGGTAGCCATCGGACTGACAGAAATCTCGTTATACGTCTCCGTAGTGCTCCACACGTAAGTATCGGCACCGGAAGCCGTCAGCGTGGTCACATCTCCTTGACAGATATAGTTGGCACCCGCGACTTGCACATCAGGATTGGCATTCACGGTCACGTAAATGGAATCCGTGTTGGAACAGTTCTGAGCATTGGTAACCGTCACGCGGTAATATCCGGCATCACTCACCGTCACAGAGGCGGTCTGCGCACCAGTGGACCAGGCGTAGGCATTACCGCCGGCAGCTGTAAGCGTCACCGACTGGCCCTGGCACATCACCGGATTGCCGCTGAAGGTAATAGAGGGCAGCGCGTTCACCGTCACGGCCGTTTCCAAACTAGAGGAACAGCCCTTGGCGTTGGTCACCGTCACCACATAGGATTGTGAAATAGCCGGCGACACCGTGATAGAGTTACCCGTAGCACCGTTGCTCCATTGATAGGAAGTGCCGCCTGTAGCGGTCAACGTGGTGGACTGGCCCGCGCAAATGGTCTTTGTGCCTGAAACAGTAATCACAGGTAACGCCTCCACATTTACAACTTTGGAAGAAGTAGACTGACAACCATTTGTGTCATAGCCTGTTACAGAATATGTAGACGTAGCGGCCGGCGACACAGAGATGGTTGCCGCCGTTTCGCCGGTCGTCCAAGAATAGGTCGCCGCACCCGTGGCGTTAAGCGCAGCTACTCCACCAAAACAGATGTAGTCAGGTCCGGAAATCTGGACATTGGGGTTCGCATTGACCTTGATGGTCACGGTACTGGTATTGGAGCAGTTTTGAGCGTCCGTGGCGGTCACCGTGTAGGTGCCGGCACTGTTGAGCGTCACTGTGGAGCTCTGGCCACCCGTGCTCCAAGCATACGTGTTCGCACCGGTTGCGGTAATATTGGTTGACGTGCCCGCACAAATGGTGGTATTGCCACTAAAGGTAATCACAGGCAGCGGATTCACCGTCACCGTAGCGGAGGCACTTGACATACAACCGTAAGCATTGCTCACCGTCACTGAATAGGACTGGCTTGCGGCAGGCGCCACGGCGATATTGCTACCCGTGTTGCCCGTATTCCAAAGATAGGTCACCCCGCCGGTGGCGGAAAGCGTAGTGCTCTTACCCTTGCAGACAGTGAGATTGCCATTGATCTGAGGCTCGGGAAGATCATGAACCACTACCCCGCGGGAAGCCGAAGAGACACATCCGTAGGTGTTCGTAACCGTCACATAGTACTGCCCGGCGGCATTCACCGTCGTACTCGGGTTATGGTCTCCGTTGCTCCATGCGTACTGGGCAATGCCGTCGCCCGAAACCGTCAGCGCGGTGGATTGTCCCTGACAGATCTCACTGGTGCCAATAATGCTGATTTGCGGCAGTTCGTGCACCACCACATAAGAATGATATACCTGGGAACAGAGGTTTGCGTTGGTCACCGTAACCGAATATTCGCCAGCCTCTGTCACTGAAATGCGACTCTGATGACTGCCCGTGGACCACTCAAAACTGCATCCTGAAGGAGCGTCGGCAATGAGCTGTGCCTGCATGCCCCGGCAAATGTCCACCGTCTCGGTCACCACGGCCACAGGCAACGGATTCACGGTCACTAACTTCTGCGCCGTAGCTGTACAGCCGTTAGCACCCGTCGCGGTAACTGTCATCGTAGATGTAGAAGTCACATCAATTTGGTCGTCATATTGTCCCGTGCTCCACTGATATGCGACTCCGCCCGTAGCGACAAGGTGGGCCGTGTCGCCGAAACATACCGACGACGGACCGTTAATAAAGACTGACGGCAGCGGATTCACCGTAATCTGGGTGGTTGTGGTGGCCGTACAACCGTTTTCATCCGTCACCAGCACCGTATAGTTCGTGTTGATGTTTGGGGAAACCGTGATGGAGGCCGTGTTCTGCCCGGAGTTCCAATGGATGGTGTTGGCAGTGGTGATCGCCGAAAGGGTCACCTCGTCACCGCGACAAATCTCGCTCTGCGCCAAAATATTGACGATGGGAGCCGGATTCACCAAAACGGTGACAGACGTCGTGGCCGTACATCCGTAGGAATTGGTGGCGGTCACTGAATAGGTGCCGGTGGCGTTCACCGTGATCAGCGCCTGTGTGCTACCGTTATCCCATGCGTAAGTGGTACCGCCAGAAGCACGCAACGTCGTGGATTGCCCCTCGCAGATGGTCAGGTTGCCACTGACGGTCGGCGATGTGGTGCTGTATTCGCTCACCGTGGCCGACAACGTGTTCTGACAACCGGAAGAATTGGTCACCGTAACCGTGTATTGGCCCGCGGATGAAATGGAGATGTCACTCGATGTGCTGCCATCGAACCAGTGGTAGGTGTTGGCGGCGTCTCCCGTAACCGTGAGCGTCGTGCTCTGACCATGGCAGAAATAGCGGTTACCCGAGATACTGGCATTCACCGGCGCCGTCGTCACAGTCACACTCTTCGTAGCAGAGCAACCAAATTGGTCAGTGCCCAACACAGAGTAGGTGCCGGTGTAGGCGGTCGTGATAGACGGCGTGACCTCACCGGAAGACCACTCGTAGGTGAGCGCGCCTGAAGCAGTCAGTGTGGTGCTTCCACCCTGGCAGATGGTGTTTCGACCGTTGATCTTTACATTGGGCTGTGCGTGCACAACCAATTCAACAGAAGCACTTTTGGCACATCCGTTCGCATCCGTGACCGTCACCGAATAGGTGCCCGGCGTGTTCACCGTGAGCTGGCTGGCGTGAGCTCCTGAATTCCAGTAATATACGGTGCCGCCGTAGGCACGCAATGTTGTGGACTGCCCCTGACAGATATCCGTGCTGCCCGTAATGCCCGCGTTCGGCAACGGATTCACCGTCACCGTGATGCTCTTTTGGTTTGTGCAACCGTATGTATTGAAAACCGTCACCGTATAGGTCGTGGTGGTAGTTGGGGAAACCGTACGCGTATTGTTCGTCGTACCATCCTCCCACTCAAAACGCAAACCGCCGATAGCCTGCAAGAACACGCTGCTGCCTTGGCAAACATGGTCATAGCCCAAAATATCTGCCGGGGGCGGCGTCACATCCAATACCGACACCGTAGCGTTAGCGGAACACTCGAAAGCATTGGAAACGGTCACCGAATACTGTCCGGACATACTCACTGTGATGGACGACTGCGTTGAGCCGTTGCTCCAGAGGAAAACACCGCCCGTGGTTTGAGGCGTTAGCGTCACAGACCCGCCACTGCAAAGGAAAGCGGTGTCCGTCAGCACGAGGGTCGGCGACTCCTTGACGGTCAGCCGCACAAAGAAAACGGAATCATAAGCCGCACTGGTGTGCACTAAGAAACGATACAGTCCGGCCTGTGTCAAGGTGCTGTCGGCGTAGGTCGTTGGCATGGCATTGGAACAGACACTCAACATTACCGTGTCCGTGTTAATCACCGCCGGATGAATGGTCAGATACAAGGGGACTATGCTGTCGCAGCCATGCACTGTCGAAAGGGTCTGTTCGTGGTAACCCGCAGTATAATAAGAACTGTCAAGGAAAACATACGGCAGGTCATATTCGCCCACCTCGGCAAAGATCGTATCCGCCACGAAAGTCGGATTATGGTGAACGTTGAGCGTGACCACACTGTCGTAACCGTTAAAATGATAGGTATAGACGTGCGCGCCCGCCGTGGTAATCTGCGAACCCATGAAGTTTACGGTCGTGTTCGCACAAACCGTTGTGTCTAATATTGTGTTATACACCTGATTTACAGTAAGATTCAGTGAATACACCGTATCGCACTCCGTGGCCGTCGCCGCAGGCGCAATCTGTTGATAGAAACCGGTCTGCGTGTAGGGGACTCCACGATACATGTACGGAATCTCGTTGAGCGACACCGTTACCGTTTTTGTAGTGTGTACATTCGGCATAATCGTAAGATTCAGTGTCCTGTTCACACTGTCGCAACCGTAGCGGTTCTTCAGCATCGTCGTATAGGTCCCTGAAGCGTAATAGGCCGCCCCGTTATATTCGTATGGCCGCTGCATTTCACAGATCCGCACATCAACGGTATCTTTCACAGGCTGGACGTTGAGCATCACACGAAGCGTGTGGTAGTCCATACATCCAGATGCATTCGCCTGCTTATAGGTGAAAAGGGTCGAAGCCGTGAACGTGGTGTCGACAATAGCATTGGTAAAGGTATATGAACTATCTGAAGTACAGATATTTACAGTATCACGGAGAGAATTATAAGTATTAATGACCAGCATCGTATAGTCTCCGCACACGGTGTCCGGATCGTCATTGATGAAATAGGTGCCCGCAGCCGTGAAGGTATGCACCGAATCATAGACGTAGGGAAGCGAATCCGGGCATAAGGTCACCGTCACCGTGTCCATCTGCGGGGTGTTGACCGTCAAGTTGATGGTTAACGTAAGGCTATCGCAACCGAATTTGTTATACTTTTTAATATTGTATGTTCCCTGAGCATTATAGGATCTCTCCTCATAGACGTAGGGCAGATCCGTACGGCACACCGAGACATTCAGCGTGTCGGTCAGCGCGGTAGACGGTCGCACTTCCAGCACCAGTACCGTGAGGGCGCTGCAGCCAGTAGATGCAGTGTGAGGGATGCTGTATGTGCCCGCAGCATTATAGGACTCGCCCATGAAAAAGTAGGGCAACTCATTCTGGCAGACGGTCTCATGAACCGTGTCTACCATCAGCTCATATTTCGTCACCACGTATGTTTTCACAATGGGACAACCATCGCCGTCCACTCCTATAGTGTTCACATAACTTCCAGGCACTGAAAACGCAATGCCGTCAACGGTCACCGTATCTTGGTTATGGCATATCCTGACCGGCAACGTGTCATTCTGACCCGTAAGCACCTGCAGTTTCAGCAAGGTCATAGCGCTGTCACAGCCGTAAACCGTCTTGGATGGAATCCAGTATTCACCGGTCTGTGTATAAAAATTTTGACGGAAGACATACGGCAAATTGTTGCTGCAGACGCGCGACACCACCGTATCTTTCACGTTGTAGCTCTGTCCCACCGAAATCTGATACACGTTAATGACATCCACAACAATCTGCCCTTGGTAAGTAATTTGGTGAGGAATGCTCACGGTGGTGTCATGATAATACACCGAACCGTTGGCACTCAGCAGCAGGCTGTCGCATCCGAATAAGGAATGATAAACCGTGTCTGTGGGATAGCTGTTCGCCGTCTGCGCGCAGACACCGCCGCCAAACGCAAACGCCACAGAAAAAAACACAAGCATTAACCGCTTGAAAATCATAGATTTATTCATTTTTGTATAATTATAATTTTCTTAATTGTTACAAAACAAAAAGGTGCAAAAATACATTTTTTTTGGATTTTGTCCATAAACCTTTAACACCTAATCATGGCATACGCGATACGGGGCGTATGCGATACCAGGCGTATACGATACGGGGCGTATGCGATACGCCCCTACGAACCACCATTAAACAATTAAACCAATAAACTACTAAACTACTAAACCGCGTTAACCATTAACCGTTAACCATTAACCATAAAAAAAGGGATCCCGAAGGATCCCTTTTTTTTATTCAACCTGTGTCTTACGGGTTGAGTTTCTTGCGGATACAACGCACGCTCTTGAACTGATCCTTCGGGAAGTCCATGAAGGTCAAAGTCGTACAATGGTACTCGTCGCAAGCACACTTCGAATAGATGGACGGTGTGCCGCCGCCGAGATACAACTTCGCGTCGCTGGTCCAGTAGTAGGTCTCGGTCAGGAGACTCTCATAACGGTTGGTGTAGTGACCGGCACCGCGGCTCTGGAAGCCAGTGTTGCCAGCAGCAACGCCTTGCTTACCCTCCACCCAATAATCGTTGCTCGGATCGCGAAGCAGGTCTGTCGTCGCCACGCTTCTCAACTCTGTAAAGTCAGCGGAAGACGGAAGAGCCCAACCATCGGGACACAAACCTTGGATGAAGTCGCCCATGCAGGGCTCCGTTTCAACGTCTGACACGTCGGCATCACTCTCCGTGGCACTACCCGCGGCGGTGTACCATGTGTAGAGACGGCCGAACTTGGTCTCGTTAGCCGCTTCGTCTCCGTAGATCTTGTTGGTGCCCTTATCAACACGCAAGTTCTCTGTCATCCAGCACTGCGAACCGATAAGAACGGTCTGGTAGGTCACGCCCTCATACACGACATCGTAACCCGCACCGCAGTTGTAGAATGTGGTGATGGTGTCGTTGCCATCCACAATCGTGATGTCATAGCTGGTGGTCACGTCGCGGTTGTCAGCGTTGGTAATCACCACGCTGGCAGGATCCACGGTCACGGCATAGATACCCGGGCAGGTGTCAGCGAACACTTCCGTACCCTTCATCAGGGTGTAAGCGGTCAAGGTGTCACCATCGGCGTAGATGGGCGTCTCACCAGTAATGGTGATACCGTCGTCACCGTGTTTCGGGAAACTGCTGCTCATGTAACCAAAGGTCTTGCCGTCATACGGCTTGGTGCCTTCCACCGTGATGGTGAGCGGACGTTGAGCGATGATCAGATTGAGCTGCGTGCCAGTCTGTCCGAACATCGGCGTGTAGTTTCGAATCACGCTGGTGCCACCGTTCTCAATGGCGAAATCGCTCATGACAGCCTCGAATTCATCGGGATTCAAGGTAAAGGAAGCGACCTTAACGGGATAAGTGCCTGCCACGGAATCGTTGGTCGTGAACTTACCGCCGGTGATGGCATCTCCGTTGACCAGACCGAAGCCGTGATCCGTAGGAGTGATCGGACCGTGATCAACTTCCACCAAGTGCGTGTAGTCCACCGTGAAGACATGACCGTTGTAGAATGACATAGTGGTGTCATAGGAGCCGTTGTCGAAGGTCAAGTCAAGTTTTCTCTTATTGATGTTGAGTTTACCGTCTTCGGCAATGGTGAAGACGAAAGGACCGACATTGGGTTGGTCAACAGCCTTGAACCAGCCAGCGTTCAAATTCATCGGATACTCGCCGGCGTTCGTGCCCTGAGCCTTCACCTCATAACCGGTCTTCAGTGTAACCTGAGCCGTCACATCGTCAGTACCCTTCATCGCAGTGAATCCAGGATCGTCGGCGGCGGTAGGAACAACAATCTCAGTGCCAAGATAGAAGAACGTGTAGGTGCTACCGGTAATTTTGACGGTATCCATGGGCTCAACCTGCCACATGTAATTGTCCGTACGAATCGAATTCGTAGCATCTTCGATAATCATCGTGCCAAGACCGTTAGCGAGGTAGTTGGTGCTGTAAATACCCGTGTAAGCGGGAGTAAGTGTGTTGTCGTCGACATCGGCAACATTGTTGGAGAAGATACCACCAGAAATGAGCATAGTACCGCTAACCACATTGATGGAGGAGTCGCCACCCACAATGATTGGGCGCAAAATCACAGTCGTCGTGTCGTTGATGATGGTAACATTACCTTCCGCAAGGTCAACGCCATAGGTAGCACCCTTGACGATTGCGTTACCACTGATAGTCACAGAACCGCCATTGGCGCATTTAACACCATAACTATTTGTAGATTTCAAAGTTCCGCCAGTGATAGTAGCAGCAGCACCAGCGTCTTCAGCCACATGAACGGCAGCACCATTCACAGAGGTGATTTCACCGCCGTTGACTGTAACAGAACCTGCGGTTGTTGAATAGATAGATCTGGCTACAACTGCGGACATCGCAGAAGTGATCTTACCTCCATTCACCACTATCTCACCCTCGCCGGTACTATAACCAGCAGTGTAATTCTCAGAAGTCAACTCACCACCGTTAATCTCGACAACGGATTTGTCAGTTGCGGCAAACACGTTAATATCGGCCGCGTTCAATTTACCACTCTCGACCTTAATCTTGGCATTCTCACCTTGAGCGGAGGCCAATGCATATTGGGTGGAAGTGGTATTCATGGTGTTGTTGTCAATATCCACAATCACCTGACCTTCGTTGTAGGCCCAAAGGATAGAGCTGTTTGATTCGGCAGTCAAACCTTCTCCAAGGAGTACGGTACCGTGGTTGGCCGTGATGATATCAAGAGCATCGCTTGCGTTTGTCAGATGACCGTTAACAACCTTCACGGTGTCGGTGGCATTGCTGAACGTCAGACCCTCATTCACACTCACGGTCAAGGTATAGCCTTTCAGGTCGAACACCACCGGGTTAGCGAACACTGCAACCTCAGCGGGTTCGGCGAGATCCATAAGCAGTTCGAGCGTATCGCCGGCAGCAGCAGCGGCGGCGGCATCCTTAACGGTGAGGTAGCCCATGTTCTTCGTGACGTTCATCACCTTGGCAGGCTTCCACTGAGCGTAGACCACTGTGTCGCAAGTGATCTCCATTGTGGTACCTGCGTCATGGTCGTCGCCCATACCATCGGCCTTCGTGTTCCACGTGGTGAAAGCGTTGAAGCCGTTTTGGAATTCGTTATCCTTCAGAGTCACGTTGTGGTCAGCCGAAGCTTCTTGCTTAACATAACTGCTGTCCATGTGACCCGTGCCGCCATTAGGATCGTAGCGGAGGAACCAAGCCTTGGTAACCGTCCAAGTCTCGGGCGTAGTGCCGTTGGCGAAAGCCGCATAGCCGGGAGCGCAAGCCTCGCCAGTGACGTTCTCGCTGTAAGTACCGCCGGAGATATTAAAGAAGTCTGATGTTGCATTGTCATCAATATCGCCAATGTACATACCGCTTGTGATGTCGAGGGTACCGCTGGTGCTTGTGGAGGCAATCTCAAACGCCTTTGGAGCGTTCACCGTGTCATTAGCAAAATTGATGGTTGCGCCAGAAGTCATGTATTCAATGAGAATACCAGCTTCGTCAGCGGTGAAGTTGTTTCCTGTAACGGTCATAGGACCATCATTGTTCACAATACGGATACCGTATTTAACATCTTCAGTGCTGCAGTTCGTCAAAACAAACTGAGGATCACTTTGGAGAGAAGCCAACGCTTTGGCATTCTTGGCAGTACAGTTGTCAATAACCAGATGATTCACACTGCCTGCGACGGAAGCGATGGCGTATGCGCCCTGGTTGCTGCCATCAGCATCGAAGTTACAGTTGCTGATGGTGACATTGTGGGCGTAGTTGACAGTTGAACGGATACGGTCGCTACCGCAGTTCTTGCAGAATGTGAGGAGACCCATTTCATTATTCGGATCAGTAACGTCTCCGTCGAAATAGGTGGCATTGTAAGTGAAATTCAAATTGGTGACGGTGATATAATCCGTACCATCCCAGTTCTCACCCTTGGCGCTGATGAGCATCTGACCGTCGAGAGTGTTTCCGTTACCATTGATAATCAGGTTATTGGTATTCTTTTGAAGCACTTCCACATATTCTGAAGTATTTTGCATCAGTTCGATGGTTACGTCGCCCGTCATGTTTTTGTTGGCGGAGTCAACTGCGGCCTGGAGGGTAGGATAAACATTGGTACCAATCTTTGCTACAATGTTCCACTGAGCATAGAGGGTGGTATCAGAAGAGATGGTCATGGGATCGCCTTCCGCGTAGGTGTCACCAGTGCCGTCGGCTTTGGTGTTCCAGTTAGTGAAGTTTGTACCCCAGGTAAACTCATTGTTTTTCGTCGTGAAAGAGGTGTTGGGGAACGGGGCCACGTAACTTGGCTCCATGCTGCCGTTGCCGCCGTTGGCGTCGTAGGTAACCACGAATTGTTTCAGCACGGTCCAGCCAGCGGGATAGCCAACTACATCCTTGTAGCAGCCGTAACCGGTGGCGCATTTTTCTTTCACACTGGTAGAGTCGGCCGCATCGTCAGCACCGCCGAGGTTGGTGAAGGTACCGCCGGTGAAGGAGAAGGTAGCAGCATCACTACTTTCTACTGAAATTTTACCGTCGTACAGACCGCTGGCAGCAGCAATAACACATGCAGTATTATGTTTTGAAATGATGGCCTTAGGCGCGGTAAACAAGTTGTCTGCCAAATTGAATGTATCTGTAGCACGTCCATGTTCTTGGATTCTGATGGAATAATCTCCATCCGCATTGCAAGCCAGCGTGTCATTTGTGATGGTGTATACGTTGGTAACACCCGGGATGTGGTCACTGCCGCCACCGCTGATGTTAATACCATTTTTCACATTGTCAATAGCCGTGCAGTTGGTAATAACCATACCGCTTACGCTAGTAGCTTGCACCAAGCTGTGGCAGTTCTTGGCAACAAGATGGTCAAGGGTAATATCCCAAGACTGTGCACCAGCGGGATCTCTATAAGCGGCCATACCACCTGAAATGCCAGTAGCACCGCCATCAAAAGTACAATTGCTTACGGTTACATGGGCAGCGTATGACAAATTATTTGTAGAGTTGCAAATAAAGCCTTTGGTTGCATCTCCATAGGTTAGACTTGTATTATAAGTGAAATTCAAATTGGTGATAGTAACTTCGCCCACGGGGTTGGGGAAAATTCTACCGCCATCCACAAGGATACGTCCGTTCAAGGTGTCGTTATTACCTTCAATCGTATAATTCAATCCGGCTTTTTGAAGGATGGTCGCATCCTCTTCAAAATTTCTCAGGATTTCAATCGTCACGTCGCCCGTCATTCCGTGAGCGGCGTCCAAAGCGGCTTGGAGGGTCTGGTAATGGGTGTCACCAATCTTAGCAACGGGGTCGCAAGAACCTTCCTTGAGTATCTGCACACCATCTAAATACAATGTGGTTTTAGTATTGGTTACTTCTTTCTTGTTGTTCACCAAATTCGGACATTCAGGAACTGCAGTAGCGGATTGGTTAATATAACCATTAACCGTGCAATTGTTCACATATACCACGAAACAAGTATAACGACTGTTAATCTGGATGGCTGAGTTGTCAAGAGTCGTCACAGCAGGTGTGGAATTGAATGCACAATCGTTGAATGTGATCACTCTCATATCGTATGTCTGATCCGTATATACATTAACGGCTTTGCAGTCGCTATTGCCAATGCTGTTGAACGTACAGTTGTTGAAGGTGCAGTTGGAGCCGTAGGTCCACAAATGATATTTACCCGTTTTGGTGAAAGTACAGTTGTTGCAGATCCATGTTTGTGCATAACCATACATACAACCGAGAACCTCACAATTGTTAATAGTGAGGGTATTGAGGTGAATAATTCCACGATAACCTTCACTCATGTCATTCTTCAGGGTGATGTTCTCGAAGGTGAGGTCAGCACCAGAAGCTGTGGTCTGCGCATGAGCCGAATTGGTCAGCGTCAGCGTGTCGGTAGCCACACCGGTGAAGGTAATGGTCTTGTCGGTGAGGTTGCCACCAGCGATGTCGTAGAAATTGAGGTTAGTAAGGATTTCAATGGTAGTGGGGGTGCCCACGGGAACAGCAGCAGCGGCTGCGTTCAGGGTAGTGTAGTGGGTGTCACCGATCTTGGCCACGCCGCGCCATTGTGCGTAAAGCGTGGTGTCAGAGGTGAGGGTCATGGGATCGTTTTCTACGAGGTCGGTGCCCGTGCCGTCAGCTTTGGTGTTCCATTTGTCGAAGGCCCAGTCGCCATTGGTGAAGGTGCAAGCGGGAACAACGAATGCGCCGGTACCGGGGTTCACGGATGCCGGATCCATGGTGCCGCTGCCACCATTGTTATCAAAAGTCACCACGTACATTTTTTTCACAGTGCAGTAACCTGGTGTCGGATCCTCATCAATAGCCATATAACCATCGGCGCAGTAGCCTTGGACAGTAGCGACCGGCTCGTTGTATGTACCGCCGGTAAAGACGAAAGAGGAAGTACTTACTGAATATGAATCCTGGTATAAAACACCGTTATAAGTTCCACTCTCCACATTTATATGACCTTTGGCCTGACTACTGCTACCTTTACCCAATTGAAGGACATGAAAAGCTTCAAATGTATTATTTGAAAGATTAATCTCCGTAGTCGAGTTGCCGTTTTCACGGACAGCATAGCCATCAGAAGGATCCACACCTGTAAAAGTACAGTTAGATATTGTCATGGTTTGGCTTCCACCAGAGACATTGACAAAACTACCTGTAGTAGTAGCCGAGCAGTGGTCAATTGTAGCGCCTTCCGTTGCAGTTAACTGGGCCAAGCTGTGAAGATTATCACCAGTGCAGTTGCTGATTGTGGCATTATACCATGTAGCACCTGAAGTAGCCTTGATACCTACTACATCTAAACTTGCGGAAGTACTGGCGAAATCGCAGTTATCAATGGTGACGTTGTGTGCGTAGTTGTATTTGCCAGTGTAATAGGGCTTTCCCGATGTCTTTGTGCTTGGAACCATAATAAATCCGTCAAGGCCGCTACAGAAATTGGTCCCGTCATCTTGGAAATTGATGTTCTGGATAGTCAATGTTTCAGTACCGCCAGATCTGCCATCACCGTCAATAATGATTTGTCCAGCACAAGTGTGGTCATTACCATTAATAGTAAGATTCAGACCAGCTTTCTGGTGAACGATAGAGTAGCCAGTGATATCTGCTACAATATCAATGGTTTGGTTGCCAGTCATGTTAGCGTTGGCATCGTCAAGAGCGGCCTGCAAGGTACCATAGGTATTGTCACCGATTTTAGCCACAAAATTCAGATCCCATTCAGCATAGAGCGTGGTGTCGGAAGTCAAGTTCATGGTTGAGTTCACGGCGATGTCAGTACCCGCGCCATACATTTTGGAGTTCCAGTTCAGGAAGGCATAGGTGCCGTATGAGAATTGTGTGTTGGCCGGAACGGTAAAGGTGGGATTGGAACGCAGCACGATGCTGTCGCCATGGGTACCCGTACCACCACCGGCGTTAAAATGCACGTAGTAAACGGGCTCCACTTGATAAGTCTCGGGCGTGGTGCCAAGCGGCATTGCTACATGGCCCGGAGCCAATATCTGATTCAATTGGTCAAGATTTCCTCCATATATACCGCCTGTAATACGGCCTTCTGCATCTGCCGAATAAGTACCTTCTGCAATAACAGCTTTGTTGATACTATTACTGCCAAGAAGGGTGGTAATATTCTCAGTGGTTACCGTTGTTCCTGCAACATCGCAGTTATTGAAAACAATCCTGTCTTGGCGTGCATCCACTGCATATCCTTCTGAACCAGAATTGTCAAAAGTCACATCACTCAAAAGAGTAGGAGAATAGGGTCTAAAGTAAGCATAACCTGAAGTACCCTGACCAAAAGTTGTATTAGAAATAGTAAAACTCTTGAAATCTCCCGTATAGCTACACCAACCATTTATCTCACAATTGGTAATGGTAACTGAATAGTTGATATTGGCAGCATCGGTGTTGAAAGGATAAGCACCCGAGCCTGCATCAATTACACAATTATCAATATACGTATCAGCAGTAAAAGCGCCACCAGAAAAGATGGTACGGAAACCACCTGTGATTTTTGAGAAATTTTTAATGGTACCGCCTTTGAAATAAAAGACACTTGTATAACTACCACTCATTCCAGTTCCAGTAATGGAGTGATTGTTACCATCAATCGTGATACGATCAATAATAGCAACACAAACACCGTACGGGTTACCCTTTGTCCCTTCCTCCGTAACATCTTCTGTAAGTTTTACAATATCACCGACAGAGGCGTTGTCTACAGCTGCTCTCACGGTATTGTAGGCCTTACCTGTTTCGGAGCCCACCGTGATGGTTTCACCATCCGTCACGCCGGATTTGACGAAAATTACATTTTGCGCCCACGCGGCGGGCACAGCAACCAGCAGGCATAGCATAAGCGCCAAACCTGCCCAATGTTTTTTGAATAAATGTTTTTTCATACTGTTTGTTTTTATTAATTTATTTTTATATTTTTCTATTAACTATCTGGTTATCAAATAATAACGCGCATAAAACTCACTTTTATACACTTTATAACAATAAACTTGCAAAAATACATTTTTTTTTAATACATCCGTCGTTTTTTTTCTTTTTGCATATTTTTTTTCGTGTACGTTTTGCAACCTAAAAGGTTACAACCCAGGTTGATACTTAAAAATAGCGCATTATTAGCCGGATTGTTTAAATAGGGGTGTGGAATTGTAAAATTTTCTTTACATTTTACGCCCCGTATATTATAACGGTTTATTGGTTTAGAGGTTTATAGGTTTATATTAATAATTAATTATAGTATATATATATATATAAAATTTGTCACTCATCACAGTTCACTGATCAGAGTTCACTGATCACAGTTCACTGATCATACCTGTGGCGGCGAGAGCTCAACTCCCCTTCCCTGGGGGAAGGGGTGGCCGCAGGCCGGGGTAGGGTGACTGAAATCGTGCGCTGGAGGACGCAATGTATAATTTACAATTTACAATGTACAATTATCTCGTCTGTAGAGACGTGCCATGTCGCGTCTCTACGGGAACACTGTCCGACCAGAACGAAGAAATTATTCTCCAAAAACGAAAAAATTTTGCGCGACGTTTGGAAACGTCGCCCCCTAACGAACCATTTGGGCGATGCGACATCGGGGCGTATGCCATACGCCCCTACGGACCAACATTAAACCAATAAACCATTAAACAAATAAACCGTTAACCGCGTTAACCATTATCCGTTAACCATTCACCATTTTTTTGTACTTTTGCCACGTCTTAGAAAAGTAAAAATGGAAGAGCAATTCATCGATTATGTGAAAATATTCGGGCGGTCGGGGAACGGCGGCGCGGGGTCGGCACATCTGGCACGGACGGCACGCAACCCGAAAGCCGGTCCCGACGGCGGCGACGGCGGAAAAGGCGGAAGCATCATCGCGCGCGGCAACCGCAACCTGTGGACCCTGCTGCACCTGCGCTACACCAAGCATGTGTTCGCAGAAAACGGCGGCAATGGACAGAAGAACCAATGCTTCGGCAAGGACGGCGACAACGCCTACATCGAAGTTCCCCTCGGCACCATCATCCGCCTGGTAGACACCGACGAAGTGGTGGGCGAAATATTAGAAGACAAACAGGAGCTGGTAATCATGAAGGGCGGACGCGGCGGTCTCGGGAACGTACACTTCAAGAACGCCACCCACCAAACGCCACGCTTCGCACAACCCGGAGAAGAGGGCACCGAAGGATGGATCTCTCTGGAACTTAAAGTGCTGGCCGACATCGGGTTGGTCGGATTTCCCAACGCCGGGAAATCCACACTCATCACCCAGCTCTCCAACGCACGGCCCAAAATCGCAGACTACCCTTTCACCACCCTCAAACCCAACCTCGGAATGGTCGCCTACCGCGAGTTCCAGTCATTCGTCATCGCCGACATTCCCGGCATCATCGAGGGAGCATCGGAAGGAAAAGGCCTTGGGCTACGATTCCTGCGACACATAGAACGCAACGCAGCCCTGCTGTTCATGATCCCGGCCGCGGATGAGGACGGCAACATAAAAACGGTCACCCAAATAAAAAAAGAACTGAAAATCCTCCAAAACGAGCTCAAACAGTTCAACCCTGAACTCTTGGACAAGAGCTGGATGCTCGCCGTGACCAAATGCGACCTCATATCAGAAAAAGAAGCCGCCGTATTGGAGTCAAAATTGGCGAAAAATATGCCCGTTTTATGCATTTCGGCCGTAACAAATTGGCACTTAACGGAATTAAAAGACCGCCTATGGGAACTCCTGCAGCCCGAAGAATCTTTATAAAACATTGTGACACAATTAATTAACAGGTGTTAATAAAAATAATCGAGAAAAATACAAGAACGGGGGCTTGAATTCAAAAAAAGTGTATTTTTGCGCCGTTAAAAATTGAAGTAAAGAAATGGCAAAGAAAACGAAAGAAGCACGTCAACAGGTGATCCTTGAGTGCACAGAGCAAAAGGCAAGCGGAGTGCCAGGTATGTCAAGATATATTACGACAAAGAACAGAAAAAACACTCCTGACCGTCTGGAACTGAAAAAGTACAATCCGTACTTGAAGAAAATGACAATTCATAAAGAAGTTAAATAATTTAATACGATAAGAGATGGCAAAGAAAGTTGTTGCATCATTGAAAAAAGAAGGAGGCGTGACCTACACGCGTGTGGTCAAAATGGAACGCTCTCCGAAAACCGGGGCCTACACCTTCAAGGAAGCTATTGTAGAGGCCTCCTCTGTTAAAGACTTTTTGGCTAAAAAGTAATATTTTGTTTTCATGGTTGAAAGAAGGTGGGCGCCTGCCCGCCTTTTTTCGTTTAAACCATTTAACAAAACAAACCGCTAATCCATTAACAAGCCCAGGGCTCCGCTACACCCTGGGCTAACCTATTTAGGGCTTTCAGCCCTTATGGATGAAGTTTAATAAACAATTAAACCAATAAACTACTAAACCACTTTAACCGTTAACCAATAACCATTATAGAAAGCAGTCGCACAAGGAAGGCAGCGAGCCAGGCGACGGCGGTGGTGTAGACGGCGGTGAACAGCATCCATTTGGAACCGGATTCCTTGTGAATGGCCGACAGCGCGGCAACGCACGGGAAATAGAGCAAGATAAAGACCATGAAACCGTAAGCCACCCAAGGGGTGAAGACCGGCTTCCCGATATCAGGACCCGACGACCACGTGTGGCTCCGCAAACTGCTCTGCAATGCCGAGGAATTTTCGTCGGCCTCCGCGTCACTATGATAGAGCACGCCCATGGAGGCCACTACAATCTCTTTCGCGGCAAAACCCGTGATAATGGAGACGCCCATCTGCCAGTCGAAGCCCAACGGACGGAACACCGGCGCGATGAACTTGCCAAACCGGCCAAGGTAGGACCCTTCAATCTGGCATGCGGAACGATCGAGTTCCAGTTGCGCGATTTGTTCAGCCCTAATCGAATCGGGGATGGTCGCGTCGGCTTCAACCTGCTCGATCTGTGCGGTGTAGGCATCAATGGCCGGACTGTGTTGCGGGAAATACTCAAGTGCCCAGATGATAACGGTAGCCACAAGGATAACCGTTCCCATCTTCTTGATATACTGCACGCTCTTGTCCCACATGTGAATCATGGCATTCCGGAAAGTCGGGATGCGGTAGGGCGGCAGCTCCATCACAAATTGGTCGCGCTCCTTTTTGAAAGCGGCCTTCTTGACTATCAAAGAGGTGACAATGGCCATAATAATGCCAAACAGATAGATGGAGGTGAGCACCAGCCCCTTGTGCTGGGTGAAGAATGCGGAGATGATGAGCGTGTATAGCGGCAACCGCGCGGAACACGACATAAACGGCACCGTAATGATGGTGAGAATGCGGTCCTTGCGGTTCTCCAGTGTCCGTGTGGCCATCACCGCCGGCACACTACACCCGAAACCGATGATGTAGGGAATGAACGACTTGCCGTGGAGCCCCATGCGGTGCATCAGTTTGTCCATAATAAAGGCGGCACGAGCCATGTAGCCAGTATCCTCCAACACGGAGATAAAGAAAAAGAGTATCAGAATGTTGGGCAGGAACGAGCAGACACCGCCCACACCGGCGATGATGCCGTCGACAATCAGATCTTTGAGAATCCCGTCAGGCATGACACGGGTGATGACATCACCGAGCCAGCCGAAAAACGTTTCTAACCATGCTTGCGGATAAGCTCCCAGCGTAAAGGTCATCTGAAACATAAACCAGAGGAAGAAGATAAGTATGGGAAATCCCAACCATTTGTGTGTCAATATTTTATCTATTGAATAGGCCGGCTGCTTGCTGCGATCCTTACCCTGTTCGAAGGTCTCCAGAAGAGCCCCGCGCACGAAACCGTATTTCGCCCCGGCCACAATGCTGCCGGCATCCTCATGATACTGTTTCTCAATCTGTTTGCGCTGTTCCTCCGCCACTTTGGCGATACTGCCGTCGTCGTCGAATTTGCCCACCAACTCGGCAATCACCTTGTCGCCAGCCAGCATCTCAATAGAGAGATAACGGGTGGAATAGGCACTCGAAAGATCCTCATGTTTCAGCATCTCTTCCTTGATAAGCTCGATGGATTTCTCCAAATCGGTACCGTAGTTGATGTGGACATGCTTGGTGTGCTGCTCCAGATTCTCATACAGATCCACAATCTTAGCCATAACTTCCTGAATACCATCTCCTTTTGAAGAAACCGTCGGGACGATAGGGAAGCCGAAGAGTTCACTGAGCGTGGCAATGTCGAGTTTATCGCCGTTGCGCTCAAGTTCGTCGTACATATTGAGAGCCATCACCATCGGCACATTCATATCGATGAGTTGGGTGGTGAGGAAAAGGTTGCGTTCGAGGTTGGAGGCGTCGGCGACGTTGAGCACAATGTCGGGATGCTGTTCCATAATATACTGGCGCACATAGAGTTCCTCGGGTGTGTATTCGGTGAGGGAATAGGTGCCGGGGAGGTCGGCGAGGGCGATGGTGTAGTCCTTATATTTGAAATAGCCGACTTTGGAATCAACGGTGACACCGCTGTAGTTGCCAACTTTCTCCCTCATGCCGGTGGCGTGGTTGAAGAAAGAGGTCTTCCCGCAGTTGGGATTACCCACGAGGGCGACGTTGATGCGTTTGCCCTCGTGGCCGAGGATACGCTCGGTTTCTTCGGTGACAGTACCGTGGAAGCTGTAGTGGCTTGCCTCTTCCTCGGTGACGGGCACCACCTCCACGCGCTGCGCCTCAATGCGCCGCAGCGACACATGACCCTGCATAATCTCGTATTCGATGGGGTCGCGCAAGGGCGCATTGCGGATAACCTTCACCTTCTCGCCTCTCACAAATCCCATCTCCATCAGCCGGTGACGGAAGCCGCCGTGACCGGTAATGCGCACAATCACCCCATACTCGCCCGTTTTCACGTCGGCGAGGGTCAGCGATTTCTTGGTTTGTTCGTCGTTGCTCATTGTTCTGGTTATTATCCCATTCATTTTAACTTCAGATGTTTGGCTTTTCATCTCTGGCACACCGTGCCGAAACAAGAGAACTCCCCTTCCCTTGGGGAAGGGGTGGCCGTAGGCCGGGGTAGGGGCTCATCATCGGCCGCATGCCGTTGCTATAAATAAGGATGGCCTATCGGCCAATCTTTATATTACTACCCTGCCCTTCGGGCACCCCTTCTTAAAAAGAAGGGGAATAAGGGTTGCCCACACCGACCGTGCGGAAAATGTATTACGGTGCAAAAGTGCAATTTTGCGAGAAACACGGTATCCCCAAAAATGGGGATTTTTCGATAAGTTGATATCAATCCTCTTTCACATAATTCAACCGCGTTAGCGGTTGAATGTCTGTAGCCGGAGAGGAAGCATCCGCGAACCGCCGGGGAAAATCCGTGTGAGGGGATTCGCGGCGCGGAAAGACCGTGGGGCGAGGGGATCATTTCCTTCGCCGCGAAAGTGACAATTGGTTGGAACGGGTGTCGCGAGAGGGATGGGAGCGGTTATGTTTTTGGCGGGCGTGCGTCAAGCCAAAAACATTTGAGCGGACAGCCCGACGGCGCGGCAGGAGGAGCCAACGTTTCCGAACGTTGGTCTTTGCTGCTGTTGTTATCTGCGACGCTTGGAAGCGTCGCCTCCTGCCGCGCCGGCTCGCCCAAATAAAAAAGTTGATGTGTAAGCCCCGACATGTAAAAACTTAATATCGTTATTGTTTTGAAAAAAATGTATTTTTGCATCCTGACAAAATTGTCAGTTTTCGTTGTTAAATTTATTCAAATTGTCTGATAAACACAAAGATAACAAACGGGAAGAAATTCTAAAAGCGGCAGAATTAGAGTTTGTTGCTAAGGGATACGATGGTGCACGCACGATGGAAATTGCCCGACGTGCGGGTGTGGGTCATCCGCTGCTCCACTACCATTTCAAGACAAAAGGAGAACTGTTCAAACAGGTGGTACAGGGGAAAATGGGATTGTTGCGAAAGGCGGTGGTCGTCAGTTGGGAAGAGGCCAACGGGAGTTTTATCGAGAAACTCAGCAAACTTATCGGGAGCCATTTCGATTTCGTGAAGGAGAACGCCGACTACCTGCGTTTTCAGTTCCAAGAAATGGAGCGACACCCCGAGCTATTCTTAGAACTCACAACCCATGCGAGTTCAGAGTTGCAATTAGCCGCACTATCGCTGCAAAAGGAGTTGGATTTGGCTGCAAAAAAAGGGGAAATCTCACCCATAGAAGCCCAAACTCTTATCGAAGACATCATCGCTCTTAACCTTTTCTTCCTCACCGCTATGCCCACACTCAAGAAAATCGAGCACTGCCGCTATGACAACAACTATCTCGAAGACCGCAAACAGGAAAACATCAGCCTCATCTTAAACCGCCTAACAAAAAGTAATACTAACAACGATTAACAACGACCTTGACACAACATCCTGACCTTTTAAAAAAAAATACTATTTTCGCGCGCCAAAAATTATATGGAGAAAAAATTACAAATTGGAATAGATATCGGTTCCACGACAGTAAAAGTGGTGGTGCTCGATGATAACAAACAGACACTTCACGCCGACTACCGGCGGCACAACATGAACGTCCGAGAAACGGTGCAAGCCGTGCTTTCGCCCATGGCTGAACGCTTCGCCGGCGCAAAAATCCAGGTGGCCGTCACCGGCTCCGTGGGCATGGGTTATGCCGACCTCTGGGGGTTCCCCTTCGTGCAGGAGGTCATCTCCGCCGCCACACTGGTCAAGGAGTCCTTCCCGCAGACCCGCACTTTCATCGACATCGGGGGCGAGGACAGCAAAATGATCTTTTTCGATGAAGGCCGCATGCCCGACATCCGCATGAACGGCAACTGCGCGGGCGGCACCGGCGCTTTCATCGACCAGACCGCCAGTCTGCTGAATGTGGACACACAAGAACTCAACCAATTGGCTGAAACCGCCAAGCACATCTATCCTATCGCATCGCGCTGCGGTGTTTTCTCCAAAACCGACATCCAAAACTTGTTAGCCAGAAATGTCAGCAAGGCCGATGTCGCCCTTTCCGTATTCCACGCAGTGTGCCTGCAGGTGTTGGGCACGCTCTCGCGCGGTGTCGATGTTCAGGCACCCGTTTTCTTCTGCGGCGGTCCCTTCGCGTTTCTGCCCAAGCTCCGGAGTGTTTTCCTTGAAAATCTGCAACTTACTGATAACGATTGTGTTGCGGTCCCCGACGCGCGCGTCGTTCCCGCCCACGGTGCCGCCCTCATGGCCCGCACCGCCTGTCCCGAACCGATGGATGTGGCCGATTTTGTCCAAACCATCCAAAACCAGTCCATGGGCGACGAGGCGCGTCTGCTCTCCAACAGCCTTGACCCGCTGTTCACCGACAGCGAGCATTTCGAACGTTGGAAACGGGAAAAGCAGAATTTCTTTGTGGACCGTGTGGACTGGGACGACGTCAAGAGCAACGAGGTGTTCATCGGCATCGACTCAGGCTCCACGACGACGAAATTGGTGGTGCTCGACGTGGAAGGTCGCCTTCTTTTCTCCGACTACAGTTCCAACAACGGCAACAGTTTCGAGGCTTTCCACGAGGCACTGAAACGGTTCGCGCAAGCCTGCAAAGACCACGACTTCGAACCTAATATCCTTAACAGCGCAGTCACCGGATACGGTGAAAATTTGTTAAAAACGGCCTTCGGGCTGCATCATGGCGTGGTGGAGACGATGGCGCACTACTTAGGCGCGAAACGGGTCTCCCCCGATGTCTCTTTCATTCTTGACATCGGCGGCCAAGACATGAAAGCCATTTTTGTGGAAAACCAGGCTATCAGGAGGTTAGAGATTAACGAAGCCTGTTCTTCCGGCTGCGGCTCTTTCATTGAGACCTTCGCCAAGATGTTGGGCTACAAGGTGGCCGACTTCGCCCGTATCGCTTGCGAAGCCAAACATCCGTATGATCTTGGCACCCGCTGCACTGTCTTTATGAACTCCAAAGTGAAACAGGCTATGCGGGAAGGCACCTCCGCAGAGGACATTTCCGCCGGATTCGCCTATTCCGTCATCAAAAACTGCCTGTTTAAAGTGTTAAAATTACGAAAAATCGAGGAACTCGGCGACCACTTGGTCGTCCAAGGCGGAACGTTCAAAAACCTGGCCGTAGTGCGTGCGCTGGAGCTGCTCACCGGCAAGGAAGTCCGTTTTGCCGACATTCCCGAATTGATGGGTGCTTACGGCTGCGCCCTCTACGCCCGCGAACAGGAAGTCACCAAAGTGCTGTCCCTTGAGGATTTGCTCTCCATCCAGCAATTTGAGAACAAACAGCAGGTATGCACGGGCTGTCCCAACCACTGCACCGTGTTAGAATACCACTTCTCCAACGGACAGACGTTCTACTCTGGCAACAACTGCGAAAAGATCTATACAAACCATTCGGAGGTACAGAAAAAGGGGTTCAACCAACATCACCGCCGGCTGAAAATGCTGTACCGGCGTCCGATGCTGAATCAGGCCGACGGCAAACCCGTCATCGGCATCCCGCGCTCGCTGGGCATGTTCGAGCTGTATCCCTTCTGGCACGCGTTCTTCCGCGCCTGCGGCATCCGCACGGTCCTCTCCTCCCCTTCCACGGTGAAACAGTATGAGAAGGGCATCCACACCGTGATGAGCGAAAATATCTGCTTCCCTGCCAAGCTGATGCACGGCCATATCTTCGACTTGGCCCGGCAGAAGGTGGACCGCATCTTCTACCCCTTCATCGTCATGGAATCCCCCGCCGACAATGCTGCCCGAAACAGCTACAACTGTCCCATCGTGGCCGGATACTCCGATGTGGTACGCAACGCCATCGACACGGAAGAACGCTTCGGCATCCCCACCGATGCGCCCATCATTTCCATGAACAATGAGGATTTTCTCCGCGAAGGCTGCCGCAACTATCTTAAGACCTTAGGCATCGATAAAAAAACAGCAAACAAGGCCATAGACGCGGCCATAGCCGCCCAACAGGAATACATTGAGGAGTTGCACACGGAGGCTACGGAAATCGTCGAAAAAGCCCGCAAGGAGAACCGTATGGTGGTGGTCCTCGCCGGCCGACCCTACCACTCCGACCCGCTCATCCAACATAAGGTCTCCGACTGCATCGCCGACATGGGCATTGATGTGGTAACGGAGTTTATCGCCGGCGATAAAGACAAAGACGTCTACCGCGAATTGATGGCGGTCACCCAGTGGACCTACCCCAACCGCATTTTCAAAGCGGCGCACTACGTAGCCAACAGCCCTGACAACGTGCACTTTATGATGATCACCTCCTTCGGCTGCGGACCTGACGCGTTCATCATTGATGAGACACACGACATCCTCGACCGAAAAGGCAAGAGTTTCACCCTGTTGAAAGTTGACGATGTCAACAACATCGGGTCCCTGCACCTGCGCGTACGTTCTATGGTGGAGAGTTTGAAATTCAGCCATCAGGAGAAAATCAGCAAACCTTTCATCACTACCCCACCCTTCACCGATGCCGACCGACGTCGAACCATCATCGGGCCCTATTTCGCAGGCGGATACTCCGAATTCGTCCCCACCGTCTTCAAGATGGCCGGCTACAATATGATTAACCTGCCGCTTGGCGACAAAGAGTGCGTCGACCTCGGGCTCCAATATGCCAACAATGAGGTCTGCTATCCCGCCACCATTGTGGTCGGCAGTCTGTTGAAGGCCCTGCGCAGCGGGCAATATCCGTTGGATGACACAGCGGTCATCATCACCCAGACGGGCGGACAATGCCGAGCCACGAACTACATCATGCTGATTAAGAAGGCTTTGGTGGCCGCCGGCTACGAAAACGTTCCGGTGCTTTCGTTGGCATTGGGTAACACGCTCTCCAACGAACAGCCCGGTTTCATACTCAACGCAAGGTCGCTCGCTCTGCCGACCATCTGCACAATACTCTACGCCGACTGTTTGTCCCGAATTTACTACGCTTCCCGTCCGCGAGAAAAGCAGCCGGGCATCGCCAAGACACTGCACCAAAAATATATCGACAAATGCCTCCCACTCATTGAGGCTCGCGACTACCGCGGAATGAAACGTTTGCTGAAAGAAGCCGCCGCAGAGTTCACCGCAAACATCGACACGGAGAAAAAACTCCCCAAAGTAGGGGTTGTAGGCGAAATTTACATCAAATACAACTCTTTCGGGCACCTCAACGTCCTCGAATGGCTCGCCGAACAGGGCGTGGAGGTTGTGGCACCTTCCATCTATAACTTCTTCGTGAACAGTTTCGTAAACCGCCACATCAACAAAGACAACCACATCAAACCGGTCAATATGCCGCTGTTTTTGACGGATATCGTCTATAAAATTCTTTTCCGATACGCCAAAACCTACGACAAAGCCTGCCAAGAATTCCCGTTCTACCGACCCTTTGCGGACATGTTCCATGAGGCAAAACTGGCATCGCGCATCATCAATATGGCTGCGAACTTCGGTGAAGGATGGCTGATTCCGGCAGAGATGTCATCACTCGCTGAGGAAGGCGTGAAAAACATCATCAGTCTGCAACCATTCGCCTGCATCTCCAACCACATCATCTCCAAAGGCATTGAAAAGAAAATGCGGAAACTCTACCCCGACGTAAACCTCCTGTTCCTTGATTTCGACGGCGGCACCTCGGAAGCCAATGTGTTTAACCGGCTGCATTTTCTGATAGAGAACGAGTAACATTGGATGGTCGATAGACCATCTGTATATTTGGCAACAGCCTGATGGCCTTTGTGATACCCCCTACCCTGGCCTGCGGCCACCCCTTCCCCAGGGAAGGGGAATTTGACTCGCGCCGTCACTGCGTGCAGCTGGAAAAGTATATCGTGCGAAGTTGTTACTTGCTTAGCTAAACATTGTAAAATATCGCATTAGTAGTAAAAACCACTACTTTAGACCAATAAGTACGAAAAAAGGGGAACCCAATCGGATTCCCCTAAAAGTCTCAAGTCTCAAGTCTTAAGTCTCAGCTTAAGTCTTACCGGACGATAGTAATTGATCCGTTGAACGTTATCGTCTTCGCCTTCCCTTTATATTGGAAGGAATAGAAGTAGACACCGTCGGAGAGGCCCGTGCCGTCGAAAACATTCAAACCCGGATAAATGGTGCCGTCCTTAGCATAAGTATCGTAATTCTTGGCATCATACACCTTCTTACCCCAACGATCATAAACCATCAGACGGTTGTTACGGTAGCCGTCCGGATCCTCGGGATTGATGTTTGTGTTCAGGTTCTCGATAGCGAAGACATCGTTGACACCGTCACCGTTAGGCGTAATCGCATTCGGGAAGATGAGATCAGACTCAATCACGACCGTATGCGTAATCTCGCTGCTACAGCCGGAATTGCTCTCCACATGCAGCGTCACGTTGTAGTCGCCCCATGAGGTGTAGGTGTGCGGATCCGCGAAATTCACAGAATCGATGGTACCGTCGCCGAAATCCCAGTAGAAACTACCGTTTCCGCCGGTCACCATAGCCTGGTCGGCATAGTTGATAAAGTTCACCACACCGCCGTTCTCGCTAAGCATGGAAATGGCGGGATCCGCCTCGAACTCGGCAATGGGCTGTGGATTTACAAAGATGGAATTCCACAACGTGAGTGAATCTTTACAGCCGTCCGGAGTGGTCATCTTCACTGCCAAAGAATAGGTACCCGGGTCGTTGAGCTGGAAAACCGGGTCTTCTGCGGTGGAACTGTAGGCGACCACTTGGTTGCCAAAATCGTCATAACGGAAGATATACCATTCATAGTAGGAGCCTGCCGGGGTAGAGTTGTTCTCAATACGGAGATTCAACGGTGCACATCCCGACAAGTCAGGATCCGCGAAATTGATAACAGGCCGCTCGAAAATGTCAATATTAATTGTGTCAGAGCCTTCGCAGGCCAGACCGTTCTCACCCGTGGTGATAATGTCTACGAAATATTGTCCAGCCGTAAGCACTTCAATAGAGTCGGTGTTGTCGCCGGTATTCCAATAGTATTCCGTGGTCTGGCCGGGAGCACCTGCCTGGGTATAATTGGCGGCCAAAACGGTGATGTCACCGTAACAGATGCTGTAATCGGGACCAAGATCAGGCTCGGGATGACCGATAACCTCCATATGGTTGACCGTATCATAGATACAACCCAACTCATCCTGAACCATAATGGTATATTCAATATGGCCGGGTTGGTCAGGAATGACGGTAGGACCGTTGGCACCAGGGCCCACCACCCATGAGGTATCAACCAACACCTGATAAGACCAATCTTGCGGAAGTAATGACGGGTCAAGGGCAATCTCCCACTCGGTCATCCAACCGTTGTCGATGGAGAAACCGTCCAACACCTCAATGCTCCAAGTACCGTTCATCGGGCAACCGATCAAGTTGGCGAAAGAGCCGTCGGGGTGATACACATTGGTCATTTGAGCCACATTGGTAGAGTCAACACAGCTATTGTGTACCGAAGATGAGGCATACACATAGTTTCCGGAAGCATACTGGTAGCCTTGGTTAGTGGCATTAGACCAACAATAATTCCATGGAACACCCATGCGATTGCCATATTCATTGGGATCACACTTGTTGGAACCTTCCTCATCAACAGCAAGGCCGAAGTGGGCGCTTGAAGAACCTGAACCGTTCCATCCCCATTCGGATGCCGGAATCTGGCCGGAGCAGCTGGAAGAACCGCCGCTGTATTTCTTCAAGATAGAGACATACTGCTGGTTCGGGCAAGTCAACCGGATATAAATGTCGCCGATGTAGGAGTGCTCGATTTTAACACGGACAAAAAGGATGTCATTAGCGGACTGTATGGTAGCCGCCGGAGAGAAACTGGTGAACGTAACCGGAGACACGTAGGAGCAATATTGGAGCTGACCGGACTGAACCTGGCCGTTATGACAAGGTTGTCCATCAGGGAGGAAGATAGTGTCACACACGGAAAGGGCTGTAATCTGTTGGCTTCCCACGGTATCGACCTGCAGGGAGGAAAGGAAGTCATAGCCCACGGTAAGTTCCACCTCGGTACCGGCACAGACTGGCGGGAAATCGAGCACGTCACGAATGGGGTTGGATGACGTGCGCACACGGAATGTGTAGGGAATGTACGACTCACAACCTTCAACATCGGAGATGGAGATGGCCACGTCGTAACCGCGCCCTTCAGGGAACAGATAGTCGATAGCATTGCCGCCAAGCGTATCAATCACTTCCCAGCTCATATCCCAATGGAATGTGCTGGTGGCGTCAGACTGGTGGTAACTATAATCATTGTCAATATATTCGCCTTGCGCCACCAAATGGATAGTGTCATACGGGCAGACATCGAGATACAGATAGCCGTCATCCTCCAGATGCGGAATTTTGTTACAAGCCGCCGTGTCAAGTTTGACATTGACGCGCTGGCACGGGCGCACGCAGTCGGTGGTAAGCGCGAAGCCCGCTCCGTTCTCCTGATCGTCGGTTTTGAAACGGACAGTCAGACAGCCGGAGGTATTATAGACCGTTGCGGCGTAAGAAAGGATGGGAGAAGTGATGGAGTCAGTGATACAGTTCGTGAGCGCCACCAACAGCGGGTCGTTAATTGACTGACCATCGTAGATAAACAGCGTGTCACCGCATTTCACATCGAAAGACGCCAAGTCGAGGTTCACCCGCACCGAATGGTTGTTGGCATCATTAGAACAGATAGTGACGAAATTGTCCATATTGGCACTATAATCGCCGTTGAGGCCGCCGTTGTCATAGATAGAAACCGAGCATCCAGTCACAGAAGTTTGGGTGCTGACACCAAGTGTGATCACCTGAGCCTGCAGCGACACAAGGCCGCATACTAAAACGAAAAGGGATATTATCTTTTTCATCGCTGCGAATTTTCATTAAAATTTGTAAGAACGGATGTGGGCCTCCACGCGCTCCTCAAGCACCGTTTTCGGCAACACCACCACATAAGCACCACTGCGCCGCAGTTTGAAGACATTGTAACGGTAGGCGTCCTGCGGCAGGTTCCACTTATACATGTTCACGCTGCCCGTCCGGATAATGGATTCCTCGTCATAAGTCATTCCCTTTGGAAGATACTGTTCAAGCGTGCCCATCATTTGAAGATTGCCGTCCCACAGTTTGAAGGTCACCGTAGCGGCATTCACGATAGTGTAGTTCATCCGCATCAGTCCTGCGGGGTCGCTCGCGCGCATCTGCTCGATCTGGGCTTCCGTCATCTCGGCTTGCAAAATATCCGAGACAACATACTCACTGACAGGGAGTTGCCGTTGCTGCGAAAAACCGATGAGCATCACGCCCATCATCATCATTGTCAAAATTGTTTTTTTCATATAACTATAAATTTTATATTCGTCAATCTTCATTTTTCCCTTACAATCACTCTGTCGCACGATTCTTCGATTTCGTTACAACAAAATTATTTTTTTTAACCTTTCTCTGACTGCAGGCGTAGAATCACGGAATCTCCACCTCGCCCTCATATAGCAGATATTTCTCGCGCATCTCTTTGAACTGCTTCAACTGCGGATACCAAGATGCCCGAATGTGTTCTTCTGAAAAGCCGGCTTCGATCTGCTCCCGCAAATGGACCGTACCTGCCAATTTGTCGAAAAAGCCGTTTTTAAGGAAGAATTTTTGCTTGTCTGGCGAATTCTGATAAGCGGTTATCAAGTATGAAAGGTTCAGCCTACCGGACTCGCCCATCTTCTGTTGGGCTTCATCGTGAAGAGAAAAACCTCTGCATTCTTGATTCTTGAACGGCGGATTCTCCGACACCCCAGGAATGGCGTGCGGGGTAAACTGATAGTCGCCAGCCTTCATCCCTGGAGCTCCGTACATCTCAAACGGATAGTCGGTTCCGCGCCCCACACTGACATTTGTGCCCTCGAAGAGGCAAAGCGACGGGTAGAGGTATATGGCCTCGGCCGTCTGCAGATTCGGCGACGGGGCAACCGGCAGCTGATAACGGGTCTCGTGCGTGTAACCCTCTATCGGAATTACCGTGAGGTCGCACTGTACACCGTTGGAGAGCCACTTCTCCCCGTTGATCATCTGGGCATACTCCCCTATCGTCATGCCATAAACCACTGGCACCGGATGCATGCCTACAAATGAACGATAATGAGAATCAAGAACGGGCCCGTCAATATAGAAAACGTTGGGGTTCGGACGGTCGAGCACGACAACTCTGACCCCATTCTCCGAAGCAGCTTCCATCACGTAATGCAGCGTGGAGATGTAGGTGTAGAAACGACAGCCCACATCCTGAAGGTCGAAGAGCACAATGTCCACATTTTGCAACTGCTCGGCCGTTGGCTTCTTATTCTTGCCATAGAGGGACACCACAGGCAGACCGGTAAGCGGGTCCTTGCCGGAAGCGATGGTCGCGCCAGCCTCAGCCTGCCCTCGAAATCCATGCTCCGGACAGAAGAGTTTCACGATGTTGACATTGCATGACAGCAGCGTATCCACCAGATGAGTTTTCCCGACCACGGAGGTTTGGTTGCCGCACATAGCCACACGCTGCCCTTCAAGTGCAGGAAGATATTTCTCCATGCATTCCGCGCCAGTGCGCAACACCGTTTCGGTCACGGCAGCCACAGACTGCTCCGCCGACTTGTTCTGCGCACAACCCACCGCCAGTACCATCAGGCATAGGATAGTCAATATGTTCCTCTTCGTCATATAAAACCTAATGTCAAAAAAAGCTACCCCGAGAGGTAGCTTCTTCTGTTAAGAAGCGGTTATTTTTCAACAACCATCTTCTTGGTTAATACTATATTCTTATAATGAATGGTGTAGTAGTAGACACCGGCGGCGAGGCTGCCGGTATTCAGCTCAATGTAATTGGTACCCAACTCCGCCTCCTGCGTGGTGGTGTAAATCACCTGCCCCGCTGCAGTGGAAAGATCCATCGTCACCTTGCCAGGTTCCGGCACAGAATACGGGATACGAGTGACTGTGATTGCCGGGTTCGGCTCGTTTTGACCAAGGTAGACACTCTCCTCATTCTCGTAATCGTCAATACCGACATTCGTACAAGAAAGCGTACGTTTGGTGTCGTTGTTGTGGCGCTTGTCTTCCGGAATCACCACCGTAGCCTTCACCTCCCAGTTCTGGGTGAGGTTCGTGACAATGAACTCGTTGGTGCTGGTGTAGATCAGCGTGTCACCCGGTTCGAGATGATGGACAATGTGCTCGGTCTGAGTCACCACATCGCTACCAGTACCCACATTGAACACGACATCAAACTCCTCGACGGCGGAATTGCCGGCATTCTGGAGTTCAATAATGGGCACTACAACGCTGTTCACCTGCAGACAACCATCAGAGACGGATTTGTCTAATGGGTAGACAACTCTGTTGACCGCCATATCGGGCAGACCTGTCACAAGGTTAATGTCATCGATACTCGGGTCTATGCGGTTAAGCTGATGTGTGACGGTGAAACGCAAACGGGCCACCTCATCGACACTATGTAATACGGTGAGGTGGTTAATCCACTCGGCACCGCCGTCAGCCTTGGTGAGCGTGTCAACAGTCTGGTAGTATTCGCCTGAACCGGTTTGCACATACATATCGAAGTTCGCATTAGACGCGCCAGTGAGATATTTATAGAAATTCAACTCAGCAGGATAAATGTCATGATAGTGCATGTTGATACAACCGCTGGTCAGGGAGGTCCACTTGTTCTGGTTACCAGTACCGTTCACACCATTGACGGTGGCGTAACCGCCATACTGCTCTAAGCTGGTACCTGCAGAAGTGTGGTCATGTCCGGGACCGCCACTCGGGTTAGCGCCATGGTTTTGCGAAGCGCCCGTTTTCTCAATCCAAACGTAGTTAGTAGGATTGGAAGAGGTCACCGTCCAATCAAGCGGCAAGCTGATATTCTCGGTGCCAACCGGAACGAAAGGTTCCACAAACGGGAGCTGCGACACCGTCAGGTCGGAAACCACAGCCTCGCTACCTCTCACGTTGTTCGTCAGATACTGGTCAGGGGCGTAGGTGAGTTGTACACTCACATGGTAGTCACCCAATGCACTGAGGTCAATGTTAGGAATAGCCACCAGCATCTCCGTGTTCGGAGCCAGTGAACCACTCTCAACCGTTTGGGTATAGGTTCCCGGAACCGCACCGGTAATGGTGGCCGTAATCGTCATCGGATTGCCCATTCCCAATGTCTGCGATTCAGTACCGTAGTTACGAATCTTCACACGCATGATGGCGTTGGCATCAGGACAGACATCTCCCACCGGGTGAATGACGGCGGAGACACCAAGGTCTATCGGCATCGGAGGACTCAGAAGGACTGCATAGTCTTCTGTCTCACCCTCTGCGGTAGCCGAATTGTTGTAGAATGAACAAGGATCGTTCACGTTGACCGTCGCGCAAATCACACGCATACGGGTCAAACCAATTTCAGCATTACCCATCACCGGCACATTAACCACCTGAACAGCAGCAGCGTTAGAAGGATCGGCAGGGATGGCGGCGGTGGTCATAATGGCCTCGTTCGACTCAAACTCACCGTTGCGGTTGTAGTCGATGTAGACACGCTTGTACACGGTTTTGGTTGCAGTACCCGTGAATGCATGGGATACCGAAAGCGTATATTCTTGACCCAGAATAAGTTCAACAGGAGCAACCGTTGACGTGTAGTCCGTATACATACCGTTGCCCGGAGCCACATCGTGGTTCGTGAAGGGAGCGGCAGTACCGTTGTTGAGGGCGGCGAAGGTCACATTGGTGATATGCGCACCGGTACTCAACGTCAAAGGACGGGACTCACAAGGATCCTCCTTGCTCAGGTAGATTGTCGTGGTATCGTTAGCATGATATGTATCGGAAGACAAATCAGTGTAAGCACGGAACGGCGTGCTGAAATAAACACTGGTAAGGTCACAAGCAGTGGTGAACGTCACGTTGGCGGTAGCACCGGAAGCCAACGAGCTGGTGTAGTTCTGCGTAACCGGTGTGTTATTACCCAACTGGTAAGCAATCGGGAAGTTGGAAGCAGCTGATGTACCGAAGTTCTTGATGGTCACCGTCACCGTCTCGTTGTTCGTGAAGGCGTTGTTCTGCGACACCGGAGCCGTGATGGCAATCACACCCACATCGTGTTGCGGCACCGTGGTGTTGATTGTAATCGTAGCCTTCGGAGACTCACAAGTGTAGTTCATCTTGAACTTTGTATTGGCACGATAGCCCGAAAGCGTGAAACTGCTGGCAGCCGTCAACGCTGTATTTTGCGCTTTGGTGTAGACCTTCTTGGCATTGTTGGCCATCTGAGTGTTCGTGAACTTCGGCGTCGGGTTGATACCGAGGTTAGTCACACAGCTGGCGTCGCCACAGTTGTGCTCAGCAAAGAGCAACAGACCCTGACCATTCCAGTCGTAACCACCTTGTACGGGGAATCCGATCCAACCAACATGATCCAGTGCAAGTTCTCCGTCAAACACCAGCGTGGCACCTGCAGTCTCGGCAGGCCAGTTGATGCTCTTGTTACCCGTACCAATAGCCTGCATGTTGGTGGTATCCTTCAACCAGAATTTCATCGGGATTGAGATACCATTGCCTTCAGCAGTGCAAACATAGAAATAGATGCTGTCGATACGTCCTTCGGGACCCAGATCTTCCTTATTGTAATACATCATGGCGTAAGAGTGTCCGTTAGTAAGGGTGAACGGAGCGGCATTCGTCTGGCTCGTGTTATTGCCGGTTCCGGCAACCACACTGGAATTGAAACCGTTGGACTCGATACGACCACTATAGTAATAGGTGGTGGGAGCGAAAATCTGATCGGTGGTGAAACTGTTACCCTCGGCCATGGCCTGGTCATCGGTAGCATTTTCATAGAAGTAGAAATGGTTGAGCACAGAAGTGCCAGGAGTCACGGTCTGCGTACCGCCGTAAGGCACCGTATAGGTCAGCGGTTGCGGCGCTGCGGGCAAAGCCGGAATATACATCGAACCGGTGATGGTATCATTAGCCGTATAGACCGGCATCGTGGCATCAGCAGGCGTAGTATAAATCACATATTGATAAATCCGGTTCTGCGTGGCGGAACCCAAATTCAGTCCGTTATTGTAGGTGATGGTGTCCATCTGCAACGAGGAAATCGGCGTGTTGATGAGGTTCACACCATTCACGGTGGCAGCTCCTGTGAAATGGGCATTCAAATTGAATGTCCCGGACGGAATAGCGGTGTTCGAGGTCGTATCTTGGTTCATCACCGACACCTGCAACTGAGGATTCAGCGAAGTAGCGCACTGGTAAGACACCGGATAAATCAACTCCTCCGTACTCAAGTCATATTGCGGACGGAAAACATTGATAATCACAGGAATACGTTTTGTAATACAGTTACTCTGCTGGGTCTTGCCCGACACCCAATACACAACTGTGTCATACAACGGAGCCGTTGTCATATAAGGAGCAGACGTCGTGGTCGTATGTACGGGGTTAGCATCAGCCTCATTATTGTAGAAATAATATTGCGTAATGCTGGTCGAGCGGTCGGCCGGTTGCAAGATTACGTATGGCTGCGTGTAACTACCCGTGTAGACAATGCTGTCGGGCAGATAAGCCGTGCGCGTGGACTGGAACGAACCGGTGATAGTGTCGTTGCCACCATACACAACCGTTTCATTATTCAAGGTAGTATATATTGTATATTGGAAAGTGATCGTGCTGGTCGGAGCGCTGAAGTCGAACGGTGTGGTGAACTCCACAACCTTGACCTCCTCGGGAGCAAAAGCCTCATCCACCGTATGGGTGACTTCGGAACCGTTGAAAACAGCATGGACAACCACTTTGTTGGCCGGAATCGGGGTGTTCAGCATGTTCTTGAGCTGGACTTGGATATGCTCGTTGTACAAAGCACAACTTGTCACAGGATAGAGCAAATCCTGCGTCTCCACATCGTAACTCGGGATGTCCGGAACATGAACGTGGATAGGCACCTTCTCACTACCGCAGTCCAAATTGGCGACCGTGAAGCGAGCGTTCAGACGTTTCGCAACGTTAGTCCACGCACCCGACATCTGAGCCAACACGTTGTTGGCTTTCTTCTGACACTGCGTGGTAGTAGTGTTCGTCAAATAGAATTGCGGATAACTATTGGCACCGGAGACGTACTGGCCACAGTTGTTACACTGGCTGCCCGTACCGGTACAGTAATCTGCGCAATTGGTTTCCACGAAAATCTCAAGGTTGCCGGTGCTGTAATCGAAAGGAGTCAGCATTTCAAACTCGTACCAACCTGCTTGGTTGAAGACGATACGACCGTCAACAACCAGGGTTGCGCCGAGAATCTCATCCTCCCAGTTCACGGCCGTGGAGGTGAACACATTCTCGTCTGTGCACTTCATGTAAATCTTCATCGGGATACCCTCGCTGGCGGCAGCACTCACCGGAGTCTTCACATTGAAAGCAAAAGAGGTGAGCGTTCCATGAGCACCGATCTCCTGCTCTAAATAGAGGATACGGCCGCGTGAATAACCGTTTGTGAAGGTGAAGGGATCTGTTCCGTTGCCAGTACCCGTACCTACCGTCACAACATCCACCGTGCCGGGGTTGGCGGTCACATAATAGGTGGTGTCAAAATAGATCAGCGGGGTCGTATAAGTGCTGTTGTAACCCAACAGATTCCAAGACTCATAACCGGTACTCGTGTACCAGCCAAGCACACCCTGCGAAATGGCGGCGGGCAATTGTGCCGTCAACGTCGATGAAGTATGGTAGTTCACGATAACCGTGTCGGAAACGATCGGCTGCACCGCCTTGCCCTTTGAAACCACTACGACATCCAAAGTGTCATTGTAGGTCAAACGGTCTTGAGCCAACTTAGTGGCCCACAACTTAACCGCATAGTTGTCGTCAATATTGATCTGATGATTGGTGAAATCATAGATACTGTTGAAAGCGAACAGAGTGGTTTCATGACTGTGCAGCGTATCCGTGAAGTTCTCGGTAACTACAGTTCCACCATTGATGGTATAATGCAGTTGGATTGGCGGAACTATATCCGTAGTACCATTATTCGTAATCCTCACGGTCAGATGTTCATGGCCGAGGTCGCAGTCGGTGACCGGATTCACCAGTTCCAGCAAGGCGACATCGTGCACAAACGGCGTGTCAACGACAGCACCGATCATAAAGCGGCCGGTGAGCTGCGGCTCATAAACACCGTTGTTCAGATAGTAGAATGTGGAGTCTCTGAGCGGAGTCTCAACCTGGGCACACAAGTAGTTACCATGGGAGAGCATCTCCAAGCCCACGTAGAACTCGCCAGTGGTGTTTGTCAAGGCGAAGTTGTGAATCGGAATCTCATTCCAGGCGTTTTGTTGCAAAGTGCTGAAGTCAACCACCTGGGAAGTGGCCAAAACATTACCGTTTGCATCCGCCACAAAGGCTTTGAAACCATTCTCGGGATCTGCAATGTAGGTCTGGTCATAATAGTATTTCACCGCTCTGACAGCCAAATCCTCGTTGGTCTTGTATCTCACACAAGGACGGATGATGGCATTATAGTCACCAATCAGCTGGATATCCGTAGTGGTGTCGGCAATGTTGGCGACATTCTGGGTGGTCACCATACGCCAATGTTGAGCATTGTTGATATTGTGCTGGTCATTTGCGCAACGAACCTCAACGTCCTTGACTTCAGCCACATTGTAATGATGGTCCGGGAAGGTGATGACGGTTTCCGCATTGGGAGCCAGTGAAGGAATCGTAAGCGAATCGTGCCATTGCTCGGCAGCACCGGTAACGTTCAGATAAACCTTGATGTTCGATTGGGTCTGAGAGCCCTCGTTGCGCACCAAAGCGCTCACTACACCGCGCATTTCATACTCCGTCGGAGTTTCGCCAACACCGTAAATCTTGTTCACGGCTATATCATTCGGATAGAGGCTTCTCACACGGATACGGTCAATGTTCATATTGTTACCGGCCTTGGACGTAGCGTCGAAAGCGATATAGACACAACCGCTGGAGGTGTAGTTTGAAAGGTCATAGACGAAACGATTCCACACCGGTGTGCTCGCGCCTTGCAGGTAACGCTTCAGCGGAGCCGTGGTTTGTCCTTGCGGGATCAAGTTCGTGTAGGAGACACCATTGTTGGTGGAAATCTTCACCGTCATCTCATCAACCTTGTTGGAAGCAGCGTTGTCCTGCGCAAACCAAACCTCAAGAATCGGATTGGTGGCGTTGTCCAGAACCGTCACGGGCAGGATAGCGCGAGACACCGTGTTAGCCGCAAAGGTCTTGGAATTGAAGAACAGACGACCAGTGCCATACACCGGCGTAATGCTCGGGTTGACACCGTCCCCGTTCTGGAACGTCCAGTTACCGGCACCGCTGATCTGCTCGATCGTCCAGGTCTGAGCCGTACCGTTGCTAAAATCTTCCACATAGTCGGGAATGATATACTCCAACGTAAAGTTCTGGCGCAACGTGTCGTTAGCATGCTGATTATCGCCAGGATAGTTGATAATGAACGTGAAATCAACAGCTTGGTTGCTCGGGATCACCACACCGGAGGTCAACACCTTGTCCATGGAGGTCAACGGGGTCAAGTTACCCGTGTTCACCGTCACATTCTGGTTAAGGTTCAATGCGGTGGATTGCACGTGAACTATGGCCGGAGTGGTGGCAAAGTTAAGTGTGTTACCACCCTTATTGGTGATCTTGACCGTGATTTCGTAAGAACTTTGGGGGCACTCACCCAACGCAGGGCTGACGAGTGAGGTCAACTCGGCATCAATATTGGGAATAGCATCGGCATAAGCGCCCATATAAGTCAGGTTGGAACGAGAGATACCACGAATATCTTCCATGACGGAACTTTGACGCCAGCACTCCAATCCGGACATCGGGTTGGGCAGAAGGCTGTTGTTCTCATCGGCAATGACCGGCATCATGGAAATGTTGTCGGTCAACGTGGTGACAGCACCTTCCAATTCCGCAATCGTGCTACGGGCCACTGTCTTGAACGCAATCACGCCGGAACCGGAATAAAAATCGTTGAAACTACCGGTAGCCGTGGCGTTGGCATTCAGATACAACGGATAATCCGTGTTGTCCGAGCACACTGTTTTATTCATTAAAATGTTGTTGTATATATAAGTATTATTGTTACCATTTGAGATATACAAGGCAGCCGTATTGCTATACGGAGCATCGGATTTCACCAAAACACTGTTGTTGACCACATACAGGCCGTTGCTATTGTTAAGTTGGATAGCATAACTGTTATTGGCCGCCACCGGATAAAAGATGACTTCATTGTTAGCGATATATCCATCCATGTTCGTCTGCGCATTGTGGGTGGAATTACTGGTGTTGACATAGATGCCGGCCGTGCTGTTGCCCACCTTGATGTGGTTGTTGCGAATGAAGAAATCCTGCAAGGTGGCATTGGTCAGATAAATGGCGTACTCCGGTCTGGTGATGGAATCTATGGTGTTTCCTGTGATGTCAATGCCCGTCGGGTAGCTGACATGGATGGCCGCGAAGTTCTGCGGGTTCGAGGAGGGCACCTGTTTGATGTGGTTGTTAGAGAGAACACCATTGCTATAGTTCAGACAGATACCTCTATAGCAGGAGGTGATATTACAACCGTCCACCACAATGTAGTTGCGCTTATTGTTGGCACCCACATAATAGATACCGGCATTACCGCCATTAAGCGTACAGTTGTGGAAGGTGATGGTATCAGGAATCGCCGTCACCGCCGTCGGACGCACCACCGCGCAGCTGTTGAAGTCCGTGGTGTTCGTATTGTTGGCGTTGATGATACAACCGTCAAACCGGATGTTCCGGCTGCCATTGCCGCGCACGACCACACCCCTCGACACACTTGCATTATTGCCTTGGAGGGTCAAATTCTTGAATATGAAATCGTTGACATTCACCAGCGTCACGGCTCCAAAAACGTTGGCGCCATTATCCACATTATCGTTCACGATGATTACGCTATTCACATCGTCACCTTGGAATGTGATGGTGTTGGTCGACGACTGCCCGATAAAGTTCTCCGTAAAGTCAAGTCCGGAATAGGTACCGGGGCGCAGGTGGAAGACGGCAGGACCGCCGAGGCCGCAATAGTTGAGTGCTTCCTTTGCCGCAGTAATGGTCGGGAAGTCAGGGTTCGTGCCGCCAATCGTGTAATCACCATGGAGCAAGCTGTCGCAAGCGTATGGCGTAATCTTTAACGTATCATTCGTATGGAAGTCATCGGCCTGACCATTACGGGTCGTCACGTAAACGGTCACATAGTTGTAGCCGTGCGTGGGCGTGAATGTGCCCAACGCCTGCGATGACGGAATGTCAAAACAGATGTCACCCGTCCAGTTGTGGGTGCTCGAATGTGTAAGAACACCGGCTTCACTACGTACCTCAAGGGTAAATGAACCGGAACTCATCCCGTTGGTCACCGGTGAGTATTGCGGATCGGCACGGTTGGTGAAAAACACACTCACGTTCTGCGGCACATTGGTAATCAAACAGTGCGGCATTGTGTTCAAACTATCAAGCCTCACATCGTTATGATGGATGTTCGTATAGTTGTGGTGGGCCACCAAGAATGTGTCGAAACGAGTTTTGCTGCCATGGGTGTCCTCCATGTAAATGTGGTAGCGGATGGTATCTTGATAACAGATGGCCGGCAGCGTCCATTGTGCATCCACAGAGTTGCCGCTGGTATTGAAGATGTTATTGCTGAAAGCGTTCGTGTTGGGAACAATAACCGTAGGACCGCCGTTAATCTCATAGCTAAACACCACTGTATTGAGCGCAACAGTGTCATTATCAGTCAATTTACACTTGATATTATAGGGACCGACATTATTCGTGAAGGATGCGTTCGTATTGTAGTAGTAGGGGGACTGCATGACAATGCGCGGTGTGATGAGCTCGCAGTTGGAGAGGCGTATCGTGACATTGTCCACAAACCAACCCGCGCAGGCCTGGGTACCGGACACGTCGGTAGATGTTTTGTTCACATAGAACTGGAAACGGACATGGGTCGGGTTGGGAATGTCCGGATCTGAAAGGATAAACTGGGACACGTCGAACATCTCGTGGTGCCACCAAGCGTTGGTCGGCTGTGCGGCCATATTGTTGGAATTCCAGTTGGTATAGGCGTTATGGGAGAATTTACCGGAAGAGATGGTGGACATGCCCGTTCCGGCGGCCTCGCCATAATAGAAAGAGCTGTTGGCGGTGAAGCTCATCAACTTCCACTGTCCCCAGTTGTACTGGCCGTCTGCGTCCACCCCGTTGGCCAACTGGTACCGAATTCCCGTATTATCCAACACGTGGACTTTACAGATATGGTCAAAGTCCAGATAGATGTAGTTGACGTCTACGTTTGTCGTCGTCAATGGCACAGGAGCCGAAGTGGCGTTACAGGAACCACCTGAGCTGTACACCGGCGACCGGAAACATTGGGGTGAAGATTTGTACAGCGCATAGTTCGTGGCCCAGTCAGCATAAGTGACACCCACGCCCGCCACGCGCCAGTCACCCGTCGTTCCACCCAAGGAGCTATTATGGGAGGTGGTGAAGGTGTGTGTCGCAGCATCGAAATTTTCGGAATAAATGGTTACGGTGTCCATCGGCTGAGCCAACAGCAGCATAGGGACCATAACTACCATCAGAAAGGATAATAACTTTTTCATATTTTTACTTTTATCTTATTCTATTATATTGTATATCAAATATTTACCACATTTTTACCTTATTTGTTTTTTATGCTCGCACGACAAACCTAACCTATTTTGCACAAATATACAAATAAGGGGGCAAAGATATAAAAAAAATTGAATGGTTGGAGAAAAAAAATGACTTTTTCAACTACGCAGAATTTCCTCGCATTCGGCGATGGAAAGTGCTGACATCAAGCGGATTTTGCGCGGTTTAAAATTAAAGACACCGCGGAAGTAGCCGGAATATTGGGTACGCATCTCAAGGACGGCGGCGCGTTCCCCTTTTGTGCGTTCATTCTCACGCAAATGGCGCATCACCAAATCCACACGCTCTTCGTAGGTAGGCTCGGGGCAATCCTCACCGTTTCGCAACGCCTTGATTTGGCGGAATATCCATGGGTTTCCGATGGCCGCTCGCCCGACCATCACGGCATCCACGCCATAGCGCTCTTTGTAGGCGAGGGCCTTCGCCGCACTGTTGATGTCTCCGTTGCCGATCACCGGAATCGTCATCCGCGGATTGTTCTTAACCTCGCCGATAAGAGTCCAGTCGGCCTCTCCACCATACTGCTGCGCGCGTGTGCGCCCATGTATTGCAATTGCTTGAATTCCAACATCTTGCAATCGTTCAGCCACATCCACAATGGGCTTGTCGGAACTATCCCACCCCAACCGGGTCTTGACGGTCACCGGCAGGTCAACCGCCTTGACTACCGCCGAGGTGAGCCGCACCATCTTGGGGATATCCTGAAGGATGGCCGAACCCGCGCCTTTGCTTACGATCTTCTTCACCGGGCAGCCCCAGTTGATATCGATGAAGTCGGGCTTCGCCGCCGCCGCGTAACGGGCGGCCACCGTCAGCGCCTCTTCCGTACTGCCGAAAATCTGCACCCCGAAAGGCCGCTCCCCGTCGGCGAACTCCATCTTCCGGAAACTCTTCTCCACCTCGCGAGACAGCGCATCCGATGAAATAAACTCCGAAATCAGCACATCCGCACCATATTCCTTACAGATGCGACGGAACGCCCGGTCTGTCACCCCTTCCATCGGGGCTAAGTAAACCGGAAAATCAAACTGCTGCAAAATGGCTTTTATCGTCATCATTTTTCGGCTGCAAAAATAATTTTTTTATCTTTGCGGCCTTGAATTCTGAACAATTGAATCTAATCTTAAAATCAAAAAAATATGAAAAAAATTGTCGCTTTGTTTGCATTTTTGAGCGTATTATGCTCTTTGTCAGCACAAAAGGTTAACGAAACCGTCGCCCTGTTCGGGAAGGAACAACTCTCCGGTTTCACCATCAACGTGGACAACGCAGATGCGAAAACCGTTGCCGCAGCGCTGACGGAAAATTTCGAGAACCAGTATAAGATGAAAGGCACAACCAAAAACAAATACCGTATCTATGAAAACCAACCTTTCAGTGCGTTCGGCGATGCCCACTACGACATCTATTTCACTACCACCAACATAGGCAAGAAAAAGAATCAGGCTACACAAGTGACGGTCGTGGTCTCCACCGGCAACATGAACTGCATCACCTTCTCCAACGACCCCCGCACCGCACGCAACATCGTCTTGTATCTTGAAACCCTGCCCAACATTGTCGAAGCATACGCCCTCAACCTCCGTGCTGACCAACTCAACAAGGAATTGAAAAATCTCAAAAAAGAGCGCGAATCAATGGAAAAAGATCTTTCCAAAGCGAAAGAAAAAGTATCCAAAACCAACGAAGATATCAAGAAAACCACCGACCAATTGGAGAAAAAAACAGCTGAAATCGAAAAATTGCAAGACCAGTTCAACCGCAACCAAGACCCTGCTGTGAAAGACCAAATCTCCAAAGCCGTCAAAGAGAAAGAATCCCTCCAGAAAACCCAGACCAACACCCAAAAGAAATTGCTCAAAATGAACGATGATATTGTCAAGTTGAACAAAAAACTGGAGGCCAACCAGAAAGAGATCGACGAGAGGGAGACTGAGCTCAAGAAAATCGGCAAATAATTGGTTTGGACAAAGTAAATATTGATAATCAGCAATTTATGGCACACATCATTGACGGAAAACAGATTTCCGAGACGATTAAAACGGAAATCGCCCTAAAGGTTAAAGATTTACTGGACAAAGGGTTACGGGCGCCCCATCTGGCTGTTATCGTAGCCGGCGAAGAGGGTGCCGCCCTCAGCTATGTGGCCAGTATCGAGAAACAGTGCAAAGGGGTCGGCTTCATGTCGTCAGTGTACCACCTTCCCTCCAATATTTCAGAAGACGAGTTTCTCGCCACCATCGACTTCCTCAATCAGGACGATGAAATCGACGGCTACATCATCCAAATGCCGCTCCCGAAGCAGATTTCCATCGACAAGGTGACCGCCCATGTGAGTCCGGCTAAAGACATGGACTGCTTCCACCCCGAAAACATGGGCAACCTGCTCCTCGGCAAAGAGTGTTATCTGCCTGCCACCCCGCATGGCGTCATCGAGCTTATCCAACGCAGCAATATCGAAACGAACGGCAAAAACTGTGTCATTGTGGGCCGCAGCAACATTGTCGGCAAGCCCCTGGCGATGCTGATGCTACAGAAAAGCATCAACGCCACCGTGACCGTCTGCCACAGCCGTACGGAGAACCTGCCGCAAGTGTGCCGCCGCGCCGACATCCTCATCGTGGCCATCGGGCAACCGGAGATGATCACCGCCGAATACGTCAAAGAGGGCGCCACCGTGATCGACGTGGGCATCCACCGCCTCGACGACCCCGACCAACCCAAAGGCTACCGCCTTTGCGGTGACGTGAACTACGACGAGGTCTCCAAAATCTGCAGTGCCATCACTCCCGTGCCGGGCGGAACAGGCGCCATGACCACAGCATGCCTGCTCCAAAACACCCTGACAGCCAGACTAAAAAAACAATAGAATTTACTTTATCGTGATTCGTAATGAAAGGCGTGAGATGTTTGAATTCTCACGCCTTTTGTTTTACATTCTATTATCCACCGTTGTCTGCCGTCCGCACAGATGCAGGAAATCGCAATTCTTACAAATTTCCTTATCTTGCGTCTGCACAAACGGCTGTGACGGATCGTATATACGGCAAAACAAATCGTTCAGTTTTTCAGCTAATAAATCCTTGTAATCCAGAATATTATTATTATCCAAAATACTACCTGGAAGAATATATTTGCGATTGCCTTTGTTAACTTCGCGAGTACTGACGATGCCCACCTGCACGGAAGTCGGTTTCTCCTTCGCTACCCGATCATACATCAGGGTATAAAGCACCAACTGGAACAATTTGTCATATTTTGTGTCAGTGAAAATGTGGTCAACGGCCGCAGAAACCACCTTAATATTATCTCTATCCTCTTTTTTTACCGATATTTTCAATTCGCCGGCATCCACCTTACCCGTCTTATAGTCCAAAATCATCACGTCGCGCCCATCATGCTGCACCCGATCGAGACTACCCGTCAGACTAACTAAGAACGGTTCCCCGCCATCTATCGGAAATATCTGATAATCAGCAATATTTATATCCATTTCATTGGCAAAAATTTTCCACCGTTCCGTAACAAGTTCCGTTTTGGCTCTCTCCAAATACTTTTTCACTGTCTCACAGAGAACCTGACGGTTAATCATCCAAGAACCTTGGTTCAGATCGTTTTGTGTCAAGTTTTCACGACCTTTCAGTTTGCATAATTCCCTACAGACTGTTTCGTCTGCATTTTCGATATGTTTCTGGAGAATGTCGCTGAATTTGGCTGGATCAGGTTCCGCTGCAATCTCATCAAGCGCCAACTTATAGGCGGCATGGATTACGGTACCCAATTCGTACGATTCTAAATGGTCGGAGGGCACGATGGTATCCCGCACTTTCATCAGATGGCGGAAATAAAATTTTAACGGACATGCGATATAGCACTGCAACGAAGAAGCAGAAAAAACGTACTCCTTCAGCCGTTTCATTACCTTTTCGGACTTCGGCATTGAAAATGACGTTTTTGTTGGAAGCAACAAATTGAAATCCAAATTCTTGTGATTGATTCTTATGACATCCCCAAGATTCTGCATCTGAACCTCATATTCCAACTGGGCAATCAGCCGGCTCTTTTCGGCCAAGGAGGCATCAGAGGCATTATTATATATAAGCGTCACATTTTCAGCACGTTGCAATAATCTAAAGAAGTGATAGGCATACACCTGGTCCTGATATAAATAATTTGGGAGTGCCTCCTCTCCGTCAAGTTTGAACTTGAAATCGAACGGCAGCATCGAATTATAGGTAATGCCTTTGGGAAGCACACCTTCGTTCACAGAGAGCATGATCACATTCTTGAAATCCATGAGACGCGTCTCCAGCAGCCCCATCACCTGCAAGCCTGTTTCCGGATTGCCTTTCAGGGAAATCGATACCTCCTGCATCTTCTTCATCACTGAAAAACGGGCAAACGAAAAGTCCATTATTTCCTCTTTTTCGAAATATAGATCGAAAAGACGCCCCAATTCGTCCAATCGGGTTTCAACCTCCTGCCACAACTCCTTATACAGCGACTCCGTCGTCATTAACTCCGCATAATGACAAAACTTTTGGAGCAGATATGGGAGACGGCGGGCCAACAAGGTCTTCGGAATATTCTCAAACACTTCATTATTAAGAATTTGCGAATATCTCATGACCGTTGGGAAGTACACATTCGAGGGACAGTTTGATCGCAAAAGTTCATGCTTCCACAACCGTTCCACCAACTCACCGCTGAAGACAAGTTCCGGTGCACCATCGTTGGTCAACGCAAAGGACGACTCGTACACTGACATCACCGACTGTAAAAGATTGCATACCGGCGTATCTTCGAATGGAAACCCCATCGTTGCATTAATGGTCACGTTTTCAGGTTGATACGAGAGAAGAAACGGCAACATAAGTTGCTCGTCGGCAAGCACCACCGCCGTATCCGACATATCTACCGTTTCGTCCTGATCACACGACTCGTCCAGACGATTCATGCGTGAACGCGCCTCTTTCATTTTCTCCTGCTTGATGCGCTCCACTTCCGCAATAGCGCAGTAAATCTGCCGCATATTTTTGGAAGTAGCCACGATATTCACCGTTTTGGGAATGGAAGCGTAATTTGACTCGAAAAAATTGAGATGATGAATGTCTAAATCCAGTTTTTGGCTGTTCCGACGAATAAAAAACGAGGTTTCGCGCTGCTCTTCCTTGCCAACACTAGAATCTTCCAAATGGCAATAAAAGGGATCTATGTCGAAGAATATCTCCGTTTGAAAATGATTCTTCAGAAACCGGATAATCTCCAATTCGGAAGGAGACAAGGCATAGAATCCGGCGAATATCAGACGACTATAGGTGATTTTTTGAATATAATCGGAAATATGCTCCGCACAATCCCTATAAATCATCCCTTCATACGCCTCCCCGTGGGATCGCAATAAAACATTGTATTTCAGATAGATACTAGCCAACAATTCGTTAAAGGCAATCTTTTCCCGCTCGAAGTCGGACAGATCTTCCTTCCCGAAGGGAATCTCAAACTTGGCGGCTATTGCGTACTCTTTCAAAGTGTTAGGCACGTCCTGCAACTGCATGTCCATATCACTGATGTCCTTGAGGAATGCAATGCCCCAGGAGAGCAACTGGTGCGTCTCAAACCGACTGTGGTGAAATTCCCGGGTCAACTCGCGGAGACGCAGCAGTTGGGTGACCGTGTCGGTAACACGAAGCGGGGAGAGCCACGACACGAAATCTTCCATGGAGACAATCCGTGGCAAAAACATCGGCTTACAGCCGTTTCTTTCATAGAGTTCCTGCTGCACGAGCCTGCAGGCACGGCGGTTCGGCAAAATCACCGCCACCTCATGCAATGGCACTTCGGGCTGTCCAGCAAGTATTTCACCAACAATTTTGGATACAAACGAATTCATAATTAGTCAACAAACAGTGAATGAATCAGTTAATAACAATATGTAACAACAAAACTAATCCGAAAAGATATCGAAATGGCCGAGATGCCACTTCTGAAGACGGAATTGCATTGAGGTGAGCAAGACACCAAAACCATAGCGGCAGCTGCGACGGAAATTGATGGAAGAAGCCTCCGGGAAATACTTGGTCGGGCAGGTAATCTCGCCAATATCATAGCCGGCATAGATGATTTGCGCCAACATCTGGTTATCGAACACAAAATCATCGGAATTGCGCATAAACGGGACATGTTCCAGCACCTCGCGAGTAAATGCACGATAACCCGTATGATACTCTGACAATTTCTGGCCGGTCAGCACGTTCTGGAACCATGTAAGGCAACGGTTGAAAAAATACTTGTACCTGGGCATTCCCCCTTTGATTGCCCCATTTCCGAGGATGCGCGAGGCCAGCACCACGGGGTAGAGACCGTTGGCCATCATGTGGGCGATGGGCTCAATGAGCTGCGGCGTGTATTGGTAGTCGGGATGCAGCATAATGACGATGTCGGCGCCGAGTTCCAACGCCTTGCCATAGCAAGTCTTCTGGTTGCCACCATAACCCTTGTTGACATCATGACGCAACACATGTTGGATGCCCAGCGAGCGAGCCACCTCCACAGTGTCGTCGGACGAACAGTCGTCCACCAAAATAACCTCATCCACGATGTCAGCGGGAATTTCCCGATAGGTCTGTTCCAGAGTCTGAGCGGCATTGTAGGCCGGCATCACAACAACGATTTTCTTTCCTTTCAACATAATTAACGGTTAATGGTTAACGGTTAATGGTTAATGCGGTTTAATGGTTTATTGGTTTAATGGTTTATTTGGTTTATAGGGGGCGTAGAGACGCATAATTATGCGTCTCTACAACCTACGATTTTCCGTCTCTACACGTGCGCCGGACGACAATGACGCTCAATTCGTATAACAACCATATCGGCAGGGAGACGATGAGCAGGGTGAAAGCGTCGGCGGTTGGGGTGATGATGGCCGCGACAACGAGAATGACCACGATGGCGTGGCGGCGATAACGGGTCATCCATGCCGCCCTTAACAGTCCGAAACGAGCTAACAACCAGCTGATTACAGGAATTTCAAAAATAATTCCGAACACAAGGCTCATCATCATCAACGTGTCCATGTATGACTGGAGTGTCAGCATGTTGCGCACTTCATCACTCACCTGGTATGTGCCTAAAAAACGTACTGTGAGCGGGAAAACGAGCAGATAGTTCACTGCCACCCCGACAAGGAACATCAGATAGGCGGTTAAAACAATCGATACCGAATGTTTACGCTCATTTTCATACAAGGCCGGCCTGACAAAGTCAAACAAAACGTAGATGATGTACGGGGAAGCCATGAGAAAGCCGAAAGCGAAAGCGGCCTTGAGGTGGATCATGAACTGCTCGGTGAGCCCGATGTTCATGAGTTGCAAGGAAAAGTCGTCGCCGCCGAACAGCCGATACATGAAAAAAGAGGAGTCTTTCGGCGCAAGTATTATCTTGAACAACAAATCCTTAAAACAAAAAGCCACTAAAGAAAACACGAGCAATGCGACCAAAATCCTGATCAGACTGCCTCGCAGTTCCTCTAAATGGTCCCAAAAAGACTTGGATTCTTCCGTTTCGGACATCTACTCGGGCTTGTTTTCCGTTTCTTCCGATTCCGAATTATCCTTTTTGGCCGTTTTGTCGTCCGTGCCGTTCATGCCATCCTTGAAGGAGCGCACACCCTTGCCAATGCCGCTCATCAGTTCAGGGATCTTTTTCCCACCGAACAGCAGCAGCACCACTAAGGCGATAATAATGATTTCTGTCATTCCGATTCTCATATCTTTTAGGTTATGGGGTGTTGTAGAGACGCGGCGCGCCGCGTCTCTACGATTTAAACATAATGTCCTTGACCATCGGACCGAAGTCGGCCTCTATCTTTTTCAGTATCTGCGATTTATGGCCGAAAAGCTCGAATTTGAGGGCGGCATTGCTCACGCGCACATAAAGGATGCCGTTGCGCAGATCCTCACATTTCGAGAACTGGGCGCACATAGTCCCGACATACTCCGACCAGCGGTCGAACAGCAGCTGCTTGTCCATCAGGTGCTGCTTTCCCGACTGGCTGACGAACCGACCCACCAGCTCCTTCAAATTCATCTCGTGATTGTCTCGTTCCATAATAATTATCGTTTTATCCATCACCATTCCGTCCGACAACAGGAGGACGGAATCTCAAACTCGCCAGTGCACTACATTCGTTCTAAAGGATTTGCATATACTTATGGCTTTGCAGCGACACGCGCCACTTGGGGTGTTCCAGCACATAGTTAACCAGGCGGCTCATAATGACGTTGCAGCGGTTCCAGTCGGGCTGGAGCAGAAGGAGGCAGCGTCTGCTGACCTTCATGGAGTTTTCTTCGGCCCAAGCAAAGTCCTCCTCGCTGCCGATAATCACTTTGAGTTCGTTGGCTTTGGCGAGGACTTCGGGTTTCGGGGCAGCGCCGTACTTCGGGGAGAGGCAAATCCAGTCCCAGTCGCCGGAGAGCGGTTCGGAGCCGGAGGTTTCGAGAAAGCATTTGACACCGTGCTTGTGCATCTTACTTGTAAGCGGCCGCATGTCGTAGAGCAACGGTTCGCCGCCGGTGACGACCACCGCCCGCGCGGGTTTTTCCGCTGCCCGCGCCACAATCTCATCGATATCCACCATCGGGTACCTGGCGGCGTTCCACGTGCGCATCTCGTCGCAGAAGGAGCAGCCGACCTCGCAGCCCCCTACCCTGACGAACCAGGCGGGTTTCCCAGTGTGGTAGCCTTCGCCCTGAAGCGAGTAAAACTCCTCAACAACAGGAAGATACAGTCCTTTTTTATCCATTTTTTTCGTTACGTTTTGAAATGGCAAAGGTACATAAATTTCAATATGCACAGACACAATGAAATTTCTGTATGTAGAGACGGGGCATGCCCCGTCTCTACGAACAACAGGGGAAATGTACATTTTTTGGTTTACAAAAAATTCGTATCTTCGCGCCGCATTAAAAAATTAATTCAGACTAAAAGAAAAACACTATGAGTCAGATTGTTAAAGTTTATGGTAGAGAAATTCTGGATTCCCGCGGGAATCCCACAGTAGAAGTTGACGTTTACACCGCTGCAGGTGCAGTGGGTCGTGCCGCTGTGCCGTCAGGCGCCTCCACAGGCGTGCATGAGGCTGTGGAACTCCGCGACGGGCAGAAAGACAGATATATGGGCAAGGGCGTGCTGAAAGCCGTCCAAAACGTGAACAGCACCCTCGCTGAGGCCGTTGAGGGCATGGAAGTGAGCGAACAGGCTGAAATCGACGCCCGCATGATTGAGGTCGATGGTACGGAAAACAAGGGCGCGATGGGCGCCAACGCCATCCTCGGCGTCTCTCTCGCCGCAGCCAAGGCCGCCGCTCAGGAAACCGGCCAAGACCTCTACCGCTATGTCGGCGGTTGCAACGCCACCGTGCTCCCCGTCCCGATGATGAACATCCTCAACGGCGGTTCACACGCCGACAACCGCGTTGATTTTCAAGAGTTTATGATTATGCCCGTAGGCGCCCCCACCTTCCGCGAGGCCGTCCGTATGGGATCCGAAGTCTTCCACAACCTCAAGAAGGTGCTGAAGGGTCGCGGCTACTCCACCAACGTGGGCGACGAAGGCGGCTTTGCCCCCGACCTCAAATCCAATGAGGAGGCTCTTGAAGTCATCCTGCAAGCTATCGAAAACGCCGGCTACAAACCCAAAGAGGACATCTGCATCGCCCTTGATCCGGCATCCTCCGAATTCTTCGACACCGAGAAGAACATTTACAAACTGAAATGGTCCACCGGCGAAGAACTCACCCCTGCCCAGATGGTCGACTACTGGAAAGGCTGGTGCGACAAATACCCCATCATCTCCATCGAAGACGGCATGGCCGAAGATGACTGGGACGGCTGGAAACTGCTCACCGACACCATCGGCGACCGCTGCCAACTCGTAGGCGACGACCTTTTCGTCACCAACGTAAAGCGCCTGCAGATGGGTCTTGACAAGAAGGTGGCCAACTCCATCCTCATCAAGGTCAACCAGATTGGCACGCTCACGGAGACCATCAACGCCGTGCAACTTGCACAGCGCAACTACTACACAGCCGTGATGTCGCACCGTTCCGGTGAGACCGAGGATACCACCATCGCCGACCTCGCCGTGGCACTCGGCACTGGCCAAATCAAAACCGGTTCCGCCAGCCGCACCGACCGCATCTGCAAATACAACCAGCTGATGCGCATCGAGGAGATGCTCGGCAGCCAGGCCATCTATCCCGGCAAAAATTTCCCGTTCAGAGGATAATCCTATATTTCATTTCGACCAAACACTGACAATTTATTGCCGTATGTAGAGACGGGGCATGCCCCGTCTCTACGAATAACAGAGAAACCATACGAAGAGGGTGTGTCATAAGTCACTTTTTTGAAAAAACAATATTTGATTATCAAATAGTTACGAGTCAAAAAATGACAATTTTTGGACTTTTGACACACCCTCTTTTGTTGTCCGTTGGTGTAGGGGCGAATAATTGTTCGCCTCTACAAAGGGCATTTTTTGACAAGGTGCAACCATTAGGTATCCATATTAAAACCGTAGAGACGCGGCGCGCCGCGTCTCTACAAGGGATTTGTGTTATTTCGTCGGGGCAGGTCGCACCTTGCTTTCCCGCACCCAGTCAACGGTCTTCCCTAAGAGCGAAATCCCGAGATAACCGCGCATCTTGATTGTCTTACCCCCGTCTACGATACGGATGTAGGCGCTGTAGGTCCCCCTCTTCCCAGGATATTTGATCTTACCGTTCTGATATTCATTCTCTTTGGCGTTGTAGGTCAGCCCTTTCATAAAGACCAACCCAACTTGATCCTGGCCATTGATATCATTCGTCCAGACCACCTTGGCCTCGTAGGTGCCGTCGGCGGCCTTATAGATTTGAGCCTGCGACTGCTTTTTGGAGAACGGGTCCACGCAAAAATAGATACCCAGAATGTCGTCGGCTTTCTGCGCGTAACTTGCCGCCACGAAGGCGGTTAGGAAGATTATGGTTATTATTTTTTTCATCATCATTTGTTCTTTCTTACCCCACACTACGGCTTTGCCTTGTGTGGGGTTATTTGCGCTTCGCGCGTTTTGCCTCTTCGAGGCTGCTTAAGGGAAAAAATTATTATTTATTTATTACTCCTCCGGCGCGAACAACGGGTCCCAAGCAGGCAATTGGATGGGCTTCTGATCGAAAAGTTTAAGCGTCGCGCTGGGGATGTACTTGCTCTCAACCACAAGGCGGAACATGTATTCGTTAAACCACTCGTTGGTCATGATGAGGAAACCGTTGTGACCGCGGTTGCTGCCCCAACTGTTCTCAACCATCCATTTGGTGGGGTTGCCGTTGGCATCGAGATCTACGCCGCAAAGGGTCATCGCATGCGAGGAACCGCTGGCGAAAGTGCTGACACGCTGCTTTTTGTCCATGTTGAATGTGGTGCCGAAGAGGGAACCGTAGTCGTAGTTGTTCACATCCATATAGCCTTTGTCACGGTCAAGGAATTTGGCCACGTCGCAGGAGAAATACATCATGGTGCTGTCTTTGATGGAAGCGATAGCCATGCTGGCGATCTCCGGCATGGGCAGGTTCAGGAATTTCCAGTTCTGGCCGTCATACACATGGCGGTCGTATTGAATCTCATAGACCTTGTAATATTCACGCGTCGGGTCGTTCATCACCATATAATAATTGGTAAAGTCCTCATTCACAAACTTGTTGAAAAACGACATCGGGGTGTATTTCTCTGTACTAACAATCTCACCCTTGCTGTTGTGCCGCGTCCAGGTAAACTCTGTGGGAGGTTCTCCAAAGGTATAGGCCAACATGCGGTAAATGGTCTCCAGCATCTCCATCTTGGTTGCCTGCAACTTCTGCTCGGTCATGCTTTTGTTATTGCACATGTCACGCAAAATCAGGCCGTCCTCGCGCAGTTTCAGCTTGATGAGTTCCGAAATGCGGGAGGTGTGGTTGCTGTTGTAGGTTTCAGGCATCGCCTCTTTGGGAACCGCACCGTATTTGGTCATCAGATTGGCCACGCCGGTGAACTGTCCGCCGTCCCCGATGGGGTTCTTGAAGAGCCACTGCACCGTTTCGTCCTCCATAGATTTGGCGCGCGTATCAAGGATGGACTGCAGGAAGAGGTTGGCCTTTTCGAGCTGGTCCCAGAAGAAAGTATAGCATTGCGAGAACTGGAAGTCGGCAGGAAGGTCGAATTTGCGGATGGTCTTATTGCGCAGCACGTTCATGCCGGTGAACATCCAACAGCGGCCGGAGGATTCCTGATTGGTAATAGCCTTGGAGGGCACGGTATGAGAGATGTGCGGGTCGAAGGCCGTGTTGTTGTCGTAGTTCACCGCCAACTTGCTGATGTCATTGCTGTTGATGGCGTTGCGCAAAGCCTTGTTGGTGGGGTTGGCCTGGTAGGAGCCGCGGAGCATGCCTATCTGCTGCATGGTGAGTCCGCCGCCTTTGGTAATGTCCTGCGCCTGAAGGGCCATCATACAGGCCACAGCGCATACAATGAGAAATAATTTTTTCATATCAATACTATTTTTTGTGATTCTTTCAGTTAAAACGGCGGCAAAAGTACACAAATTTCGAATATGCGCAAAATGGAAATATGAATGTTGCAGGGCTTACGCATCAACTTTTTATTTTATTTGGGCGAGCCGGCGCGGCTCAGGGGGGCGACCGTTACGCGGTTGGATGCCGCTTTGTGAAAATAAATTCGCAAAAAATGCGAACAACTAAACAACTAAACAACTAAACTTATAAATAAATAAATGTAATTCAATATTTTACAAAAAATAATCAAAAATATCGCATCAGCTGTAGAGGCGAACCATAATTCGCCCCTACACCGTGTGACGTGGGGCTGGGATTATTCCCAGACGTCTCACGTCTCATGTCTTTTTTTTCGCATTTGCCATCCCTTTTTGCATTGAAAAAAATTGTACTTTCGCGAATTCATTATAGTGTGAATTTTGGGTAATTATAATTTTATAACAAACTAAATATCAATAAAATATGGCAATGCAAGATAAAATCAACGAGTTATTGTCCCTCAGGGAGAAGGCTCGTTTGGGCGGCGGTCAAGACAAGATTGACAAACAGCACGCCAAAGGCAAATACTCCGCTCGCGAGCGCATCTTGATGTTCCTCGACGAGGGCAGCTTTGAGGAGTTCGACATGTTCGTGACCCACCGCTGCACCAACTTCGGCATCGAGAAGGATAAGTTCCTCTCCGACGGTGTCGTCACCGGCTACGGCACAGTGAACGGCCGTCTGGTTTATGTTTTCTCTCAGGACTTCACCGTGTTCGGAGGATCCCTGTCCGAGACTTTCGCCGCGAAAATCTGCAAGGTGATGGACCAGGCCATGAAGGTCGGCGCACCCGTCATCGGCTTCAACGACTCCGGCGGCGCCCGTATTCAGGAAGGCGTCAACAGTCTCGCTGGCTACGCGGAGATCTTCCAACGCAACATCCTGGCTTCCGGCGTAGTGCCGCAAATCTCCGCCATCTTCGGTCCCTGCGCAGGCGGCGCCGTTTATTCGCCGGCATTGACCGACTTCATCATGATGACTCAAAACTCGAGCTATATGTTCGTCACCGGCCCGAAGGTCGTGAAGACCGTCACCGGCGAGGACGTGACCACCGAGACCCTCGGCGGCGCAACGGTTCACTCCACAAGATCCGGCGTGGCCCAGTTCTCCGTCCCCGACGAGGAGACCGGCATCGCCATGTTGCGTGAGCTCATCGGCTACCTGCCCTCCAACAACATGGAGGAGCCGCCCTACGAGCCCACCGAGGATCCCATCAACCGTTTGGAGGACAGCCTCAACTCCATCATCCCCGACAATCCGAACCATCCTTACGACGTGAAGGATGTGATTACCGGCATCGTTGATGACGGCAAGTTCCTCGAAGTGCACGCTACTTATGCACAGAATATTGTGGTCGGTTTTGCCCGCTTCAACGGCGTGAGTGTGGGCATCGTCGCCAACCAGCCCAAGTGCATGGCCGGCGTGCTCGACATCAACGCTTCCCGCAAGGGTGCGCGCTTCGTCCGCTTCTGCGACGCCTTCAACATCCCGTTGGTTACCCTGGTTGACGTTCCCGGCTTCCTGCCCGGCACCGGCCAAGAGTACGGCGGCATCATCCTGCACGGCGCGAAACTGCTCTACGCCTACGGCGAGTGCACCGTGCCGAAGGTCACCGTCATCCTCCGCAAGAACTACGGCGGCGCCTACTGCGTGATGAGTTCCAAGCACCTGCGCGGCGACGTGAACTATGCATGGCCGACCGCTGAAATCGCCGTTATGGGCGGCAGCGGCGCAGCAGAAATTCTTTACGGCTCCCAGATGAAGAAAATCGAGGATCCTGCCGAGCGTCAGAAATTCCTCGACGAAAAGGTCGAAGAGTACCGCCAGAAATTCTCCAACCCCTACGTGGCCGCGCAATACGGCTACATCGACGATGTCATCGAACCGCGTAACACCCGCTTCCGCGTGATCCGCGCCCTCGAGTCACTGCGTAACAAACGTCTGGAGAACCCTGCCAAGAAGCACGACAACCTGCCGTTGTAATCAATCCCGTAGAGACGTGCCATGGCGCGTCTCTACAAAACAAAACCAATAAATTAGAGATTTATGAAATCGATTTACAAATATATCCTCATCGCGGCGGCACTTTTCGTCACCACGGCCTCTTTCGGCCAGTCGGTGCACGACCTGCGCCTTAACGAGATGATGATCAAGAACGTGGACAACTATGCCGACGAGTACGGGCGCCATGTGCCGTGGTTGGAAATCTTCAACACCGCATACAACACCGTCAACATTACCGGCTGCTACCTCACCGACGACACCACAGGCTTGTATGGTGTCAGCGAAAATGGAGACACGATTCCCGGACATTGGTACCGTATCCCCAACGACCAAAACATGTACATGCCCCAGCGCAGCTTCCTGATTTTCTATCTGGACAACGCACCTCTCTACGGCCCTTACCACACCAACTTCAGTCCTGAGGAGTCGGAGACGCAATACATCGCGCTTATCAGTGCCAATGGCAAGGAACTGCTTGACCTTGTGGTATACCCCGTGGAACTGCGCGACACCTCTCTCGTCTATGGTTATGTGGCTGACGGAGCACGCGATGAAAAGGCTTTCAAAAAAGGCGAGCGCAAAGCCGGCGAACTGGATTACCTCAGCAACTTCACCCCTGGTTCCTCTAACGAGACTGGCGTGAAGATTTCCAAACAAGAGAAACTCAAACGGGATGACCCCTACGGCATCGGCATGGCCATCATCTCCATGGCGGTGGTGTTTACCGCCCTCATCATGATTTATATCATGTTGAAGATTTTCAACTATGTGAGCCGTCGCAGCGCCCAGAAGTCGAAAGAGAAGGAGGATGCGGAAGCCGCTAAAACAGCTGCACCCATTGCCGCCGCCAAGGCCGAGGATGAAGACGCCACCCTTAACGGCGAAGAAGTCTCCGCCATCGGCGTGGCCCTGCACCTGCATTTTGGCAGCATGCACGACGAGGAGAGCGAAATCATCACCATCAACATGCCCTCCAAACACTATTCACCGTGGGCTCAGAAAGAGCTTGTCATGAAACGTAACCCCAGATTAAGATAACAAACAAAAAAAGAGAGAAATATGAAAACCTATAATTTCAAGATTCACGGAAATAAGTATTCTGTAGAAGTCGGTGAGTTGGAAGACAACATCATCGAAGTGACCGTCAACGGCACACCATACAAAGTGGAACTGGACATGGAGTTGAAGCCCCGCACGGTGACGCCCGTGGTGAAAGTGGCTGCTCCCCCCGCAGCTCAGGCCGGCGCCCCCGCCCAAAAGGTCACTCCCGCTGCCCCCACGGGTGGTGGTGGCACTCTTACCTCTCCGCTGCCAGGCACCGTGCTCGATGTGTTCGTGAAACCCGGTGACGCAGTGAAGGTTGGACAACGACTCCTCCTCCTTGAAGCCATGAAGATGGAAAACAACATCGACGCCGACCGCGACGGTGTAATTAAGGAGGTGAAGGTCAACAAGAGCGACGCCGTTATGGAAGGCCAAGTGCTCGTTGTGTTCGAATAAGTTTGTATTCTTAACATTAAAATAGTAATAGTGTTATGTTAGAGTTTTTCAAAGAAGGTTTATTGCAATTCCTGAGCTATTCCGGTTTCGGAAACTGCACCTGGGGGCATATCATCATGATATGCATCGGTCTGGTGTTCATAGCTTTGGGAATCATCAAGGAATATGAGCCGCTGTTACTCGTGCCCATCGGCTTCGGCATCATCATCGGCAACATCCCGTTCACGGATGGTCTGCAGGTTGGTGTCTATGAGAACGGTGCCGTGCTCAACTATCTTTATTTCGGTGTGGTCAAGGGTTTCTATCCGCCACTGATCTTCCTCGGCATCGGGGCCATGACAGACTTCTCGGCCCTGATATCGAACCCGAAACTGATTCTCATTGGTGCGGCCGCGCAGTTTGGTATCTTTGCCGCTTACATCACCGCCTTGTTGCTGGGCTTCTCGCCCATGGAGGCTGGTGCTATCGGTATCATCGGCGGCGCTGACGGTCCTACCGCCATCTTTATCTCTTCCAAGCTGGCCCCGAGCATGATGGGCGCCATCGCCGTGTCGGCATACTCCTACATGGCTCTGGTTCCGGTAATTCAACCCCCGATCATGCGCGCGCTGACCACCCAAAAGGAGCGCCTTATCCGCATGCGCCCGCCCCGCGCCGTCAGCCACCGCGAAAAAGTGCTCTTCCCCATGCTCTGTATCTTGCTCACCGCTTTCCTCGTGCCCACGGGTCTGCCGTTGCTCGGTATGCTCTTCTTCGGCAACCTGTTGAAAGAGAGCGGCGTCACTAAACGTCTGGCCAACACCGCCTCCGGTCCGCTGGTCGACATCGTGACTATCCTTATTGGTCTCACCGTAGGATGCTCCACACAAGCGACCAACTTCCTGCGCCCGGCTTCTGTGCTTATCTTCGTTCTCGGAGCTTTCTCCTTCGTGATCGCCACCGCTTCCGGCGTGTTGTTCGTGAAATTCTTCAACCTCTTCCTTAAAGGCGACAACAAAATCAACCCGCTTATCGGTAACGCCGGCGTCTCCGCCGTGCCCGACGCGGCGCGCGTCTCTTTGGTCGAAGGTCAAAAATATGACCGCACCAACTTCCTGCTCATGCACGCCATGGGACCCAACGTGGCCGGCGTCATCGGCAGCGCAGTGGCCGCAGGTATCCTGCTGAGCTTCCTCTACTAACAATAAATAACATTTGGATTATTACGGGGTGCCGGCAACGACACCCCGTTTTTTATTGTCCGTCATTGGCAGACGGAATCCGCAAATTCCCTTTTCCCACATGGGAGAAATACGACTGCAAAACAGCCTTCAAATCACGTTCCAACAACAATTGCCCCTCATCATTCATATTTGAGATGTTGTTCTTCTGAAGGGTGTCTGACGCGGCATAGACAAACAAACGGCGCTCCCCGTCAAAATAGAGGCTCAACGTGTCGGTCAACGCCTGAAACGTCTGCTGCTGCACGCAATTGACCACAAGCGGGCTACGCTCCGGCTCATTGAAAACATCACGACCGAAAGCGAAATAGGGCTTGTCATACCCCATCAACCCCAACGTGGTGGGCATTATGTCAATCTGTTGCGTCACATGCTCATAACGGCCCGTGACAGAGTGATCTGGTGTGTACATGAAATAGATAATCGCCGAATTTCCTTTGGCCGTGCGCGTCTCCTCTGCCGCCATCTGCGGCGACACATGGTCGGCCACAAAAATAAAGAGGGTATTCTCAAACCATGGCATCTTGGAAGCACTTTCGAAGAACTTTCGCAACGAGAGGTCAGTATACGCCACGCAAGGCTGCACAAGCGTGGTCCCACTGGGCATCTTGCCCTTGTATTCCTCAGGCAGGTCATACGGATGATGGGAACTCAACGTGAAAACCGCTGTAAAAAAAGGAGTTTCCATTCGATTGATTTCTTCCGCCACATACTGCAGGAAAGGCATGTCCCAAATACCCCATATATTGGCATTTCCACTCCCAGGATGCTGGTCTTCGAAATCCTCTCGATTATAGAAATGGTCAATTCCGCACAATTTGCCAAATGCTTCGAAGCCCATCTGGTTTTTGGTGGCTCCACAGAAAAAATGCGTACCGTAACCTTGTTCCCCAAGGATACGTGGCAGTCCATCCAAATCGGTCAACGACTGGGGCAACAAGGCAAAGGGGGTGCGGAATGAGGGTATGGAAGAGAACACCGACGGCAACGCCTCGATAGACTTCATGCCGTTTGCAAAAGCATGCGGAAACACCAAACCCTCTTGCATCAGGGAGTCCAAGAAGGGCGTGAAGCCACCCTGCGGATTTAGGTGCGGCGACAAATACTGTGAATGCTCACGGCTGAAACTTTCCAAAACAAAAATCACCACATTCTTACCTTTGGCTACTGGCGCATTTAACAAACTTGGCGTGTGGTAGGGCGTGTACAACGTCTCCAACTCCTCCTCCTTGAAATAGACCGGAGAGTCTATCTGCCGTATCCCGATTGTACGCAGCAAACAGAACGGATTGCTCAACACCAAGGCTCCCTTCTGCGGCGACTGCGTGTAATAGGCCACATTGCCAATCGCTATGGGACGAGCCTTCAAATCCGACGATCCTCTGATACCAATTATCCATAACAGAATTGAAAAAGCCAGCACCAAAACATTGACAAAATAATAAAGCCAATCGTTTGACACATCCATTGGATGGTATTTTATTTTCTTGTATATATAAATCAAAAAGAAGATCAAAGCCGCAGTCAACAACAACAAATACCAGTTCTCCCCTATCGCTTTGAACAAAATGTCGAATGTGTTGTCATTCTCGCGGAAAAAATGCATCTCTTCCGCTGTAATGCGTTTGAAAGCATATCGAAAATAGATGACATCGGCCATATTCAGAACGACAATGCCTATTGAGTTGGAAACGGCATATAACCAAAACAACACTTTCTGGTAAACTTTGTTTTGACGGAACCGGAAAGGCAGCAATGACAATAGGATAAACGGGGTGTTCAAGTAGAAAATGGAGACGGTGGCAAATTTGATGGACCCTAGTAGAAGCATCGGTACTTCAGCCCACGACAACGAGCCCAGTATCGTCCGGTTATATGCGTAAAAGGCAACTTGGGTCAGAAAAATGCAGACATACAGCGGCAAAAGTCTAAGAACCAGCACCGTAAAATCATTTTGCAAAATCTTTTTCATAACTGTTATTCATTCCGACAAAAGGCGGCAAAAATAGTTTTTTTTTGTATTTTTGCGACCTCTAAAAAGAATATTCTCGAATATTGCGTCAACCATTATGTCCAAAAGGAGGATATTATTCATTGTCAACCCTATTTCGGGGCACAAAGACAAAAAGCGGTTCAAGGAGCATGTTTTTTCCGAACTTAACTGGAAAGAAGTCTCCTATGAAATCGCCTTCACGGAGCATGCCGGCCACGCGACCGAACTTGCGGCGGCTGCGGCAGAAGACTGCGACATTGTGGCGGCCGTGGGCGGTGACGGAACCCTCAACGAGGTTGCTCTCGGAATTATTGGAACGAATACCGCCCTGGCCGTGATACCCTGCGGGTCGGGAAACGGACTTGCCCGCTGTCTGAACATCCCGCTGAAAACAAAAAAAGCATTGAGAAATTTGCTGGATGGCGACATTCAACACATAGACACCGGCAGTGTCAACGGAAAACTCTTCCTGAGCGTCGCCGGCATTGGCCTTGACGCGCAAACTGCCTACGATTTTTCCCAAGACCCCAGACGCGGATTCATGACCTACGCCCGCTACGTCGCCAGCAACTACTTCCATTACAAACCTGACACCGTCAACATCACCTTTGACGAGAGCGAACCCTTAACCTGCACACCGCTGCTCATCACATTCGCAAACTCCAACCAATTCGGATACAACGCAATCATTGCACCACACGCCTCCCTTCAAGACGGCCTGATCGACACATGCATGATCAACCGGCCTCCCCTTCCGAACATCCCTTCCATAGTGTCAAAACTGTTGCGGGGAAAATTGAACGAATCAAAATATCTTACAGAATACCAAGCGGCGCATATCAAGGTGGAGCGCCCCACTGACGGCGTAGTGAACATTGACGGAGACCCTGTGATGATGCCAGCCGTCCTTGATGTCCGCATCGAGCCGAAAAACCTCAAAATCGTCTGCCCGCGTGTCCAACCCTGACAAGTCCCAGAAACTACTCCTTCACTAACTTTGTAACTGTCCGACCCGCCGCCTTCAACAGATACACCCCGTCAGGCATTTGTCTGAGGTCTATTTGCGCATTCCCGGCCGGAAATTTACCGCTAAACACCACACGCCCTGACATATCAATCACCTGAACCTCAGCGTCTTTATCCATTTCGACATGGAATAGACCTGAACTGGGATTCGGCCATACCTTAAATTCCCCTATCTCGTGATCCTCAACACCGCTTTGACCATTGTTCCCCAAGAAGAAGTCGTGAATTACAGACCAATAGCTGACATCGTACTGCGCTTCGTTGAAATATAATGTATGGGTACCTCCGACGACCTTCAGGTGCTGGAGATCCGTGCCGCAGTTGTAGGTATAATGAATAAACCTGAGTCCGTCATTTTTTAGATCGGGCAGCGTGTCCACAATAGGCAAACCGCTACAACTATTGACAGACTGCCAATAGTCGAGAATGGCCTCCACGCCGAGACCAAGTGTCATATTGAAGGCTTGGGAACCGCCGTCATAGCCCACCACGAAGTCGTTTGTGCCGTGGATGTGCAACAAACGCACAGGCGAAACCGGAGTCAGCGATGTAATGGCAATGGGAATCAGTCCGCTGATGGGCGCGCATGCGGTAATCCGATCGCCATGTTCGATGGCCATACGGTGCGTCATAAAACCACCCATCGAGAAGCCTGTAAAGAAAACGCTGTCAGGATCCAACTGGTGCTGCACCAACAGCGTGTCGAGCAACGCCAACAGGAAACCCACGTCATCCACATCACTGTTGACCAGTGCGGCGCTCCACATGGTGCCCATCCCAAGATTTTTGGCCTGCGGGACCACAACTGCCCAGCCATAATCGTTGGCAATCTTCGAGAAGTTGTAATTATTGTCGATAGTTGCAACATTTTCGCCCAGTCCATGCAGATAGAAGACAATGGGCGGGGTGCCGTCATGATTCGCAGGCAAATGCAAAATATACTCCCGCTGATCATTTTGCCACGAGAATGTTTGCACTTGGGCGGACAATCTGGCGGAACCTGATACCAATAGCAAAAAAGGAGCTAATAAAAGAAAGAATAATCTGTTCATGAGTGCATTTTTCATTTTAAAAAAGCAAATTATTGAGGTGCAAAAATACGAAAAATCCAGTAAATTTGCTATTTTTGCAGCGAATTTCAACGATTGCCAGAATGATTACCAAGATTGTGCTTACCGGCGGCCCGTGCGCCGGCAAAACGACCACCAATGAACGTGTTGAAGAGTTCTTCACCAAAGTGGGCTACGCCGTTTTTACCCTGCCAGAAGCCCCCACGCTGTTCATCAAGGCAGGTGCCGATTTTCTGACCCAAGACCGGAAACTTTACTTTGAAATACACAAAAGCATGTTGCGTTTCCTACTGCAGATGGAGGAATCATTCTACGAAATTGCCGAGGCGACGGGAAAACCTGCCCTTATTGTCAACGACCGTGGCGCAATGGACATTTCGGCTTATATGGACCCCGATGACTGGCAGAGGCTGCTGCTTGAGACAAATCACACCGAAGAGGAATTATTGGGTCGCTACAAAGCAGTTTTCCACCTCTGCACCAGCGCCAAAGGGGCTCCGAACAGCTACACCCTGAGCAACAATTCCGCCCGTATGGAAGAGACTTTGGCAGAGGCCGTCGCCGTGGACGACAACCTTATCCGCGCATGGCAAAAGCACCAAAACCTGCACCTCATCAAATCGGAGGAATTCGTCAAAGACAAGATTGACAATGTGCTGCTTGGCATTGCCAAAGAACTTGACATTCACGACTCTGTCAAGGATCTTATTCTGTAACCATCGCGAATAGGTTCCGAACGGTCAGGACACAGTTGTCCATGTCGTCAGAACCGATACAAACACTGCACCTTCACCTCTGTCTTGTGCGGCTTGTCGATGTAGGTCATGCCGCTGCTGATATCATTTTTGTTCAAGTAATGCGTCCTTGCCATCCTGAACCAGACGCTAAAGTTCTTGATTTTGTAGCGGAGCACCAAACAGGCTCTCAATCCTTGGTAATAGTAAGAACCAATGGTAAACGCATAATAGACATCGTTCTCGTATGCGTAAAGACGCTCGTCGTAACGGTCGGTATCGAAATAGGCAACGCGCAGGTGTATGCTAAGTTGCGGTTTCTTCAGGTTGAAGGCCAAATCCTGATACATCAAAACACCTTTGTACCAATGACTTTCGTCTGAACTTTTGTTAAACACCATACTAATTTCCGTCTTCGTATTCATATACGGCAAAGACGTATGCGCCAACTGCAGGCGAAAACGGTGACGTCCTTGCCCGACCAAACGATGCATAAGGGCGTCATCGCCCTCGTTCTTCGGTTTGGATTTCCACTGATAGCGCATATATAGTGTACCTTTTCGTGGTAATCGGCAGGTCAGCGAAAGCCCAGCATCCATACCCTGCACAGGAGCATCGGTGCGATAGCTCAGCCAACGGAGGCGATAATAGTCGCAAAACAGGTCCGCCTCCAAATTCCTTGACAGAACCAGATGACCGGTAAGATATGCGCCTATTTCTCCGCAATCTCCCGATGAAGCCCGAAACCCGCTACCCATCGGCGATTGGTAGCCCATCGCATAGTATCGGAACATTGCCGCCAATTGGAAAACGGGAGCCAAAGGGACCACCGCACCTTGCAACACAGTCGGCCGGCATTTCTCGTTAACGGCCGCTTCTCCGAACAACAGCGCCTTCCCGACCAATGCATGATACGACAGTCCGGCATTCCACTGTTTAGGATTGCAAAGCGACAACCATTTCTCCCCAAGGGTAGCGCTGTCGGAGCTCTCCCCATAGCAGATTGCATGCGCCGCTACCGAAAACTGCGCCCGTCGGTAGGAGACGGCACCGCCGAAAGCCGTATAACGGCTCTCTGTGATTTCCCCGACAAAACCGCTCCCTGACCATTGCACATTTCCAAACGTGAACGCACCGCCTCGAAAAAACTGACTCTCGTTGGTCGTCGCTACCGGCCTGATACCGTCACCGAAACGGCGAACTGCCGTCACACCCGCCCCTTTTCCCGACATCATTGACGATCCCAGCACCAACCCTTGCCCGAAATTCAGTCTGTAATCACCCAAAACGGCATACTTCAGCCATTTGATGTCCTTGACATAAACAGAGCCCGAGTAATGGTCAAAGCCATATTTCTGCTTGCCTCGGAAAAAAGCCTCGCCCGCGTCCTTCTCGCCCGCAACCCTGAATCCCAAATGCCGCTGCACACTGAAATCATAACGAAACTGCATGTGCGCAGGAGACCCTTCGTAGTGGTTCGGCCGCGACGTGTCATATCCTGCTTGTCGTTCCACCACCTGTCCATAGCGCAACCAAAACACACTCTTGCTGGATCGCATCAGTTCACGAAAAGTAGGTCTGTCTTTTGGCGGAGGGGCAATCACAGCCTTGTCTGCCAACTGACGCATATCCTCAACGGTAAAACCATCAATGGCAGGAATCTCGTATATGCTGTACAACGGGCCATGATTTTCAATATATAATTGTAATTGATAATATTGATAATCAGATAGATACAATTGATTTACAGCCGTTTCATACGCTAAATTGTTCAGGTTTGGGCGTGCGTCCTCCCTGGCATACTCCAATCGTTCAACCAACTCCTCCGTGATATTCTCCGCCTCATCCAAATTCTCTATCTGAAACTCCAAGTTATCTATTGCATTTTCAAAAAACAAGATAGAATCCTGCTGTGCCAAGGCGCCGTCTATCGAAAGGGTCAACATCATCCCTATTGCCGCCAATACAAACAATATCAGTTTTGTTTTCATTTGTTTCATTTTTTCATCTATTTTGTATTTATGGTCAAACTTTGATGCAATTGGTGTCATTCACTGCCTGCGCTCCAACACTTTATCGAAAAAATAAAAGCACCCGATTTCGGGAGAAACCGAAATTCTATAATACCATCCTGCACTCACCGACAGCAGCAAATGTTTATGTTTCCATCCGATATAGAGGCCCAAACGATGATTAGAGCAACCGGCTTCCAACAACAGCGGGTCCATAGGCTGGGTCATAAATCGGAAATCCACCTCCCATGAGCCCGGCAACACCTTCGACATCGTCAGAGACAACAAAAACTTGCGAACAGGTTTATACGCACATCCTACAGAAAACTTCATAGGTATAACCTCCTGTCCTACAACACCATATCGAAGCATGAAGGGATTGTATATCGCCGCATCGAACAACAATTTTGGAGAAGTCCGATAGGCAAATGCAAAATCCACGCTTAGGGAATGCCGTGTGGGGTATCCTCGGGCATGTGCCATCAGGTAAAAAACACGCGCAGTCATCGCGAAACGGTCTCCGAAATTGCGGCCATAACCGAAAGAGAGTTTCAAATCTCCATAACCCGAATAGCCATAATGATTTACAGATGCCAAAAGAACGTTCTTTTGTAAAACAAACTGGCCAGCAGCCTCCGCCATCATCATCTCTTTTGTACAAAAGTCGTTCCGCAGGTGAATTCCCGCAAAAGAGTTCGACAGAACTCCCGCAGCCGGCATTTCCATACTTTTCTCAACCGCATGAACGCTCCACAACCCATCTTGTGACTGTCCCAAACAGGGTGTAACAAGAATTAAACAACTGTAAACCAACATTTTAAATGTTTGTTTTGTTTTCATTATTCCAATATTTTGTTTCATGGCAAAAATACAACACCAAAATCCGCTTGTCAAGTTAATAATTGTTAATAATTAATATATTTTTCATCTGATATTCGTAGAGACGGGGCATGCCCCGTCTCTACATACAGTAATTTCATAATATCTGTGGATATTTAAAATTTGTGTACATTTGCCACCATGAATAATCCGAGCCGAAACATCCGCATTGACGATTACGATTACCCGTTGCCGGAGTCGCGAATCGCTTTCTATCCCGCTGCAGTGCGGGACTGTTCCAAACTTCTGATTTACAACAAGAAAGACAATCAAATTACAGATACTGTATTTCATCATCTGCCCGATTATCTATCCGACAGACAGTGGTTGGTGTTCAACAATTCCAAGGTCATCCATGCACGTTTGCAGGTGCACAACGCTACCGGCGCTGCCATTGAAATCTTCTGTTTGGAACCGATGCGACCCACCTCCGACCCGGCGGTCGCCTTCACCCTGACGGGAAATGTGACATGGAAGTGCATGGTGGGAAACGCCCGCAAGTGGAAACATCCCATCGAGATTGAAGTCCCTATACAAGACCGGATCATCCATATTCGTGCGGAACACGGCGAGGCTGTTGAAGGCACTTTTGAGGTGACTTTCACCTGGGATGAGGACGATATTTCCTTCGCCGAATGGATTGAAGCTTACGGAAAAGTGCCGCTCCCGCCGTATATCCGTCGTGATGCGGAAGAGAGCGACACCGAACGTTACCAGACTGTCTATGCCCGTCACGACGGATCCGTGGCAGCCCCCACGGCCGGACTGCACTTCACCGATGAGCTCTTGCAGACACTCAACGACAAAGGTGTACAGACAGAATATGTCACACTACACGTGGGTGCCGGAACCTTCAAGCCGGTATCCTCTGAAACGATTGGCGGACACTTTATGCACGAAGAGAAGATTCTCATCACGGAAAGTTTCATTCATAAATTACTGGAAAACAAAGACAAACAACTTATCGCAGTAGGAACGACCGTCACGCGCACGCTGGAATCGCTCTTTGTCATCGGGGCAAAGATGTATCTCGGCTTGGCACAGCCGCTCACCGTCGAACAATGGGAAACCTACGACAATCCCGCTATCCACGAAGTGTCGTTAGATCAGTCTTTGAATGCCATTTTAGCATACCTGAAGGAACGCGACACAGACATGTTGCGCGCAGCTACACGGCTCATCATTCTGCCCACGTACACAAGGCACATCGTCAACGGGCTAATCACCAACTTCCATCAGCCCAAAAGCACTCTTTTGTTGTTGATTTCCAATTTTTTAGGAGGAGAATGGCGTGCCATTTACCAACATGCTCTGGAACATGACTACCGATTCCTGAGCTATGGTGATGCAAATCTCTATTTTGGATAATACAAAAAACTACTTTTGGACCATGTTTTCCCAACGAAGGAAAGCATCGGTCTGGATATCGTAAAAAACATTGTAAAAGGTTCTGGCCCAGTAGTTTCGAGTGCCAATTCCTCCGGGTTTCTTAAAGAATTTCTCGCAAAGGACAACCTCATTGGTTTCCGTTTTTGTTATCACCACCCAAATGGCCGCCATCTTCACGGACGTATCGAATGATTCCACGATGAATGACAACGCAAACGGAAGTGAGGTCGGTAACTCAATCGTAGAGGCATACTCCTGTATCTGTTCGTCAGAACGCACATGTATTGAGCTAATAAACGGAACAAGGATATCGCTCACTTTCACTGCTTTATTGAGCTTCGTGATCACCGACAAATCATACTGCATCACAGGTTTGCGGAAACTCATGCGTACATCATATTTTTTCTGATCATTCAGAATCAGCATATTCCATTCGTGAAGATACAATTGTAGTATCTCCTGCGTGAAAGTAAAGCCCTTTCTCGTGAACCTTGCTTTGGCAAAATTGATACCAACCCACAAAATCTCCCTTGTTTTCAGGAAATCAACAAACAAAGATTCGTTCATGTACATACAGGTTGGTATTTATAGAGGAATTTAATAATCTATTATCAGCAATTAACTTATATTCAACGAGATAACATTCAACTCTTTTCCAACAATTCTTACCACATTCCATCAAACGTCGTCCACAACTCATCACCGAGTTTCCAGGCGCGCTCAACGGCTTCATTACCACATATATCCGTAAAATTAGTCAGCACTTGCACCGCATCTTCATAGCGGTCTTGTTTGATCAGTTCCATAGCTTCCTGTTCAATGACATAATGCTCCTGGATAAAATCGCGCTGCATCGGTTCCCACGCTTTATCCACCATCACGTGCATGTCACCCCAACGCTTTGCAGCAATAGTGCCCACACGGTTGAAAGCCCACCAAGCCGACTCCTTGCTGAAGCCGGTGATACGGCCGTCGGTTTTGTATGTGGAGGGCAAATCGGTAACATTGGCATAGATAGGAACATAGATGGAAGAAGCCACATTGTCGAGAGCAAACCAGCAGAGGGCGCCGACTTCATCGGGCAACCAATTTCTACATTGAATAATGGTGGCATAAACTGTGAAATGGACTGCGATACTGCGTTCACCGCGCTCGTTCCAACCGCCGTTGATTCGATGCAGCTTCAATTCGTCAAGTTTCATGAACGGATTCGCCATCGGGGAGATCACTGTTTTGCCATTATCATCGGTGACTGTCAATGTTTTACGCATATCATACGGAGTGCCTTCATAATAATCCTTGAAGATGCTCATCATTTTTTCGAGGGTAATGAGGGTGTCGGGTTTTACGGAGAAGGGGTAGTTTTCGGCATTGGGGTCGAGGTGAAGGGAGGGGGCGACGAGATCAAAGACGCGCCATTCGCGACGGCGGCAGGCCATCATGGTGCGGGTCTGCGGTGCGTAGGCATACGCGAAGCGGAAGGTCGATTTCCCATCCCACCAACCGTTCTCGCGCGCCAACGAATAAACATTGTCGGAAGCCATGAAATAATCCTTGTCCTTGAGGTTGATTTCCCGGATGGTGGAGGCGTTGGCGTTGACGGCCACATGGTCGTCAGGCACGCGTTGGGCCGCCCACACGGCACCGACCTTGCCTTTGCCAGGGCCGAGGATTTCCAAGTGCCATACTTCGTCCTTGTCGGCAATGGTCAAACACTCGCCCGCGTCAATCCAGCCATATTTCTTGAGCAATACGCCAGCGGTCTCAATGGCCTCGCGAGCCGTACAACAGCGTTGGAGCAAGAGCATGCAAAGCCGCTGACAATCAATAAGTCCGCTGTCAGACTTCAGCTCCGGGCGACCGCCAAACGTGGACTCGCCGATGGCCAACTGCGCCTCATTCACACAAGGGTATGCGGTATTCAGGAATTGGTAGGTGTGGTCCACTTGCGGAATCTCACCGACGGGGATGTTGTCATAACGCAACATCTGTCCAGGAATCTGCTTCTTGGCCCACTGGCGCTTATAGAGCGTCTGTTTCTCACCCGGCTCGTAATCTTGCTCCGGCGTCACATAGATGTTCGTACGTGAACGGTGGCTGTCGTCTGTGTGGGACGTCATGACCGAACCATCAGCGGAAGCCTTCCTGCCAACCGTAATCGAAGTGCACTCCATGCCATCTTCATCAAAAACCGGGACAACCTGCGCGCGCAAAGTCAGCCCCAGAAGCACGGTTACCACCAACCATAAAGCTCTTTTCATATACATGATTGCAATAATTCAACAAAGCGGCAAAAATACGTTTTTTTCGTGATATTTGTTTTCTCATCTTTCGTTTTTGGACTTTCTTTCTCTCAACAAAAAATGTATCTTTGCGGCCTAAAAAAACCTAATATGAACGGCAAAGTTATTATCGTGTCCGCGCCGTCAGGGGCCGGCAAAACATCCATTGTCAAACATGTGTTGAGTTTTCTCCCCGAACTCAGTTTCTCAACGTCTGCGACCACCCGTGCTATGCGAGAGGGTGAGGTTGACGGACATGACTACCACTTTCTCACTGTCGAGGCCTTCAAAATGGGCATTGAACAAGAAAAGTTCCTTGAATGGGAGGAGGTCTACGCCAACCAGTTCTACGGCACGCTCAAGAGCGAAATCCAACGCATCTGGGACGACGGCAAGACCGTCATATTTGACGTGGATGTGAAAGGCGGGCTCAACATCAAAAACTATTTTGGGGACAAGGCATTGGCCATCTTCATTGAACCGCCATCCATTCAAGAACTCGAAAACCGGCTTCGCAAACGGGGCACGGAGACCGAGGAATCGTTGGCCAAACGCCTTGAGAAAGCCGAATATGAACTCACCTTCGCACCTCAATTCGATATCATCATCCTTAACGACGACCTTGATGTCGCCCGCGCGGAAATGCTCCATGTTATACGGGAATTTCTTGATAAAGAATGAGTTACCCTGATGTAAACATCGCTATTGTCGGCGCAGGCGCCTCCGGACTCTTTCTCGCCCGCAAGTTGTCGGAACAAACGCAGTTGCAGGTGACCCTTTTTGAAAAAAACCGGCAGGTGGGTGCAAAACTGCGCGCCTCGGGCGGCGGAAAGGCCAACCTTTTCAATCGCGACATCCGACCGGAGCACTACAACCGACCCGCATTCATCGCCTCCTTGCTGCAACAGTTCACCCCGGAGCAACTCGACCGGCAGTTTGCCGCGTGGGGACTCGTCACCATCACCGACGAAGAGGGACGCGTCTATCCCGCCTCTCAATTCTCCCAAACCGTAGTTGACGTGCTCACGCACTTCCCCAACGACAACGTCCGCATCGAAACCGAAAGCAACATACAACATATATGTAAGGTAGGTGACAAATGGCGCATCGACGACCACCCCACCCTCTTTAACACGGTGGTGTTAGCGTCAGGCTCGCCCGCCGGCATGATTCCGAAAAACCAACGGGGATACAACCGTTATCTGCAGGATTTATCGTTGAACATCAACCCGTTGAAACCTTCTTTGTCTGGTTTTATCTTGAAAAATTATCCGAAGTCGCTGTCTGGCTGCCGCACGAAAGCCATCGTCTCGTTATATCAAAGTAAAACATTAATACACAAAGAGTTCGGAGAAATAACTTTCAAAGACGAAGGGGTTTCCGGTATTGTCGTCATGAACCTGTCGGCCTTCTACCGCCGGCTGCCGTCACAAAAGAACTGCCGGTTAGAAATTAATCTGACCTATTGGGACGAGCAATTCGATATTGAAACTTATCTACAACAAAATCAATCGGTTATAGGAATTCTTCATCCTAAATTGGCCGCCTTATACCAACAAAAGCCATTCTCCATACAACACTTCTCCTTCGAGATTGAAGACACCTATCCGCTCGACACGGCGCAAGTCTGTCACGGCGGCATTGACTTGTCGCAAGTGGATGGCAACTTCGCCGTCAAAGGGTTTCCAAACCTTTACGCGTTAGGCGAACTTCTGGACGTGGACGGCGTCTGCGGCGGCTACAACCTGTTTTTCGCATTCGCCTCGGCCGCACTAGCCGCAAAAACCATCATTAAAGCATTAAACGAATAACTGTTATTCGTAGAGACGGGGCATGTGTTATTCGTAGAGATGGGGCATGCCCCGTCTCTACATACAGCAATTTCATTATGCCTGTGTATATTTAAAATTTGTGTACATTTGCGCTGATTTTACAAATATCAGAAATATGCGTAACGCCCGTATCTTTGTAGAGAAAAAACAGGGCTTTCAGGTCGAGGCAGACAGTCTGAAAGCCACATTAAATCAGAATTTTAACCTTAACATCACCAACCTTCGCCATTTGAAGGTCTACGACATATTCAATATTGACGAGGATCTTTTGGAGAAAGCCAAGACGGTCATTTTCTCCGAACCCGTGACCGACGATATCTATCACGAATTTCCTTTGGACGGACTCACCTATTTCGCGGTGGAATTCCTGCCCGGTCAGTTCGACCAACGGGCCGACAGCGCGACGCAGTGCCTCAAACTTTTGAATCCCAAGACTGAAGCCGTCATCAAGAGTGCCAATTTATTTGTCATTGAAGGCGAGTTGACTGCAGACCAGTGGCAGAAGGTGAAAAAATACTGCATTAACGAAGTGGAGGCCCGCGAAAAGGACATGTCTCGCCTTGAACTCACAGAGAATCCGGAAGTACAGGATGTCCCGATATACGACGGTTTCCGCGAATGGGAAGACCAGCAACTCCAAGACTTCCACACGAAGATGGGATTGGCCATGTCGATGGAGGATTTAAAGTTCATCCAACAATATTTCAGAAACGACGAGAAGCGTGACCCCTCAGATACGGAAATCAAGCTGTTAGACACTTATTGGAGCGACCATTGCCGCCACACGACTTTCGAAACGGCCATCACGGACATTGCCGTTGCAGGCAACAACGTCTATAAAGAACAGATAGAGAACGCATTACGGGAATATCTTGCGGTGCGCGACGAAATGTATGGCAAAGACACGCAACGTCCGGTCACGCTGATGGATCTGGCTTCCATCAACGGCAAATACGAATACAAACGCGGAAATCTCCCTGACAAGGAAATTTCTGAGGAGAACAACGCATGCAGCATCCGCGTGAAGGTGGATGTGGATGGCAGAGAAGAAGACTGGTTGCTGATGTACAAGAACGAGACGCACAACCATCCGACGGAGATTGAGCCCTTCGGAGGGGCTGCCACCTGTGTGGGCGGTGCCATCCGCGACCCACTGAGCGGCCGCAGCTATGTGTATCAGGCACTACGTGTTACGGGTGCAGGCGATATCAACGCCCCGATTTCCGCCACGCTGCCTGGCAAACTTCCTCAGTCGGTGATTTCCAAGACCGCCGCCGCCGGTTATTCCTCCTACGGCAACCAGATTGGCTTGGCCACCACCCATGTTCGCGAAATCTATCATCCTGATTATCAAGCAAAACGTTTGGAAATCGGGGCCGTGGTGGGTGCCGTTCCCGAGAACCAAGTACGCCGTGAGCGCCCGCAACCCGGCGACATCATCATCATGTTCGGCGGTCGCACGGGCAGAGACGGCATCGGCGGTGCAACGGGCTCCTCAAAAGAACATACCGAGAATTCGTTAGACACCTGCGCTGCCGAGGTGCAGAAGGGTAACGCCCCCGAAGAACGTAAAATCCAACATCTCTTCCGTCGCCCGGAAGTGACCAAACTCATCAAAAAATCCAACGACTTCGGCGCCGGCGGCGTGAGCGTGGCCATCGGCGAACTGGCCGACGGGCTGACCATCGACCTCGACACGGTGCGCACGAAGTACAAAGGTCTAAACGGCACGGAAGTAGCCATCAGCGAATCGCAGGAGCGCATGAGTGTCGTAGTGGCACCCGAAGACGTGGATACTTTCTTCCAATACTGCCGCGAGGAGAACTTAGAGGCCAACATCATCGCCCGCGTCACCGACAACAACCGTCTGACCATGACCTGGCGTGGAAAGACCATCGTGGACCTCAGCCGCGACTTCATCAACACCAACGGCGTACGCCAAAAAGTGGCCGCCAAGATTGCCCCCGTGGAGGATAACGTGATGAAATCTGCAGACATTCAAGGGAAAACGATGCAGGAGAAATGGACGAACTGTCTTACCAATCCTAACGTGGCCTCACAGAAAGGTCTCATTGAAATGTTCGACGCCACTATCGGCGCTTCCACGGTGCTGATGCCCTTCGGTGGCAAAGACCAACTCACGGAAACCCAGGTGAGCGCGCAAAAACTGCCTGTACTGCACGGGCATACAAATCTTGCCTCCATCATGGCCTTCGGATACAACCCATTCATCGCCATCAAGTCCCCCTACCACGCCGGCGTAATGGCCGTGCTGGAAGCCATGTCGAAAATTGTGGCGGCCGGCGGTGACTATCACAAAATCCGTTTTACCTTCCAAGAATATTTCGAAAAACTCGGCAAGGATGAGACCCGCTGGGGAAAGCCGTTGTCTGCACTTTTAGGTGCCTTCTGGATGCAGAAATCCTTCGGGCTCGCCTCTTTAGGCGGAAAAGATTCTATGAGCGGCACTTTCAAGGATATGCATGTGCCGCCAACCATCGTCTCCTTCGCCATCACTACCGAAAATTCCGACCACATCATCTCGCCGGAATTCAAGCAAAAAGGTAATTATATCTACCTCATTGAAAATAAGTTAGAAAATAGTATTCCGAATATCCAGCATACCTGCGAAATATTCGACTTCATACGCCAAAACATTCTGAATCAGAAGATTGTCTCTGCCTTCACGCTGCAGTTCGGCGGCATTGCGGAGGCACTGGCAAAGATGAGTTTCGGCAACGACTTAGGTTTTGACATCCAGACCAATAAAGATCTCTTCGCCTACGGTTACGGCAGCTTCATCGTGGAAAGCACGGAGAAGTTGGATGCGCCTTTTGCCATCGAGCTCGGCAAAGTGGCTGACGATTTCGTGGTCAACGGCGAGAAACTCGACAAAGTGGAATTGCTGAAGGCTTGGCGCGGTTTCTACGGAAAGCTCTACCCGCAAACGGCACCTAACGAAACGGTTTCCATAGGTACAGAATTTACTCGTAAAACACAGAATAACAATATTTTAACAACGAAAAAAATAAACAAGCCGAAAGTAATTCTGCCCGTCTTCCCCGGCACAAACTGCGACTATGACACAGCAAAATCTTTCGAGGATGCCGGTGCCGAAACCCGCATTTTAGTCTTCAAGAATCTGGACGAGGCGGCCATTGAGCACAGCATTGACGAGTTAGCGGCAGCCATCCGCGAGTCGCAGATTCTCGCCCTCTCCGGCGGTTTCAGTTTGGGTGACGAACCCGACGGCAGCGGCAAATTCATTGCTAACGTTTTGAACAGTCCGAAAGTGAAAGCCGCTGTGGACGACCTGTTAGATCGCAAGTGTTTGGTGCTCGGCATCTGCAACGGCTTCCAGGCGCTGATCAAGTCCGGACTGCTGCCATTCGGCAAACTCGGCAGCGTAACACCCGACTCCCCCACCCTCTACCGCAACAACATCAACCGACATATCTCCCGCATCGTGCGTACCCGCGTGGGCAGCACCAATTCCCCATGGCTCGCCTCTTTCACCGAAGGCGATGTCCACCAGATTGCAGTCAGCCACGGCGAGGGCAAGTTCGTAGTGTCGGAGGCGCTGGCCAAACAACTTTTTGAGAACGGCCAGGTCGCGTTCCAATACTGTGACGAGAACGGCCAAGTGAGCATGGACCCCGAAGACAACCCCAACGGCTCCTTCTACGCCATTGAGGGTATCGTCTCCCACAACGGACTGATCCTCGGCAAGATGGGACACAGCGAGCGCAAAGGCCGCAACCTGTACAAGAACATCGGCGGGAACAAATGCCAGGATATTTTCGCGAATGCGGTGACATATTTTAAAGATTAATGGTTAAAGGTTAACGGTTAATGGTATTCGTTAACCGTTAATTCTATTCTTTAACCGTTAACCACTAACCTTTAACCGTTAATATGAGAATCAACGACATAGAATACATAGAAGTGGAAGTGTTGGATATCAGGGCAACAGAACACGCCTCGGAAGCATTCTCCATGATCCTGACCGACCGTAACAATGCAACCCATTACGTGCCCATCATTATCGGGCTGAATGAGGCACGGGCGATTTTGGGCGAAAAACATGGGCGGATGCCGCAGCGGCCGCTCACGCATACCCTCTTCGCCGACCTGCTCACCGACCATATCCCCGACTACAACCTCGAATTTGTCTCCATTGACGAATTTCATGACGGCATCTACTACGCCTCCATCGTAATCGAGTCTCCTACGGGCACTTACTTCAATGTGGATGCTCGTCCGTCGGACGCGGTGGCCATCGCACTACACGCCCGCGTGCCCGTATTTTTCCGCAAATCCTTGTTCGAGGAACTGATGAATTTCGCCAAAAAATCACCTGACGATTCAGCCTATTCTAATTTTCAGAAATCACATAAAACAACTGATTCTGAACCTATTGCGGCATCCGAATGGGATACCATGTCTCTTTCGGAACTCCACGATTTGTTGGAAAACGCCATCGAGGAGGAAAACTACGAAATGGCCGCGAAGATTCAGGAGGAGATTGATAAAAGAGGGGTGTAGAGACGCAAAATTTTGCGTCTCTACCGTACACACATCCTAACCATTAATCCATGACCACCTCCACCAATTTTCGAAACCAAGCGCGTTCCACCCTCAAGGAATTTTGGGGCTACGACGGTTTTCGGCCGCTGCAGGAGGACATTATCCTGTCGGTGCTGGAGGGGCGCGACACGCTGGCGTTACTGCCCACCGGTGGCGGCAAGTCAATCTGTTTTCAGGTTCCCGCACTCGTCATGGGCGGGCTTTGTATTGTCGTCTCCCCGCTCATCGCGTTGATGAAGGACCAGGTGGAGCACCTCCGTCATCGCCACATCAAAGCCGGCGCCATCTACTCCGGCATGCGCGTCAGTGAAATTCAAGCCACAATTGACAACGCCCTTTTCGATCCCGAATACCGTTTTTTGTACGTTTCACCAGAACGCCTGCAGACCGAGAGTTTCAAAGTTAACTTCGCCAAAATGCCCGTTTCGATGATTGCCGTCGACGAGGCGCACTGCATTTCACAGTGGGGCTACGACTTCCGTCCGCCCTACCTTGAAATCGCCCAGATTCGCAAGATTTTCCCGCAAGTGCCAGTACTGGCGCTCACGGCCACAGCTACGCCGGAGGTGGTCAAAGACATACAATTCAGGCTCGAATTCAAAACTGAAAACGTCTTCCAAAAGAGTTTCAAACGAAGCAACCTCACCTATTTCGTGGTCAACGAAGAAGACAAGAACAGCCGGATGCTGCGGATCATGAACCGCTATCCCGGTTCAGGCATTGTCTATGTGCGCAATCGGCGACGCACAGCAGAAACCGCCGAGTTTCTGCGCAACAACGGGATTTCCGCCGACCACTATCACGCCGGCCTCGACCCCCGCGAGCGAGACCGCAAACAACAGAGCTGGATGAAGGGCGAAAACCGCGTAATGGTCTCCACAAACGCCTTTGGAATGGGCATTGACAAACCTGATGTACGCTTTGTGGTCCACATCGATTTGCCTGACACCCTCGAAGCCTACTTCCAAGAGGCGGGACGCGCCGGACGTGACGAGCAACCCGCCGTCGCCATCCTGCTCTACGACAACTATGATGTGGCCCAACTCAAACGAAACTTCACCTTCACATTCCCCGAACTCGACCGTGTGCGTGAGGTCTACCGGGAACTCTGCCAATTTTTCCACATTGAAACCGGCACCGGCCAGAACAAGGTCTTCCCTTTCTCGATGGAAGAGCATGCCCACGCCGTGAAAATGAACGCCACCCAATATTTCAACGCCCTCAAACTACTCCAAAATATCGGGATGATTCTCGTCTCCGAACACCTGCGCGAGAAGTCGCAACTCCTATTCCAGATTAACGGAGACCAACTACTTCACTATCAGAAAGAAAAACCCGAATACGAGCCGCTTATTACCACCATCCTACGTTCTTACTCGGGTATATTCTCGCAATTTACCGACATTGACGAGCAACTGCTCGCCAACCGTCTTGAAATTTCAGAAAACACTGTAATTGAGCAACTTAAGCTATTAAGAACCGAAAAAATCCTCTCCTATCAACCTCGAAGCAATATACCGCTTATCGTTTTCTTGAAAGACCGCATCGACGAAAAATATCTCTATTTTGACAAAAAAATCTATGATTTCCGAAAGGAAAAGGCTGAAGAGCGGCTCGCGGCGGTAGAAAACTACGTAAAATGCGACAATGTGTGCCGCAGCCAACTACTTCTGCAGTATTTCGGGGAATGGGACAGCTCGCCTTGCGGAGAGTGCGATGTATGCCGACACAACAAAATCCATCAGGTTAAAAACAAAGATTTCGAACTGATTTCTTCTGAAATACGAAAATTAAAGGCTCAAAATCTCAGTCAAAAGGAAATCCTCTCCGAACTTTCCAAACATTATGAAGAGCCTCAGATTATGGAGGTGATGCGCTGGCTTAACGACCACGATAATCTTTGACTTTCAGCTTTGAATAAAAAAATGTATTTTCGCAGCGATTTTATCCATTTTGTTTGCCACAATTTAAGGGTATTTTCGTTATTACTATGTCAAATAAAAACCACTCGATATGAAAAAACTATGTACTCTGCTGATTATCAGTATATTGACAATCGCTGTCAGTTTTGCACAATACACACCTTGGGACTCCACCCAAGGGCCGCTCAACTTCAACACATTGACGGCGCCGTACGTCAAGTTGACTCATGGCAGTGGCAGTAGTCCCTGGCCACCGACCATCTCGTCAAGTGGTGTTAACCAAAGCGGATCATACGTTTCCCATAAGTTGGTGACTTCAAATTCGCCTGACCCGTGCCGCTGCTACGGTCTGGGAGCCAATAACGGCGCTCCATACGTGCACGAGAACAACCTTCCGCCAGACTGGACCATGAACACCAGCCTTCCACCTTTGGATACTGCCGTCATGGTTGGCTGTAACAACTGTTCACAAAGCTGCTTGTGCACGAATCATTCCCAAATCGAGTATTGGTTCTATCCTACTAAGGAACTCAGTACGCTGTTAGTAATGTTCACCTTCGCGGAGGAGGATGTCTCGAGTCACTGCGCCTACGGATCTAGCACGACGAAAAACCCGCAGTTCTACATTGAGGTATTGGACGGGCAAACCGAACAACTTATTCCGAGTGGCTATTATAAAAACCAAAACGGCCAACCCAACACCGCTTGGCCCTACAATCGGTTCATGGCATGCCCTGACGGCAACCAAGCCAGCCAGTCTTTCTCCGTCGGTCCCGACGCTTACGGTATCACTACTTACTACTGGGCTCACCCGGACGCGACCCCCACAACGTTCCCATTCCGTAAATGTCCCCAAAACCAAACTTCCGGAAGTGCCTCACAACCTGTCGGTTGGTTCGAGTATAAGCCTATCGCCTTCAACCTGAGCAGCCATGCCGCTCAACACAGGTCCGTAAAACTGCGCATTCGCGTCTACGCCTGCTCAGCCACTTACCACTGGGCCTATTGCATGTTCACGGCCAAGATGATTCCGAGTGCCATCCAAGTGGATGCATGTGGCGACCAGCCTGTGACATTGAGCGTGCCCGCCGGATTCCGCGAAGAGGGCTCTTACATCTGGCATTACGGCTATGACTCAACGGATGCCAACAGCCACATTCTTGATTTGGAAGATCCGCCCGCCGGCATCACCTCTAACAGCCACTACGACATCTTCATTGACCGCAACCAGGCCAGACTTTGGCCCTACTACCGTTGCGAGATGCTCTCTTACACCGGCGCACCTTTCGTTTATGAAGCACATGTCAAATCCTACTATATTTATCCCGGGTTTGATTTCGAGCAAAAGTTCAACAACTGCGACCTATCCGTACAGTTCCACGACACCAGCCACATATTCACGGTGGTGCCGCCGACTTCTGCCGGCGCCACCGAAGACACCATCCCACAGCAGACACAACTAATCAAATGGTACGTGAAAAAATTCGGCAACTTCATCCCCTTCGCCGAAAACACGACTGACCCCACGTACACGTTTGATTCTACCACCATAGACCAATTCGGCAATGCCACCATCAAGGTTATTCTTTGGGACCAAGAACATATTTGCACCGACTCATTGGAAAAAACTATCCACTTGGATTTGAGTGCGATAGAAAAATCCTTCGGAGCGGACACCATATACACTTGCGAAGAAAAACTCCCTTACGTGTTTGATCCAGAATACTTCGGGGACACGCAAACTTGGTCCACGGAAGGTACACGGCGTGTCAAATACGAAGGACTTGCCTGGAACGGCTGCGACAGCCTGTCCGACATCACCCTCTTTATTCGCAAACCCAAAGTGTCCGTCGCCTTTGACCTCGACTACTGCGATGAGTTCACCACCACACTCTCGGCAGTGACAACCAGCGACGTAGCCGAATACAGATGGAGTACAGGAGAAAACACGCCGAGCATCACCATCAACACCCCGGGCACCTACACGGTAACCATCGTTGACGAAGAGGGCTGCGTTTCCGACCCACCGGGTGTAATCACCATTCCCGCCTGCAAGCCTTTCCTTAATCTGGCCAACTCCATCACGCCCAGCAACATGGATGGCATCAACGACTACTTCTCCATTCCACAGAAGAACCTCATCCAAGAACTCGAATTCACCGTCTTTAACCGATTCGGCGAAATAGTATATCACACCACCAACAAGGATTTCCAATGGAACGGAACTGAAAACGGCCAACTTTTCGTCGGCGCCACCTACACCTACACGCTCCACATTGTGGACTATGAGGGTATCGCCTCCAACCACAAGGGATCTATCACGGTGCTTTAACCTTTAATTTTGACTACTGCCTTTTAATATTTATTCAAACCATATATCACCAACAATGAAAAAGTTCTTTGTACTAATCATCATGATTGCCAGCATCTTCGGATTGCAGGCGCAAAACACCATAACCAATAGCGATTTCGAGATTTGGTCATACGGCAAACCCGTGAACTGGTCCATGGGGTTGCACGGCTACATCACCTCCGTTATCAACATTCCTGTTGAAGTCAACTTCGGTTCGCAAAGCAATATTGCCCATTCCGGCAACTCCGCCATCAAATTGGCTTCCGCAGACTTCACAATCCCCTACATGGGCTACAGTTTCAACCTGCCAGGCATTCTGCAAGCGGGAGAGTCGGAAGGATTCAGCATTCCGCTGACCGACATTCTGAACATCATACAAATGTTTCAAGACACCACCGGTTTTGGCGGGCTGGACGGGCTCGACTCCATGGATATCTCTTCATTATCCTCGTTGGTGCAACTGCTTTCCAAAGGTGTACCCTGCAGTTCCACACCCGCAGCAGTCTCCGCATGGGCGAGATACATTCCCCAGGAAGGCGACCAACTGGTTATGTTCGCCATGACCAAAAAAGAAGGCATTCCTGTTGACTACACCTACAAGACGTTCAGCGGCGCCGACACCTCTACATACCATCAGATTGGGGTGGGATTTTCCACACCCAACGCGGAATGTGACTCCATTATGGTGCTGTTCATGTCTTCACAGCAACTCGGCAGCACCTCAGTGCTCTACATTGACGATGTCGCGCTCGAATATAGCGGAACAGGAATCTCCACTTTCGACAATTTCCCCGGAAGTGTCTATCCAAACCCGGCCACCGACCATCTCCAGATTCGCCCTGACAACGACCGCCCATACGTGTGGACGCTTACCGACATGTCGGGCAAGACATTGATGACAGGCGAAGCCTCCGGTGAAACTTCCATTGACACTCGGGACTGTGCCACGGGGATGTACCTGCTCCACCTCAACGGCGACGGCATTTCCGGAACCCGCAAAATCATGATCCGCTAATGCCACCGAAAATCTGGTTAGCTCCATTACACGGGATTACCTCCCGTACGTTTCGAAACACCCTATGCCGTCACTTTGGCGGCATAGATTTTTTTATGGCGCCGTTCCTGCCCGCCCAATCTCAGGGAAAACTGAACAAAAGGGTTTGGCAGGACATTTTCCCCGAACTGAACACTGCATTGCCGCTTATTCCGCAACTCATGGGCAACCGCCCGGAGCATTTTGTGGAAACCCTGCGGATGCTAAACGAACAGTTTGGCTACGAAGATTTTAACATCAACATCGGGTGTCCGTCTTCGCCAGTGGTGCGCCATACTCGCGGCTGCGGACTTATGCCCCACCCTGACACGGTGGAGGCTATCGTTTCTGAAATCACCACGAAAACGGATTTTCGGCTGTCGCTGAAGATGCGCCTCGGACTGCACAACGCCGATGAAGGCCGTGAACTGTTCCGCCGGCTCAATCCCTATCCTATAGCATTCCTCGTCATCCATCCACGCCTCGGCGACGATCTATACACCGGCAATCCAGACTGGGACACGTTCGAGGAGTTCTGTCAACTCACTACACATAAAATCGTCTATAGCGGGGATGTTTTTTCTGTAGAAGACTACCAACGTCTGTCCTCCCGTTTTCCGAATGTAGCCGGATGGATGCTCGGCCGTGGATTGCTGCGAAACCCATTCCTCGCCGAAGAAATCAAAGGTTTGCCCACCGGCGACAAATTAGCGCGTTTCCAGGCCTTCCATCTTGAACTGATTGAAAATCTATTGCCCGTGCGCGGCGAGTCCGGCACCTTGGCCAATCTAAAAGAATTGTGGCATTATTTCGCGTATTTCACTGAGATGCCGGAGGAGGATCTTCGTAAAATATTACGAATTAATGACTTGGGAGAGTTTTCTATGCTCTGTTTAAGAAAAAAGGAATTCTGAAGCCCATATTACTACCCCGCCCTTCGGGCACCCCTTCTAAAATAGAAGGGGAGTTATGCCGTGGACTGTTTTCGCCATCGTAAACCGGCAATGAAACAATCCTTGAACAACACCCCTTCCCTTGGGAAGGGGTGGCCGTAGGCCAGGGTAGGGATATAACTCTATCGACGATAGCCGTCCTATTGAAATGCCGCAGGCAAAGCCCCCCAACAGCCCTCCTATCTCACCAGCGTCACCGAGCCTGTATACTCTTTGTCCTCGGCATTGAGGTTAACCAAGCGAATCAGATAGACATAGACACCCTCGGGGCACATCTGACCATATTTGTTCCGGCCGTCCCAATAGTCGTAGGGACTACGCGTCGAGAAAACTAGCACACCGTTACGGTCGAAAATCTGCATAGAATACTGATCCGCATCCACGCCCTCGCCTTTGGGAGCAAACGTTTCGTTAACACCGTCACCGTCAGGAGAGAACGCGTTGGGAATATAGAAGAAGTACGGCACCTCAACCGAAACGCGCGTCTTCACCGAATCCACACAACCGGCAGAGTCGGTGGCCGTCAATGTGATAGTGTAATAGCCCGAATGGGTATAATCGTGGGTCACATCGCTCAAATCATCCACTTCATTGACATTGGAGAAGATGTCACCGAAATTCCAGTGGAGGTGATAATCTGCCGTCGAGAGGCTATTGCAGGTGACCGTACCGATGTTGTTCTCAACATAGATCTCGGTGGGGGTCGCCATAAACGAGGGTGTCGGCAATGGCAACACAGTGACCGTGAAAGTGTCAATAACCGTGCAGTTGCCTTCCATCGTGGCCGAAACCGTATAGAGAGTGGTCACTTGCGGCGACACCGTGATAGTAGACCCACTCTGACCGTTACTCCAGTAGAACTGATTTGAAGTGGGGTGCGTAGCCGTCAACGTGGAGGAATAGCCTTGGCAAATGGCCGCCGTACCGGTAATCTCCGGAAGTTCCAATTCTGTAACCTTCACCCTTACGGTATCATAATTATCACAACCGTTATCAAATGTAACAGTAAGCCTATAAGTACTGCTCTCCAAGGGATTCACAATAGTGGTCTCCGTCGTTGCCCCATTGCTCCATTGGTAGGAAACGGGTTGAATATTCGAATAACCCGTAAACGAAGCGGATAGCACGGCTGGATCTCCGGGGCAGATAAAATTGTTGCCTGTAGAAGAGGAAACATCCACTGTAGGAACCTGCACAAGAATAGTGGTCGTGTCCATCAATGTGAAATGTTGGCCGGAGGCATTGGTAAACTGGTAGACGGAAATGTATTTCGTAACCGGTTCGTTGGGTCTGCTGACCGTAATCATCTCGCCGCGGCTATAAACTGCGTTATTGGTGTCGTTGACAAACCACCGCACTTCCCCTTGCTCGTCCAACGGAGTCACAGGTGTGAACCGCCAAGCCTCCTCGTCGGCCGTCCAACCGGTCATTCCACGTTGCGGCGCAATCAGGATCTGGGACGAGGTCTTGTTCTGGATACCGATAATGCCCTCGTGACGGGAGCTATTGGTGGAAGCACAACAGGCTCTGTGCTTTACATAGACATCGATGATGTTCGTGCCCTCATATATCACCATCTGGTAGGTGTTGTAATTGCTAGAAGAACTGTGGTTGCCAAACAACCCGACATTCAGATAGTTGAACACGAAAGCGCGACAAGGAGGACTGCCCAAAACGCCGACTCTCACTTTCCCTGGCTGGTTATAGGAATAGGAGTTGTAGTAGTTACAGTCAATATCTTCATATACCCCATAAATACAATTGTTATAATTGTATGGACATGTCATACTTCCCCCACCCAAGGTTTGGTTACCGCTGATGCTATTGGTGTAAGGCGGTGACGCAGGCGGATTGCCGTATGCATAGGCACACGAACCTGAATGGTTATCCATGGCGATAAGGCCGTTAGTCCCGGGCCACACCATATTATACGAGCGGCCGAAGAACGTGAATGTGAACGGCAGCGAGACACCACTGAGCCAGTTGTCATCGGAACTGGCATTGATATCGTTTCCTTGGTTGAACGCGAAAATATGCGACTCAAAAGGGATAGATTTCACAGAATAGTCGTTGGTGTACTGTCCAGTAGCAATAACACCAGCCTTGAGCAGAACGATAGGAATCTCACAGTCCCAAAGAATAGTTTTGGTTTCCGGATTAAAGATGTCTGCATAGCTGGAATCCACACTATTCGTCACTGAAGGGCAAGCACTGCCGTCGGGGGTTTCAAACAATTCAGCCACACAACTGATATCCGCGGCCCAACCGGCCTTAGACGGGTCGCCGCTCGCGCCATGATAGACGAAAGTCAGGGTATTGCCGGTAGAGAAGAGAATTGGCGGTTTGTTGCCCGTATATCCGTCAAGCGTATTGGTACAAAACTGTCCGATCAGGCGCTTGTTTTGGTCGTAGTAGTGTCCATCGTAAATCTGCATCACGCCGTTCACGGCAAATTGCGTAAACTCGCATTTCACATGGGAGCCCACAGGGGATGTGAAACAGGCGAACCGGATGAAACTCTGGTCATTGTTTGCATCCACGGTGGGAATATTGGCGTTGGGTCCACCCGCATCGTAGAAATGGGCGCTACAGGTGGTGGCATCAATGGTGTTATCTACCTGCCAATTATAGTTGGAAGGCGAGGTTGAGTAGGCATAGACTTGGGCGATCCAACCAGCCTGGAGTCCCATCACCTCCTGATCGTCGGAATGGAACACAAAGGTCATGTCACGTGTGGAAGCATAGATTTCACCCGGACTCTGCACCAGACTGTAGGCACCAATGAGCGGGGAGTTGACGTTCGGACCGTCGAAAATATAAAGCGTGTCGCCGCTGTCCATCGCAAATTCTTGGAACAAAATATACATGACCGTGCCCGTCATATTGGTACGCAGGGTCATCGTGTCGCGCAAATTTTGGGCAAAGAAACCATTGGGATCCTGATTGTCGCCCAATTCGCCCGGCGCTCCACCCGGATCGTAAAAGTTGCGTGGGTCGGAGCCTATATCATTCTCCAAAGCGGCAGAACCCATGATAATTGACTGACAAACAGCAATTTGTGTCAATCCTGATATAAATAAAATCAGCAATAATGCGAATATGTTTTTCCTCATTGTCAATATTTTTATCCTATAACGAAATCGTGTCTGTTTTGTGGCAAACAAAATCCGAAAAATCTTTTTGAAACGCAAAAATACAAATTTTTTCAAAACGACTTTTTATTTCAAAAAAAGTGTATTTTTGCAGCCGCAAAACGGACGGGGTGTGGCGCAGTTGGTAGCGCGCTACGTTCGGGACGTAGAGGCCGGAAGTTCGAGTCTTCTCACCCCGACAAAATGTTGTAGAGACGCAAGGCATTGCGTCTCTATTTTCGTTTAAAAAAATTGTATTTGCGGACGCACGCATTACATCCCTACAAAATTCAATAGGCTGCGTATGTTTCAAGAAAATTATGTACATTTGCGCCCAAATTCCGATAATATGAAAATTCTGACCCGTATTGTCCTTTTTTCAATTGCTCTGATGGCCGTGTCGTGCACACACACGGAAACCACCTACTACCCCGATGGCCATGTACAATCCCTCATTCAATACAGATGCGGTAAAGAACACGGGAAGACGGTTTACTATTTCCAAAATCCCAACATAGTGGAAATGGAAGTGGAGATGAGTAACGGAAAACGGAACGGAGATTTCCGCCGCTACTATAAAAACGGAGCCCTTGACACCTATTGCGTCTATGTGAACGACTCCATCGAAGGGGTGGAAACCATGTACACGGCCAACGGATGTAAAAGTCAGGAAACCACCTACCACCACGGAAAGAAAAACGGCCCGCACAAGGCCTATCACCTTGACGGCAGCGTGAAAATCGAAGGCGAATTCAAAAACGACCTGTTCGACGGAACTTGGAACTACTATGACGAGCGCGGCGTACCGGTTGGCGAAGGCGCTTTCTCAAATGGGGACGGCGAAGTGACCTTTTTTGACAAAAACGGACTCCCGCAACGAACCACCCATTACAAGAACAACATGAAAGATGGTCCCGAGGTCTATTACACCCCTTCCGGTGTGGTTTGGCGCGAAATCACCTTCAAAGAAGACCGAATCATCAGCGACAAATCAGACTCCACTCTGCTCCGATAAACCATGAAGCGACCTCTCGCTATATTATTTTCTATAATATTGTGTATCAATATTTTATACGGTCAAGAAAACCGAAAGATTCTCTATCGGGCGGACATGGGCTATTACGACGAAATCACCTACCCGGGCGCTCAACGACTCATCGGACATGTAAAATTCGCCCAAGACAATGTCATCGGCTATTGTGACAGCGCCTACCTCTACGAAGCAGACAACTACCTCATCGCTTTCGGACATCCCGTACACTTCGTCGTCAGCGACTCCATCCATCTCTACGGTCTGCGCGCCACCTACGACGGCAACATCCGGCAGGCTGACATCGCCAGGAATGTTCGACTCCAGAAAGGCAAGTCTTACCTGCTGACCGACAGTCTTTTCTACGACCTCAACATCGACTGCGGATATTACGTTACCGGAGGAAAAATATTCAATGATGCAGACACGCTCACCAGCACCATCGGCAAATACTACACCAACACTGATGATGCCTACCTTCACCAATCGGTACTATTGCGCAGCAGCAGTTACAAACTAGACTGTGACTCCTTGCGCTACAACGCCGGAAGCAAAATCGCCTACTTCATCTCACCCACTCACCTCGTCAGCGAGGAAAACAACATCTACACCCAAGCAGGACTTTACAACACCAACACCGACATTACCATCCTCCATGGCGACGTGCAGCTCTTGGGAGAAAAACAACAACTCTTCGCCGACAGTCTCTACTATGACAAAACGCGGAAGTTCGGCCGGGCTTGGAACAACGCCCGCTTCGTCGACACCACCAACCACTTTATCGTCTCGGGCAACTACCTTGAACACCACGAGAACGGCGGCACCTCCATCGCCACCGACAGCAACCTGCTCATCTATATTGATGAAAACCGGGATACCCTCTTTCTGCACTGCGATACCCTGAAGGTTGATTTTGACACTGCCTCCAACCCTACCTTGGTGCGCGCTTTCTTCCATACCAAATTCCAACACAAGGACATCCAAGGTGCTTGTGACTCCATGGTATATAACGTAAAGGATTCCTTATTAATAATGTACTACAATCCTATATTTTGGTCCGACAACTACCAACTCACCGGCGACACCGTGCGTTTCACAATTCTTGACTCCATCCACTCAACTATAGAACTATGCAAATCCGGATTCATTGTCGGAGGTCTCTTTGAAGAAACTGAATTCAACCAGATAAAAGGACTGAATATCGTGGGCTATCTTGAACGTAGAAACTTGGAACGTGTTGATATTGTGGGAAATGCCGAGTGTGTCTATTACATCCAAGAGGAGGATGGCGCACTTATCGGCATCAACACTTCCATCACCAGTGAGATGCGGATATTCCTTGACAGCAATCATATACGACAAATCCGCTATTTCGACGCCCCCACCGGCAAAGTCCACCCTGATGAAAAAATGGGGGAAAAGGACCGAAAACTCCAAGGCTTCCGCTGGCTCAACGAATATCGTCCATTCAAACCCGAAGACCTTTTTGTGATGCCCGTACCGAGAAACAATGTACAATGAACAATGTACAATTGAGGACTTAAGACTTGAAACTTGAAACCTGAAACTTGAAACCTGAAACTTGAAAGAGACTCCCGAACATATCAAACTGATTTTGAAGGCCTTGCCGGAAAAGCCGGGTGTTTACCGGTTTTATGACGACAAGGGCACGGTTATTTATGTCGGAAAGGCAAAACGGCTGAAACGGCGGGTATCCTCCTATTTCAACAAGGATCATGACTCCGCGAAGGTTCGGATGCTGGTGACGAAGATTCGTGACATCGAGACCGTGGTGGTGGACAGCGAATGGGACGCGCTGCTCTTGGAGAACAGCATGATTAAGCAGTTCAAGCCGAAGTACAACATCATGCTGAAGGATGACAAGTCATACCCATGGATTGCGGTGACGAAGGAGACATTTCCAAGGGTGTTCCCCACGCGCCACCCCGATCCCGCCACGATGCAGCTTTTCGGGCCCTACTCGTCCGTAAAACAGATGAACGTTCTGCTTGACCTCATCCATAACATGTTCCTGCTACGCAACTGTAAAATCCTCCGCAACCTCGACCGCCCCTGCATACAATACCAAATCAAGAAATGTGCGGCCCCTTGCTGCGGACTTATCTCAGCAGATGAATATCAGGCGAATATCGAAAAGGCCATCCAGATTATCAAAGGTAACCGTAAAGAGGTGACCAGACAGCTTCGCGAAGAGATGATGCGCTATGCCGACGAATTGAAGTTCGAGCAGGCTGGCGAGGTAAAACGCAAAATCGACGCATTGGAAAACTTCATCGGCAAATCGGTGGTGGTGAACCCGTCGCTGACGAACATGGATATCTTTGGGATGGAAGAGGATGAGGAGAGCAACTGCGCGTATGTCAGTTTTTTGCGGGTGATTGATGGCGCGGTTGTGCAGGCGCACACCCTCGAAATCGACAACCTGTTGGAGACGACCCGCGAGGACGCGCTTTGGGCCGGCATCCTCGAAATTCGCGAGCGCGTGGGCGACCTCTGCCCCACCCTGCTGGTACCCTTCACGTTGGAACTCGCCCCGGAAGACTGGAATCTTCAGATTCCGCAGCGCGGCGACCGGCGAAAACTTCTGGAACTCGCCACCCATAACGCCCACTTCTACATGCTGGAAAAGAAAAAACGTCAAGACCTCGCCGACCCCGAGCGCCGAAACATCCGTGTATTGCAATCGCTGCAGGAGGCGCTGGGAATGAAGACACTACCACGACGCATCGAATGTTTCGACAACTCTAACACGCAAGGCGAGGAACCCGTGGCCGCCATGAGTTGCTTCATCGACGGGAAGCCCGCCAAAAGCGAATACCGCCATTTCAACATCAAGACCGTGGTCGGCGCCGACGACTTCGCTTCCATGGAAGAGGTCATCTACCGCCGCTACCACCGGCTCCTGGAGGAGGGGAAACCGCTTCCAGACCTTGTGGTCATTGACGGCGGAAAAGGACAACTCCACGCCGCCTGGAACGCCATCATCGCCCTTCATATTGAGGACAGGCTGATGATGGTGGGCATTGCCAAACGTTTGGAAGACATCTATAAAGTCGGCGACGACCTGCCCGTCTATATCGACAAGCGGTCGGAAGCGCAAAAACTGCTGCAACACCTGCGTGACGAAGTTCACCGCTTCGGCATCACCCACCACCGCAAACGCCGCGCCAAAACCAGCATCGCCTCCATCTTAGATGATGCGCCAGGTATCGGCAAAGTACTCAAAACCAAACTTTTACGCGCTTTCAAGAGCGTTGCGAAAATCACTGCCGCCACCGAATCCGAACTTGCCGCCTTCATCGGCCCCAAAAAGGCCGCAGACCTAAAAAACTACCTTTCCGCAATAATGTAGAATGTAGAATGTAGAATGTAGAATACTATAAAATAATACCTTAAGCAGCCTCGTAGAGGCAAGACGCGCGAAGCGCTAATAACCCCACACAAGGCGAAGCCGCAGTGTGGGGACAGAACAGAAAACTCAAAAACAATGAAAAATACCATCATCACCCTTATCGCCATCATCATCGCCAGCACAGCACCGGCGCAAGACACCGCACTCGTATATCCCGGCGTCTATGTGGAAACCGTTCTGGATGCTTCCACACTGCATTCTATATCGCAGGACTTCTCCGTGGACAAAGTCCACCGCACTGGCGCAAACGACTTTCAAACCCGCATTTACCTCTCATACAGGGATTTTGATAGTTTTAGAGCCCTAAAAATTCCTTATAAGGTAATGCCACCGTCGCGAGCATTCGTGCAGATGGCGCAAAGCTACGAACAGATGACCGCCAATTGGAATCGCTACCCCACCTACAATACTTATCTGGCCATGATGGACACGTTCCGGACGCGCTACCCGCAGCTATGCGAAATCGACACTCTCCTCGACGACACGCCTTCGCACCATAAAATCCTCTGCGCACACATCAGCAACAACCTCAGCGACAATGAGGGCAAGCCATCCGTATTTTATACCTCAACCATCCATGGCGATGAGGTGCTCGGATACTACATGATGCTACGTCTTATTGATTATTTGTTAACAAACTATAATACAGATGTTTACGCAACCGAATTGGTCAACAATGTGGACATTTGGATATGTCCGTTGCACAATCCCGACGGCACCTACTACTCCTCCGACAATCAAATCAACGACTCTCCTGTATCCATCCGCTCAAACCGTCACGGCGTTGACCTGAATCGCTCATTTCCGTTAGCGGGCCAGACTCCTGCGAAAGAAGACTATGAACCCGAGGTGGAATCGATGATGGCATTTTTAGAAGCCCATGATTTCACGATAGCCGCGAACTTCCATGGGGGCGCGGAAATTTTCAACTATCCATGGGATACTTGGGAATCTTGGCAGCACAGCCATGCAGACGCCGACTGGTGGGAGTATGTGGGCCACCAATATGTGGACACCTGCCAGTCCTACAATTCCAACTACATGACCGAGGAGGGTGATGGGGTCTCCGAAGGCGGTGACTGGTATGTCATCACCGGCTCATTGCAAGACTACCACAACTGGTACCTCGGCACTCGCCACGTCACCATTGAAGTAGGCAATAACAAGGTGCAGTCCTCTTTCACACTGCCAAACTATTGGGGATATGCCTACCGCGGTCTGCTGAATTTCATCAACGAGGCGCGACACGGCATCCACGGCACGGTCACCGATTCGCTGACGGGCGAGCCGCTCGAAGCGCTCGTCTATATCGCAGACCATGATTTGGACCACTCCTACGTGGAAACTTCCCTGCCGTACGGCGACTACCACCGTCCTATCAAAGGCGGGATCTATTCGGTCACCTATTCCGCCGACGGCTACCTGCCGAAAACCATCGTCACGCAGGTCAGCGACGGACAATTGCTGGTCCAGAATGTTCAGCTTGTTCAACCGGTCGGCATCGAGGATTACGAAAACACCATCGCCATTTACCCCAACCCTGCGAAGGATTTCGTTACGGTGGAGGTAAACGGTAATTTGGAAATCATCAACATAGCTTTATACGACATACAAGGCCGTTCTGTAGAGACGCGCCATGGCACGTCTCTACAAACGGGAACCAATCGGTTAGACATCACCGACCTCCCCGCCGGAACATACATTCTCCACATCACAACCACCGATGGCCACGAAATTCTCCGCAAGATTATCCACGAATAATCAATGTACAATGTACAATTAACAATGTACAAATACTCTTCCACTGCTCACTATTTCAATGTACAATATACAAATCCTCATCCACAGTTCACTGATCACAGTTCACTGATCACTAAAAAAAACGAGACCGACATTCGCTGCCGGTCTCGTTTTTATTTTCGAAAAGGATTACGCAAGCCTTACTTCTTGATAATCTTGTGGACGGACGTGCCGTTTTCGGTCGTCAGTTTCACGGTGTAGAGGCCGTTGGCGAGATCCTTCACGGAGATGCTGTTTCTTTCACCCGTAGCGGTTTTCACGAGCTGACCCTGCATGTTGAAAATCTCCACGCGCAGCACGTTGTCGCTCGTGCTGATATTGATGACATCGGTAGCGGGGTTCGGATAAACAGCGGTATTCTCCATAGCAACATCCTCAATGCCAGCAGGGAAGGTCACATCTATCATATAAGTGGCCTTAGAGCCAAACTTTCCATTGTCACGGAAAATCTGCGTACCATCTTCAGCAAGCAACTGGAAATAGCCTGTGCCGTAACCGGCATTGATACCGTCACCATATTCGTCATAAACTTCCAGACGATAGCAACCTGTGGTAGAAGGATTGAATGCAAATTCGTAAATAGTTTGCGAACTATTAGCGAAAGGACCTCCGGAAAGGACAACGTTTCCGTTAGGATTGAAAAACTTGAACGTTGTTTCAGAACCATAATTGTCGGTCTTAATCTTGAAGGTCATTCTGCCGCCGCCAGTGTAAACATTCTTCTTCAGCGTCATCGTCGCCGGAGTGGTCGAAACGCTCTCACCATTGATTGCCGTGAGATTGATTTCCAGCGAGTTGTTAGTTCCCAGATTGAGATTCAGATCAGGAAGCACAACCGTTTGCGTCTCCATGGAGGGCACTGAGCCAGTCCACGTAGCGTTATAGGCCGTGCCATTCAAGGTATAGGTGTAAGCGAGGGAAGTCACTGTATTAGCACCCAAATTCTTGAAATCAAATTGGACGTTGGTAACATCCGTGCAACTCGTGTTGGGATTTTCAAGCACGCCGGCGATACGTCCGCCAATAGCAGGCAAGTTAATATTCTGAATCGGTATTTCAATACCAGTGAGCACTTCCTGATGACCTTCGCAGACAAAAGCTACAAAAGAAAGATCCTCAAGCGGGGCATTGATAGGATTGGGGCTTCCCATTTGGTTAGGAATAATAATCTGATACGTTTTCTCCACCAGCGTACCTTGGGATATCGTGTTAATGGTTTCACCCCATTGTCCGGTAATAAGATCACGCAACATGTGCATGTGTCTGTACTGGGTGCCCACCATCATTTCGGGATACCAAGTCGTGGCTCCCACTTGTGAACCCAGCACATTGTCTTGGATAATGGCGATATTCAAGGCGTTGGAAGAGACAGATTGGGAAGCCGTGTAATACAGCTGCACACGAATATTCAGCGTGCGGGTAGCCCAATCCAGCGTACCCTCAGCGGCGATGTTCACCGGGGAAGACATACCGAGAATCTGGTTGGCTGCGGCCTCCCAGTTACCTCTGTTCAGTGCCGTAGCAGAGCCTGAAAATACGTGACGGTTGACGGTGCCGGAAGGATAGCCATCCAAGTTGGTCTGGTTGGCCAAGGCGTCACCGTATTGCGTAGTGTAGGTATTGGCCGCGTAACCGCCGACATGAACGTTGATCAGGGCAACTCTGTCGGGATGGGCGGCTTTGATCTGGTTGGCACGCTTGTGGCCGTCGGGACAGAACTGGCAGTTGATGCCCGTGTATTCCTCAAGCACCACATTGCGGTTGGAGGGGGTCAGCGACACTATCGTGTCGGAAACTTGTGCGGAAGCCAACATCGTGGTCAGCATCGCAGCGATTAAAACGAGTAAAGTTTTCTTCATATTTTAAGATTTTATGTGAAAAATAATTTTACGATAAATTGTGCCCGCAAAAATACATATTTTTGTTTCACTTTGTCAATGGGAAAAACATATTTTTTTCTGTTGAGCAAATAAATTATTCGCCCCTACATTTTTAATACCAATTGAATTGTATGCCGATTGCTCTGCCGAATCAGCACCTCCTCGTCTGCAAACATGCGCAAAACCTCTTGTTCTGAAGTGTCGTCAAAGTGTCGGATAGTCACCAGCCGGATGCCGTCGTTGAATTTGACGATAAACTCCTTCTGCAACGCCTCAATACAAGGTTTCAGTCGCAACGGAACATTGTCGGTACAGACAGAGAAGGTGAGCGCCGAATTCTGAATCAGGTTGATTTTAATGCGATATTCTGATAGAATGTCCAAGATGATGGATAGATTCTCCACCCCGATGATGGAAAAGTCACGCGGGGAGACAGAAATCAGCAACTGGTTGTCTTTCACTATATAGGAAGGGATCTCTACAGAATCAGCCTCCTGTGTAATCATACTTCCCTCATTCTCTGGATGGAAAAAGGACTTGACGAACAACGGTATCTGCTTGTTGTGCAGCGGTTTGAGGGTTTTCGGGTGGATCACGCTCGCGCCATAGTAAGCCAACTCCACCGTCTCATGGTAGGTAAGCGTGTCGATTTTGACGGCATTTTGAAACCGTTTCGGGTCGGCGTTGAGAATCCCGGGAACATCTTTCCAAACGGTAACACACTCGGCATCAAGGGTATAGGCTAAAATTGCGGCGGAATAGTCGGAACCCTCACGACCCAGCGTGGTTGTTTGGTTTTCAGCGGTTCCCGCAATAAAGCCTTGCGTCAACACCCGGCCGCGGGCACGGCTCTGGAAATAGGGATTGATGGTATTGCAGACCAGTTTCCGGGTCACGTCCCAATCGACGTGTCCTTCGCGGTAGGTGTTGTCGGTGCGTATCAACTGACGTGCATCAAGCCACTGCGTCTCCATATTTTGATGATTCAAATAGGTGGCTATCAACGTAGTAGAGAGCAACTCACCGAAACTGACAATGCGGTCATAGTCGTAATCGAAATTGTCGGACGTGGGGCGTTGCAGTTGCTCACCCAGCAGGGTAAAAAGCCTTTCGGAGTGCGGCAAAAAGGGATTGTCGGCACCCATCAACTGTTCCGCAACCGTTTCGTGCTGCAAACGCAATTCCGCAAGCAGAGAAGGTACCGTTTCAGGCGCATAATAGTAGGCATCCAACAGTTTCTCCAAAAAGTTGGTGGTTTTGCCCATGGCAGAAATCACCACCACAAGCTGCTCGTTTTCATAGCGTTGCAGAATGTTTTTAAGATTTTCAATGGCTGGGGCGTCCTTCACGGAGGCGCCGCCGAATTTGAACACTTTCATCGTAGGTTATTCGTTTTTAAGGACTTGCAATAAGGTTGTGCCCACCACACCGAGCGTATTCCGGTCAATGTGCTGGATATTGTCGTTCACCGTGTGCCATACGGGGTCGAATCCAGTGCCGGAAGCGGCGTCGTAGTGAACGATGTCGATCATTCTGAATTTCGCATATTTGTTGACGTAATAGTGGTCATCGGTGATAATCCCGCCAGGTTTATTCTGGAAATACTTTCCGTGACCGAGTTGGTAGGCTGTGGCCCAGACTTTTCGCACGACATCTTGTGCGTCGCGAAGAGAGAACTGTTCCTGCATAAACTGCGCATTCGGACTTCCCACCATGTCAAGCAGGATGCCGTATTTGGCCGTATAGCCCTGTATATGAGGATTTTTCGCCCAATATTGCGAACCCAAGCCCCACCATTCACCTTTCACGTCCTCTTCCTCTCGCGGGCCATAGTCCTCCGCATCGAAGAAAACGATATCGACACCCACATTGGGTTGGTTTTCATGCAATTGTCGAGCGATTTCAAGCAGCACGCCCACGCCGCTGGCCCCGTCGTTGGCACCGTCAATAGGCGTTTTTCGGTTGGCGGGCAGAGGATCGTGGTCGGCGAAGGGGCGGGAGTCCCAGTGTGCCGCCAACACGACACGCTCGGTCTTCTCGGGACCGAAACTGCCGATGAGGTTGGCGCAAGGCCACGACATGCCGTCATATGTTTTGGCCGTAAATATCTGGTTATAAGCCGTATCGCAATACTCGCGCAACATGGCGAGAAGCCAATTTCTGCAATTTTCGTGTGCTTCGGTACCAAGAACGCGCGGTCCGAAATCAGTTTGCGCCTTCACGAAAGCGTAGGCGGAGTCGTTGTCGAATGCCGGCAGGGTAACGGTGGCTTGTGGGGTATCTTCCGGGGTTTTCTTGGTGCGGTCGCAAGCGGAAAAGAAGAGTACCACGCCCAACAGAAGTATAATTATCGTTTTAATTTTCAACATATTACAATAGACTATTAATAATTATCAATGTTTATAAAAAGATGGGCGAAGATACAAAAATAGTAGAGACGGGGCGTGCCCCGTCTCCATAAAATGCGTACCCCGTTTCCACAAAAACAAGAAGGCGACTGAAACAGTCGCCTTCTTTTGTGGCGGGATCGAGAGTTGAACTCGAGACCTCCGGGTTATGAATCCGACGCTCTAACCATCTGAGCTACCCCGCCTTTTTTGAGGCTGCAAAAATACACTTTTTTTTCAATTGTGCGACAGGGAAGTGAAAATTTTGTGTAATATTTTAATTTTCAAATGATTAAAAAACAAAAAAATATCTATAAAGTTGTCTTGTCCCCAGAATTACATCATCATTTTGGAAGGAATAATGCGATCAATCTTGACGTATTGATCTTCAATGTGAAACACCACAGTCCAACGATGGTTGATAATGGAGACTTAGCATTGGGGTGTATTGCTTTAGCTACAGCAAAGCGGCTATTTTGGTAAATATCCGCTGTATAACTAAGAGAAGCCAATTGACCAAGGATCCGATTAACATAATTGTGACCACTTTCCGGACGATAAAGGCCTGACACGTAAAAAGAAATTTCATCCAAATCCGACTCTGCGGTTTTACTGACTATTACTTTGTACGTTTTCATAGCAGGCATCAAGTTTTTGGTGGAAAATCTCTCCAAATCTGTCAAGTGACATATATCCATCAGGGAGACAATTGTCTTTCAAGGTCGTCGTCTGTTGTGGAACACCATAGGTAACTAGCGGTTCCTGTACCTCTGAGTTGTTCAGTTTCTTTGTCTTATAGGTCTTTTTTTTCATAGCTTAAATTTTGCTGCAAAAATACAAAAATTTGATTATATTTTAATTTTCGAAAGAATTTTTTTATAAAAAAATTGTTTATCCCTGAACTTCATGTGACAAGAACTGCTACAAAGTCTGCATCTCGGGTTACGAGGCGTGCCAAAGGCACGCAATCCCAATAACCCCACATAAGGCCGAAAGGCCGCAGTGTGGGGCAAGCGGTGCTCTCGCGAGTGTGAGCGTGCCAGAGGCACGCAACCATTATCACAAAACATATCGCTAAAAAACGTATCTTTGCCTTTTCAATTTCCATCAAAATGAAACCTTCCAACATCCGTCCGAACAGTCCTTCACTCCGCGCAGCACTGGTTATCGTCTGTCTGTTTCTCTCTGTGGCACAGACACTTTTCGCGCAGCGAGTCTTCAAAACTCGTGATTTTAAGCAAGGAGACTACGAGGTGTTGTATTTCCATTGGGATTCGGTAAAAAAAGCGAGGATATTGGGGGGATTAGACTACGATTTCGCATTCCTGCTCTCCCCTGGCATTGAAGGTACCGACTACGGGTATGCCTATCGACACAAGACCCGCAAGCTGGTGCTCAGAAGTTGCGAACGCCCTTTCCCGCTTCACGTGCTGCATAACCCGGACGGTTCCCCCATGAAAGATAAAAACGGCTGCTTATATATTGGGCCGATAGGCAAAGTGAAGATGCGGCAATTCACGCTTCGCCTGCCCGACAGCATCGGAAGTGCCTTGTCGGAAATGTACCGTTTGGCAAGCCTGACCGCCCGCATGGACACCACCGTAAGCAACGAACCGCCTATTACCGACGCTGCCCACTGGAGATTCTTTCCCGTGAGGAATCATCCGCTGTTCTATGGGTGTTACATTTGCGACTGTTCTGATGACACCTGCAACGTACAGCGCTTCTTTAACATCCATCGAATTGTGGAAGAAGCCGTGACTGAACACAACCTACAACTTATTGTGAGGGAAATGCCTACTATCCGGGCGGTGATTGCCGACTGGCGAAATTTGGCCGGCCTGCCATCCGAGCCCATTCCTTTCGCTGAAAAAATCAGTACAGTACGGTTTTCCGGGAATCCTGTCCCTGTGGAAGAACTGCACATCAAGGAACGACGCGACGCCTTTGAGATCGTTTGCGACATATCCTACGGAAAGTGGAAAACACGGTGTACCATTCCCGCGTGGTTGGTGGACGAGGCGAAAACTATCGATATATGGATTGTCCCCGACAAGCATAATCGGACGCCATTGGTGAATCTGAAAAGGTGTTACCATATTAAATGGCATTCGATCAAGGTAGGCGAATGCATACAGTGTCCGAAGGGCGTCACTGGAGCAATCGACATCAACTTCACTGTGGATGAGGAGCCGAAGTGATGGTAAGTTTTTTTATTCATTGTACGCTAACCGAAAAAATCGTACTTTTGCAAACAAAATTCAAAGTTATGGCATTCACGTTTTTTAACCACCACGAACCGAGACAGTTCAACTACAAGCCCCGTTTCTATGATCCCAAGAAAGAGGAGAGCACTGGTGACGCCCGGAAGGATTTTGCCCGCAACCTCCACGACGAGTGGCAGAGCAAGCGCAACCATACCGGCGAACGAAACAACAAATCTTCCATCACCATCCTTTTCATGATCTTCTTCGTAATCGTGCTCGCCCTCGTACTCTGGAAATTCTTCTAACCCCTAAACCATTAAACCATTAAACCCCTAAACCATTAAACTCTTTAACCATTAACCATTATCATGATGGAAGACATCATACGACTGCTGCCGGACGCGGTAGCGAATCAAATCGCAGCCGGTGAAGTGGTGCAGCGTCCTGCCTCTGTGGTCAAAGAACTGCTTGAGAACGCCATTGATGCCGGCGCGACTCAAGTCCAGCTCATCATCAAGGACGCCGGCAAGACCCTCATTCAGGTCACCGACAACGGCAAGGGGATGTCGTTCAACGACGCGCGTCTCTGTTTCGAGCGGCACGCCACCTCCAAGTTGCGCAAAGCCGACGATCTGTTCCATATCTGCACTAAGGGTTTCCGCGGCGAGGCCCTCGCTTCCATCGCGGCCATCGCTCACGTGGAGCTCAAGACCAAGCCCGCCGCCAACGAGATGGGCACCCTGGTGCTCATCGAAGGCGCAGAAATCAAGGAGCATGCACCTATCACTTGCGCCGACGGAACCTCCATCGCCGTCAAGAACCTCTTCTTCAACGTGCCCGCAAGACGCAACTTCCTCAAGTCCGACAAGGTGGAACTCACCCACGTCGAGGAGGAACTCTACCGCGTGGCCCTCATCCACCACGACATCACCTTCTACTATTACAACAACGGCAAACTCATCCTGCAACTTCCCGCAACCAACATGCGCCAGCGCATCGTTAACATCTTCGGGCAGCACCTCAACGACAAACTTTTCCCCGTGGAACTCAACCACGAGTTGATGCGCATCTCCGGCTTCATCGCCAAACCCGAAAACGCCAAAAAGAAAAGCGAGCAGTATATGTTTATAAATCAGCGTTTTGTACGTCACAGTCTGCTCAACTTCGCTGTTGAGAAAGCCTACGCTGACCTTATTCCGCAAGGTGCTCATCCACCTTATTTTATTGCCATTGAGATGGATCCTTCGACCATCGATGTGAATGTCAGCCCCACGAAAGTGGAGGTAAAGTTGCAGGATGAGCGGCTCATCTTTGGATTCCTTAATTCCACGGTCAAGAAAGCCCTCGGCACGCTGTCGCTCACCCCGATGATCGACTTCGACGACTCATTCCCCGATATTATCACAGATCGTCCTGATAACCAAGAAATTACAGCTCCTACTATCCGCACCGACCCGAACTACAACCCATTCGACAAGGTACCGGAGAAGAAGCATAGTTCGCCGTTCCAGCAGTTCGGCGGCGGCGGTTTCCGTCGCGAACCCCCTACCTCCAACGACTGGGAGAACTTCCTAAAGGAACTCAACGTGGAACAGGTAAACTACCCGAAAGAGGAACAGCAGACCGTTGATTTCCAGTCCGATAGCGAGAATAATACGCTTGAGATCCCCGAAAACATACCTTATTTCGTATTCGGCGGACGCTACCTCTTTTTCGAACTGAATGGTCAGGTGATGGTCGCTGACCTGCCCAACGTGCAGGAGCGCATCCTATACGAAACATACGTCAACGCACTGAAAAACACACCGATACGGCCACAACAGAGTCTATTCCCGCAGACTGTCACGCTCACCGCCGGCCAAACCGACCTGGCCATCTCGCTGAAGGAGGATTTCCTGCGATTGGGCTACGACCTCGAAAAGATAGACAACACCCACCTTGCCGTCAACGCCACCCCCAATGACGAGGAAGAAGAGGGAGACGTGCAAACACTTATCGAAAGTGTGCTGACTGCCTACCAGACCAACCAAGTGATTCACAAGGGCGACAAAATTTCAGGGATAGCGCAGAGTCTGGCGCGACAAAAACGCTCCCGCCAGCGCGTGCCCGCCACGCAAGAGGAGGTTAGAGCATTGATTCACAGACTGTTCGAAAGCGACATGCCCACAATTTCGCCATCGGGAAAGAGCACGTTGCATATTTTCGGAACAGAGGAATTAAGGCATTATTTTGAATGAACACTGTAGGGGCGAATAATTATTCGCCCCTACGAATCCATCAACCTCTCACCCTCTAAACCATAAACCAAAAAATGGATTGCATCAGCATAAACAATCTGACATTCGGCTACGACAAGAAGGCCATCTTCAACGACCTGTCGTTAACCTTCCAGCAGGGCGACTTCTGTTCGATCTTGGGTCCGAACGGTTCGGGCAAGACCACGCTGCTGAAGTGCGTTGTAGGGTTATTAAAACCCGACAGCGGCACAATAACCCTTAATGGGAAATTGCAGACAGATTACAAAATGATGGATCTTGCCCGCGAAATTGCCTACGTACCGCAATATCAAGACATCGTGTTCGACATCAGCGTTTTCGACTACGTCATGCTGGGGCGCAACCCATACCAAGCCCCTTGGGAAATGCAACGTCCTGAGGATAAAGATATTGTGGAGGATATGCTGCAACGATGCAAGGTATGGAAATACCGAGACAACCTGTTGCAGGCATTGAGCGGCGGAGAGCGTCAGCGAGTGATGGTGGCCCGCGCCATGGCCCAAAAGACCGGCATCATGCTGTTGGACGAGCCGTTAGCAAACATCGACGTCACCCACAAATTTGAGATCATGGACATTCTGCAGCAGGTCAACGAGGAGGAGGGTGTCAGCATTCTCATCATCCTGCACGACCTTCACATCGCAAAGGCCTACTCCAAGCAAGTGCTGCTACTGAAAGAGGGAAAAATGCTGCAATTTGGTAGCACAAACGCGGTGTTGACTGAGGAAAACATCCGAAATTGTTTCGATTTGACGGAGCGGTATGCCGTTTCAGAGGAGGGGTTCATCACCAAAAAACGTTGACTTTCCCGCATGTAGAGACGCGCCATGGCACGTCTCTACAACGGAAAAATCTTTTATTTGTTTGTTTCCGAAAAAAGTGTATTTTTGCCGCCCGAAAATGGAGAGATGGCAGAGCGGTCGATTGCGGCGGTCTTGAAAACCGTTGAGGGTAACACCTCCGGGGGTTCGAATCCCTCTCTCTCCGCAAGGAAAAGGCAATGCGTAGCGTTGCCTTTTTTGTGTGCCGGAATCCGGTGACCGCTTGCGGGCACAAGGATGAAGGCATACAAAAGAAAGGGATTGCTCAGCAATGCCTTTTGCTTGCAGGGACGCCCGCGGCAGCGCAGGGATCTGTAATCCCTCTCTCTCCGCTGATATTGTCTCATAAGTCATTGAAAAACAGACTTATGAGATTTTTTTATACCTAAAAAAATGCACCAAAAATGCACCGAGTCTGCTGACAGAGTATAATTTGGGGACAAGTTATTCATCCTTTATTCGTTTTTTATGCTCTTTGGCTATGA
>Ga0310696_10000162_pt1 | contig 117586 bp, 106 predicted proteins | sample AusTroGonzalo_MG_4_FD_203885 | JGI IMG/M metagenome (GOLD analysis project Ga0310696, IMG submission 203885) | Bovine rumen microbial communities from tropical cattle in Woodstock, Queensland, Australia - Gonzalo_02 (v2) (version 2) | ecosystem: Host-associated > Mammals > Digestive system >...
AGACAAAATGATAAAAATTTAAGAGAATATATATTACAGCAATGTTATTTAGATGCCGTTATTTCACTTCCATTAAATACATTTTTTACAACCCCTAAAAAAACTTATATTTTAGCTATTACCAAAAAAATAGATTTATCTGACATTCAAGAAACACCGGTATTTTCATATTTAGTTAGTGAAATTGGCGAAAGTAGAGATGTATATCGTTTTGATATTGAACAAAATGATTTAGCTGAAGCTATTGAGTTATATTCTTTCTTTAAAGGCAATAAGAAAAATTTCGAGAAAATTAACTCTGATAAAAGATGTAAAATATTACCAATAAAATTCTTTGTTAACAATGTTTCTAATAGCTGGATTATTGATCAACAATGGTCGGAACAAGAAAAAATCGATTTAGGTATTGTTGAACAAAAGGAAAAAGTTTCATTACAAGATTTTTCAATAATGATAAATGATATCGGAACGACAATTTCAAGTTTTACAGAAGATGTAAATGAACTTATTGAGATTGATAGTAATACTGATAAATATATGGATATTTTAATTACCGATACAGCTTATTTTGATTTAAAAAGAGGTAAAAGAATTACAAAAAAAGAAATAGATAAAAACAAAGGTAAAATACCGGTTTATTCTTCTTCTAAAAAAGAAGATAGTGTATTAGGATATATTAATGAAAAATATTTAATAAAAAATAATTTAATTTTAAAACAGACTCCGTCCATTCTATTTAATTTAGATGGTAGTGTTGGTTATTGTTTTATACGAAATGATCAAAAATATTCTTTTATTGATGTTGTTGCATCACTTTCACCTAAAGATGAAAATATCAATATAGATTATACTTTATATAAGTTACGAGAAGCCATAAAAAGAACAGGAGCAAATTATCAAACAAAATTATATTTCAATAAAATTAATAATTACCAGATATCAATAAAATATCCAATTGATGAAAATGGAAACATTAGTATAGAAAAACAAAATGATATTGCAGAGAAATATAAAAAAATTGAGATTATAAAAAATAATATTTCAAATGAATTAAACAAAATTTTAAATACTAATGTTACATATCAATAAATATTGTATTTGGTACAGACATTTTTATACATAAAATCCAAAAAACATCAAAATTTATGAAATTTTAATTAATACAATCTTCTTTTGCTCAATTGTTATTAAAATATCTAAAAAATTAAAACGAACAAAATTAAATAAATTAGCAAACAGATATTGTATTGAAAAATATATACAAATAAATACAACATACAAAGATACAATAGAAAAAATTCTGACAATTGAAAAATTCTTTTAGCAAAAGAATTTAACTTACTTTAGATTTTTAAAATAATTTGCATCATTCAGCGCTTTTGCGGTACAGCCCATACCGTTGCGTGAATGTGTTGATGTTTTTGAACAATATTGACTCATTGGAAAATCTGTCCCATCAGCGCCCATCGGAACAAAATAACCATCATCATTCATTTGAAAGAAAAATAAATCATATCCTGTTTTGTTTGGTTTTTTTTCGTATCCGTTTGTATCAGCGGCTACGTAAATCTTATTACTGCCTGCCATATTTTCTATAAAAATTGTCATACCGTCACTTATAATAAATTGACCGTCGTCAAGAAGTGAATGCAACCCCGTCCCCCCATTTAAACCGTTATATGTTTGATAAACAGAGGAATTACCATCGACGCAGTTACTTGTGCCACAATCTTTAACAATTGAAAAATAAGGTTTAATCGATTTATACAAACGATAATCAAATCCGCTTGAAGCCAACTCATTTGGTGTAATTCTGTACCCGTTTTTTACATAAGATTTTTCTAATGCACCGGACAAAACAGACTGAGCCTTTAATAAACCTGTTCTGAGTTCTTCTTTGTTTGTTTTATTTATTAAATTTGGAATGGTCATTGCCGCAACAACGCCGATGATAACGAGAGTTATCAGCACTTCCGCAAGCGTGAAGCCGTTTTTGTACGTTTTAAATTTGCGATTTAAACTATTCATACTTTTAGTATAACATATTTTAAAAACAAGAACTGGCACACCACCGCTTCTATTCTATTCTATTAAAAGCCTATGGCTATTGGGTTTGGGTGTCAAATATTTTTTGTAAATTTTTGTTACTTATTTATATTTTTGAAATATTTTGTATTGTCTGAATATAATCTGAAGTCATCGCTGCACATGTTATATAATCAGCAAACAGGTCATTCCATTACTATTAGATTTTTGTATCAATAATTTAATTCACAAATTTAATATTATTGACACTATACAAATTTTTGATTAAAATCTGACATCACAAAAGAAATAAATTTATTATTTTAAGGCACTAAATGAATAGACGTAATTTCATAAAAACATCTTTATGTATGGGGGCAGCTGCTTCGGTTTGCGGATGTGCATATTGTTCTAAAATTATTTATGACAGTATACACCCTGAAAATAAGTTTAAACTGAAAAGCATTAGTGATTTACCTAAATATGTCAGGCTTGATGCATGCAATAAGTGCCAATTAAATTGTCCCGGCTGTGCAATCAGAAAATTAGAAAAAGAAATAATTGCTAAGGCAAAAGGTTTTGGTTATTTAAAATTTAAAGATTTTAAAGAATTTGCAGATAAACATAATTTTATTAAAGAAATTGAACTTTCAAACAACGGAGAGATTTTTTTAAATCCGGAATTAGATGATATTATAAAATATGCTTATGAAAAAGGTATTACTTTAACTGCATACAATGGTGTTAATCTAAACACTGTTTCGGAAAAAACCCTGGAAAATCTTGTAAAGTATAAATTTAAAAGAATTACGGTTTCAATTGACGGGGCTACACCTGAAGTATATAAAATATACAGAAGGGGCGGGGATTTCAACACAGTAATTAATAACATAAAAACAATAAATAAATTTAAAAGACAGTATCATAGTGAATACCCATATTTGACCTGGCAATTTATATTATTTGGTCATAACGAACACGAAATTGACAAAGCAAAAAAATTTGCAAAAGAATTAGATATGAACATTAGTTTTATAATCAATACCGCAAAAGATTATTCACCAATAATAAATAAAACAGTTGTAGAAGAAAAAACCGGAGTTAAATTTTTAGAAAATTCAGATAAAGCATTTTTCAGTAATATTGGCTGGCAGAATATATTTTGCTTATTTTTAAAGAATAGTCCCCAAATTAATTTTAACGGTGATTTACTGGGTTGCTGTTTACTTTCGACCCAAACATTTCAGGTAAATGTTTTTAAAGAAGGACTTTTAAATGCTCTGAATCATAAAAATGTTATAAAGGCAAAATTAATGCTTTCTGACCTTTCTGTTGAAGGAGATGAAAACGTGCCATGTACAAATTGTTCGACTTATAAAATTTTAAAAGAAGAAAACAGACCTGTTATATGGAATGGGTAAAACTGAAAAAGAATGAAGTTAAAAGACAAAATCATTACAAAATATTTCTTATTTTGAATGCCCCTTATTTCATCAATTCCAATTCTATGTCGTTAATTGATTTTTTATTGGAATTTTCAGTCCAAACAGAGGTCATACAGAATATTTCTTCTCCGTCTTTTGTTATTTTGTTTACAAAACTGTCTTGGGTTCCTGATTTATACAGAGAACATTTGAGGTTGTCTTTCAAAAACGATTCTTTTATAAATTTAACGTGAAGATTTTTAATGTGGTGGGACTTTTTATAATCGTCGTCGAAAGTCGATTCCGCAAGATTTATGTATGTTTTATTATTTACGTGCTTATTAAAATCAATATCACTTATATTTATAGTATGGTAAATTTCATTCAGTTTTTCAACAGAATTTTCGGCTGGTACTTTTTTATGCTCGCCAATTGCAAATTCATTCGTCAAATCAATTTTATCTTTTATTCTGTCCGTCAAAACAGGACGTCTTGTGTCAAAATCAAGTATATACCAGCAGCTGTTACCTTTTGCAAAAATTTTTCCGTTATATGAAAGTGTAAAATCGGAATATATTTTTAGTTTTGTAATTTCTGATATCCAAATCTTTACTTTAATTTTTTCTGACCAAAACGGTAAATTATCATTAAAAACAATGTTAAAATCGGAAACCACCCAGTAGAGATTATCGGAAATTATGTGAAATGCAGCTAAATGCTTTGTTGTTAAATATCTTGCAAAACAATCCTGAAAGAACATAATTACCGATATTGGTTTAATTTTGTAATTCATGTCCATACAGTCATTTGTTATTATGTAATTTTGTGAATATTCAGCCATTATATTTTGCTACCTGCCGCTTTATACAAACCTATTGCATTTATAAGACAATCTGAAGTATTTGAGGCAACAAGTTTTTCAACACTTACCAGATTTTCTTCCATTTGATAGTAGTCTTTTTTAGAGATTACCCCCTGTTCATATCTGCTTTTGGTGGCATCAAAATCTTTTTGTTCCAATTGTAAGTGTTTTTTGTTTTGTTCAAGTTTTGTATAATCCTGATTTAAAACAACGAGAGCATCGTTAATCTCCTGAATAGCAGTTTGATTTATTTTGAAATAATTTTCCAAAACTCTATCATAGGTTGATTTTTTCAACCTCAGGTTCGCAATTCTCTTACCACCCGTAAATACAGGAAGAACAAGTCCTGCCGCAAGCGCACTCAAAGCAGTTTTTGTACTGAACATTCTTCCCAAATCACCTGCCGTAAATCCGACAACACCGCTTAAATTTATCGTCGGTAAAAATTCTTTTTTTGCAACCCTTACATCAATTCCTGCTTTTTCAAGCATTATTTCAGATTTGATGTAATCGGGGCGGTTTGTTATTACTTCCGATGAAATTTCTTTCGGCAATTCTCCTGTAAATTTTATTTCAGATAATGTTTTTCTCGGAAGATTTTCAACATCCTCGGGAGTATCACCTGTCAGAACCGCAAGCTGATGAAGTAATTTTGAACGGTTTTTCTTCAAATCCGGAAGTTCGCTTTTACCGTATACATACGCTTTATTTGCTTTAACGGTATCAGACATTGATGCCGTTCCCTCCTGGTTACAAAGCCACATTAAATCATATATTTCTTTTCGCAATTCAACTATTTTTTCCTGATATTTAATAAGTTCATCAAGTTTTACAATATTTAAATAAGTTGTTCCGACGGCAGATGCAACTGCTATATAAGAGGCTCTTTCATCCTGAATTGCACCCTCGTAAGTTTTCTTTGCAGATTTTGTCTTATCATGATTTTTAAGAAAAATATCCGCTTCATAATTAACAAGGGCAGGAGCAACAAAGTTCCAACTCCAATTTGTAACACCGATATTTTTAACAAGTGCAGGTGAAAAACCGACTCCTGCAACAGGCAATTCAGATGCAAACTGGATGCGTGTGTACTGATAATATTCATCTACAGCTATTGATGCCATTTTTAAATCGTGATTGTGCTGAATTGCTTTAATTATATAATCGGTCAAATATTCATCATTAAAAGATTTCCACCAATCAATGTTTATGTACCCGTATTTGAATTCGTCATTTTTGTATCTGCTCTTTTTTACTTTATGAGTGTATTTTTTATCGTTTTTCTTCACGTTTTCAACCGCAAAACAGGGTGATATATTACATAAAACAAACGATAACATTATAAATAAAGCCGAAAACTTTTTATTTTTCATATTTCCGTTATCCCGTTTCCTTGACAAGCTTAACGTCAATATGCTAACATATTTTTGTTGCATTTGCAACATGTTTTCATTGAAACAAACAAGTTTGGAAAAAGAATGGAACACTTCACAGATACTGTAATGTATGAAATAGAAATAACTTCCAAGTATATAAAGCACATGGGAAGCAAATTGTTTAATCAGTTAGGTTTTAAAATTACTCCGGAAGAATATACGGCGCTTGATACAATAAATATTCACGAAAACATTTGCCAGAGAGATTTGGCAAAATTAATACTTAAAGACAGGGCAGGTACGGGCAGAATTATCGCTTCACTTGAAGAAAAAAAACTTGTAAAAAGATATGTCGATACAAAAGGGAACCGTCTTGTCAGAAAAATGAAAATAACCGAAGATGGTATAAAGGTTTTAAATTCCTGCTATAAAGCAATCAAAGAAAAAAGTCTTGAACCTTTTGAAAAACACTTTTCCGAAAAAGACAGACAAAACATGAGGGATATATTGCAAAAATTCCGAAAAGTTATAGCAGAACATATAGAAATTAATATATAAAAGAAAAGGATTGACTATGTCAAATGAAGAAAATACAGAAATAACCGAAATTGAGAAAAAAAGCAGAAAGAAAGTTCCCCTGTGGGTAATCATATTCGTGACAGCTATAGCAATTGCGGCAGTTGTTATTTATATCCTCAACGGGATGAAATATCAGTCAACTGATGATGCCTATGTCGAAGCACACATGATACAGGTTGCCCCGAAAGTTACGGGACAAATAACGGAATTGTATGTAAAAGACAACCAAAAAATTAAAGAGGGCGATATCGTTGCCAAAATTGATGATGAAGACTATATTATTCGTTTCAATCAGGCTGATGCGGAATACAAAAAGGCTCTTGCAAATCAAAAAGTTGCTCTTGCAAACTTATCAGCCGCAAACTCCGAAATTACACTTGCTGAAACAGACTTAAAAAGATATGAAAAACTTTATCAATCAGGTGCCGTTTCAAAACAGACTCTTGATGGTGCAAGAACAAGACTTGATGCAGTAAAAGCAAAATATAAAACAGCAGACGAATCTGTTTTGTCACAAAATGAAAACAAAGTTGCAGACGCAAATTTAAAGGTTTTAAAGTCAAAAAGAGATAAAGCGGAACTTGATTTAAACAACACAAAAGTAATTGCACCTCAAAACGGTACGGTTACAAATAAACGTGCCGAAAAAGGTGCGTATGCGGCAACAGGAGCACCCTTATTTGTTCTTGTTTCGGATGAAGTCTGGATTGTTGCAAATTTCAAAGAAAATCAGGTCGGCAAAATGAAAGAAGGACAACCTGTTGAAATCAAAATAGACACTTATCCGAATAAAGTTTTTAAAGGTAAAGTAGACAGTATTCAAAGAGCTTCAGGCGCAAAATCAAGTTTATTTCCGCCCGAAAATGCTGTCGGTTCATTTGTAAAAATTGTTCAGAGAATTCCCGTAAAAATAGTTTTTGACGAAGAAATAAACCCTGAAGAATACAATGTTGTTGCGGGAATGTCAGTTGTACCAAAGGTTAAAATAAAATAATGACTGAAAGTGTAATCACGGCAGAAGAGAATGAACATCAGGCAAACCCTTGGCTTACGGCTTTGCCGACAATTCTTGCCGCTTTTATGTTCGTGCTCGATTCCACAATTGCAAACGTAGCACTTCCGCACATGGCGGGAACTTTTTCCGTCAGCCGTGAAGAATCAACGTGGATTTTAACAAGTTATCTTGTTGCCAGTGGTATCGTAATTACTGCGGTTGATTGGTTCTGTAAACTGATGGGCAGAAAGAATTTTTTCATTTTGTGTGTGGTATTATTTACTATTTCATCAGTATTGTGCGGACTTTCAACCTCAATAGAAATGATGATTATATCAAGAATCTTGCAGGGTTTGGGCGGCGGCGGAATACTCCCTATTGCTCAGGCTGTTTTGCTTGAATCATTTGAACCCCGTGAAAGAGGACGGGCAATGGCGGTTTTTGGAATCGTTATCATTGTTGCACCTATCATAGGACCTGTTCTCGGCGGATGGATTACCGATAATTATTCCTGGCCGTGGATTTTCTTTATAAATCTGCCGTTTGGTATTTTAACGGGATTTTTAACAAAAAAACTCCTGTATGACCCGCCTTATGCAAGAAAACAGAAGAATGTAAAACTTGACGTTTGGGGGTTCATTTTTCTGACAATCTGGCTTACAACGTTTCAGGTTATATTAGATAAAGGAAATAATGCAGACTGGTTTAATGCTTTATGGATAAGACGTCTGGCAATAGTTTGTGCGATTTCCTGTATATTATTTTTCATATCACAAACGAAAAAAAATTCTCTTGTTGATTTAAGAGTCTTTAAAGACAGAAACTTTACCGCAGGTACCATAATTCAGGTGGTAATTCAGGCTGTATTACTTGCTTCTATTGCTATTTTGCCTCAATTTTTACAAACGGTTATGGGTTATACGGCATTTTTAAGCGGTTTAAATATTATGCCGAGAGGAATGGGTGCTTTGACTGCATCAATATTATTCGGATTACTTTCAAAAAAAGTTGATAACAGGCTTCTTGCGATGTTGGGCTTGTCTCTGATTGGTACTGCCGGATTAAAATTTGGATTTTTAAATATGCAGATAGCAAGTATTAACATTGCAATTCCGAACTTTATCTTCGGACTCGGAATGGGATTTGCAATGATGCCGATTGTTTCTCTGTCTGTTGCAACTCTGTCTAACGCACAAATGACAAACGCAAGCGGTATTCAGTCACTTTTAAAAAATATCGGCGGCGCAATCGGAACCTCTCTCGTTTCAACAATGATTACAAGATTTTCACAGGTTCATCAGTTTATGATGGTAGAAAATTTAACACCTTTAAATCCTGTTTTTACGGCAAAATTAAACGCGACAAAATCGGCGCTTTCGGCTTATATGCACCCTGTCATTGCCGATTATGCCGCACAGTATTCTTTATACGGGCAAATGGTAAAACAAGCGGTTTTCTGGGGATTTATGGAAGCATTCAGAATTTGCGGGATTGCCTGCATAATAGCAATTCCGATTGTACTTTTAATTAAGAATTTTCCTAAAGAAGAAAATTCGCAATCAAAATAATCTTTTTCTAATTTGTTTTATTACGCCTGAAGAGATTTGATAAGTTCGTTGATTGTATTTTCTTCCTGCGTCAGTTCTTCAATTCTCGCCTGAGTTTGTTCAAGAACTTCTTTTGGTGCATTGGAAGTAAAGTTTTTGTTGTTCATTCTGCCCTCTAACGAAGATTTTTCTTTCAAAATCTTATCAAGTTTCTTGTTTTGTCTTGCAATTTCCTGATTTAAGTCAATTAAACCTGCAAGAGGAACAATAAGTTTTGCGTTTCCGACAGCTGCGGAAGCAGATTGCTTAATTTCGGCAGAGCTGTCAATGTATTCTATATTTTCAACTTTTGCAAGTCTTTTGATATAAGATTCAGACTTTTTAAATATTTCTTTTTGATGTTCATCAGCTTCTATTTTGAGTGAAACAGGGGATTTTACCGGAACATTGAAACTTTGTCTTACGTTTCTTAACGACTTTACTGTTTCAAAAACAGTTTCTGTTTGTTCCGCCTCGTCATTAAATACCAATTTTTCATCAAACGTCGGGAATGATGCTTTCATAATAGTTTCCGTATCAAAATTTCCGGGAAGAAGCTGTCTGATTTCCTCTGTAATATGAGGCATAACGGGGTGAAGCAATCTCATAGTCATATCCGTTACGTATCTCAGAACTCTTTGAGTGTTTGCTTTAAGGTTTTCATCCGCAAGCTGAACTTTTGCTATTTCAACATATTTGTCGCAGTATGAACTTCTGAAGAAATCATAAAGAGTTTGAGCATATTCGCCTATTCTGTATGTCTTTATCTGTTCATTAACTGTCTTAGCAGTTTTGTTGAGCTCATGCAAAATCCATTTATCAATTATTGTCAGTTTTTCAAATTCAATTTCTTTATCATCGACACCTTCAAGGTTCATGAGAACAAATCTTGAAGCATTCCAGATTTTGTTTGCAAAATTTCTGCCGTATTCAAATCTTTCTTCGCTGATTTTTATGTCCTGACCACCGTAGGTGCAAAGCGAGGTAAGAGTAAATCTCATTGCATCACAGCCGTATTTGTCAATCAAAAGAACGGGGTCTATCGTATTTCCTTTTGATTTTGACATTTTCTGACCGTTTTCATCTCTGATTAAACCGTGAATGTAAACAACGGGGAAAGGAGCTTTCTTTGTGAATTCATAACCCATCATAACCATTCTTGCAACCCAGAAGAAAATAATATCAAACGCAGTTACGAGAACGCTTGTGGGATAAAATTTCTTAAAGTCAGGCGATTCGGTGTTTGGCCAACCCATTGTCGAAAAAGGCCATAATCCAGAAGAAAACCACGTATCCAGAACATCTGTTTCCTGCGTATATTTCGACGGGTCAGGATTTTCTTTTGCGACAACCATTTCACCTGTTTCGTTGTTATAATATGCGGGAATTTGGTGTCCCCACCATAGTTGTCTTGATATACACCAATCCCTCATATCTCTCATCCATGAGAGAAAAATTTTTGTCCATCTTTCGGGAACAAATTTTAATTCACCTTTTTCAACGGCTTCAATACCTGCTTTTGCAAGGATACTTGTTCTGACGAACCATTGTTCGGATAAAAGCGGTTCGATTGTTGTGTTACAGCGTTGGCACTTTCCGACATTGTGTTCGTGGTCTGTTATTCTGACAAGTTGTCCGTTTGCCTGAAGTTTTTCAACAATCAGTTTTCTTGCCTCAAATCTGTCAAGACCGTGGAAATCAGAGGGAACATCATCTGATGCAATCATGCAGCCTTTTTCGTCTATTACCCAGACAGGCTTCAAATTGTGACGTTTTCCGACTTCGTAATCATTGGGGTCGTGTGCGGGAGTGATTTTAACAGCTCCGGTTCCGAACGATTTATCGACGTATTCATCTGCAATAATCGGAATTTCTTTTCCCGTAAGAGGCATACAAACGGTTTTGCCGATTAAATCTTTGTATTTGAAATCATTGGGATTTACGGCAATTGCAACGTCGCCGAAAATTGTTTCAGGTCTTGTCGTTGCAACAACGATTGCGCCTCTTTCATTTTTAAGAGGATACTGAATTTCCCAAAGATGGCTTTTCTCCGTTTCGTATTCGGTTTCAATATCTGAAATCGCACTCTGACATCTCGGACACCAGTTAACAATGTATGCACCTTTGTAAATCAAATCTTTTTCGTACAATTTAACGAAAACTTCCTTAACAGCATCGGAGCAGCCTTTATCAAGGGTAAATCTTTCTCTGCTTCTGTCAAAAGAAACACCTAATCTTTTAAACTGGTCAAGAATTGCGCTCTTATGTTCATTTGCCCATTCCCATGTTGTTTCAAGGAATTTTTCACGACCTAAATCGTGGCGGGTTTTTCCCTCTCCTCTAAGTTTTTTTTCAACGACATTCTGGGTTGCAATTCCAGCGTGGTCTGTCCCCGGAAGCCACAAAGTTTCATAACCCGACATTCTGTGATAACGAATTAAAATATCCTGAAGAGTATTATCAAGAGCATGCCCGATATGCAAAACACCTGTAACATTCGGGGGCGGGATAACTATTGAATAAGGATGTTTATCAGAATTCGCGTCTGCTCTGAAACAATCCTTTTCTTCCCATAACCCATAAATTCTTTTTTCCGTTTCCTGCGGATTGTATACCGTAGGCAATTCATTTATATTCGTCATTTGTATGCCTCTTTGTCTGTTAATTTAAAGATACCATAAAAATAAAACAAATTTGTTAAAAAAAATAAAAATATGGTATGATATATATGAGGAAATATGTTGTGATAAATTCAGAGAACTTAATTGAAATAGAATCATCTTTAAAAAATTTTTTCATAAGGGAAAAATCACGTGCTTTTGCGGGAAGCAGTACATATTCTCTTATGAAATACAGAGGAATTTCAATTAGAATCAAAAATGAGGGAACAAGAAATGCGGTATTTATAGTGGGAATTGCCGCATACGAAGCCCATTTCAGAATTCATGACGGAATAAAAGTTCAGGGGAGTTTGGGCGGGGATGAACAACTCGTCAGAAAATGGTACATGTATTCAGGAAACAAAGAAGCTCTGGAAAAAATAGCAGATACCGAAAATGTTCCGGATAAACCACATGCGGAAGAAATTGAAGATACTTTATAACATCATATTTGACTGTTGTTTTTACAGATAAAATTATATATAATATCTCCATTATGAAAAATTTAAATTTCATTTCAAAAAAAATCATTAAGTTTTTTGCATTAGCGGTTTCTTTCCTTTTTGTGTGTTTACCTGTTTTTTCAATTCAGGATTTGGATAATTTGCCGGCAGGAGATACAATAACCATTGAAGATTGTATCAATTATGCTTTTGAACACAGTCCGCATATCAAAAAGGCAAGGAACAATGTTCTCGCAGCAAAAAGCAAAATAGGACAGACAAAATCAGTATATTTTCCGACACTCTCAGCAAGCACAGGATACTACATAAATCAAAACGCAAAAAAATGGGACAGATCAAACAATTACCACGGACTTTCTGTTGATTTAAGCCAAAAAATCTGGGATTTCGGCAAAATGAATGCCACTCTAAATGCCAACAAGTACAACCTGAAAGCTGCTGAACTGGCACTTGAATATGAATATGTCGATACGGCTTATGATGTAAAAATTGAATATTACAAATGTCTTGAACTTTGGGCAAAACTTAAGATTAATGAAAGAAATGTCGAAATTCAGCAATTACAATACGACAGAGCTAAAGCATTATTTGATGAGGGACTCAGGTCAAAAATTGATGTTGTCGATGCCGAAGTTGCACTTGATAATGCAAAATTTGCGTTTATAGAAGCAAGAAGTGATTATTTAACCGAAATAATGATTCTCAAAAACACTATGTACTGGTCAAATTGCCCCCAGCAATACAGGCTTGCACCTACGCCGACTTTTAACATCCTTGTTGACTACAAGTATGAAACAGATTTGTCAAAATCTTCCAAAAACCCTGATTTTCACACAATTCTTACACAAGGTATAAAGAAATCAAATGTTATCGGGAACAAAAAAGAGGATTTCCTGTCACTTCCGCATGATATAGACTGGTATTTAAAAGAATCACGTGAAAAAAACCCGTATTTGCTCGGAATAAAATTAATAGAACAGGCTGCGGCAGAAAACGTAAAAGGGGTTAAAAGAATGTATAACCCTGATTTGGACTTAGGACTCGGATACTCGTTACTCAATAATAACAAAACTTCATCAAATAATTTTAGTATTGATGCAAGACTCGGTATAGGCCCCGTAAATGCGATGCTTTGGAAAACAAAGCTTGAAGAGGCAAAAGCCAATCTGGCTATGGCTCAAAACGATACGGAACAATATATTATTGATAATGAATGGGATGTAAGAGATAAAGTTGCATGGATGCTTAAATTTCCATCAGAAATATCAATAAAATTAAACCAAATAGAAAGGGCTTTGGAATATCTTGAACTTGCAGACGGAAGATACACCGTCGGGACAGGAAATTATATAGAACTCCAAAAAGCCGCTCACGAATATTATGTGGCTCAACTGGAATATATACATGTCGTTTGTCAGTACAATATGGTTCTTGCTATGATAAACAGAGCAATAGGTGTAAGATAATGAACAAAAAAATTGTTTTGGCAGGTATTTTAATCATTTTACTGATTGGAATTTTTCTTTTTATTCCAAAGAATAAAAAAACAAAAGACGTAAAAACAATGCCCATAGTAAAGAGAAATCTCACACAAACTGTTGAAGCTTCGGGAACAGTCAATCCTGTTCAGTCAGTTAATATAGGCTCACAGGTTTCGGGAAGAATTTATAAATTGTATGTGGATTACAATTCAAAAGTAAAAAAAGGACAACTCCTCGCTGAAATTGACCCCGCACTGTTTCAGGCATCTGTTGATAAAGCAAGGGGGGATGTAAACAGTGCAAAAGCTAATTTCGACAAAGTAAATGCTCAGGTAATTTACAACAAATCAAACTATGAAAGATATGCAAGATTATACAAAAAGAACTATGTTTCCAAAGACGAAGTTGAATCATCTTACAAAACATATATGGCAAGCAAAGCTGAACTTGCAGCAATGAGAGCATCAATACAGCAGGCGACTGCAAACCTTGAAACGGCAGAAACTAACCTAAATTATACAAAAATCATTTCTCCGGTCGACGGCGTTGTTGTATCAAGATCGGTTGACGTCGGGCAAACAGTTGCAGCAAGTTTTCAGACTCCAGAAATATTTGTGGTAGCGGAAGATTTAACAAAAATGCAAATAGAAGTCAGTGTTTCCGAAGCCGATATCGGAAAAATAAAAGAGGGGCAAAAGGCAGAATACACCCTCGACGGATATCCCGACGAAACTTTTGAGGGAGTTGTTTCTCAGGTAAGAATAAATCCGACAACCGTATCAAACGTAACAACCTACACCGTTATTGTAGCGGTAAACAATGATGAACAAATTTTAAAACCCGGAATGAATGCAAACGTATCAATAATAGTTCATGACAAAAAAGATTTATTATGCGTTCCAAACAGCGCATTAAAATATGTTCCCGAGGGAAATACCGAAAAATACAGGGAACAGGGTATCTGGATATTAAAAAACAAAAAGCCCGTAAGAATAACCGTTAAAACCGGTTTAAAAGACGGTGACTACACGGAAGTTGAATCACCCGAAATTTCCGAGGGAATGCAGGTTTTCATAAAAGTAAAAAATTTCAAAAAGAAATCAGGCGGCGGACGCATGCCGAGAATGTTTTAATAAAATGGAAAAAGTAATCGACGTTCAAAACTTAGTTAAAACTTATCAAACTGGAGATACATCTTTCAACGCTCTCAACAGTGTTTCTTTGAGCGTTCGCAAAGGAGAATTTGTAGCCATTATGGGGGCGTCAGGTTCGGGAAAATCCACTTTTATGAACCAAATCGGCTGCCTTGATAAGCCGACCTCGGGGAAATATTATCTTGACGGTGTTGACACAAGCTTATTGGATTTAAACGAACTTGCAAAAATCAGAAATATAAAATTAGGTTTTGTTTTTCAGGGTTTTAACCTTATTTCAAGGACAACCGCACTTGATAATGTGCAGCTTCCGATGATTTATGCGGGAATAAAAGAGGAGGAAAGAATAGCAAGAGCAAAACATGCGCTTGAAATAGTCGGTCTTTCCGCAAGAGAAAATCACATGCCTAACCAAATGTCAGGCGGACAGCAGCAGAGAGTGGCGATAGCAAGAGCAATTGTCAACGATGCTCCGATTATCCTCGCCGATGAACCCACAGGAAACCTTGACACAAAAACAAGTATCGAAATAATGGAATTTTTCATTAATCTGAACAGGAAACACGGAAAAACAATAGTTCTCGTAACACACGAACCCGACATTGCCGAATACTGCCAAAGGGTTGTTAAATTCAAAGACGGAAACATTGAAAGCGACATTATAAGGGCATAAAAATGATAGATTTTAAATCAACATTAAAGATGGCTGTAAATTCCCTCAAAACAAACAAAATGAGGTCGGCTCTCACAAGCCTCGGGATTATTATCGGCGTGAGCGCTGTCATTATTATGCTCGGAATAGGAAACGGCGCAAGCAAAAAAGTTCAGGCAAATATGGAATCAATGGGTTCAAACATTCTGACCGTTCGTTCTGCTTCGGCAAGAGCAGGCGGCGTAAGACAGGGCTTCGGTTCAAAACCCACAATCACTCTGAAAGACGCCGAAGAAATTGCAAAAACCGCAGACAATATCGACTCTGTTGCCGTAGCCTCTTCTGAATCAAAACAGCTGATGTACGGCAATCAAAACTGGGCATCTACCGTTTACGGCATTTCAGATTCATACTTATACATAAAAAACTATGAAATAGCTGACGGAAGAAGTTTTACAAGAGAGGACAGCAGAAATTATTCAAAGGTAGCAATAATCGGTTCAACTGTTGCATCAGAGCTTTTCGGAGATTTAGACCCTATCGGGAGAATAATGAGAATAGGAAATGTACCGTTCAAAATCATCGGAACACTTAAAGCAAAAGGACAATCCGGACCTTTTGATAACGACGATGTTGTTTTCATACCAATAACAACAGCTCAGAGAAAAGTTTTCGGAACAAACTTTCCGGGAACTGTAAGCATGATTTTGGTAAAAGGTGAAAATACCGAAACCCTCTCGGAATTAGAAAAAGAAATTTCGGATATTCTGACGGTAAGACACCGTATCGGCAAAAATCGGGAAAAAGATTTTGAAATAAGAAATTCAGCAGAATTTCAGGAGAAAATGCAGTCAACCGTTAAAGTCTTTTCTGTACTGCTTGCATCTATTGCATCTGTTTCACTTCTCGTAGGCGGTATCGGCATTATGAACATCATGCTTGTTTCCGTGACCGAAAGAACAAAAGAAATCGGAATAAGGATGGCAATCGGTGCGAATATTTATGACATCAGACTTCAGTTTTTACTGGAATCATTTTTGCTTTCAATGATTGGCGGACTGATAGGAATTGTCGCAGGTATAATCGGTGCTGAATCCATACAATTCTTCTCTGATGAGGTTTCTGCATCTGTCACAATTGGTTCGGTGTTAATGTCGCTCTTATTTTCAGCAATCGTCGGAATTGCATTCGGATATTATCCCGCTTATAAAGCCTCTCAACTCAATCCCATTGACGCTTTGCGTTATGAATAACTACATTTATCAGTTTTGGAAAATTATTAAATAATATATAGAATTTTTGCAAATTTTAACATTGGTGTTATTTAGCAATATTACAGAATTTGAGCCGTTCTTTAAGATTTATAAAGCAGAAAAAATTGCTATAAATAACCATGCTTACAAAAGTTCAAGTCTTTTTCATCAATTTTTAAGAAAAATATTGTAAAAATTTTTTCAATTTATAAAAACCTAAAAAGCATTAAAAAAATTGAGAAATTGCGATTGTTAAAAAATATTATGTAAATAAAAAATTTTTTTTGAAAACTAACAGCAAAAATATACTAAAATATAGAAAGTAAATCTGATTAAAAATTAAAGGAGATATTGACGTGTTAGAACACGGTTACGTGCAAATATACACAGGTGACGGCAAAGGAAAGACGACCGCATCATTGGGACTCGCACTGAGAGCTTTGGGGCATGGATGGAAAGTTCTTGTCATACAATTTACAAAAGGTGATCAGGGAACGTCGTACGGCGAACTGATTTCAGCAACAAAATTTTTACCGAATCTTGATGTTGTTCAGTTTGGCATGGACAGAATTGTATACTCTCATAATATTTCATTGAATGATTTCAAAGAAGCAAGAAAAGGTCTGGAATACGCAAAAAAAGCAATTGCAGGCGGAGAATACCAGCTTGTCATTCTTGATGAAATCAACATTTGTATAGATTTGGGCATGATAAAAGTTTCGGAAGTAAAAGAAATGCTTATGAACAAACCCGAAACACTTGAACTTGTACTTACGGGCAGAAGAGCGCACCCTGAACTTATAGCAATGGCTCATCTCGTAACCGAAATGAAACCCATTAAACATTATTTTGATATCGGTGTCCTTGCACGGCAGGGAATTGAATACTAAAAGTTTTCCCAAGATTAATAACCGCTGACCCGAAAGGTCAGCTTCTTTTTTTTTAATTCAACAATAAATAATCTTACAGGATATTTAAAAAATTAATTTTTTGTTAAAACCTTTATGCAAATGAAAAACATATTTATTATTGCTTTTTCAGGTTTTACACAAAAAAAGAATTAAAAAATAAAAAAATTTTTAGCCAAAAGTTAAATTTTGGTTAAAAAAAGCGGAGTTAGTTCAAAAGCGGTTTATCATAATAATGTAAGAAGTAAGAATGAGTTGAAGCTCAAAGGAGGAATTATGAGATTCAGTATTATGGAAAGAGAACCGGAATATTTATTTGATGCAGTTCGCAGAGATTTGGAAAGACTTGCAAACAAAGGTTATTCTTTTAACGGTAAATTCCGTCCGAGCTGTGAAATAAAAGAAAATGACAAAGAATATACCGTAAGAATGCAAATCCCCGGACTCAACAAAGAAGATATCGACATTGAACTTGCAGAAAATGTGCTGACTGTCAGAGCGGAAGTAAAACAGGAAGAACTGAAAGACGAAGAAACATTACACATGTCGGAATTTTCCTACGGCGAATATGAAAAATCAATTCAGTTCCCCGAAGAAATTGATTCGGAAAAATGCACAAGCGAATATAAAGACGGTATTTTAAGAATTACTCTTGCAAAAAGACACGAAGAAAAGAAAAATACAGTTCAAAAAATCGCAATAAAATAATAATTTATTCCATACAAAAATATTCGGGTGCATCTAAGCACAAAAACTGCCCGCTCGGGCAGTTTTTATTTAAAAAATTTTTTAATGTAAACAATTTAAAATTAAGGCAGATTTTTAAAATAATCTTTATCGAAAATTGCCTTTGCGGCACAACCTGCACCGTTTAAATTTCCGTCAAGACCAACCGAACCACATGTTATATTATGGGTCGGAACACCTATTTCACAGGGTTTTAAATCATTATTAGAAATGTAAAAAGTAAACACATCATATCCCCAGCGGTTAGGATTTTTTAAACCGTTCACATCAATTGTTATGTATAAAACGTTTGAAGCGTTACCTTTGCTAAAACCATAAACAGCACCATCCTGTGCAATAAAATTGTCACTAAGATGATTTTCCAGATACTCATTGGCATCATTTGTGTAATTTTTGTAATTACTTTTTACGACACAGTTATCAGAACAACTCAGGGAAAAATATTGCATAAACCTGTTACGGAAAGAAGCAGCAGTATCACTATTCATATCGTAAATCGTGTCGCCGTAATCAATTTTCATTTTTTGAACAGCCTGAGCAGTTGCGCTATAAGCTTTTTTAAATTGACTGCGCAGTTCTTCTCTCTGCATTCTGTTTATTGCCGTAGGTATTGTCAAAGCTGCAACAACTCCGATAACAACAAGCGTTATCAACACTTCTGCAAGTGTAAAGCCATTTTTGTATATCTTAAATTTGTACCTAATATTTTTCATATTGTTATTATAACATAAGTCATATTTTTAAAAATATATCAGATTATTTTACACAGAAAAATTTTTCAAAACAAACTTATTTTACAAAAAGAAGATACCCCTTTTGAGGCAGACAATTGTACGATTTTTTAAATTTATTTCCGGAGAAAAATTACATTGTATTTATAAAGAAAGGAAATAACTATGCCGGAATTTTCAATGCCGTTTGCGGGCAAAAAAAGTGACAGAAAGCTGACAAAAGAAGAACTTATAAGAGCAATCCGATTTATGGTTGCCTCGGAATATGAAGCCGTCCAGATTTATATGCAGGCAGCCGAGTCAACAGACAATGAAAAAGTAATAAAAATATTCAGAGAAGTAGCCGACGATGAGCGGGTGCATGCGGGATGTTTTATAAAGCTTTTATTTATGCTCGACGAAGAAGAGAAAAAATTATATCTCAAGGGATTTGACGAAGTAAACGAGATTTTGGAAGAGTAAAAGCGGGGGTTCTCCGCTTTTTATTCAACTATTGAATTTTTTATGATAATATAATTATTGGTAATAAATAATTGTATATTTGGAGATTATAATATATGTTGGATAGAGCGGATAATGTACTTTTATTTCTGGAACAGCACACAGAAAATCTGGAAAATAAAATTGCACTCGGAATGAAATCTTATCTGGGATGGAGAGAACTCACATATAAAGGTTTGAGTATTCTTTCAAGACGTCTTGCAGGTTATCTCATCGAAAGAGGAATTGACAAGGGAGATAAAATTGCGATTTTATCAGAATCAAAGCCCGAATGGGGAGCAACTCTTTTTGCGGCTGTTTTATCGGGTGCAACACTTGTTCCGCTTGATATAAAGCTGACCGAGTATGAACTTAATTCAATTTTAAAAAATTCGGCGCCGCGAGTATTAATATGCTCAAATGCTTATTTAGACAAGGCAAAACTATTAAAAAATCAGATTGAGTCAATTGAAGAAGTAATAGTTATTGATGATGGCTGCACGGACAAAACCGTTAAATGTATATACAATCTGCCTGATGTAAAAGAGAAGAAGTGGCGTCACAGAAACCCTCAGCAATCGGCATTTATTATTTATACTTCGGGGACTACCGGCAATCCCAAAGGAATTGAAATTTCTTATAAAAACGCTATGTCGCAGGTAAGGTCAATAAGCAAATGTTTTCCGATGAATTCGGAGGACAGGCTGCTTTCAATATTACCAATGAACCATCTGTTTGAACTTTCTGTCGGATTTTTGTCATTTTTAAGTATGGGAACCGCTATTTATTATTCAAAAAGCCTGAAACCTAAAGATTTATTCCCGATATTATCGGAAAAAGAAATAACCTTTATGGTTGTTGTTCCTGCATTTTTGAAGCTTTTAAAAGCAAATATCGAAAGTGAAATAAATCAGGGCGGGTTTTTCAGAAAACTAACATTTAAACTTTTGTACAGAATTGCAGAATTTATTCCGTCAATTAAATTCAGAAAAAAATTATTCCCGTCAATTCACAGAAAATTCGGGGGAAAATTCAGAGGATGTCTGTCAGGCGGTGCGCCGCTTGATATAGAAATTGCGAAATTTCTTCAGACAATCGGCATAAGAATTTATGAGGGCTACGGATTATCCGAAGCTTCACCTGTAGTTTCGCTAAACACGGAAGAAGCAACAAAACTGGGTTCTGTCGGAAAAACAATCCCCGGAGTTGAGGCAAAAATCGACGGAGAAACAGGAGAATTGCTTGTAAAAGGCGACAACATAATGAAAGGTTATTACAACAATCCCGAACTTACGGCAGAAGTAATAGATTCCGACGGCTGGCTTCATACCGGAGATATTGCCGAAATTGACAAAGACGGATTTATTTTCATCACAGGCAGAATTAAGAATATGATTGTCTTAAACGGTGGTAAAAAGGTATTTCCTGAAGAAGTTGAAGCAATTTTATCCCAAAGTGAAATGTTTCAGGAAGTATGCGTTCTTTCGGTAAAGAGAACAGGCGGACAAAAAGACGGAACGGAAGATGTAGCAGCGGTAATAGTTCCGAAAGAGGAAATAACCGAACAATATCAGGATGAAAAAGAACTCGAACAAGTAATAAGAAATGAAGTTAAACAATTATCACAGCAGTTATCGGTATTCAAACGCCCCGCAAAAGTCATCGTTTCAAAAGAAAATCTGCCGAGAACCGCAACTTCCAAAATCAAAAGAAGAGAAGTAAAAGCAATGATTGAAAAGTAAAAATGCAAATACTTGAAACGGAAAAGTAATTTGTGATACAATTTCAAAGAAACGGATATATTTATGGGTAAACGCTTAACAATAATAGGTATAATTATTTTACTGGCATCTATTATCCTGAAATCGGTAATAGTAGGATTAAAGTCCGTAAAAGTAGATGACTTTAAGCCTGTTGCGGCTATCTTTCTGATTGACATTTCCGCTTCAAACCAAAATCAGATAGAAAAACAAAAAAGATACATAACACAGTTTTGTACAAATATGGACCCCGAGGATCAGGTTAAAATACTGATTATTTCGCAGGACGCGTTTTTGATATACGAGGGAACTCCCCAAAACAGCAGCGGAATAAGAAAATCAATGAATCAATATACGCAGTTTGACGCCTCTGCATGGGGTACTGCATACGGTACAGCAATGAAAAAAGCAATGCAGCACGCATTAAATATGCAAAGAAACGGATATATTCCTGTTGTAATTACAATAGGTGATCTTGAAAACGAAGGCGATGTAAAAGGACAGTTTAACTGGAATACATTGCCGGCAAACGTACAAAGAGTAAAAAAATATTGTCCGGAATTATCAATGGCATTTTTATACGCACATCCTTCCAAACTGGATTTTGTAAAAGAGAAACTCGGTCCCGTACTTGGTGAAAACAAACTGGTCATAGCAACGGAAGAAACGGTAGAAAAAGCAACACCAAAGATATATTCCGCAATGGGAAGATAAAAGGACAAGGATAAAATAATGGCAATCACAATTTCAACAAAAGATAGTTCAAAAACATTTAACAAAGATGTAATAAATGTGGGAAATCAGCAGAACTGTGATATAATCGTAAATTCAGCGGAAAATTTTGTATTATCAATTCAAATGAAACCCGATAAGACAGGTTTTACCGTAATAAATGTTTTTGCAAACCAAAAAATTCTTTTCAGAGGACAACCTATGGGACAGAGTCTGGCGGTTACAAAAGCCTGCAAATTAATGATAGACGGCACTGATGATTTTGTTGCAATAAAACTTCAGGTTGCATCAGCACCGGCTCCGCAACCTCAACAAGCAGCACCTGTGCATATTGCCCAGCCTCAAAGACCGCAGCCAAGAACTGCACCGCCTACTGTTACAATGACACAGATCGCGGAACAGGATTTTGATGAAGAGGACATCAGAGAACTTTACGGTGAAAATATCAATGCCGCAACAAAAATTAAACTTGATAAAAGAAAAATGGATATAGAATCGCGTCGTGCTTCTATTTTAAAAGAAATTTCATATTATCTGGATGATGCGAAAAAGAAAATTATGGCAAACGGAAATGCCGAAAAGTTTTTATCGGTGGCATTAATAGCAGCACCCATAATTCTTGCATCTTCATTGAGCGACGCAATACAACATCTTGTTGCGGCTCCGGAAAATGTCAAAAGCTTCTTCCCGATACACATGAGATTACTTGTAGGTATTGCTATTCTTATGTATGTAACGGCATTATCACTAAAACAAGGTGTATTTTTACATCTGCAGGATAAACTTCAAAAGGCAGTAAAACAAAAAACCGGTTCAATTGCAAAAGTATTTATGACAATTTTACCCGTAGCTATTATTTTACTAATGTGCGGTGTTATTTTGCTTTTCTATCTCAGTGACCAGATTATGGAACAGGGTCAGGCAATGACGGCATTAATATCTATTGCAATGCTGTTTATTTGTGCATTAGCGGCAGGTTACTTCAAAAGCACAATGACCGAAGCAACAATTCAGCTTGACGAATTTGAAAACAGGGAAGACTTTAAAAAGGTTCTTGTTGACTATCAGCAATGGATTGGTCTTTTTATAAACAACCTCAGTTCGGTAAAACTCAGAAATATAAGAGATACCGGTTTCAATCTTAAATTAAAAGCTGCCGGAGAAGTCGTTCTCGGTATTTTAACTTCACCGTTTTTGGCTTATGGTGTATCAAACACTTTGGCTATGTGTTTCCCTGAAGCTGCAGGCTGGATAAGAATTTCAGGATTGAGATTATCTCCTGTCTTTCTGGTTTTGGCAACATTCCTTATTATATTCGCATTTTTCTCATTAACGTCGGCATTTGTTGCAACAAAACGCGTTAACGGAGCAGAAGTTATTAAAAACGACGGTTTCAATAACTATATGTATCACGGTGTTGATATATTCGGAACAGAAGCCGTTAAAAAGTTAAAATCAGACGGATTTAGAGCATTTATGATTGCTTTGTCCATTATTATCATTGAATTTACAATGAACGTTTCGTATTTTATGAAAGAAATCGGCGGCGGAGAATGGGGCGGTATATTCTTAAGCTTTGTTGCTGCGCTTGTTCCGACAGCACTTCTGGTTGCTGAAACATTTATGCTCTCTCATACTCAATATGAAATCCACATTACAAATGAAATAATATCCAGATTGGATAAAGATATATAAGAACAGGTGAAATAATAACTTATGTATAAATGCACGGATTGTGATAAAATTTATAACGAACATCCAGGATATTGCGAATGCGGCAACGACCAGTTTGTTGAAATACCTGATATTCAGCAGGCGTATGTTCAGCCGGAATATCAACAAAACGAAGCTGCTGTTCAGTTACAAAGAACTGTCAGAAAAGTAAAAAAGAAAACAAAGCAGCCTCCTAAAAAAACCGTGTCAAAACAAGACATGGTTGGTTATATTGTTTTTGCAATCTGTATTATACTTTCGATATTTGCCTGGATATTTATAGGCTACGGACAAAAATCAACTTCCAAAGCGGGAGGAAAAGTTGTTCTCGTAAAGAATACAAATATACCCGTTAATATTGACGATATTTGGGATTCATCCACACCCGCAACTAAACCCGTTGACCCCAAAACTGTTCTGAACACAAAACTTACAAGTTTAGACGGCAAATTAAGTTCATACTTAAATGATTTAATAAACGACATAAATTTAAACTGGGACAAGTCCGGTGTAAGCGGCGACGGCACATATTCTTATGAATTCGCAATAAACAAAGAGGGCGGAGTAACAAACAAAAAAGTATTTAAAACATCGGGAAATAAATCACTTGATGATTCAGTCGCAAAATATGTTAACGGATTAACAACAGTGGCTCCGCCGCCCGAAACCTACAATCAGGAAACGATTATAGTTTCTTTTAAGTGCGTAAACGGCATAGCCAGAGCGTTTATACCAAGTGTTAAGACAAAATAATTTTTGTTAAAATTGTATATTTTCTAAAACCCAGAAAAATCAAGGTTTATGAAAAATTTTCAAAAAATTAACATAACATTGATTGACACGGATGAAAAATAAATTGTACAATAACAAAACCCAATGAGGAAAGTCATGTGAAAATCATGCTCCGGTCCGCGGCCGTTAAAGTCGGAATGCTTATTGGGGGTAAACCTCGAGACAGGAAGTAAAACAGGGAATTTGTCAAAAGATACAAAAATTATTTAATTATTTGAATTATTTGAATATTTTCCGACACTTCCAAGCCCGAGAAAACGGGTAAATTACAAATGGAAAAGGAGAAACAATGGAAAAAGTAATGAAACGTGACGGCGAATTAGTAGATTTTAACGCCGACAAAATTACTGATGCGATTGCAAAAGCAGGTATGGCAACAAAAGAATTTGACAGAAAAGTTGCAAAAAGTCTTGCTACAAGAGCCGCAGAAAAAGCTTTTCAGATTTTACAATCTAAACAGCAGCTTGTAAAAACAATGTCTATTGAAGAAATTCAGGATATTGTTGAAGAAGTATTGCTTGATTCCGAATATAAAAAAGCAGCAAAATCTTATGTATTATACAGAGAACAAAGAGCAAAAGTCCGTAATTTTATTAATTTTGCAAAAGTTGACATGGTTGACGAATATCTTCAGGAAATTGACCTGAACGTAAAAGAAAACGCAAACATGTCCTATTCGGTACAGGGTTTAAACAACTACATTGCATCGAATATAAGCAAAAGCTACTGGTTAAATAAAATTTATCCGGAAGATATAAGAGAAGCTCATACAAACGGTGATATTCATATCCACGATTTAAACATAATTTCCGGATACTGTGTAGGCTGGGATTTAAAAGATTTGCTTTATGAAGGATTTCAGGGTGTTGAGGGTAAAGTATCAAGCGCACCTGCAAGACACTTCAGAACGGCATTAGGTCAGATTGTTAACTTTTTGTACACAATGCAGGGCGAAAGTGCAGGCGCACAGGCATTTTCAAACTTTGACACATTGCTTGCTCCTTATGTTTATTATGACAAATTAGATTACAAACAGGTAAAACAGGCTCTTCAGGAATTTGTATTCAACATGAACGTTCCGACAAGAGTCGGTTTCCAAACACCGTTCACCAACGTAACAATGGATTTAACGGTTCCGTCATATTATAAAGACCAGGCAGCTATTGTAGGCGGAGAAGTCATGGACAAAACTTACGGAGAATTTTCCGAAGAAATGAACATGATTAACAAAGCTTTCTTTGAAGTAATGACAGAGGGTGACAACAGCGGAAGAGTATTTACATTCCCGATTCCCACATACAATATTACAAAAGATTTTGACTGGAACAACCCCAATATAGAAGGTTTATGGGCAATGAGTGCTAAGTACGGCATTCCTTATTTCTCAAACTTCATTAACTCAGATATGAACCCTGAAGATGCACGTTCAATGTGCTGCCGTTTAAGAATAGACAACAGAGAACTGGCATACAGAGGCGGCGGATTATTCGGTTCAAATCCTCTTACAGGCTCAATCGGCGTTGTTACAATTAACATGCCCCGTTTAGGTTACAAGGCAAAGGATAAAACGGAATTCTTCTCACTTTTAAGAGAAAAAATGGTTGTTGCAAAAGAAAGTCTTGAAATTAAGCGTAAAGTCATCGAAGGGCTTACAGAAAGAGGATTCTATCCGTATACAAAACATTATCTGAGAAATATCAAAGAAAGATTCGGAGTATACTGGAAGAACCACTTCTCAACAATCGGCTTAATAGGACTTAACGAAGCCTGCCTGAATTTGTTTGGAAGAAACATCGGAACTCCCGAAGGAAAAGCATTTGCAATCGAAGTTATGGACTTTATGAGAAGCACAGTAAGAGCTTTCCAAATGGAAACAGGAAACAATTACAACCTTGAAGCAACTCCCGGAGAGGGAACTTCATTAAGACTTGCAACATTAGATAAGAAAATGTTCCCCGATTTGATAGTTGCAAATGACGAAGATGTAATAAAAGATGGTGCTCAGCCTTTCTATACAAATTCATCGCAGCTTCCCGTCAACTACACGGATGATATATTTGAAGTTCTTGACCATCAGGATGACTTGCAAACGAAATACACAGGCGGTACCGTAATTCACATATTTGCAGGTGAAAGAATTCATGACCCCGAAGTTATGAAGAGCCTTGTAAAAACAATTTGTGAAAATTACAGAATACCGTATTTCACATTCTCACCTACATTCAGCGTATGCCCAAGCCACGGTTATCTGAACGGTGAACATGCGGAATGTCCGGATTGCGGTTCCGAATGTGAAATATATTCAAGAATTGTTGGTTACCTGCGTCCCGTAAAACAATGGAATGTAAGTAAAGCCGAAGAATTCACCAAACGTGTTACTTTTAAAGTAAACGATAACAGCAGAGTTAACGGTAATCTTTGCCCGACATGCTGATAGGCGGACTTCAAAAGACATCTTTAATAGATTTTCCCAAGAGAATTGCGGCCATTGTGTTTACACATGGCTGCAATTTTAGATGTCCGTATTGCCATAACCCCGAACTCGTTTCTGCAGGTCATGAATCACTTAACGAAAATTATGTTTTTGATTTTTTAAAAACGAGAAAAGGAAAATTAAACGGAATTGTGGTTACAGGCGGAGAGCCCTGTCTGCAGAAAGATTTGGTTAGTTTTTTGAAAGAAATAAAGAATTTGGGGTTTGATATAAAATTAGACACAAACGGTTCTGAATTTAATATGCTGAAAAACGTAATCACCGAAAATCTTGCTGATTACATTGCAATGGACATAAAAGCACCTCTTGAAAAATACGAAAGTGTTGCAGGAACAAATGTAAACATACAAAATATTCAAAAAAGTATTGACTTAATTATGTCCTCCGGAATTAATTACGAATTCAGAACTACCGTTACACGGGAACTTTTAACCGTTGATGATTTTTTTGATATCGGAGAATTAATTAAGGGAGCAGATAAGTACTTTTTGCAAAAATTTCTATACTCAAAAGTTCTTGATGAAAGTTATAAAACAGCATCATCTTTTAACGAAGAAGAATTTGACGAATGCATAAAAATATTACAATCATACGATATAAAAGAAGTTCACATAAGATAATCATCTTATCGGCTATTTTTATTTTTGTAATTTGGTGTATGATTTACTAAGAAATTGAGGAAATATGTCGAAAAAAATTCTGTATATAATTGATGATATTGAGTTAAAATATTTTGAATTTAACGATTTGGTCACAGACTTTTGGATTATAAAAGAGTATCTTGAAAAAGGGTATTTAGTTGATGTTGCTGTAAAAAGAGGTCTTTTTACCGAAAATAATACGGGCTGTGCAAAAACTTTCAAAACGGAACTAAAAGAAAATAATATTTTTGTTTCAAAAGAGCAGGAAAAACACAAAATTAATGATTTTGATATTGTATATTTCCGCCCCGACCCGCCTGTTGATACTGACTATATAAATGCCTGTTACATTTTCGATTTTGTAGATACGGAAAAAACATTTGTTATAAATAATCCAAGGGCAATATTAGATTTTAACGAAAAATTTCACATAAATCATTTCCCCGAATTTATCCCCAAAACAATAATCACATCTGATAAAGAATTAATCAGAAATTTTGTAAGAGAACAGGGAGAGGCTATTATAAAACCTCTAAACAGTTGTTTCAGCCAGGGAATATATTATCTTAACCAAAATGATAAAAATCTTAATTCTTTGATTAAAACCTCAACAAATGACGGAAAAACTTATGTTTGTGTTCAGGAATATCTCGGACACGGAGAGGGCGGAGATAAAAGGGCATTTATTTTAGGCGAAAAAGTCTATGAATATTCTCTCAGAAAACTTCCCGGAAAAGACGATTTCAGATTTAATACACATTCCGATGAATTCTTTAAAAAAGAATTTTTGACAGCAAAAGAAACTGAAGCAGCAAATAAAATTTCCTCATTTTTGTCAAAAAGAGGAATATATATGATTGCACTCGACATAATTGACGAAAAAGTAACAGAAATAAATGTTACAAGTCCTTGTTATTTCTTCAGAGAAATGAACAAACTACACAATATTGAATTTAACAAAATGATAATGAATGACCTTTATCAACTTACTGAAAAAGCGGTGATGAAATGATTTCAACAGAAAATTATATCTGCTCCAAATCGGAATTAACCGAAGTTTTTTACTCCGGTTGCAAAAATGAACAATTATTGGGACTTGAATACGAAAAGTTACCCGTTTATAAATCAAGTTATAAGTCTGTTTCTTATGAAGATATTTGCAAAATCATCTTAGCAATGGAAAACGGGAAAAGAACGGTGATTTTTGAGGATGGAAATCCGATGGGACTGCTTACGGAAAATGGTCACATTTCATTAGAACCCGGTTGTCAGTTTGAATTGAGTTTAAATCCTCTCAAAGATATTTCCGAAATAAGGAAACAACTTGATTTATACAATGCGGAAACAAAAGAAATAGCGGATAAATTCGGTATATTGTGGCTCGGAACGGGAATTCAGCCTGTAAGCACAAATGAAAATATAAAAATAATTCCGAAAAAAAGATATGCCCAAATGACAAAATACTTACCGACAAAAGCGGAATATCCTTTTGTTATGATGAGAGAAACTGCCGGAATTCAGGTCGGAATGGACTATTCATGCGAGGAAGATGCTATTTCAAAATTAAAAACCGCAATAAAGTTATCTCCGATTGTTTGTACAATGTTTTCTAATTCACCACTTAGGAATTTACAAAAAACAGGTAAAAAATCGTTCAGAGCCTTTTCATGGCTTAATACGGACGAGGACAGATGCGGTCTTATTTCCGAAAAATTGTTTACTCAGGATTTCTCTTTTGACGATTACAGAGATGTTCTGCTTAATGTTCCGATGATTTTTATTCAAAGGGATAACAGATGTATTTATGTCGGAAACCTTACTTTCGGAGAATTTTTAAAAAACGGATATGAAGGACACAGAGCAACTCTTAACGATTGGCTGACTCATTTAAGCCTGTATTTTACAGATGTCAGATTAAAAAACTACCTTGAAATCAGAAATCATGATTCTCAAAGTTCCGAAATGATAACGGCGGTTCCCGCAATTTGGAAAGCAATTCTTTATAATAAAGATGCTCAAAACGAGATTGATACGGTCTTAAAAAAGGCAAAGTATAAAGATTTTCAGGAGCTCAGATATTATGCTCCGACTTGCGGGTATAATATGAAATTTTTAAATTACCCTCTTTATGATTTGGCAAAAGAGATTATGAATATTGCCTTGCAAAGCCTTGTTATGATGAAAACGGGAGAAGAACAATTCCTCGAACCTTTGCTTAATCTGGTTAAACAAAATAAAACTCCCGCAGATATTATTCTTGAAAGAATAAAAGGAAAAGAAAAATTGTCCTTAAATGATTTGCAAAAATTAAACATTACGGTAATATAATTTATTTTAAAGTATAATAATGTTAGGGAATTAAGGGTATGAAAAATTTTAAAAATTTAATCATTTTATTTTTTGTTCTTGTATTGTTTAATACATCGGTTTTTGCAGAACAATTATACAAATCATGCCCGATAATTGATAACAAAACGGATATAGAACTTTTAAGGGTAATTATTCCGGAAGAATTTCAGGTAAAAAGTAATATTTTGTGGTCAAGAAATATTGCAACACCTGTTTCGGTAAAAGTAAAAGCGGAAAATCCCGAAAAAACAGCCTTATTTTATTATCTTTCACCAAAAACTTTTGTTGTAATGTCAAATGTCGAAGATGAAAAAATTCTGTCTTCCAATATTGACACAATTACGAACATAAAAATTGAAAATGATGAAAAAACAGAATTTTTTATTAAAAGAATTCTGTATTCCCTTTCTCCGGACGCAAAAAATATAAAACTGGTTTCTCAAAAAACTATTTCAGAGGATTTGAGGAAATATCTTCTTGAGGAATTTTACAAAAAATCCCTGAAACATAAAAATAATATGAAAATTAATAAAAGAATATTTAATTCAGAACAAAACAATCACTTTGTGAATCCCGTTTATTCCACATATTCGTTTTCCGAAAACGGAAAAGAGTATATTCAGACTTTTATAACTATGTCTGCGGGACTTGATTATAAATATACTCTTGCAAATTCTGACGAAGAAAGAAGCGGAAAAATAATAGAAAATTACGGTGTTTTTTCCTATAAAGCAGAAAAATCAACCTTTGAAAAATACCAGAATGATTTTTTAATATTCGTTGCGAATACAATGTTTAACAGAAAAGCTATTGATGCTTTGGATTTTATAAAAATTCAAATGAGCATAGAGTTAAATCCTATGTACAGGGATTTAAAAACAGGAAAAAAGACCAAAAATATCCCCTCAAATCTTTTTGTAAAATATTATATAGGCGGGAAATCAGATTATGCAGAATATATACCTCTTCATGTCCCCTACCCCGGAGATGTGAGATGGATTATAACTCTCGACAATAATTTTGAAAAATTTGACTACAAAACAATAACTGACGTATGGAAACAAAAGATTTATACAACTTATCCCAACGCTTTTTACAACAAAGAAACAAAACAATTTTCTTTTGAAAAATCAGACAAAGTTAAAAGACCGTGGAAAAAACTCAAAAAATCAGTTGACACCGAACAAAACAGAAGATATGATGTAGAATTTTAAAAGTCTGTTTTTGCCAGATTACAGCAGAAACAAGGATTTCTTCGCCATATATAGTTTTTGTATGTTATAATACGATACCGGAGTAAATTAATGTTTAAAAAATTATTGCAGGAAAAAATACTGATACTCGACGGAGCAATGGGTACAAATATACAAAAATATAATCTTACCGAAGATGATTTCCGCGGTAAAATTTTCAGCAATATTAAAACTGACTTAAAAGGCAATACAGATATACTTTCCCTTACCAAACCCGATGTAATTTCAGACATTCACGAAAAGTTTCTTGAAGCGGGTGCAGATATTATTGAAACAAATACCTTTGGCGCAAATAAAATTTCACAGTCAAAATACGGACTTGCTGACAAAATAAAAGAAATGAACCGGGCTTCCGTTCGTTTGGCAAAAGAAGCCGCAAAAAAATATTCTACCCCCGAAAAACCAAGATTTGTAGCGGGTTCAATAGGTCCTACCGGAAAAACCGCATCAATTTCTCCAAGTGTTGATAACCCGTCTTTCAGGAATATAACTTTTGACGATTTGGCAAATGCGTATAAAGAACAAATAGAAGTTCTCGCTGATGAGGGTGTTGATGTCTTTCTGATAGAAACAATTTTTGATACGTTAAATGCTAAAGCTGCAATATATGCAGTTAAAAAAGTGCTTAAAGAGAAGAAAAAAGAAATTCCAGTAATGATATCGGTGACATTATCCGATAAATCAGGCAGGACATTATCGGGACAGGAATTAGAGGCATTTTGTTACAGTATCGCTCACGCAAATCCTATTTCAATCGGTATAAATTGTGCTTTAGGAATTAGTGATATGAAAGCAAATATTATTGAACTGTCGGAAATTGCACCTTATTATATAAGTTTATATGCAAATGCCGGAATTCCCGATGCTTTCGGAAACTACACCGACACCCCCAAGTTAATGGCTCAGGGATATTCGGATTTGGCAAAAAAAGGCTGTTTAAATATCTGCGGCGGCTGCTGCGGAACAACACCGGAACATATAAAAGCAATAGCAGAAGCACTAAAAAACATAAAACCACGCAAATTACCTGAGCAAGAGCCAAAATGTACCTTTTCTGGCTTAGAACCGTTTGTCTTTGATAATGCAAATAATAATTTTATAATAGTCGGCGAACGCACAAACGTTACGGGTTCTTTAAAATTTGCAAAACTCATTGAAGAAAACAAAATGGAAGAAGCCATTGAAATAGCAAGACAGCAGATAGAAAACGGCGCTAACATAATTGATATTAATATGGATAAAGGACTTATCAATTCAAAAAAAATGATGGTCGATTTTCTGAATTATGGGGCAACAGAACCTGATATTGCAAAAGTTCCTTTTATGGTAGATTCTTCAGATTTTGAAGTCATAAAAGCCGGATTAAAATGTATTCAGGGCAAAGCAATAGTAAATTCAATCAGTTTAAAAGAGGGCGAGGAAATATTTATTGAACATGCGCAGGAAATAAACGATTTGGGTGCAGCAATGATTGTCATGGCTTTTGACGAAAATGGACAAGCCGCAACTACCGAAAGAAGAATTGAAATTGTTGATCGCGCATACAAAATTCTCAAAGAAAAAATCGGTGTTCCGGACGAAAATATTATATTTGATATTAACATTTTTCCCGTCGCAACCGGTATGAAAGAACATAATATCAATGCAATTTCTTTTATAGAGTCAACAAAAATAATTCACTCAAAATACCCGAAAGTATTAATTTCGGGCGGTGTCAGCAATTTGTCTTTTTCTTTCAGGGGACTCAATAAAGTAAGAGAAGCTCTGCACAGCGTGTTTTTATACCACGCAATCAACGCAGGCATGAGCATGGGAATTGTAAATGCAGGCATGATTTGCATGTACGATGAAATAGAAGAACATTTAAGAGAATTGTGTGAAAATGTTATTTTAAATAAATCCGATGACGCAGGAGATATTTTGTTTGACTACGCACAAAGTCACTCTGAAGAATTTAAAAGCAAAACATCAGATAACAAAAAAAATAATGACTGGCGAAACGGAAGTATTGAAGACAAATTACAATACGCTATAATCAAAGGAAATACAGACTTTTTAAGTGAAGACATAAAAGAGGGACTAAAAAAATATACCCCGATTGAACTTATAGAAAAACCTCTTATGGACGGCATGGATAAAATAGGCGTTCTGTTTGGTGAGGGCAAAATGTTTCTTCCCCAAGTCGTCAAAAGTGCAAGAATAATGAAATGTGCAGTTGATATCATAAAAAATCATCTGCCAAAAAATATAAAGCAAAAACCAATTGGAAGAATTGTTCTTGCAACGGTAAAAGGAGATGTCCATGATATAGGAAAGAATATCCTTTCACTTATATTAACCTGCAATAATTTTGAAGTTATTGATTTGGGTGTCATGGTAAACTGCAAAGATATTCTTGAAGTAGCGAAAGAACAAAAAGCAGATTTAATTGCTCTTTCGGGACTTATTACCCCATCTCTCGATGAAATGATATTTGTAGCAGAACAAATGGAAAGAGAAGGTCTAAACCTTCCGGGATTGTTGATAGGCGGTGCAACCACAAGCGAATTACATACCGCTTTAAAAATCGCCCCCAAATATCACGGCGTTGTTGTCCATACACACGGCGCTTCGGAAGTTGCCCCTATTGCACAAAGAATTATTAATAAAGATACAAAATTTATACAATCAATTAAGAATAAGCAAAAAAAACTGGCAGAAGAATACGAAAAAAATTGCGCAAATATCAATATCTAATCTGATTGAACCATATAAAAATGGTCTTTTAACCCTGCCGGATAAATCTCAAAAATATATTTGTTAAGAAATATTAAAAAATAATTTTTCCTTAAAAACAGTTGTTATTATTGGGCTTTAACATTTTTAAAACATGAAAAGCATGAAATTCATTAAAGTTTCACCCCGCATGTGCCGATACAGAGAATACAGGATGAGAATGAAAGGTAAAGGTGTGTTATGGGATTTTTAGACAAGTTTTGCCAAAGGACAATGACTTTGGGAGATGGGACGAAAATCAGTTACGACATACGTAACGGACGTCCTCAGGTTAAACGTGAAGAAAATGGTTCGTATTCAATTTTCAATGCAAACGGAGCAACAATTACCGGTTCAAAGAACGGTAGTAACGTAAGCATATATGGTGGTAATAACGTTACATTTAACGGCAAAGGTGACGGTCGTGATAATGTAAGCTTGTTTGACTGTAACGGAACTAAAGTTAACGGTAATGCCGGAAACGACAACATTTCGGTATTTGGCGGCAGAAACAATACAGTAAACGGCGGTAAAGGTAACGATAATATTACCAACTACGGCAACGGAACAACTATTAACGGCGGCAGAGGCAATGACTCAATATATTCAATAGCTAACGGAACATCAATCAGCGGTGGCAGAGGTAACGACTCTATCTACTCAAGAGGTGATAACAACTACATAAATGGTGGAAGAGGCAATGACTCGATTACGTCAACAGGCTACCGCAATAATGTCCAGGGTGGCAGAGGTCGTGACAGCATGTCCGTATTCGGAAGCGGAAATATGATAAACGGAGGCAGAGGCAACGACTCTATTTATGCAAACGGTAATGACAACTACATAAGAGGCGGAAGAGGCAGAGATTCCATCTACTCAAACGGAAGTTATAATGATATCAGAGGTGGTTTCGGTAATGACTATATCTCCTCTATGGGCAGTCACAATAATGTTCTTGGAGGCTGGGGCAACGATAACATAAACTCATTTGGATTTGATAACTACAACAGAGGCGGTTTCGGATTCGACAGAGTAAATACAAATCACCGCAGATACTTCGGATAGTTCGGGTTTTTAAAATAAAAAAGGCTTGTATTAAATACAGGCCTTTTTTATTTCTTTAATTAATACAAATAAAGCGTGTTATAATTAGTGTATGTTTAAAGAATTTTTTAAAGAAAATAAAATAGTTATTATTGAAACGATTGTTATTTCAATTTTGGTTGCGGTAACTTCTTTTATTTTTTGCGGTCATTACAGAACTATATTCATTGACAGAGGAAGAGAACTCTTAATTCCTTTGAGTATTTTGGATGGCGGTGTTTTATACAAATCAATATTAGCAATTTATTCACCGCTTTCATACTTTATAAATGCTCTCGGCATGTTATTTTTAGGCAAAAACATCTCAACTCTATACATTCTGGGAACGGTAAATTGCTGCATATTTTTATCTGCTTTTTATTTTTTATGCCACAAATTTTTAAACAGAATGTTGTCCTGGCTTCTTGTTTTGGTTGTTCTGTCCGGATGTATAGGAACTGACGGGATTATAAATTTCATATTCGGTCATTCTTTTGGGATGACTTACGGTTTAACCGCTTATATTATTTCTGTATTTTGCTCAATTAAATTTTTAGAAACGAAGAATATTAACTACTTTTTGTTAACTTCATTTTTTGCAGGAGTTACAATCTCTTTAAAATTAGATTTTTTTACAGTAATTTTTATACCTTTGCTTTTATCGTTGATGCAAAGAACTGAAAAAACAGATATTCTTAAAGCAATTGGTCTGTTATTCTCGGTACCTGTATTAACCTTATGTATCCTGTTTATTCAGGGACTAACCTTCCATGAACTGGTAAATGCCGTAAAATTTATGTTTAATTTTGCTGACACTGAAGCAATGACAAACTTTTATAAATCAGTCGGAGCTTTACCTGATTTTAATTTGGTAAAAATTTTCAGATATTTCTTTTATTTTGGGGAATTTCTGTTATCAGTTTTTTTGATATATACAGGTTTGTATTTTTATTCAAATAAAGATAAATTTGTATATCCTTTAATTATATGTTCTGTTCTCTCTTTATTATTCATTATTTTTATTGCAGAACCGTATTATCATTTTGTTTTTTTCCCTTTAATATTACTGATATTCTTCATTGTTAATTTTAAAAGGCTGATACAGGACGAAAAGTTCTATATTTTACTTTTTGCCCTTTTTGGATTGTTAATAAGAGTTTGGGCTGATTTAAGGATGAATTTCTACGGAATTTATGCTCTTCCGTTTGTTTATCTGGTTTTTACAGTATTAATAAAGAAATATCTTTCCCAAACTAAGATTTTTTCAAAAATCAACGTTGAATATTTTTTGGTAATTTTTCTTTTTATTCACGCGGTATATTTTTTCTTAACAGATGTAAAAGCACGTGAAATAAATTCTTTTCCGGTACAGACAGCATACGGAACAATTTATCTTCCGCAGCAAAGTTCTGATGATGCCAATAATTTAATTAAATATATACACGAAAATACATCAGGAGAAGATAAAATACTCGTACTTCCCGAGGGACAAATGATAAATTTTTTGTGCGGCAGAAAATCAGATATGAATTTACACATGTTAGACAGATTGTATTATGAAGCTCTCGGCGAAGATAAATCAACACAATTATTAAAAGACGGTAATTATGACTATATAATTATAATAAAGGGTTATGGTTCTGATAATTTCGGGAAAAAGTATTTGTATTCCGAAAATAATTCCGTAACGAAATATATTGACGGAAATTATCAATCAATAAAAATTTATGGCGATAACAATAACCATATTGATATAAAAAAGAAAAAAGTAATATAATCAGAATGAAAATAAACAGAGGGAATAAATTTGAAAAATTTTAACGAAGAAACAGTTGAATCACAAACGGTATTTCATGGAGCAATATTTGATATACACAAAGATAAAGCAAAAATTGCAACTGGCGAAATAAGAAATCGCGAAGTAATAATACATTCCGGCGGAGTAACCATTGTTGCGGAACACGACGGAAAAATTCTTTTAGTCAGACAATTCCGGTACGGAGCGGGAACTGTTTTATACGAACTTCCCGCGGGAAAATTAGATAAGCAGAACGAGGACATACTTTCAGCCGCTAAAAGAGAACTTGAAGAAGAAACAGGATATACTGCAAACAAATGGACTTCTTTGGGATATGTATATTCAACACCAGCAATTTGTTCGGAAAAACTGTATTTGTTCTTTGCGCAGGATTTAGTTGCAGGAATGCCGCACCCTGATGACGGTGAACTTATTGAATACTGTGAAATTGAAAAAGAAAAAGTTTTTGAAATGATAAAAACCGGTGAAATATCAGATGCAAAAACTTTAGCAGCACTTATGAGGGCTTACAAACTATGATAAAAATGCTCGTTTGCGACATCGACGGAACTATTTTTGACGGTGAATTTTCTCAAAATCTCATAAATTGTATTAACAAAATAAGAAAAGACGGAATAAAATTTGTTATTGCCACAGGCAGAACTTTTTATTCCGCAAACCAACTTTTAAAACCGCTTAATATTGATACCCCTATTATTTGTTATCAGGGAGCTACAATACATGAACCTTCGAGCGGAAAAATCATTTTGGACAAGGGACTTCCCCGAAATCTTGCACTTGATATCGTGAATTATTTAAAAAATATGAATATTTTTCCGAATTTGTATATTAATGATAATTTATATTCAGAAAAAGAAACCGATTATGTAAAAAAATATTCCGATACCCAAAAGATACCATACAGAATAATTGAAGATATTTCAGAAATCAATTTTGAAACAATGAATAAAATACTCGCAATAGATAATGATACGAAAAAAATCGAAAAAATAAGCGAAGATTTAAAGGAAAAATATAAAGGTCAAATATATTGCGCACTGTCAACACCGATTTTTTGTGAAATATGTGAAAAAAGTGTTTCCAAAGGAAACGCCGTTAAATTTTTGGCAGATAAATGGAACATAAAAAAAGAAGAAATAATGTCCTGCGGTGACCAAAATAATGACATAGAACTCCTTACTTCGGCAGGAATCGGAATTGCTATGGGCAATGCCTCCGATACACTAAAACAGTACGCCGATTATATTACGGATACAGTCTGGAATGACGGTGTTGTCAAAGCGGTTGAAAAATTTATTTACGGAGCAAAATAATGAATTTATACAGAATTGGACAGGGAACAGACATTCACGTCCTTGTTGAAAACAGGGATTTTATTCTCGGTGGAATTAAAATTCCTTATGAAAAAGGATTTAAAGCACATTCCGACGGAGATGTCTTAATTCACGCAATTATTGATGCCCTTTTTGGTGCTTTGGCTCTCGGAGATATCGGCGCTCATTTTCCCGATACTTCTCCCGAATACAAAAACATAGACAGTTCAATTTTATTAAAAAAAACTATAAAAATTATTCGTGAAAAAAATTTTGAAATAGTAAATCTTGATACAACAATTCACGCGGAAGCGCCAAAATTAAGACCATATATTGATTTAATCAGGGAAAATTTAACCAAAATTTTAAATATAAATGCAGATAAAATCTCTGTTAAAGCAAAAACATCAGAGGGTGTAGATTCTGTCGGGCAGAAACTTGCAGTAAGAACGGAATGTATTGTTCTTTTAAAGAATATAAATATTTCCGAATAATAAAAAAATACAGACAGGTTACTGTCTGTATTTTAATAATAGTCAGAAATTAAGATTATTTTCCGGGATTTAATGCATAAGGACTTCCGGGTTTGAAATCATTTTTATAAATTTCAACCGCCGGTTGAATAAGGGCGTCCAAAACAGGTCGGTTAGAAATATCATTAGCAGAAGCCCACATTAAACCTTTTACAATAAAAGAATAAACAGTTTCAAAGTGCTTACTTTGAATATATTCACCTATTGCCTCCGGTTTTATTGCATCATCCTCAACTTCAAGAATTTCTGTCTTTACCGGTGTCATGTCCGCATAAGTATTTTCAATTGAGGAAACATAACGTTTATAGTTTTCAGAAATTGAAGGATTCATTAAGGTCATGATTGTACAATATTTTTCTCTGTTCCATGTTGTGAAATGAGCCTCAGTTGCATAATGCATACTGTCAGGTGCTTTACCAACACTAAATTCTATTTCTTTCATTGATTCTTGATATAATTGTTTTGCCCAATTTTCACCCGCACCTTCAAATATTCTTCCGAAATATTGTTGTTGTTTCATAAAAAACTTTTCAGCAGAAGAAAATCCGTAAAAAATAGCTCCTTTTGCACCATGATTATTTTTAATATCTTCACTCAAATTAGCAACTGTTGCTTTTTTGGCAGCTTCAAGTATTCTTTTTGTCTTATCTTTACTTACACCTGCATAAGCGAGGACAAACAAACTTGCATCATCAAACATACTAAATCTTCCGCCGACATCATCATGAATGTATAATTCTTTTATATAATTGTTATCTTGACCATTCTTAGCTCCGATAATTCCTCTGAGATTTTTCTCTGTTGCCTTTGAGTCAGTACATATTGCAAAATGAGATTGTGCCTTTTTAATTGCTGCATCTTCCGAAAGCCCCGTTTGTTTATAGTAATTTACAAGAGCATTTTCAAATCTTAAAAAAGCATCTTTCGTTTCAAAAGTAGTTCCTGATTTTGAAACAACGAGAAAATTTAAATCCTGCAATTGATATCCTGTCGATTTTAAAAAATTATCATAACTTACAGGGTCAATATCTGAATAGAAATATATATTTCTGTCATGTTTTAAACCTGTCATATTGAGGAGAAATTCTGCAGTATGTTTAGAACCGCCTATTCCCAAAACTACCAAAGGTCTTTCTTCTTTATCTTTTCTGGAAATAAGTTCACTTGCCTGTTCATAAACTGCATCAAGATGACTTTTCCCGTCCTGACCGATAGCTAACTGTGCTTCGGGTAATGTTATCCATTTTAAAAACTGACCCTCCTGATTATATCTCCTCTTAACTTCTCTTATCGCAAACAGCACCTTATCTGTATAATCAGCAATAACTTCATCATAATTTTTATATTTTGTTTTATTTTTATCTGGGAGACGATATTTATCCGTGTAATTATTTACTTGAAGGTTATTTACTTGAAGATTACTTACTGAAGTCTTTTCGGGAAGAGTTTTTTCCACCTTAAATTCAACCTGGGCGGGTTCATATTTAACAGGATGATAATTCCCGGGCTGGACATTTGCTGCAATTAATGTAGCTGTCATAATTTCCAAAAACATAAAATTTTCTCCTTTTTTGGGAATACTACCATGTAAAAAAAACAAATTCAAATGAAATTAATCTTTCTTAAAGATTATTTGTAATATAATAATATCATCAAAGGAGATTATTATGCTAATCATTATGCAGCCGCATTCAAACAAAGAAAGTATTGAAAAAGTCGTTGATTTTATTGAAAAAAAAGGATTCAAGGCACATATATCCGAAGGTGAAATTCAGACCGTCATAGGTTGTGTCGGCGGAAAAATCATTGATAAACGCGACATTGAATTGTTACCCGGTGTCAGAGAAGTAATCAAAATTACTTCAAGTTATAAACTTGCAAGCAGAACTTTTAAACCGGAGGATACTGTTATAGAAGTAAAAAATATAAAATTCGGCGGACAATATACCGGCATTATTGCAGGGCCATGTACCGTTGAAAGTCTGCCCCAAATGGAAGCTGTTGCGGAAAAATTAAATACAATCGGAGTAAAAGCAATAAGAGGCGGTGCTTTTAAACCGAGAACTTCTCCATACGCTTTTCAGGGTCTTGGGGAAGAAGGCTTAAAAATAATAAGAAAAGTTGCAGACAAATATGATATGGCAGTAGTTTCTGAAGTAATGGAAATATCTCAAATTCCGCTTTTCTTAAAATATGTTGACATTCTTCAGGTTGGTGCAAGAAATATGCAAAATTTCAACCTTCTCAAAGAATTAGGAGGAATAAACAAGCCTGTTATGCTAAAAAGGGGGATGTCTGCAACAATAGAAGAGTGGCTTATGGCTGCAGAATACGTTTTATCAGGCGGAAATCGCGAAGTTATGCTTTGTGAAAGAGGAATAAGAACTTTTGAAAGAATAACAAGAAATACCCTTGATTTATCTGCAATTCCGGTTGTACAAAAATTATCACATCTGCCCATCCTTGTTGATCCGAGTCACGCAACAGGGCTGAGAGATAAGGTTACTCCGATGTCAAGAGCTTCTGTCGCAGCCGGATGTGACGGATTGGTTGTAGAAGTTCATAACGACCCTGAAAAAGCAGTGTGCGACGGCGCTCAGTCTTTAACTCCGGAAGATTTTTCAATACTTTGGAATGATATAAATAAAATAGCCGATGTTGTGGGAAAAGTGGTACAATAATGATTTTCAGACAATTTACTCCTTTAATTTTACTCACGATTTCCAATATTTTTATGACATTTGCGTGGTACGGTCACCTGAAATTTAAAGGAACTGCCCTCTGGATTGTAATCCTCGTAAGCTGGGGTATTGCTCTTTTTGAATACTGTTTTCAGGTGCCTGCAAACAGAATAGGACACCAATATTTTGATGCAGCTCAGCTCAAAACAATGCAGGAAGTTATAACACTTATAGTGTTTTGCTTCTTTTCAGTACTGTATTTAAAAGAAAACCTGAAATGGAATTATATTGTAGGTTTTTGTTTTATAATTCTTGCTGTATTTTTTGTTTTCAAAAAATGGTAATCAGATTTTTTCTTTTTCCAAAAAGAGTTCTAAATTTCCGAAAGCGTCATACTTATTAACAGAACCGTTGTCTTCTTTTTTAAAATAGCCTTTATAAAAACCCTTATCGTCAAATTCGGTTAAGCAATCTTTATCCGCCACATAGTAGCCTTTATATTCCCCCGCTTTTCCGTATTTAATCAGAGAACCATCATTTGAAAAATATCCGTCAAAATATCCCAGAGAATTATATTTTTCAACATTTCCGATTTTATTTGCGGAACAGAAACCTTCAAAATTTTTATGCTTATTAAAAATAATTAAATACTGGTCAAATTTTTCAAGAAAACCACATAATTCCCGATTTTTACCAAAAATTTTTACCGTTTCATTTTCTGCCAAATTAGAAATTTCTTCGGAAAAAAAATTTAATGATTTCAGCCGGTTATCCATTTCTCAACCTCATGCAGTGACACTTAGCGTAGTAATAATGCCCTTTTTTATAAAAAAGTAACATCAAGTAAAATTATAATAAAAATTTTAACTAAGTCATCATATAAATTCGGTATTCTTATATTTTTTTCAATTTTTTGTATTATTTGAAATTTTTAAAACTTATGATAATATACAGGTGTAAAAAATCAGGAGAAAGTTATGGTAAAGAATGTTGCAAGATTATTATTAGGTGCATTTTTGTTAATGAACTTCAATTGTTGTTCTTATGCATTGGGAACTTCGGATTACGGAACTATTCTTCAAACCGAGCATTTGGTTCAGCCTGAAAAAGTTTCCAAAAAATCACCGACAAACGTCGTTGTTACAACGAATACAATAAATTCAGTTGTTGAATATAATTTAATAGAAATTTCTTTTGCACAGGAATTTTCTACAAAAAATGCAAAAGTTGGTGATGAAATCGGATTTATGTTGGAAAAAGGTTTAACCACACAGGAAGGAACGATGATACTTCCCGAAGGTTCGCAAATGATTGCAAAAGTTACAGATATTGAAAAACCGAAATCATTTAACAGAAGCGGTAAAGTAACTTTATCTTTTGAAAAAGTAGTCCTTCCGGACGGAAGAAGTATTCCTCTGAATGCACAGGTTTACACTAAGAACGGTAAGTTATCCAGAGGAAAACTCAATGCTCTCGGAAAAGGATTGGGAACAACACTCGGTTCTTCTGCTGTCGGCATCGGGGCAGGCTGCGGTATTGGTGTTGCGGCAGGTGCTGTATGTATAGGCGGATTTGCAATCGGACTTCCTATCGGTTTTGCAGTAGGTGCTTTGGCGGGATTATGCACTCCGGGGCTTCACTACAAAGCAAAACCCGGTGACAAAATTGTTGTTCAGTTAACAGATAATTTAAACTTATTAAAATAGACAAATTTAAAAGAGCGGTTTTAAAATTAAAACCGCTCTTTTAATCAATAAACTTATTCTTTGGTTTGGGATATATAATATTTTTACAGGCATTTACTTTGTTTGAAACGGTTATGAATTTGTTAAATCGTCTTTTATCGTTTAAAAGTCTGTTTGAACATGATTTTTTTCGCCATTTTTCAATATTATCCGCAAAACCCATATTCATTCTGGCAATACCGTTTTTATCCGCATAATTGTACATATAGTCAAAAAGACAATATATATAATTCGGGATTTGTTGTTCATTTCTTGCTATATATTTATATTCGATATCAAGTGCTATTTTTTTTATATTCAGTGATTTTACCGTTGAAAACCAATCGTCTATATCCTTTAAATTATCATTGTACCCCGGAATAATCAGATATTTTATGACAACCTCGCTTTTTTCCGATTTTTCGGCAGCTTCTGAATATTTTTTGATATTTTCACAGACTATATTAAATTTATCCGTATATTTTATTTTTTTATAAGTTTCTTTATTTCCGGAATCCAGAGATATACACACCTGAACATTACCTTTTTCAATTGCATTGTACAAACCTTTGCTGAATTTTATACCGGAAGTATTAACTTTAATATTAGCATTTTGAGAAATGAATAAATCAATTATTTCTTCAAAGTTATTCATTAATGTCGGCTCACCACCCTGAAAAATTACCAAACCGTCATTTCTGAACAATCCTTTTGAAATAATATCATTAATTACAGGAAAAACATCATAGTATTTTCTTCTGTTTCTGAATTCTTCTTCACAATATATACATTTTGCATTACAGAGTTTTATATGACTGATAGCAATCATGGAAAAATAATCTTCGTTATCAGTTTCAATAACATCTCTCAGCATCAGACAACCCGAACATTTTATAGGGACATTTGCATTAATATTAGTTCTTAATTCTTTTTTATGCTCAAATATTTTTTTATAATTTGGTATTTCACCCTGATAATCTTCAATTAAAAGCGGTGTACCAAATCTTCCGTGATGAACAATGCAGCAATCATGAAGTCTGTTGTATTCAAATGATAATCCATGACTCATATAATTACAGCATATCTCGTTCATAGAAACCCCTTTATTGCACTAATTTTATTACGAATGCCAATAAATAACAATAAGTCAGACTCTTATTTGAGAAAAATCTTTGATATGTTAATATCTTAGTGTAAAAACAAATGTAAAAAGGAGAAATTATGGCAGATAGAGTTCTGTTATGTATAATGGACGGGTTCGGAATTAATACCGACTCTCCCAAAGATGCTACAAAAACAGCAAAAACACCAAATATTGACAAACTTAAAGAAACTGCGGAATATACCGAAATTAATGCAAGCGGTGAATATGTAGGACTTCCTGACGGACAAATGGGAAATTCCGAAGTCGGGCACCTTAATCTCGGAGCAGGAAGAGTTGTATATCAGGAACTTTCAAGAATTAACAATGCCGTTAAAGACGGCTCCTTCTTCAGAAATGAAGTTCTTTTAAATGCCGTAAACAACGCTAAAAAGAACAATTCTTCAATCCATTTTATGGGACTTGTTTCAACCGGCGGTGTTCACAGCGCTATGGAACATCTTGAAGCGTTAATCGAACTGGCATCAAGAGAAGGCTTGAAAAAGGTTTATGTTCACGCATTTTTAGACGGCAGAGATACTCCTCCGAAAAGCGCAAAAACATATCTTGAAAGAATTGAAAACAAACTCAGAGAATTTAATCTTCCTCAAATTGCTACTGTAAGCGGAAGGTATTATGCAATGGACAGAGATAACCGCTGGGAAAGAGTTCAAAAAGCATACGATTGTTTGTTGCTGGGAGAAGGCGAAACCGCCGAAAATTCACTTTCTGCAATAGACAAATCTTATGAAAACGGTGTTACGGATGAATTTGTTCTTCCGACCGTTACTAACGCTGAAAAAACTTCAAGAATTAACGATAATGATTCAGTTATTTTCTTCAATTTCCGTCCCGACAGAGCAAGAGAAATCACAAGAGCAATCAATTTTGCAGATTTCAACGGTTTTGAAAGAAAAGCGGTCAGAAAAAATATAAGTTTTGTTATGTATACAAAATATGATGAAACTTTCGATTTACCCGTTGCATTCCCGCCTCACAGGCTTACAAATATTCTTGGCGATGTCTTAGACAGCAACAATATTAAACAATTCAGAACAGCCGAAACCGAAAAATACGCTCACGTTACGTTCTTCTTTAACGGTGGAGTAGAAAAGCCCAATAAACTTGAAACAAGAGTTCTTGTAAACTCACCAAAAGTTGCAACTTACGACTTGCAGCCGGAAATGAGTGCTTACGAAGTTTGCGACAAGGTTTTAGGTGCTTTAGAAGACGAACAATATCAATTTATTCTTGTAAACTTTGCAAACCCCGATATGGTAGGTCATACGGGTGTTTTTGAAGCAGCAGTTAAGGCTTGTGAAGCGGTTGATACCTGTGTCGGAAAAATAGTTGAAAAAGCAAAAGAAAAAGGAGTAAAAATGCTTCTTACCGCTGACCACGGAAATGCGGAATGTATGGAGGACCCCGAAACCCATAAACCGTTTACGGCTCATACAACAAATGTTGTACCGTTTTTCCTTATTAACGATTCGCACAAATTGAGAAAGGATAAAGATGCAGCTCTTTGCGATGTTGCACCGACAGTTCTTGAACTTTTAAAAGTTTCACAACCGTCGGAAATGACAGGGCATTCGCTTTTACAAAAATAAAAAAATAAAAGATATAACATAAAACGGGGAGTTTTCCCCGTTTTTTATTGCTTAAACAAAATCCGGCATAACCTGAACTTGCTTAATGTCACTGCGGGTGAAACGAAGCAGTCCGAACGATAAAAACTTTTAAATAGTGTGCAGGTCATGGCTATGTCTGAAATTTGTTGATATTTTTGCAGGCTTTATATTTTTTCAGCAAAAAAGAGGCGGTTGTAAAATTAACCGCCTCTTTTGTCTTTCCGGAATAAATTTTATTCTTTTGTGTATTCTGCGTCAATAACATCATCATCATTGTTGTTATTGCTGTTTGTATTACTGTTGGAAGCACCGCTGCCGTTATCTGCCTGCGGTTGTTCCTGCTGAACCTGACTGTATGCTGCTGCGGAAATTGAGTACATTGTTTGTTGCAATTCGTCAGATAATTTTTTGATTTCATCAGTTGGTTTGTTTGCTTTCAAGGCTTCTTCAAGAGCTTTCTTTTGTTCTTCGAGTTTTGTCTTGTCAGCTTCTGCAATTTTGCCCTCAAAATCTTTTGCAATTCTGTCAGCGGAAGAGAGCATGCTGTTTGCGTTATTTTTAATTTCAGCTTCTTCCTTGTGTTTTTTGTCTTCTTCAGCGTTTGCTTCAGCTTCTTTAACCATTCTGTCGATATCCTGTTCAGAAAGGTTTGAAGAATTTGTAATTGTGATTTTTTGTTCTTTGTTAGTTGCTTTATCTTTCGCGGAAACGTTTACAATACCGTTTGCGTCGATATCAAAAGTAACTTCAATTTGAGGAATGCCTCTCATTGCGGGAGCTATACCTTCAAGTCTGAACATACCCAGTGATTTGTTGTCTTTTGCCATAGGACGTTCACCCTGAAGAACGTGAATATCAACGGCAGTCTGGTTGTTTTCGGCTGTTGAAAATACCTGTGATTTGGAAACAGGAATTGTAGTGTTTCTGGGAACCAAAGGAGTCAAAACACCGCCGAGAGTTTCAATACCGAGAGTCAAAGGAGTTACGTCCAAAAGAACTATGTCTTTGACTTCTCCTGCGAGTACACCTGCCTGAATTGCAGCACCGACCGCAACGACTTCATCGGGGTTAACCGATTGGTTCGGTTCTTTTCCCGTATATTCTTTTACTAACTGCTGAACTGCGGGAATACGGCTTGAACCGCCGACCAAAACAACTTCGTTAATGTCGGATTTTGAAATTCCTGCATCGTGTATTGCCTGTTCAACAGGTTTTTTGCATCTTTCAAGCAAATCATGGCTTAAATCTTCAAATTTTGCTCTTGTAAGATTTATGTCAAGGTGCTTGGGGCCGTTTGCATCAGCCGTAATAAAAGGTAAATTAATATTAGTTTCAACAACTGATGAAAGTTCGCATTTTGCCTTTTCTGCGGCTTCTTTCAGTCTTTGCATAGCCTGTTTGTCGCCTCTGAGGTCAATACCTTCTTGTTTTTTGAATTCATCAGCGAGCCAGTCCATGATTTTTTGGTCGAAGTCGTCACCGCCGAGGTGTGTATCACCTGAAGTTGATAAAACTTCGTGAACGCCGTCACCGATTTCAAGAATTGAAACATCGAAAGTACCACCACCAAGGTCGAATACGAGAACTTTTTCCGCTTTTTCTTTTTCAAGACCGTAAGCAAGAGCCGCTGCTGTCGGTTCGTTCACAATACGGAGAACGTCAAGTCCTGCGATTTTTCCTGCATCTTTTGTTGCCTGACGTTGTGCGTCATTAAAATAAGCAGGAACAGTAATAACTGCTGACGTAACCTTTTCTCCAAGGTAATTGGAGGCATCATCCGCTAATTTTCTCAAAATCATTGCGGAAATTTCCTGAGGAGTGTAGTCTTTTCCGTCAATGTTCTTTTTGTAATTTTCACCCATGTGTCTTTTGATAGAAGCAACTGTTTTGTCGGGGTTTAATATTGCCTGACGTTTTGCAAGCTGTCCTACAAGTTTTTCACCCGTTTTTGAAAATCCTACGATTGACGGGGTTGTTCTTGAACCTTCCGCATTTGCAATTACTGTTGGCTTTCCGCCTTCCATAACCGCAACTACGGAGTTTGTTGTTCCGAGGTCTATACCTATTGTTTTTGCCATTTTTTTATCTCCGTTTTCTTACATATCTTTATTTTCTATATATGTTATAACACCCATTTTTTAGTTTTCTTAAAAAATAAACAAAAAATTAATATTTCAAATTTTATTTTTCGGATTTTGTTTTTATAATATGATTAACAGAAAAATCTATTGGTTAAATCAATGAAAAAATTTGTGAAGATTACTAAAATATGTTTGGTTAATATTTGTCTTTTTGCCGTTCTGTTTTTGATTTCGGAAGTGCTTTCCGTTGCTGTATTATACAAAGAATGGAGTTTCCTTAATTTGGATTTTTCTAAGAAAACCGTACAGAAATTTTTTTGGTTAAAAAAGGGCATATATGAAGAAGTATTTGATTATCGTCCGACAGAATACAAGAAGAGAAGCAGGAAAAAACCGATAGTGCTGTTTGGCTGTTCTTTTGTCTATGGACACGGATTATCAGAAGATGAATTATTCAGCAGACAGCTTTCTGATTATACAAAAAGAACCGTTTATAACAAAGGCTTGCCTGGAGGCGGTTGTGCAAGCATGCTCTACCTTCTGCGAAAACCCGAATTTAAAAAAGAAATTCCGAATGCGGAATACTTTATTTATACATATATTCCGGAACATTTGAGAAGAGTTTATACAAATTCTCCCGAATGGTTTAATGAATATCTTTTTGCTGCATATAAAATGCTTCCTGACGGAAAACTGAAAGAAGTAAAATTAAATAATTTTAAATTGCGTCTTGCTTCAACTGCATCGTATAAACTGTTTCATAATTATTATTCAAGGTTAAGAGTTTCGGCTTTTAATAATGATTTTAAGCTCTTTTTTGCTGTTGTAAAAGAGTCAGTAAATCTGATAAGGGAACAATATCCTGATTCAAAGTTTGTAATTTTGGTTTTTGATAATTACAAGGGAAATGATTATCCGTTTTCCATGGAAGAAGAGGAAGCATTGTTTAATAAATTCGCGGAAGAAAATAATGTAAAAGTTTTGTACACAAAGAAAATGAATAAAGGCGAAGATTTATTGAACGGTAAATACAACGGTGCAGATGGATTTCATCCGAGTGGAGAGGCGTGGAAAATTATAGTTCCCCAGCTTTCAAAAGAATTAAAATTATAAAAAAGGTTGAAGTTGCCGTTGATTAAGGTTATAATAACTTCAAATGAATAATATTATTGAAAAAATTAAAAACTCAATAATAATTTCCGTTCAGGCAATGCCGAATGAACCGCTTTATCAGGAAGAGTGTATGAATGCAATGATAAAATCGGTTCTCAGGGGCGGTGCAAAAGCTTTGAGGCTTGCCGGTACGAGAGATATCAAAAATGCAAAAAAATTTACCGATGTTCCCATAATCGGTCTTACGAAGCCTGAGGTAATACCTCCGAACTGGAAACAGATAGTTTATATTACCCCAGGTATAAAGGAAATAAACGAACTTGCAGATGCGGGTGCCGATATAATTGCAACAGACGGAACCTCAAGACCGAGAGGAAATGATAATCTTCAAAAAATAGTAAAATATATTTCTATGAGAAATAAATTGTCAATGGCTGATATATCTACTATTTCAGAGGCAATTGCTGCAAGAACACTCGGTTTTGATATGGTTTCAACAACTTTGTCGGGTTATACCCAAAATTCTGATACAAATTCCGAAGAACCCGATTTTAAATTGCTCGAAAAGGCCGTTAAAATATTGGATTGTCCTGTCATTTTAGAGGGAAGAATCTGGACTCCCGAACAAATTAAAAAAGCATTTGAACTCGGCGCACATGCCGTAGTTATAGGCTCTGCGGTTACAAGACCGCAATTAATAGTAAAAAGATTGTACAGTAAAAGTCAGTTATAAGGAGAAATTATGAAAAAAGCACTCGGTATTGATGTTGGCGGCACTAAAATAAGTTATGCAATTATTGACGAAAATGGCGAATTTGTAAGCGAAATTAAAAAAACTTCGACGCCCAAAACCCTTGAAGAGCTTGAAAAAGTTTTTCAGGACATAATTGCCGAAAATGAAAATAATGTTGATTATATAGGTTTTGCAACGGCAGGGGCAATAAACCTTGAAAATACAAAGGTTGAATCAAGCTCGCCCAATATGCCGAAAGGTTACAACACGGTTGAATTTACAAAATACAGTAAAAAACCTGTTTATGTTGAAAATGATGCAAATGCAGCAGCATGGGCAGAATATAAAGCAGGTGCCGCAAAAGGTTATGACAATAACATCATGGTCACTCTCGGAACAGGAATTGGCGGAGGAGTCATTATTGACGGAAAAATGCTCAGAGGTAAATCAGGCAGAGCAGGAGAAATAGGTCATATCAGAATTTATCCCGACAAAAGACGCCTTTGCGGTTGCGGAAATTATGACTGCTGGGAAGCATACGGCTCGGGTACGGGTCTTGGAAAAACTTTTAAAGAAGAAGCCTCAAAAAATCCTGAATTTCTTGCTTCGGCAGGTAAAAAAGCTGAAGATTTGACTACTTATGATTTGATTGACGGATATAAGAAAAACAACGAATTGTGCGTCAAAGTCATGGAAAACTGGCATAATCAAATTATTGTCGGTATGGTTTCTCTCAACAATATTTTCGATACCGAAATTTTCGTTATTTCGGGCGGAATGGGTGAATTTATTGATTGTGAAAAACTTGAAAAAGAAATAAACGAACAAACAATCGTTTCTCCCGTAAAAGTTGTCCTTGCAACAACTGGAAATAATGCAGGAATGCTCGGTTGCGCTTTGCTCGCAATTGATAAATTCAACAAATAAAAATTTCAAATAAAAGTAACAATTCTGTCCGCAATAAGATAATGAAAGCGGACAGAATTTGTATTACGGGCATTCTTTTCTGAATCACTTTAAAGTTTTTCAGGAAATATCCGATAACATATAAAACAGTCTTTGTGCAATGAGGATAAAAACATGGGATACGAGGACATTATAGCCGCACGAAATGTCAGAAAATACAGCAAATTCACCGATTATGTCTGTAAAGAGGATATGAATGATACAAAAACTAATGTTCTGAAATTTAACAGAGACGGCGATATAGAAAATTATAAAACTGACGGAAGTGTTTTTGACCCGCAGCTCACGCTGAGCCGTGTTTCTACATACAAAACAAATGAGGACGGAACTGTATCCGAATACAGCAAATCAGGTTCAAAACTCAGAACCTGGAAAAAGGATGCAGATGGCAAAACGTATGAATACAATCAATATGATGAAAAACAAACGGACAAATACTGGAAAACGGATTCTCACGGTCTGACAAAGGAATACAGTCAGGACGGAAGTCTTAAACGTGTGTTCGTTCCGGGATACAGCGGCCGTACAGGTGTTTCAAATACGGATGCAAAACAGGAAAGTAAATATCAGCCGTGTAATTCTCAGGAAGCACGCAGAAACGAGTATTACGGCGGTGATGAAAATATTTATAAAAATTTCTATTAGAAAAACACCTGAAAAACAGGCAAACACAAAGAGTATATAAGGAATAAATATGGGATTTGACGATATAATTGCAATCAGAAATCAAAAAGGTCACAGCGGTAATACCTGCAAAACCTATGAAAGTAACGGTTCCAAACGTAATAATACCATTGCGGAAAGTGTCTGGAAATCAGATGCGCAGGGTGTAATAACAAAGTACGAAAGCAGACCGTATTCTGATTATGCAAAAGTTTCGACATTTAAAACCGATAAAGACGGAACTGTAACGGAATATGATTACAAAAAAGGTTCAAAAGTCAAATCATGGAAAACCGATGCTGACGGAAAAACTTTTGAGTACGATAAAAATGACAAAAAAAATACCGATAAATATATAGAAACTGATGAGGACGGGGTAACAAGATATTTCAAGAAAAGTATCGGTTCTAACGATTACGCTGTTGTTGAAACATACATATCGGGTAATGAGGGCTCAGTAATCAAATTTGACGGTGCGGGCGACTACAACAGTATGTTTAAATTATGCGGCGACAGAGAAGCTTTCGGAAAAGGTTATCATGAATTTCCCGAGTTGAGAGCTGTGCCAGAAACACCAGAAAAGCCTCTTCCTGAATGGCGTGCGCCCAAAAACACAAAATAAACGAAAAATATTTATATTTGCTTTTTCTGCTGTTTTTAAAAAGTGAAAATCAGGATGAAGCAACATAATTATTTAAGTAAATGAATGAAAATTTTGCGTTAGTAAAATAGAATGAATATTTAAAAATCAAAAATATCTTTTATTTTAACACCAAGAGCATTTGCAATTTTTATTATTGCTTTTAAACCCGGTTTATTGATGCAAACTTCAATTTTACCGATATAATCAATGCTTAATCCGCATTTTTCGGCTAATTTTTCCTGCGTAAATTTGTTCTTTTCTCTAAGATATTTAATTTTTTTACCAATATTTTGATAAATAATTGTTTCTTCCATTTGACAATTTTACTGGATATAATAACATTGTATTACTGGTAAATATCCAGTAAGGATTTGTTGATTATGAATAATTTTAAAAAGAAAATATTAATTGACCTTGACGGAGTATTGAACGAATACGGAAAACAAGTCAGGACATATAAAAAGCAACTGAATTATATAAATAATCAAAAATTTAAAAATTCTGATAAAGACAAATTAAATGCCTTTGCAATCTGGTTTACTTTTGAAAAAGTAATGTCATTAGATGCGGTCTCAACATTTCCTAATGTAGAGCGTGCAATATTTGAACGAGCAGACAAATCATCTTGTGTAAGTCCGTTTAATTTACGCAGTTCTTTTATTCTTGCTGCAAGTTTTTCCAATAATTGCTTGTCCATTTTTTAATTGTCCGCTATAATGACAAAAGTTACAAACCGCCATACGGACAAGAGGTGTTACCATGAATAATTTTAAGAAGAAAATATTAATTGACCTTGACGGAGTATTGAACGAATACGGAAAAGAAAAGTTTGATGAAAATTATATTCCAGAAATAAAGGATGGTGCAAAAAGTTTCGTTGAAGAACTGAGCAGAGAGTTTGATTTGTATCTGTTCACTTCCAGAAATCTCCTTTTGTCATCAAAATGGCTTATTGACAATAAGTTGGACAGTTACTTTAAAGATGTGACAAATATAAAAATCCCTGCGTTTTTACATATTGACGACAGAACAATATGTTTTACGGGAGATTATAAAGATACTTTTAAAAATATACAAAACTTTTCCGTCTACTGGAAGAAATAATCCTGTCTGTCACGGCTGTGTCTGTCTGTTGCTAAAATTTTGTTATATCGTATAACGCAAGGTACAATTTTTTGCGAAATGAAATTTGCCCGTGAAGGTTCGTTTTGTTATAATAATTTTATGAAAGCGGTAGTTCAGAGAGTTAAATCAGCATCGGTAAGCATTGGCGGGGAGTTGTTTTCTTCCATAGAAAACGGACTTCTTGTACTTTTGGGTGTAGAAAAAGGGGATACATCAGCCGAAGCAGAATATATTTGCAATAAGTTGCTGAAACTTCGGATATTTGAGGACGAAAATGAAAAAATGAATTATTCTGTTTCGGATATCGGGGGCGGAATTCTTATTGTTTCACAGTTTACACTTGCGGGAAGTGTCAAAAAAGGTTTACGTCCGAGTTTTGATAATGCAATGCTCCCAAAAGATGCCGAGGTTTTGTATGAAAAGTTTGTTGAAATGGCAAAAGAGAGCGGATTAAAAATTCAGACAGGTAAATTTGGTGCAATGATGGATGTTGCGTTAATTAATGACGGTCCCGTAACTTTTATTATTGAAAAATCCTGCGGTTAGTTATCGTTTTTTAGATTATAAAGCCGATTTACATTCCGTTATTTTGGTATAACATTTATTCGTGGAGAGAAATGACTATGAATGTTAATCAAAAGAAAAAATTTGTGGCAGGATTGTCAATAACGTCGAATGTTATTCTTTCCGTGCTGAAAATCACAACGGGTGTTTTCAGCGGAAGCCTGAGTATCATATCAGAGGCAATTCATTCTTTAAGTGATTTTTTTGCGTCGGTATTAACATTTTATTCTGTTAAAAAATCATCTCTGCCTGCCGATAACGAACACCCTTACGGATACGGCAAATATGAAGATATGGCGGGATTTATCGAGGGTATACTGATTATTTTAGCCTCAATGTATATATTTGTTGAATCAGCAAGAAAAATCATTTTGGGAGAATACACCGATTCGGAAAATATTTTGGGAATAGCTGTAATGTTTATTGCCGTTGTTCTGAATATAATTATCAGTTCTCTTTTGTTTAAAGTTGCAAAAGAAACAAATTCAACCTCTTTATATGCTGACGGTGAACACTTGAGAACGGATGTTTACTCTTCTGCGAGTGTTTTGGTCGGACTTGTTCTTATCAAAATAACGGGACACAGTGTGCTTGACCCGTTGATGGCGATTCTCGTCGGCGGAATTATCTATAAAGCAGGATTTTCGATTTGCAAAAAGACGGTAAGCAACCTTTTAGACCGTTCAATACCGGATGAAAACATAAACAGTATAAAACAAATTGTCGGAAAATACGGCGATAAAGCCGTTTTAAAAGATAACGGAATTAAAACACGCCAGGTCGGGCCGATTATGGATATTGATTTGATTTTACAATTTGACGGAAATACATCAATCTGCGACTGTCACAAAATTTGTGATGATATTGAACGGCAAATCAGCGAACTCTATCCGAATTGTTCTATATCCATTCACTCCGAGCCTGTCTGTTACGGCAAGAACTGCCAGATATCATGCGATAAAACGGTTTGTAAATAAATAATATACTTTTTAAAATCATTGATTTGAAGTATCAATCTGTTTTGAAATATCGTTATAATGATTATGGAAACAAGTCAAAGGAGATAGTGACGGTATGAAAATTTTAATTTCAAATGATGACGGAATGAATGCATACGGAATAGCGGCATTAGCGGGTAAGCTCAGTAAAAGTCATGAAGTGTACATTGTTGCCCCCGACAGGGAAAGAAGTGCGGCAGGACACTCACTCACATTGCATACTCCTTTGAGAGTCGATGAAATTCAGCCGAAATACGGTGCAAAACGCTGTTGGACGACAAACGGAACCCCGGGTGACTGTGTAAAAATCGCAATTAATGCTATTTTATCAAAAGAAGAAATGCCAGATATCATTATTACGGGTATAAACCACGGTCCTAATCTCGGCTCGGATATTTTGTATTCCGGAACCGTAAGTTGTGCAATGGAAGGTGCAGTAATGGGATTTCCGAGTATTGCCGTTTCAACCTGCGGACTTTCGTTTCAGGAAGATTCTTTTGAATACACCGCAGAATTTGTTTCTAAATTTCTTCCGAAAGTAAAAGAAATTGAATTTCCCCAAAAGACTATTCTGAATATCAATGTTCCGGGAATTCCCGCAAAAGACATTACGGGAATTGCAATCACAACACTCGGAACACAAATGTTTTCAAACGAATATGAAAAAAGAATTGACCCCAGAGGAAAAGCATACTACTGGATGGCAGGCGAACTCATAAAAGAGGGTAAAAATGACAAAACCGATATCAATGCCATTCGCTGGAATAAAATTTCAATAACCCCGATTACTTTTGAAATGACAAACAGAAGTATTATTCCGTCCTTGGAAGACCACTTCTGCCATGAAGGAAAAAGTGACTGGCTGTTTGTATAAAATAACTATCACAAAGCACAAAGAGAGAGTACACACACTCTCTCTTTATTTACATTAAAATTTTCCCAAATATTTGTGTTTTATTCGGCTTCTTCAAAAGCACTCTTGTCAGCTAAACATACCGGACATACAAAATCTTCCGGAAGTTCTTCAAACGGTGTTCCCGGTGCTATTCCTGCTTCGGGAACTCCTGCTGCGGGGTCATATACCCATGTACATAAAGTGCAAACATATTTTTTCATAATTATTCTCCTTTTAATTACTTTTCAGACATTTGTAAAATCCGCCGGAGTGGTGGACGTATATACAGTTTTTGCCGTCATTTTTTGCTTTGTAAAGAGCCTGATCGGCAGTTTTTATAAGTTCTTCAGAATCTGTCGCAGAGGACGGATATTCCGAAATACCGATACTTATACTCGTTCTTAAAACAAGTTTGTCATCTAAGGGAATTTCGAGAGCCGCTATGTTTTTTCTCAGTCTTTCCGCAATTACGGTTGCATCTTTTGCTGCTGTTTCCGGAAGAATAACCGTAAATTCTTCTCCGCCGTATCTTGCGGGAACGTCAATATTTCTGACGGTGTTTTTGATTGTTACGGCAATTTCTTTTAATACTCTGTCGCCTACGAGGTGTCCGTATGTGTCGTTTACCTGTTTGAAGCTGTCTATATCCATCATAAGAAGTGACATAACGTGATTGTATCTTGAAGCACGGGTGATTTCGGCTTCAAGCAGCGAGCGGAAATGTCTGTGAATGTATAGCTTTGTCAGACCGTCTTTTGTTGCAAGTTCGTACAACTTTGCATTGTCTATTGCGATCGCCGCCTGATTTGAAAGAGCCTCTATAAATTCCAAATCCTGTTTATTAAAGAGTTTATTATTCTTTTTGTTCGTAATGTTTATAACGCCGATTGCTTCACCTTTTGCAATAAGCGGAACACAAATCATTGAAGATATATTGTTTGCGATATTTGCCTGTTTGAAACGGGGGTCGTTTTGCCCGAGATTTGTGATTATTGATTTCTTTTCCGCAAAAACTTTTCCCGCAATACCCTCATTTACTTTGAGTTTGCTGCACTCAATAACTCCGTTGTTGATGTCAAATTCAACCTTGGGGTCTTTCAGACCGTATACAACTTTAACCTGTAATGTATTATCCGTCATATCGTAGAGCATTAAAGAGCCTTTTTCTGCGTCTATTGTTTCCAAAGCTCTTCCGAGAATTACCTGAATCAAGCCTTTTAAATCGTCAATAAAATTAACCGCCTGAGAAATATTGTACAAAATAGACAGGTTATGAAGAGATTTGTGGAGGAATGATATCTGGTCCTCCTGTTCGGACTGTTTAACAAATTTTATCAGCAGAGGTTCTATACAGTAGAACATTTTGTTGAGTAAAATCAGCTCTTCTTTTTCAAAAGGTTCATTATTCTCTTTTTTACCTATTGAACAGATACAAAAAGGAACATCGTCTTTGAAAAATACTTTAAAATAAGCTGCATTCAGCCCGTCTAACTGGTTATAATCCCATAATGCCCTGTATTTTGGAGAACCATCGGCATTTGCTACGGAAAGTAATTCTTTATCTGCAAGGTTTAAAAACTGGGCATGCTCAACCTCAAACTCATAAGGTTCTTTGTTTTCGTCCATGTTTATTGATTTGAACATTTGTTCTTTTCTGATAAAGAAATTTATATCATTTAAATTGAAATTAGAGGTTAAAAAGAATGTTATTTTTGACAGCAAATCTTCAAGCGAAGATGCCTGATTTGACAGAATATTCAACTCAAAAAGATTATTCAGCTCCAAGAAGTTTTTCTGAAGAATATATATTTTTTCTGACAATTCCTGTGTCATGTAATTCTTTTACCTTTGCTCATATTCAGTATTATTATAACATGTACCTGCAAAAATAGACAAAAATCGTTAAAAATTATTTATTAATTTGAACTTCGGACAAAAATACAGAAGTGATGATTTGAGAATATTTTCCGTGAGTATTAAATGAAATAATAACGGCATTTTTTTTGTTTTTTAATTCGGCGGCACCTATTATGCCCTGAGTTCCGCTTATGGGAAGATTTACAATATCCGCTTCGAATTTTACGAATGGAATTGTCTGATTTAAAGCGTTTAAACTGCCTTTCCCCGTTATTTTGAAGTTTTCAAATTTGAAGTTTAAAATTTTAAAATTGTTTACAAAATCTTTTATTTTTGTGTTTGCTTTTTCTGATGAAAAATCAGCTTTTGTCAGACTTTCCTGCTTTTTGAGAACAAGAAATATTGATTTTTGGTCACTTGCGGTATGTTTTGTGTATACATAATCTCCGGTAAAAGGAACTGAACCGGCTGAAATTATCTCAAATTCTCCGTTTAGTTTTGAAAAATCGGCTATTTTTTCGGCTTTTTCTATTTTGCTTTCCTGATTATTATTAAAGTGAATATGGTTTTTAATAAATGTCCAGCCGCCTATTGAAACAAACCCGATAATTGCAAGAATTATAATAATTATTTTTATAATTTTCTTTAAAAAACCAAACATAACATGCCTTTTTACTTGTTATTTATTTTTATATAAAATAAAATAAGTATAGTCATGACAAAGAAAGAAATCAATATTTTAAATAGTGCGGATGTTGATATAAGAATGGCAACACCGATGTTAAAACAGTATCTTGATATAAAAAAAGATTATCAGGATATGATTTTGATGTACAGGATGGGAGATTTTTACGAGGCATTTTTTGAAGATGCCTACGAAATTTCAAGGGCGCTTGAAATAACTTTAACCTCAAGAGATGGCGGTGACCTCGGAAGGATTGCAATGGCAGGAATTCCGGCAAAGGCTTTTGATAATTATCTGCCGAGATTATTAGAGCAAAATTATAAAGTTGCTGTCTGTGACCAGCTTGAAAACCCGCAGGAAGCAAAAGGTCTTGTTAAAAGGAATGTAACCCAAATCGTTACGGCAGGAACTATTGCCGAATTAAATCTTTTAAAATCCGACCGAAACAACTGGCTTGCCGCAATAATTCAGGAAAAAGAAAACTTCGGTCTTGCATATACGGATATTACAACGGGCGAATTTTATGTTACCGAAGGCAATTTAAAAGATATGATTTCAGAACTTGCGAGAATTAATCCGTCAGAGCTTCTCGCTCCCGTTAAAAAGCAAAAACTTCTTCCTTTTCAGGTTGTTCCCGATGAAAAATTTGATATTCCCGATGAAATATCAAAAATTTACAACTGCACAAAAGTTTCTTATTCTGCATTTGACGAAACTCTTGCCGAAAAAAACATAAAAGAAGTTTTTAATACTGTTTCTTTGGAATCTTTCGGATATTCGGAATTTAATCTTGGCTTTTCGGCAGCAGGTGCGGTTGTCGCTTATATTATGCAGACAAGAAGAGAAAATCTGCCGAATTTTGACAGGATTAAAACATATAAATTGTCAGAATACCTTTCTCTGGATGTAAACACTTCAAGGAATCTTGAACTTTTGTGTACTTTAAGAGATAAATCGAAATATGGCAGTCTTTTATGGGCTATTGACCACGTAAAAACCAATATGGGGGCAAGACAGCTTAAAAAACTTATTACCCAGCCGTTAAAAGATACTGAAAAAATAAATCAAAGGCTTGATGCAGTTGATGAAATGATTAAAAATCCCAAAATTCTTTCGGCTTTATCATCTGTTTTGTCAAAAATCTACGATATTGAAAGGCTTGCTGTAAAGCTGGGCAATTCAACGGTTAATCCGAGAGATTTACTCTCAATAAAAGATTCTCTGTTTTGTATCCCTGAAATTAAATCTTTAACTGAAAATTTCCAAAGCGATATTTTTAATTTAGACGTTGATGAAGATGAATTAATTGAATTTGCCGAAGTTATAGAGAGAACGATAAGAGAAGATGCTCCCGTTCAGACGAAAGACGGAAACATTATCAAAGAGGGTGTTAACGGTGAACTTGATTACTTCAGGGATTTGCTGCAGAACGGTGAAGCAAAGCTACTTCAGATGGAGGCTGATGAAAAAGAACGTACTGGTATAAAAAATCTCAGAGTAGGATACAGTAAAACATTCGGTTATTTCATAGAAGTTACAAATTCCAATTTATCCCTTGTTCCCTCTGATTATGTAAGACGGCAGACTTTAACAAATGCGGAAAGATTTATTACCGAAGATTTGAAAAATTTTGAAACGGAAGTTTCTGCCGCAAAATTCAAATCAGTTGAAACGGAGTACAAAATATTCTGTGATTTGAGAGAGTATGCAAAAGAATTTGCGGAAAAAATTAAGCTTCTTGCCCAAAATATTGCAATGATTGACGTTATAATGTCTTTTGCTCTGACTTCCAGAGAAAATAATTATGTCCGGCCGATTGTGAATGACGGAACGAAAATATATATCAAAAACGGCAGACATCCTGTTCTGGAAAAAATACTTCCAATGGGAACTTATGTCCCGAATGACTTAACGCTTTGCGCAAATTCAAAAGGATATACTCAGTTTATGATTTTAACCGGTCCGAATATGGCGGGTAAATCGACTTATATGCGCCAAAATGCACTCATTGTCTTAATGGCGCAAATGGGTTGTTTTGTTCCGGCAGACAGTGCTGAAATTGGTATTGTCGATAAAATTTTTACAAGAGTTGGTGCTTCTGATGATTTGACACTCGGACAATCCACGTTTATGGTGGAAATGAGTGAAACAGCTTATATTTTAAACAGTGCAACGGAAAGAAGCTTAATTCTCCTTGACGAAATAGGCAGAGGAACAAGCACTTATGACGGTGTTGCGATTGCATGGGCGGTTGCAGAACATATTGCAACCAAAATTAAATCAAGAACCGTTTTTGCAACTCATTACCACGAACTTAATGTCATGCCCAAAAAATTTGAGCAGATTAAAAATTACAGAATTACCGTCAGCGAATCAAACGGGGAAATTGAATTTTTAAGGAAAATCGTAGAGGGTTCCGCAAGCAAAAGCTACGGTATTCAGGTTGCAAAAAAAGCCGGTTTGCCTGCCGAAGTTATTGTAAATGCACAGCATTTAATGGTTGATATTCAAAAAGAATTTCAAAAAGATTTGTCGGGCAGGAAGAAAAATAATATACCTGAAATTCCGCAGCTTACTTTGCCTTTTGGTGATTGAGATGAAAGTATTTTTTAAAAAAAATAATCTTTTTTGGTTTTTCGGATTTATCTTTCTTTTCTCTGTCATTTTTTTGTTTTCTCTTTTTCAGTTAAATCCGCTGATTGATACGGGAAGAGAATTTTATCTCCCTTTGAGGGTATTAAACGGAGAGGTTTTATACAGAGATATTTTTAATATATACGGTCCGCTTGCGTACCAGATTAATGCTTTTGCCTATAAAATACAGGGAGCAAATATTAATGCTTTAAGAATTTTCGGTTCTTTGAACTCAACTTTGATAATGATTGCTATATTTTTTATTCTAAGGGAGTTTTTTACCGAAAATAATAAGGAAAATTCTGCCTTAACGCTTTTTCTCTGGTTTTGTCCTTTATTTTTGGGTATCTTTTATACCGGAACTTTTAATTATACTGTTCCTTATACTTTTGCAATGACCTACGGACTTTGTTTCTTCCTTTTTTCTTTGTTGTTTTTTATTAAATTTGTTAAATCAAAAATTTCTGTTTTTGCTTTTTTTGCGGCGTTTTTTGCAGGTTGTGCGGTTGCCTGCAAATACGAATTTATTCCTTTTTTTATTTTTCTTTTGCTGTATTTGGCTTTTTCTTTAAAAAATAATAAAAAAATTTTTTTATTATCGGTCATTTTCAGCCTTATGATACCTCTGCTTTCTTTCGGAACACTGTTTGTACAGGGAATGACGGTTGATGATTTAATAAAAACATCAAAAATCATAAAAACAATGACTCAAACAGAGGCAATAAAATATTTTTACCGTAACTATACAGGAATGTACTTTAATTTTAAGATTTTCGGATATTGTCTTTTAAAAACGGCATTACTCGGAATTTTAACGGTATTGCTTTATTTTGCAAATAAATTTTACCGTAATGACAAAATTTTATTTACGTCTACGTTGATTTTTGTCATTCTTGGTATTGCTTATGCCGGATTTGGTGTTTTTTCACTTTTCGGAATTTTGCATTTTACATTATTTTTATGTTTTATAAAAAAGATTTTTCAAAACAAAGCTCTGTTTATTCTTATGTTCTCGGTAATTCTGTTATCCATGAAAAACTTTTTTGCTTTAAACTATGACGTCTACGGAACGTACATTCTTCCTTTTATAATAATATCTTCAGGGATTTTTGTTTATACCTTTGATTTTTCTGCTGACAAAAATAAAAAACAATTAATTAAAGCCGTTTTTACGGAAGGTATTTTGTTATCTCTTTTATTTATGGCAGGTTATAAAGCAATAATCGGAGTATATATAAAGAAATCCGGCAAAATTATTGTTGAATCGGTAAACAATCAGGATAATTACTTAGAAAAAATTCAAAAAACGGTTTATGTATATCCGAATGTTGCAAAAGTAATGAAAAAAACAATAGATTTTATAAACGAAAATACTTCTCCTGATGATACAATAGTTGTTTTACCGGAATCACAGTTTCTGAATTTTGTGACAAAAAGACCTGCGGATAATCTTTATGACAGTATAACACCTCTTTATCTTGAAACTTTCGGAGAAGATAATATAATTTCCCACTTTAAAGAAACCCGTCCGAAATATTTTATCCTCAATAACCGTGACACTTCAGACTACGGGAAAAAATATATTTGTGAAGATTACGGACAAAATTTGTGTAAATTCATCAAAAAAGACTATGAAAAAATTCGGGAAATAGAGGACAATAAGTACAGGTTACAAATATACAGAAGAACAGATTAATTATGAAAATAGGTTTAATAAATCACGGTTGTGCAAAAAATCTTGTTGATATTGAATTGATGGCAGGAATTTTAGCTGATAAAGGACATACAATTACTCTTGATGATACGAATGCCGATATTGTTTTGATAAATACGTGTTCCTTTATCAGGGATGCCGAAACTGAATCCGTAAGGTCAATTATCAGTATGATTGGCGAAAATAAAAAAATTATTGTAACTGGATGTCTGCCTCAAAAGTACAAACGTGAGCTTCAAAAAGCTCTCCCCGAGGTTTACGCTTTCATCGGCATTTCGGAAATAAATGAAATTGCACAAATAGTTGATTTAATTGCCAAAGACGAAAAAATATTCAGAGTATCGGATAAACCGCACTATTCTTATCCTGAAAATACCATAAGACAGCAGATTACCGTTGGAGCATCTTCTTATCTGAAAATTGCAGAGGGATGTGATTGTAATTGCGGTTATTGTATTATTCCAAAACTCAGAGGCAAATATGTTTCCCGTCCGGTTGAGCAGATTGTCCACGAAGCAAGGATGCTTGCATATAAAGGTGTTTCGGAAATTATACTGATTGCTCAGGATACTACTTATTACGGAAAAGATTTGTACGGCAAGCGTTCTCTTCCCGACCTTTTAAAAGAGCTTGCAAAAATTGACAATCTCCAGAGAATAAGAATTATGTACACCTATCCGACAGGAATAACTCAGGAACTGTTATCCGTCATGGCAAAATCTGACAAGATTTTTAATTACATTGATATTCCGCTTCAGCATGCAAGCAAAAAAATTCTGAAATCTATGAAAAGACCTGTTTCCGATTACAGGAAACTGATTGAAAAAATCAGGAATAAAATTCCGGATGTTGCAATCAGAACAACTTTTATTGTCGGGTATCCGGGGGAAACCGAAGAAGATTTTAATGAGCTTAAAAATTTTGTGTCAGAAGTGAAATTCGACAGAATTGGCGTTTTTGAATATTCTTTGGAAAAAGATACATATTCTTATACTCTTAAAAACAGAGTTAATGCAAAAACAAAACACGCACGGCGCAAAGAACTTATGGAGCTTCAAAAATCAATATCCGAAAAAATCAACGAAAAATTAATCGGTAAAGAGATAGAATGTATTGTTGAATATATAACAGACGAAGGAGCAGTCATCGGAAGAACGTACAAAGACGCTCCCGAGGTCGACGGATTAATTTACCTCAATTCAAAAGATGAAGTTATTCCGGGGGATATCGTTACTGCAAAAGTAACAAAAGCTGATACTTACGATCTTTGGGGAGATATCGTTTAGAGCCTTTCTATTGTCCTTGAGTCTTCGGGAATTATTTGAACATCCATAATTTTAAAGTCGAAAAGCATATCTTGCGATTTGTTTTTCTTCTTATCATTGATTTTCTTTTCATCTGCTTTTTTTGTTTTTTTCGGATTTTTATATTGAGGTTCAGAATTAAGTTTTTTCTCAGGTCTTTTCTCTTGAGTTATTTCAAGTTTTATTTCTTTTTCAGGATTAATTTCTTTTTTTGTTTTTTCTGCATTTTGTATAATTTCTTTTTCTGTATTTTTTACAGTTTCTTTTTCGGGACTTTGTTTTACTTTTGTTTCTTCTTCCTGCTTAACCTGATTAATAATATCTTTTTGCGTATTTAATTTGTTTTTTGACGGAGTGATTTGCTTTGGAGTTTGTATGTTTTGCATAGTCGGAATTTCTTTTGCTGCGGGTGTGGTATCTTTAACTTTAACAGTTTCTTCCGCTTTTCCGCCAGAAAAATCAAAACTGTACTGACCAAGTTCATATTTTGCAGGTGCGGTATTGTAATTTGCATTTCCAGCCCATGCAACGGATGAACAAAGTGTTGATATAAGTACAGAAACCATTAATTTCTTCATAAAAATCTCCAAACTTTTTACTTGTTATTAGTCTAACATAAATTTAATACAAATTTTCATTTATTTCAAATATATGAAATAAGTTAAAAGTTATAAATTCCCCGATGAGGTATTGCTTTTATGTGTTCAGGTTTGTTTCACAAATAATATTACTCTTGTTGATGAATATTTACGTGAAATAATAATTTTATTAAATTTTATTTAAAAATCATAAAATATATTTGAAGTTCTTCTTTGTGCATGTAATTATTAATACATTATGATTAAGAATTTTATTGGCGGACATCCAAAAGGTCTATTTTTATTATTTTCGGTCGAAATGTGGGAAAGATTTTCCTATTACGGAATGAGAGCTTTGCTTGTATTGTACCTCATTCAGTATTTGTTTCAGGGTATGGACGACAAGCTTGCAACGCAATATGCGGGACATATTTACGGCTGGTACACCGGACTGGTTTATTTAACACCTCTCGCAGGCGGATATATTGCCGATAAATTTTTGGGACAAAGAAAATGTATTTCAATCGGTGCAATCCTGATGGCAATCGGATTGTTTACTCTTTCCGCAAGCGGATTTGAATGCTTTAAAAGTGTTTCTGTGATTATGTTTACGCTCGCACTTTTGATGATGATTATTGCAAACGGCTTCTTTAAGTCTAATATAAGTACAATCGTCGGAATGCTCTACGGTGACGACAAACAAAAAAGAGATGCGGGATTTACTATTTTCTATATGGGAATTAACCTTGGTGCATTTTTCTCACCGCTGATTTGCGGTACTCTTGCTCATTATTTCGGTTTTAAATACGGATTTATGGCTGCGGGTTTAGGTATTATTTTCGGATATTTAACTTATAAACTCGGTGAAAATAAACTTCTCGGAGAATACGGTTTAAAACCTTATGAGCCTGTTGCCGAAGAAAATGAAAATGAAAAAAATATAAGAAAAAAACTTACTCTTCACGAAAAAAGAAGAATTTGGTCGTTGTTTATATTAATGTTATTCAGTATATTTTTCTGGATTTGCTTTGAACAGGCAGGATGCTCGTTTACATTGTTTGCTGAAGCTTCAACTCAAAGACAGATAGGCAATTTCACTATTCCGACAGGCTGGTTCCAGTCATTAAATCCGCTGTTTATAATCACAATTGCACCTTTAATGTCTGTTTTTTGGAGCTATCTTGCGGAAAAAGGAAAAGAACCTACTTCTGTTGTTAAATTTTGTATAGCGTTGTGTCTGATTTCGGTATCGGCTTTAATTATGGCAACGGCGGCACATTTTTCAAACGGAAATTTGGTATCTCCTTTGTGGCTTGTGTTTACATATCTCGCTGCAACTCTGGCGGAGTTATGTTTATCGCCGATAGGACTATCTCTCGTTACAAAACTTGCACCTGTTCAGTTTGCTTCGATGCTTATGGGAACATGGTTTTTGTCAAGCTTCTTCGGAAATTTGGCTGCAGGAGTTTTTGCAGGGTATTACGACCATATTTCTCATACTATATTCTTCCTTATTTTAGGTGGTGCGGCATTTATAATTGCAATTATTCTGGCTGCTTTAATACCTGTTTTGAAACTCTGGATGGGAAAAAATTAGGTAACAAAATATAACAACATTTTTAATTATTCAAAATATAGCTATAATATTGATATAGTTAAATTTTGAAAGGTTAAATCATGGCTGTAAAAGAAAAAGAAAAACAGGAAGTTGTTGATGTAAATGAACAAAAAAACAAAGCATTAACAATGGCTATTGAAAAAATAGAAAAGGACTTTGGAAAAGGTTCTATCATGAAGCTTGGAGACAGACCGTCGGTTGCAACGGACAGTATTCCGACAGGTGCTTTATCTCTTGATGTTGCGCTCGGTGTCGGAGGAATTCCCAGAGGTCGTGTAATTGAAATTTACGGACCGGAAAGCAGCGGTAAAACAACACTCGCACAGCATGTCGTTGCAGAATGCCAAAAACGGGGCGGAATTGCGGCATTTATAGATGCAGAACACGCTCTTGACCCCGAATACGCAAAAAATCTCGGCGTCAATATTGATGAACTTTTAATTTCTCAGCCGGATACAGGTGAACAGGCTCTTGAAATTACAGAAGAACTTGTTCGTTCTGCCGCTGTTGATATTGTTGTCGTTGACTCTGTTGCGGCGCTTGTTCCCAAAGAAGAAATTGAAGGTGCAATGGAAGATAAACAAATGGGACTTCAGGCGCGTTTAATGTCTAAAGCACTCAGAAAACTGACAAGTATCGTTGCAAAGACAAATACAACGGTTATCTTTATTAACCAGCTCCGTCAAAAAATCGGTGTTTTCTACGGCAGCCCCGAAACAACAACAGGCGGTACGGCTCTTAAATATTATTCAAGTGTAAGACTCGATATCAGAAAGATTGAAACACTCAAAAAAGAAGATAAAGAAGTCGGAAACAGAGTAAGAGTAAAAGTCGTTAAAAACAAAGTCGCTCCCCCGTTCAGAACCGCAGAATTTGACATCGTATTCGGAAAAGGTATCTCCAAAATCGGCTGTATTCTTGATATGGCAGTAAATTTCGATATCGTCGGCAAGGCGGGAGCATGGTTCAGCTATAACGAAGAAAAAATCGGTCAGGGCAGAGATAAAGCAAGAGAATATCTTGAAGCTCATGAAGATGTTCTGAAAGAAATCGAAGAAAAAGTAAGACAAAAACTTCTCGAAAGATAAAATTCAGAAACAATATTTAAAAACGGGGTTTATCCCCGTTTTTTGTTTTTTAACCTGCTTTATGCCCCACAGCTATTTAAAACAGAAAAACATATTTAAATATTAAAAAACATTAAAAAATATAAACAGGATACAAAAAATGTCTAACAATAAACCCTATCTAACAGAATAAGAATTTCGCCGCTTTTTACTATTTAAATATGTTATAATCAGAATATGAAAAATTATCGGCACAAATTTAAAATATACAAAGACGGCTTCACACTTGCGGAAGTTCTGATAACATTGGTTATTATTGGTGTAATAGCTGCAATAACAATTCCAAATGTAATTGCATATTATAAAAAAGAAGAAACTGCATCAAAATTAAAAAAATTTTATTCGACTTTAAATCAGGTAATTAGTCGTTCTGTTGTTGATAATGGACATTACTCAACATGGGATTTAAGCGGGAGTGATAATTCCCACCGAACAGCTTTTTTTCTCAATAAATACATTTTTCCGTATATGCAGGTAGTTAAAACATGTACTCCGACATCAAATGAATGTTGGCCTAATTACATATATGCCCCTCTTCATAATCAGGGATATGAATGTTCGGCTATCCTGTCAGATGGTTCAAGAATTTTTGTATGGGTCGGTCAGGATTCTTCTCATGCATGGTTTCTTGTTGATATAAACGGTGAAAGAAATCCCAATAAACTTGGCAGTGATGTTTTTATGTTTCTTATTCGTTTTTTTGCTGTCAATAGCAATGATCAAGTCGGTTTGTTTCCTGCCGGACTCGGATATCAGGAGTTACCATCAAGAGAAACGCTAAAGCAGCAATGCAGTAATTTCCCCGAAAAATGTTCTTCATTAATCGTGATTGACGGATGGCAGATAAAGGATGATTATCCGTACAGATTGTAACAGGATCACAAGGGTGTACACTCTTGCTAAATTTAGTCTGCAGGTCAGGCTTTGCCTGACGAATAATAAAGACCGGACTGCTTCGTTTCACTCGCAGTGACATTAAGCAAGCTGATTTTTCAGATCATCTTTTATTTCAAGCAGAATGTTGTCAAGATTTGTTGTATCTTTTCCGCCACCCTGAGCAAAGTTCGGTCGTCCGCCGCCTTTTCCGCCGGTTAATGTTGCTATTTTCTGAACAATTTTTCCTGCATTTACGTCTTTTGCGATGAAATTATCTGAAACTTTCGCGCCGATTGAAATTTGATTTTCGTTAATTACGGAAGCCAATACAACAACAGAATCTCCGAGTTTCGATGAAATCAAATCAAGAAATGTTTTTACCATTGCAGGCTCAAATCCGTCAATTTTACTTACGAATAGTTTCCCGCCGTTAATATCTTCCGCTTTGCTTATAAATGACTGTATCTTCTGTTTCGCGTTCTCTTCTTTTAAATTTGAAATTTCATTTTGAAGAATTTTGTTATCTTCAGCCAATTTATCAACTTTTTCAATAACTTCGGTGAACGGAATTTTAAATTTATGAGCAATTTTATCCAAATCTGCCGCTTTTTCTGAAAGATATTCAAGAGCCGTTTTTCCGCAAACCGCCTCAATTCTTCTTGTTCCTGCAGCAATAGCGGATTCCGACACTATTTTTGTCAATCTTATTTCACCTGTATGACAAACGTGTGTGCCGCCACAAAGTTCTTTTGAAACATTTCCGATTGCAACCATTCTGACTTTATCTTCGTATTTTTCACCGAAAAGTGCCGTTGCACCCGAATTAATTGCATCGTCTAAATCCATAACAGTAGTTTTTTGCTGATAATCTTTTGAAATCCAATCGTTAATTATATTTTCCGTCTTTTGAATTTCTTCTGTCGTCATAGCTCTTGAGAAAGAGAAGTCAAAACGGGTTCTGTCCTCTTCAACCTGAGAACCGGCCTGTTTTACTTCATCTCCGAGAACTTTAACCAGAGCAGCCTGCAAAAGATGCGCATTTGAGTGATGAATTGTTATATTTTTTCTTCTTTCTTCGTCAATCTTTGCAGTTGCGGTTTCTCCGACCGTTACTTCACCATTAATAACTTTTGTTCTGTGAACAGAAAGGTGATTAACTTTAAAGGTATTTAAAACTACTGCTTTGAAGTTTTCGTTTTCAATGATACCTGTATCACCGACCTGACCGCCACATTCTGCATAAAACGGTGTCGTATCAAGGATTATATCTGTAAATTCTCCTGCCTCTACCGTTGCAACAAGCTTACCCTCAGCCGTATAGTCCGTATATCCGACGAAATTCGTGCTTCCGAATTTATTTTCAATATCAACATAAACAAGGTCATCTGTCAGATTAATTTTTTGAGTTGCCGCTTTTGCTCTTTGTTTTTGTTCTTCCATTGATTTATTAAAGCCGTCAACGTCAACTTTTATATTCTTTTCTGCTGCAATTTCCATTGTTAATTCAAGAGGAAATCCAAATGTATCATAAAGTTTAAACGCATCTTCACCGGAAATATCATTTCCCTTTTCGAGTAATTCATCAAGAAGCTTGTACCCTCTGTCGAGAGTTACTTTAAATCTTTCCTCTTCTCTTCTGATTGTCTGTTTTATTTTTTCGGCATTCTTTTCCAAATCGGGGTATACATCTTTGTAATTTTCAATAACCGTATCGGTAATTTTGTACAGGAACGGAAGTTCAGTTCCGAGGATTTTTCCATGTCTTAAAGCACGACGCATAATCATTCTCAAAACATAGCTTCTTCCTTCATTTCCCGGGATTACACCATCGTTAATCATAAATGTGACACATCTTGCGTGGTCTGTGATTATTCTGATTGAAACATCAGTTTTTTCGTTATCTTTGTATTTTGCACCCGTAACTTCACAAACTTTTTCAACAATCGGCAAAAGTAAATCCGTATCAAATGTCGAGCGTTTGTTTTGAACGACCATTGTTATTCTCTCAAGTCCCATGCCCGTATCAACATTTTTCTTTTCGAGGGGCGATTGGTTTCCGTCTTCGTCTTGGAAAAGTTCCGTAAATACCAAATTCCAAATTTCAACCCATCTGTCGCATTCACAGGTATCAATTCCGCAGTTATCGGAGCATTTTAAATCTTCACCCAAATCATAGTGAATTTCTGAGCATGGACCACAAGAACCTGCCGCTCCCGGAGGTCCCCAGAAGTTATCTTTTTTTCCCTTTCTGATAACTCTTTCGGGCGGAACACCGACATCTTTTGTCCAAATTTCATAAGATTCATCATCATTTTCAAAAATTGTTATCCAAAGTCTTTCGGGACTTAAATGAAGATAATTTGTCACAAAATCCCAGCTCCAAGGAATAATTTCTTTTTTGTAATAATCTCCGAAAGCAAAGTTTCCGAGCATTTCAAAGAATGTATGGTGTCTTGGAGTCCTTCCGACATTTTCGATGTCGGAATCCTTTCCGCCCGCTCTCGCACATTTCTGGCAGCTTGTTGCTCTCGGCGGATTAAAGGGAGGTTTTTCCAAACCCAAATAATAAGGAACAAACTGAAGCATTCCCGCCGTTGTTAAAAGAACCGTAGGATTGTTCGGTATCAGAGAAGAACTCGGTACAACCGTGTGTTCGTGCTTATCTCTGAAAAAATTTATAAATGCCTGTCTTATCTCTTTACCGCTTAAAACTTCCATCTTTGGATTTCCTTATTATCTGACAGAATTTATTATACGATAAAAAGATTTATTTTATTTAAAAATATTTTTTAACCTGTTCTTTTGTTTCAAAAGTAACCAGACCTGTCACAAGAGTTTTTTCGCCTTTTTCATTTTTGATTATGACATCATACTGTCCGAATTGCCCCGTCGAACCGTCATTTTTATAAGCTTTTCTGAGTTCGGTAATATAAATAAATTCTATGTTTGAATTTTTAAAATCGTTTTCTTTATTTTTGTAATCGAGTTTTCCGTCTTTATTAATTCTGACGAGTCTTATTCCCGCTTTTTCAAGTTCTTCACCCGTTAATTTTAAATCACGGTTAGTATCAAGCGGTCTTAAAGAAGCAAAAATGTTTTTCTGAGTATCTTTTATCCCCAAAATATCTTTATCATCAAAAATCCCGTCATTGTTATCTTTGATGAGCATGTATTTGGTTCCGTTAATCTCAATCATGTACGGGTCATATCCCGCACGCCTACGGGAAGTTGATATTAACGAAGAATTATCCGGAGTATCGGAAAGACCGTTAAGAAACGCTCGGCAAAAAGAATCTGAAAATCCATTTCCCTGATTTTTGGGAATCTGTTTCATAAACGGGTCTTTTCTTCCGGTTTGAGAAACAACTCCGCTGTTATCAATGTCGGTTTTTAACGTATAATTTTTTGCCTCTGCAATCTGCATTCCAAGAACTAAAACCAATAACGATAAAACTAAGTTTTTTTTCATAAAATTTCTCCGTACTCAATTTTTATAACTGATTTTTTTATTTTTAGTTCATTTTTCCTAAAAAAAAGATACAAATTATTACATTTGTATCTTTTTTATGTTAATTCAAATTTGTAAATTAGTATCCCTGTTCTTCAAGTGCAGCCTGATATTCTTCAATAACAGACTGAACGGTTTCTTCCATTGATCTTCCGTCAAGAGCAACCTGAAATGCGCTGGCATTTTTGTGACCACCGCCACCGTGACTGCGGGCAATTTCACTTACATCGGCATGCAAACTTCTTACGCTGATGCTTACTTTTCCGCCAAAAGGACTTGCCTTAAAGCCGATTTCAACACCTTTAATATCGGGCATAGCACCTGCAACACCCTTAATTGCATCTTTTGCTTCCTGGAAGTAACCTTCTTCTTTTGCTATCTTCTTGGCATCTGCCAATTCTTTATCTTCTATGAGATATGCAATTTTTCCGTCCGGAGTAAACTGAGTTTTTTCGTTTGCAAGATTTGTAACATTAAGAACACATTGAGGATTGTTACCCAAAGCGTAGTTTTGAAGTTCTCTGTTATCCACACCGTTTTCAATCAGTTTTGCGGCATCTGTGAAAGCGAGAGCATTTTTTGAGAATTTCAATCCGCCGGTATCAGTTAAAAGACCTGTGTAAACTGCTTCACTGAATGTTTTTGAAAGTTCTTTCGGTTCTAATCCGAGAGGCTCTGCAAACTGCATCATAAGTTGTGTAGCAGCTCCGCAATTTGTATCTACAAGGTTTATATCAGCATATTCATTATTAACCATTACACCGTCTTTTTCTTCTTCAATGTATGGATGGTGGTCAATTTTCAGTGTATGTTCTGCATTTTTGAAAATTCCGTAATAATAAGTCGGCTGAATTAAGTGCGTTTGTGAAGTATCAACAGAAACAGCCAAATCATATTTTCCGTGAGCATCTTTTAAGCTTTGGGTGGTTGTTTCTTTATTTCTTTGTAATTCAATGATATTTACACCCTCTAAGTTTTCTTTGAGAAATTCATATCTTTTTGGCAAAGTTCCGAAAATGAAGCAATCAACATCTTTTCCGGTTGCCTTATGGAGCATTGTTGAACATGCGATACATGAACCGATACTGTCACCATCCGGAGACATGTGACCTGAAACGGCAATCTTTTCAATGTCTGGCGACTTAATTACATCAACCATTTTTTTAATTATTTCGGCATTCTTATCAGATTCGGGCTTCCAACCGCCAAATGATATGGCACTTTGCTTTACCAAAGAACGGTTTAAAGCAGCCATTTTATCTAAAGATGACTGATTATAATTCGGTCTTTCCTGTTCTGTTTTCGGTTGAACTTTTTCTGCGTCTTTTGCAGCCGTTCTTAATAAATTCGAGTTTTTAACTTCGGATAATTTAATTTCCATAGAATGCCCCTTCCTTACACGTGGATTTAAATAATTGTGAATTTATTTTTTTGCCGTCATGGTAATATTTTTTCAGGAAAGTTTTACAAAAATTAACATACATTTATTTATTTCATCTGTTTTAACAAAAAGGAGCGTAAAAATTCTGTACGGACTCAGACTGATATCTGACATGATGTTTTTTGCCACAGATTTTTCATCAGCAAAATCTGTTTTTATAAATATTGATTTTAAAAAATATTATTGATAGAATTTTTTTGTATTGATTTTCGGAAACGTGATTAATACAAGATTATCGGGACGTAGCGCAGCTTGACTCTGCCGAGTAAAACGATTTATTATCGTTTTGCGAGAGGTAGCACCGTGGGTGCGCTGCCACTTGAAAACTAAATATCATCGGGACGTAGCGCAGCTTGACTCTGCCGAGTAAAACGATTTATTATCGTTTTGCGAGAGGTAGCACCGTGGGTGCGCTGCCACTTGAAAACTAAATATCATCGGGACGTAGCGCAGCTTGGTAGCGCACCTGCTTTGGGAGCAGGGGGTCGCAGGTTCAAATCCTGTCGTCCCGATTTTTGCCGTTCTAAAAACCGGTCGTAAACACACCTCAAAACCACATGTTAAGAATTATTAAGCAAAATCTAAAATCTGTATTTGCTTTATTTTATTGGTTTTTAGGCGTTTTTTAAAATCAGAGTATATACTCAGTATAGCAATTTTTTCCGAGTGAAAGTGTTTATATAGGAGTAGAGGATAGAACATACAAAGGAGATAAAAAAATATGGCAAGAGTTCTTATATCAATGCCCGAAGAGTTTCTTTCAAAAATAGACGGTGTAGCAGAAGGCGAAAATCGTTCCCGCAGCGAATTAATCAGAGAAGCTCTGAGAACATATATAAATAAACAAAGAGTAAGAGAAAACGCTCTTGCTGCAAGAAATGCAGAAATTTTGGAAGCTCTTCTTGATTAGTAAATAAGAAAATCAAGGCAAAATAAGAAATAGTAAGTTTATAAGTAAGAAAAGAAACTGACCCACAGAGTCAGTTTCTTTTTATTATCACAATTTTTCAGGAAAGTTATTTTTTGTAATTTTTTATTTCCGTAATATATTAATATATTTTGATGTCATTGATATGTAGCGATATAACAGATATTCGGCGATTACAACACGCCCCGCAACTTAATATAAAAGCTTAAAATATTCTACTTTTTAACGGTTTTATTGTTGTTTAAATAGTCAATTATATCCTGCGTAATATCAACTCCGCCGGATAAAATAACCCTGTAATCAAAAACCACATCAACTTTCTTTTGAGCTGAAACTATTTTTGAAGCTGACTGAATATTGTTAAAAATTTCTTCCTGTTTTTGTATTTTTAGTTTCATCAAAGCATCTTCTTTTGCTTTGTACTCTTTTTCAACTTTTTGTTCAAAATTTTTTTTGCTCAAAGGTGATTCAATTGTCTTATATTCTTTATCTTTATCTATAAGATACTGTTGAAGTCCGAGAAGTTTATCATCAAGCTCTTTGTAAGTTTTTTGGGCATAAACGTAATTTGCTTCAATTTTTTTAAAATCAGCACAACCGATTGTTTGGGCAAATACCGGTTTATACAAAGACGAACAAACTATCACAAAACCGACAATCACAAAATATAATTTTTTCATTTTACTGACTCCTTATAATAAGATAATCCATTTTAACCTATTGCCGTACAAAATACAATATAATAAATCTGATTGGTAAATATTTGTCACTGTATTAAAATACTGTTATAATTAAAAAAAATTTGATTTGGGGTATAAAGTATGGAACTTTCAAAGGAACAAATTAAAAAAATTTTTGAATTGGCAGATAAAACTCAGGATATAAATGAAGTTACAGAAACAGATATTTCCCGTGCATTAATTGAAATTGAGAGGAAGCTTAATTTCTTCAATGTCGATGTTAATTTTAAAGCAGAACATAAAAACGCACTTATAGTTGATGATTTGGAACTTTCTTTGTACCAGCTTAATCAATTAATGAAAAAAGTAGGAGTAAGAACTTTTGTTGCAAGAAACAAAGAGGATGCAAAAGCCGAAATACTCCGTCATAGTTTTGATTATCTGTTCTTAGACCTGTTTCTTCCCGATTTTGAGGACGGATTTTCACTAATAAAGGAAGCCGTTGAACTCAAAAAAAGAGGAAACCAGCATTACAAAATCATAGTTATATCAGGCTCAGATGACAAAACAATGATTGATAAATGTTACGAACTCGGCATAGACAACTACGTTACGAAATCAGAAAACTGGCATACCGATATTCTGAAATTTATCAATACTCCCGCAACGCAAAATGAAAACGGTCTGTTCCAAAAAGAAATATTAAACGACAAAACCATTTCCTATACATTCAGAAGATTTAACGATAAAAAAATATTTGATTCTCTGTTGGCAGATATTAATTCCGCAGTATTAGAAGGTACGGTAAATGTTACCTTAAACCTTGAAAAAGCAGTTGTTTTCGACCCCGATAACACATATATTTTTGCGGAAATATACAAAACATGTACAAATGCGGGTGGACTGCTGCTGCTTATCCACCCGTCGGAAAAAATTCAGAATGCCCTTGCTTCAGCATTTTTAGAGGGCGTAATTCCTGTTTTAAATTCAAACGAAAAAGCGCTTGAATACATCAGTAAAATAAACGGCTAAACTACATCTCGTTTAACATATCAACACGTCTTTGATGTCTGCCGCCTTCAAATCCGGTATTCAGCCAAATTCTGCAAATATCTTCCGCTGCAAGTGTTCCGATTATTCTTTCTCCAAGACAAAGGACGTTTGCATCATTGTGCATTCTCGAATATCTTGCGGAAGTCGTATCCGTGCAAACAACAGCTCTTACACCCTTAACTTTGTTTGCGGCAATTGAAACACCAATTCCGGAACCGCAGCAGATAATACCTTTGTCAACCTTACCTGAAACAACAGCTTCTGCTACCTTTTTTGCATATACGGGATAATCAACAGAGTCACTCGTATATGTTCCGAAATCCTCAACTTCATACTCATTTTTGAAAATTTCAATAAGCTTATTCTTTAAATTAATACCGCCGTGGTCACATCCAAATCCTAATTTCATAAATTTCTCCGTTCTTTTCTTGTATAATATCTCTTATTTCGGTTTTTCCTGTAATAAATCTTAATAAAAAAACAAAAATTTATCAATTTTTTTATAACCAAAACCTTTATATAAGTGTAAGAAATCAAAATGAATTAAGCAATCCTCTCGTAAGACGGAATGCCCTCGTGTATAAAGTGAAATAAGGCTGAATGCCTTTATAAAACAGAAGTGAAAGAAACGTAAAGTGTGTGAAACCCGGACCCGAAGAAGGTCCTTTTTTTTGCTTTTCTTGTGAAAACCAAATAATTATGAGATAATATTTAAGCAAATCGGGGTAAATTATGAATAAGAAACTTTTGGTAGTAGATGATGAACCGGAGATAAGAGAACTTTTGGAGTTTGATTTATCTCACAGCGGATATGAAGTTGATGTTGCCTGTGACGGAAGCGAGGGTTTGCAAAAAGCATTAACCGGCAATTATGACTTAATTCTTCTTGATGTTATGATGCCGAAAATAAATGGTTTTGATGTTTGTAAGAATATAAAAGAACACAATCCGTCTCAGACTGTTTTAATGCTGACCGCAAAAGGAACCATCAACGACAAAACTCAGGGGTTTGATTCGGGTGCAGACGATTATATAGTGAAGCCTTTTGATATTCAGGAGGTACTCTTAAGGGTAAGAGCACTGCTCAGAAGAAACGGTACTTCCGATGAAAAAAACAGGAAATCTGCCGCAAAAGAAATACTTAAAGTCGGAGATATAGAACTTTTCCCCGATTATTTGGAAGCAGAAATAAAAGGTAAAAAAATCAAATTAACACCTACGGAATTTGAAATTATATACTGTTTAATGCAGCATTTCGGTCAGTCCGTAACGCTTGCTGTTCTGCTGAATGAAGTCTGGGGATATGAAAGTGACGAAGATGTGAGGATGCTGAGAGTCCACGTTGGCGGACTACGCCAGAAAATAGAAGAAAATCCGAAACACCCCGTTTATCTGGAAACCGTCACAAACGTCGGATATAAACTAAATCCTTATACGGAAGTGGATTAATGAAAAAACATTCCAGGATATACAGATTAAAAATTGTCGAACAGGTTATTATTGTTGCGCTGTTTTCGCTTATAATACCCCTGATTGTTACGGGAATTATTGTCAACAACATAAACAGACAGGGACTTGCAAGAGAACTCTCAAAAACGGCACAGATACTTGCTCAGACAGTTGACTACAATATTTACAATATTTTTAAAGCTGATGACGTTAAAATTAACGAGATTGGAACAGCTCTCAAATACATATCATCAGACAAAACAAAACAAGAATACATTGATGAATGTTCAAAAAAATTAGATATATTTTCTTCTCTGAAAATCGAACATTTCAACGGAGAACTTCCTGATTTTGTAAAAGAAACACCATATCTCAATTCTGAAAACGGTGATGTAATTGTTTCCTCGGCAATAAATAAAAATGAATTTATTGTCGGTGTAATAAAACCCGAATTAATTCAGACAAAAATTTTCAAAAATATTACTGATACCAAAAGACAGATATATGTCTTATCTCCGACAAATAAGCTTATTTTTTCTTTAAACCACAACGAAAAGGATTTTGAATATTTATCCAAGCATATTCCGGCGAATATTGAAAACGGAGCATGGGCATATATTGAAGATAAAGGAAACGAATACCAGCCAATCATATACAGAAAAATGAAAGACATGGACACCGCAATAATCGTTAATACAACAAAAGAAATTACGGAAAATATTGTATATAAATCCGCATGGAAAATATTTACAGCTATGCTTGTATCAACCATCGCAAGTATTTTGATTATTATTTTATATACCTATTACCTGTATATAAACATCAGGCAGCTTTTTAAGGGAATAATCGCTCTCTCAAAAGGGAATTATTCAAGACAAATAAGACTTTTGAAAAACGTATTTACACCATACGAGCTTGTTTTCCTTGCAAATGAGTTTAACAAGGCGGCTGACGAAATTAATTTATCATATTCAAGACTTGAAAATCAGAACAAAGAACTCGAAAGACTTGACAAATTCAGGTCAAATCTTATTGATACCGTGAGCCATGAATTCAGAACACCTCTCACCGGCATTATGGGTTATACGTCAAGACTAATGAGAAAAGACATTGTCATAGACGAAGAAACTCTGAATAAGTCCCTGAAAATTATAAAGCAGCAATGTGCAAGACTGAGCAGAATGGTTGAAGATTTGCTTGTAATTCCCGATATTGAGGGCGCAAGACTGAATATTTCACCAGAATTAATTAACCTTTCGGAAGTTCTTGAAACATCAATTTTATCGGTTAAAAATATTGAATCGAGAGAAATAATTAATAAAACCGAGGACAAAGAAATCTTTGTTTTTGCAGATAAAGACAGATTTGAACAGGTATTGATAAACCTCATCGAAAATGCAAACAAATACGGCACGGAAGGTACTCCGCTCGAAATTGATGCAATAAGCGTAAAAGGAAAAACTACCTTAATATTAAAAAATTCGGCAGAATACGTAGACAAAAAGACCTTAAACAAACTGTTTGAAAAATTTGTAAGAATTGATGACAAAACAACAAGAACAACAAGAGGCACAGGACTTGGACTGTTCATCGTCAAAGGTCTTTTAAAGGCAATGGGCGGAAATATTTATCTTAAATCGACACCGAATAATGAATTTTATACATATATTGTTTTACCTGCGGAGGAAGTATAATGAAATTTATGAGAGAAGCTTTGAAAATTGCAGCGCAATCGGGAGAAGATTTGCCGATAGGTGCAGTCATAATGAAAGACGGTAAAGTTCTTTCAAAAGCTCACAACAAAAAAGAGGCAAAAAATGACGTTACGGCACATGCGGAAATTCTTGCAATTCAGTCGGCACAAAAAAAATTAAAGACAAAATTTCTGAAAGACTGTGAAATATATATTACTCTTGAACCATGCCCGATGTGTGCATGGGCAATATTAAATGCAGGAATACCGAAAGTTTATTTCGGAGCTTATGATACAATGTACGGCGCATTAGGCACTGCAATGGATTTACGTGATTATCTGCACTCAAAAACAGATGTTGTCGGAGGAATACTGGAAGAAGAATGTTCAAAACTGCTCAGGGATTATTTCAAAGAGATAAGATAAAAAAAATTCTTGATAAATACGCTGAACAATACGACACGGAAGATTTTATAAAAGATGACCCCGTTCAGTTTGTTCACCTGTACAAAGATACAAAAGACACTGAACTTGCAGGTTTTATCGCCTCAATGTTCGCATACGGAAAAAGAGAACTTTTTATATCGAAACTAAAGTCTTTTTTTGAAAAAGTTGAGCATCCGTTTGATTACATAAAAAATTTTGACGAAAATGACAATTTTATAAATAATTTTAACTATCGTTTTTCTAAAGGTATCGACTTTCTGCAAATACTGAAAATAATAAAAAACCTTGAAAACGAGGGTGAAACAATACAATCACTTTTCCGATATGCGTACAATAACACAGGAACAATCACGGGTATGCTTCAGGGAGTTGTCGAATATTTCTATTCTAATGCAGATATGAATGTAACGCAGGGGTTTTATCATTTACTCCCGAACCCCTCTAAAAACGGCGCAATGAAAAGAATGAACATGATGCTCAGGTGGTTTGTGAGAAAATCACCCGTCGATGTCGGAATCTGGAATTTTATTGACAAATCGGAGCTTATAATTCCTCTTGATGTCCATGTCGGTAATATTTCAAGAAAAATCGGACTTCTTGAAAGAAAAAACAACGATATGAGAAGTGCTTTGGAAATTACGGAAAAACTGAAAGAATTTGATGAAAACGACCCGATAAAATACGATTTTGCCCTTTTCGGAATAGGCGTCAACGGTGTGGAAAATATTTAATCAATAATTCATGGCATTTTCACGGAGAACCTTGGCAGCACAGCTCAAACCGGTACTTGTCGGAATACAATCTTCAGAATTTTCAATCCCGTCAGGGAACAACCCATTTTCTGTCAAAACAAAACCAAATATATCTCTGCCCCATTGATTAGGATTTTTTTCACCATTTATATCAACATAAAATACCTGACAAATATTCTGAGTTTTACCCAATGAAAGAACAGAGCAATCCGAACTAAAATCTGATGTACCGCCACCAATTAACAATTGTGTCCCGTCGTTCAAAATAAGCTTTTTGTGATAAGAAGCACCATTCCATGAATTACCGAAATGACCGCCATTCAGATATTTAATACTCTGATTAAAACAACCCGAATTACCGCCGCAATCTTTAACATTTACCAATTTACTTTTATACAGCCCATAAACATAATCAACAGAAGTAACCCAATTTTTCGGAGAACCATGTTCCGAAACGACCTGATTTGTCACCTGGGCTAAAGCAGAATAAGTTTTCTTTAATTTTGAAACATATTCCTGTTTATTAGAATTATTTATCAACGTCGGAATTGTCATAGCAGCAACAATGCCGATAATTACAAGGGTTATCAATACTTCCGCAAGTGTAAACGCTTTTTTTAATTTTTTATTTTTTAAATTTATAACATTCATAACGTATACAATAACATATTTAAAGATTATTTAAAAGTAGTTCCGATTATGTCTTGTCCTATAAAATAGCCTGCTGTTATAATGGTTTTGTGCCAGATAAATTTTTGCAAATGTTTTGTTCGGTTTTATCAAAATTCATCTGTTTTAATTTTATCCGAACAAAGTCTGCATTTTCAAAAGAGCCGTATAAGTCGGCAATATTAAAAGCGTTTCATCCTGTTTTACAGACAAACAAACCTTATCGACAGCAGATTTAATATCCTCTTCGACCTCAATCAGAGAGGTATCAACACCGGCATATTTCAGGCGGAGAGCCGCATCATAAGCTCTTAATCCCGACACAACAATCTTTTGTTTATATGAAGAAAGAAATTCAAAATCCGCATCCCAAATCCATGAAACATCTCTGCCGTCAGCATAATCGTCGTTTAAAATAATAAGCAGTTTGGATTTTTCAAACCCCTGAATTTGCCTTATAACCTCACTTGCTCCGACGGGATTTTTTATGAGCTGAATTAATGCTTTTTTGCCGTTAATCTCCGTCGTTTGAGCTCTTCCGAATACAGACGAATAGGTTTCAAATGCTTTTCTTATAACATCAGGAGATATTCCGATTTCAAGAGTTGCGGCAATTGCACCGAGAGCATTGTAAACATTATACAGCCCCGGAAGATTTACAACGAATTTTTCTTCTTTTCCGTTGTATTCAACAGTAATCACTGAATAAGAATCAAAAACTTTTGCTTTTGCATTATACTTCGGAATAACTCTGGTATAACCGCAATGACACTTATAATGACCTATATGGGCATAAAATCTCTTTTCATATTCCAACGGTTCTGAACATTTCGGACAATCAGTGTTTTCAGAAGGCGCTTTTGAATTTTCAGTCTGATAACCAAATTCAATATCCGAAAGACCGAAATATATTTTTTCGTTGTCGGGTGCAATACCCTCTAAAGTCGGGTCATCAGCATTTATAAGGACTTTTAAATTTCTGTTTTTTGAAATTGCTTCTTTTATTTTCCTGAAAGTAATATCAAGCTCACCGTATCTGTCAAGCTGGTCACGGAACAAATTTGTTACAAGAAGGTAATCAGCAGAAATAAAATCATACAACTTTCTTAAATATGCTTCATCACTTTCAAAAATTAAATAATCGCTTATCACAGGCATACTTGTGGCAAGAGCTGCTGCAACTCCTGTAAGCATATTTGCTCCCTCTGTGTTGTGAATTATTTTTTCTCCGCTCTCTTCGACAATATGTGCAAGCAGTCCCGTCGTCGTTGTTTTTCCGTTTGTTCCCGTAACTGTGATTATTTTCTTGCGGTTATTCAATGAAGCCTGTTTTATAAAATCCGGACAAATTTTCATTGCAAGCATGCCCGGAGCGGAAGTTCCTTTGGATTTGCCTCTTAATTTTATCAATTTTATTAAAGTTTTTGCACCCAAAAGTGCTAAATAATACCGTAATTTTTTCACAAGAGTATTTCCTAAGACTTAATTATGATTTATAATATTATAAACTTAAAGGAATAAAATCAAATGATTGAATTATTGTTATCTTTAATAATCATTGCCGAAATTGCGGGTGTGGTTTTTCTTATCTTAAAAATACGCGGTTTGGAATATAAAATAACAGACATAAATCAGCAAATTAAAAATTTTCATATTGAAGAAATATCAAAAACCACAAGAGAAACCGTAACAAACATAAAGAAATCTGTATTATTTTTTATTCAGTCACAAAAAAGCAAAGAAACATATAAAAACACAAAATTGATTATTAATACAATTTTTGCGGTGATAGCACTGTTAAAAAACAAAAAACAGGCTAATAAAGTCAAAACATAAATAAATGTTAAAAATCTGCAAGATTTATAAAAAATGCTTAAAATGATAGTATGAACAGGCATGCTTGGAGATAAAATCTTGAAGATAGCAATATATCCTGGAAGTTTTGACCCGGTTACAAAAGGACACTTGGATGTCTTAAAGCGCGCTGCGGGAATTTTTGATAAAGTTATAATCGCCGTTTTAAAGAACAGTGAAAAACGTTTTTTTCTCCCGATAGAAGACAGACTGCATTTAATAAAACTGTCCTGCGAATACGATAAACTTGAAAATGTTGAAGTAGATTCTTTTCAGGGTTTAACAATTGATTATGCAAAATTAAAGGGTGCAAACGTATTGATTAGAGGATTAAGAGCTGTTTCGGATTTTGAATATGAAATGCAGTTGTCACAAACGAACAACGCTCTTGCTCAGGATATTAACACGGTTTTTTTAATTACAAAGCCAAAATATAACTTTATTTCATCAAGTACGGTAAAAGAAATTGCAACAATGGGAGGGGATATTTCAAAATTTGTTCCGCCGCCGGTTGCAGAATACTTAAAACAGAAGTTTAAAAATAGGGGATAAAATATGACGCAAATACAAATAAAAAGCTTGTTGGGAAAAGCAAACGCAATTATAGAAAAGGGCAGCTCTTTTTTCGGAAAAGTTGTTATTTCCAAAGATGAAATGATTGAAATAATTGAGGCAATTGCAAAGAGCGTGCCGAATGACATTCACGAAGCAGAATTAATTCTTGCAAGAAAAGAAGAAATAATTCAGGAAGCCCAAAATCGTGCGGAAAGAATTATTCAGGAAGGCATCAACGAGCAATCAAGACTCGTCAGCGAACACGAAATTTTAAGACGTGTACAGGAAGCTGCAACCAAACAAAAACAACAGGTTGAAGAATATTGTGAAAATATTCAGAGTCAGGCGGCTCACAACGCGGAAGAAATCAAGCTTATGTCAATAAAAGAAGCAAGCAGAATTCAGTTAGGCTCTGAAGATTATGCGGAAAAAATATTCAGCGACTTAGCTGCAAATGTAAATCAGGTTTTGGAAAACATAAGAATGTGCCAGCACGCTCTTGCAGAGCAAAGAGCAAAAAACATTCAGGCAAGACCGGAACTGTATGCAGACAGAGTGCAGGAAAACGAAACTGAAGAGTAAAACAGAAAACAATAAAAAATAATTCCGGCATCTGCCGGAATTATTTTTTGGTTTTTGTAAAAAATTTTTCAAACAATGAGGGTCACCTTGTGGGTGACCCTCTCCTTTACTCGATTGTGTCGAATAATTATAGTTTTTCAGCAACCATTTTGAGAGTTTCAGCGAGTCTTGTAGAATAACCCATTTCGTTATCGTACCAAGAAATGATTTTAACCATATTGTCGCCCATAACTCTTGTTAATAAAGCATCAACGGTTGATGATTGTGATGAACCGATGTAGTCTGATGAAACGAGCGGTTCTTCGGTATAGCAGAGAACGTGTCCGTCAGCACCTTCTTTTAATGCTGCGTTAACTTCTTCTACAGTAACTTTCTTTTCTGTTTCAAATACAACGTCTACCAATGAAACGTCCGGAGTAGGAACTCTCATTGCAAAACCGTCCAGTTTTCCTTTTAATTCAGGGATAACCAAAGCAACTGCTTTTGCTGCACCTGTCTTTGTAGGAACGATATTCAAAGCACCTGCTCTTGCTCTTCTGGGGTCTTTATGACCTGCATCCAAAATTCTTTGGTCGCCTGTGTATGAGTGAACTGTTGTCATTAAACCTTTAACAATTCCGAATTTTTCTTTGATAACTTTAGCAACAGGTGCCAAACAGTTAGTTGTACAAGATGCCATTGAAATAACATTGTGTTTTGTTGTATCGTACATTTCATCGTTAACGCCGAGAACGATTGTTATATCTTCGTTTGTAGCAGGAGCTGAAATGATAACTTTCTTTGCACCTGCAGTGATGTGAGCTTTTGCTTTTTCTGCGTCAGTAAAGAAACCTGTTGATTCAATAACAACTTCAACACCGAGTTTTGCCCAGGGGAGTTGTGCAGGGTCTTTTTCTGCGAAGAATAAAATCTTGTGTCCGTTAACTATGATACCGTCTTCGGTTGCTTCAACTTCACCGTCAAATCTGCCCATAACTGAGTCATACTTGAAGATTCTTGCAGCATCAGCAGGTTTCAAACCGGGGTCATTGATTGCAACATAATCAAGTTCATTAAAGATACCTTCTTTAATTGCTGCTCTCAATGTGTTACGTCCGATTCTTCCGAATCCGTTTATTGCTACTTTTACCATGTTTAAATCTCCTTTTATCTAAACTTTTCGTGTAAGTTATACACTAAAGATATTTAATAAGCAAGTAGATTTTTAAAAATAATTTGTAAAGTTATCGTTACAAACAGCCTCAGAAAAGTAAATTATTTTTTTTACAAACCTTATTAACAAGGTAAGAATTTTTGTGTAAGAAAGTGTGATTAGAATGGCGATTATTCCTGTAAGCTCATTGAATACAAATTATTTTGTACAAAATAATAACAGAGAATCCCAAAAAGTTACAAATCCGATTAAGGAAAACCAACATGAAAAACCGTCTTTTGCTCCTGAAAACGGTGCATTTAAATCATATTTTCTTGCAGGTCAGGCTGTTTCATTCGGTTTCGGTGTAAGCACAGGAGCATTTATTACAAAAGAAATGGATGATGTTCCATGCTGCTGCTGCGGCGGGAGAATGGTACTTGCAAACGAATTAGACCATAAGGCAGAAGAATTTGCAGAAGTTACCGGTAAAGGACTTGCTCAGAAAATAGAGCAGGATAAGGATTTTTTCAGAACACCCCAAAGAGTTATTATGATGCTTGCTGCCGAAGAAGCCGCAAAGCACCCCGGATACGATTTGGCAAGAGCTAAAAAAGTAATAGGAAACGGTCTCAGAAAAAGAACCGGCGAATATTGCATTAATTCTCTGAACAAAGCTGACACAATCGTAAAAGCAGCTTACGGAGAAGAAAATCCTGTATCAAAACTTATAGCAGCAGAAAAAGAAAAATTATCAAACGGTGAAATTGCGAGAATGCCGTTTACTGAACAACTTACAAAATTACAGGGGCAAATTGACCCCGTAACATACCATGCCGTACTGGATGCAGCAATGGACATCCCTGCAAATTATAAAGATGTTGCAGATGCTTACGGTAATGCAAAAGGTAATGCCAAAGGTATTGCAAGAAGCTTATTAAGACCATCTATTCAGACAATTGAACACATACATCCGAAATCACACGGTGGGCCGAATGATACAGAAAACTTTATAGCCGAATGTAAAGACTGCAACAATCCGAGAGGAAACATGTCTTATTCGCAATGGCTGAAAATTCACCCTGAATATCCTCACAAGGCACAGGCGCACATAGAATGGTTCCAGCAGCAAATCGTTGACGGAGAAATTGACAGCAGATATGATTCATACGGTGTTGATGTTAAAAAGACATTATCAAGAGAATCACACGGAATTATAGAACTCAAAGTTCTTAATGCCGAAAAAATAAATGAATTGAGAGAAGCAAAAAAGGCAGGAAAAGAAGTAAACGTCAGTCAGGAAATTGAAAAACTTGAGGACTGCGAAGAAGAAACTGCCGCATAATTATTTAATTTGTAAATATAAAATCGGGCGGAATAATTCCGCCCTTTGTTTTTCCTGAAAATAAAAAAGCCTGATTCAATCAGGCTTTAAAATCCTTAAAAGGGGTTAATTCTCTTTTCTCTCTCATTTATATTTGTTTGTTTTGATAGCCGATTTCAGCTTTTTTGTTAAGCGACACCATTTTCATCGTGTTCCAGAAATCCTCCGGTGAAAGTGCTTCACGATTTTCAGCAGGCTTAGGTGTGCCGACCATCGACTTATACATCTCGTGCATACGTGTTTCAATATCCATATTAAAGTTAATTACCATATCAGCCTCTCGCTCTCTTACATATATAAAGTATAAAATAAACCGTCGATTTCAATTTTTAAAAAATTTGTTACATTTTTAACAAAAAAAATGTTAAGCATATTTTATCAAATTTGCCAAATGGTTTAATTGTGCTAAAATATAATAAAAGGGCGGGTTTTAGGTAAAACAGCCAGCAAAAAAGAAGAGTGTGTTTGCAAAAACCACCAATGAAGAAATAATTGTCTTTCCCCCTCACGGGGTGGAGTTCGGAGGTATATTTTGAGTCAAAACAATCTGTTTTCCGACGGAAAGATTGTACAGGTTAATATAACAAATGAAATGAAGAAGTGCTACATCGACTATGCAATGAGCGTTATAGTCGGTCGTGCATTGCCGGATGTAAGGGACGGTTTAAAACCTGTTCACAGAAGAATTTTATTCGCCATGAACGAACTTGGCATGACACCCGATAAACCGTTTAAGAAATGTGCAAGAATAGTCGGGGAAGTTCTCGGTAAATATCACCCTCACGGTGACAGTTCAGTTTATGAAGCATTAGTTCGTCTGGCACAGGATTTTAACACAAGATACCTTTGTGTTGACGGACACGGAAACTTCGGTTCGGTCGACGGCGACGGTGCGGCGGCAATGAGGTACACAGAAGCCCGTATGCACAAAATCACAACCTCTATGCTTGCCGATATAGACTGTGAAACTGTTGATTTTGACCCGAACTTTGACGGTTCTTTGCTTGAACCCACCGTATTGCCGGTAAGACTTCCGATGATTTTATTAAACGGTGTAAGCGGTATCGCCGTCGGTATGGCAACAAACATTCCTCCTCACAATCTTTGTGAAGTTGTTGACGGAACAATTGCACTGATTGACAATCCTAACATAACAGTTCCCGAACTTATGCAGTACATAAAAGGACCCGATTTCCCGACAGGTGCTAATATTGTCGGTATTGAGGACATTAAACGTGCATACGAAACAGGCCGTGGTGCAATTAAAATGCAGGCTGTTTCCAATTTTGAAGAAATTTCGGGAGGAGCAGGCAGACAGTCAAGAACTGCAATCATTATTACGGAAATTCCTTATCAGGTTAACAAAGCCGCCCTAATCGAAAAGATTGCGGAACTTGTCCGTGACAAGAGAATTGAAGGCATTTCGGATTTAAGAGATGAATCTGACCGCGACGGAATGCGTATCGTTATTGAACTCAAACGTGACGCAAAACCCGATGTCGTCAAAAACAATCTGTTTAAACACACCCAGTTAACATTATCTTTCGGTGTAAACATGCTTGCTCTGGTGGGCAAACAACCGAGATTGATGAATTTGATTGATGTTTTAAATGAATTTATTGAACACAGAATTGAAATAGTCACAAGAAGAACTATTTTCTTCCTCAAAAAAGCAAAAATGAGAGCGCACATCCTGAAAGGTTTGTTAATAGCTCTTGGCAGTCTTGATGAAGTCATAGAATTAATCAAAAAATCAAAAACAACAGACGAAGCAAGAGTCGGTTTGATGACAAATTTCGGACTGGATGTCGATCAGGCAAATGCGATTTTGGAAATGCAACTGCGCAGATTGACAGGTTTGGAACAAGATAAAATAAAATCGGAATACGAAGATTTACAATTAAAAATTGCCGAATACGAATTAATTTTATCTGACCGTCAAAGAGTTTTGAATATTATTAAACAGGAACTTCTTGAGGACAAAGAAAAATACGGTGACGACAGAAAAACTCAAATCATTCCCGAAGTTAACGAAATGACTATTGAAGATTTGACGCCGAATATCCCTATGGCAGTGTTCATCACTCATCAGGGTTACATAAAGAGAATTGCACTTGATACATTTGAAAGACAAAATCGTGCAACAAGGGGCAAAGGCGGAATTAAGACAAAAGAAGACGATAACGTCGGACACTTCTTTACCGCAATGATGCATGACAAGGTGCTTTTCTTCTCAAATAAAGGTACCGTATACAGCCTGAATGTTTACGATTTTCCGGAAGGTTCAAGACAGGCAAAAGGACTTCCGATAATTAATATTCTCCCGATTGAACAGGATGAAAAAATTACGGCAGTAGTTCCCGTAAGCGAATTTTCGCACGACACGAATTTGATAATGCTGACACAAAAAGGTTACATCAAACGTATTGAACTTGATAACTTCGCAAATATCAGACGTACTGGTATTATAGCCATCGGACTTGAAGAGGGCGATACCCTGAACTGGGTCAACCTTGCAAAGAATACAGATGAAATTATTATCGGAACAAGCTGCGGTATGGCAATAAGATTCCCCGTAGAAGATTTAAGACCTCTCGGACGCGGTGCAAGAGGCGTTAATTCAATGAAACTCAGAACTGGTGATAAAATTATCGGTTCAGACGTTGTTCCCGCAGACTATGATGCTGATTTACTCGTTGTAACCTCAGACGGCTTCGGAAAACGCTCAAAATTATCCGAATTCCGCACACAAAACAGAGGTGGTATAGGTCTGATTGCAACCAAATTTAAGACTTCACAGTCAAGACTTGTTGCTCTGACCATAGTTAAAGAAAATGAAGAAATCATGGTCGTAACTGCAAACGGTGTTGTAACAAGAATTAAAGCAGGCGATATCTCAAGACAAGGCAGACCTGCAACGGGTGTAAAAATTCAAAATCTTCAGGATAACGATACCGTTATGACAGTCAACAAAATTGCGGTAACAGACGATGATGACTATATCGACAAAGCAGTCAAAAATGCAATTGAAGAAACCGTCGAACAACCTAAATTGACTGATTTCTAAAAATACAATAAAAAAGAGGAGAATATTCTCCTCTTTTTTATTGATAAATTTTAAATCCCTTTATCCTGCGTTGAAGAACCGATATTCGGAATTAATGTTTTGACATTTCCGTCAGCTTTGAAATCTTTGGGATTCATAGTCATGTTAATTCTGTCAGCCTCAATTGAACGTCCTGCATCAGTCGTAATTTTAGAACGTCCGAGGAATACAACTTCATTCATTTTTCCGTTCTTGTCAGGATAAACAGTTGCTTTTGGTCCTGTCGCCGTAAAATCTTTATAAATGATTTTTGCATTACCGCTTGCGGTAATTATATTTGATTTTTGGTCAATCTGTTGAAAATCCGACCATACTTTGATTTTAGTTTTATCTTCATTTATATCGGAATAAACATTCCCTGTTGCAGTCGTAACTTTTGTCAAAGCATTGTGAACAAATCTGTTTGCGGATATTTTTGAATCATCTCTTTCCACTTTTGCATGTCCCGACAAAATGATTTGCTTTACATCATTGTTTTTTGTTAAATCAACCTGCGCATAATCTGCAAAAGCATTGGAATTTTGATAATAAATAATTACTCCGCCTTTTGCTTTCATAATATTGTTCTTATTATCATATTCCTGAGAATCCGCCGTAACAACAATTGCCGGCTTTTTATTCTTTGTGACGGCAGTTTGGGTTCTCTCATCCGCCTTAAAAACTTTGTTTAAAACAGATACTTCCAGTATTTTTGCTTTAATTTCGTGTTTTTTATCTTTTGAAATCTGATAAGAATAAGCATTATCAAGAAACTGAACCTTGTCTACCTGTCCGGTTTTTGAATCAAGCAGAACTTTTGCTTTCGGGCTTGAGATATTTATATCATCATATTTTACTTTTACATTGCCCTCTATGTCTATTCTGTTTTCAGGTTCAACATAGTGCTGGGACTGAGATTCTACGGAAAGGTCCGCAGAATACGCAAATCCTGCCGTTAATACAGATAAAAACACAGAGTATATTAATTTTTTCATATCTTTGCCCCGCTATCATAAATTTCTGTTTTTGTTCTTCCGAATACTTTTAAATCTCTAAAATCAGAACTTAAAACGCCTTTTTCTGCATAAACAACAACTTTTGACGGTAATTCAAGCCTTACGTTGCCCTCTGCGGTAATATCAGAATCTTTACCCGACCAAACCATTTTGTTTGCAGATACATTTGAACCGTCTTTGTATGCAATAAGAGTTTTTTCGTACAAAATTATCTGTTTTTTCTGCTGGTTATAAGTGCCTCTTGAAGATTCAAAACTTGCTATAACTTCACCATTTTTATAGAAGTTTCCGACAATACTTGTCAAAACAGCAACCTGATCGCTATTATCATAATAACCTTCATCAGCAAATAATTCCCAGTATTTTTGACCGTCTTTTGTTTCGGTTACCAAAAGATTTTGAATATTTATCTCTTTTGTACCGAGTGCATCAGCCTCTATCTTTTTTTTGAAGTTATTTGTTATCATTCCTGCCGAAATAAATGCCCATAAGCAAGCGGCAAAAACACAAACGAATAAAACTATGAAGCCGATATTTCTTTTTTTCATTTCTTAATCCCTAATGATATCATATCACATAACCCGACTATCTTTTAAAGAAAATTCTTTTTTCTTTTTTTTGTTTTTCACTCATATTTGTGTGAATATCATCATTATCAGACATGATACTCAAAAGAATTTCATCATCAGCCGCCATTTTCAAATTATTTCGGGCTATCGCTTCCAGGCTTTTTTCTGATTTGCAGCTCTCAATCTCAAATTTTAATTTGTTATTTTCTTTGAGAGCTTTCGCATGTGCATGCTTAACTGTCTGGAGTTGTGCATGCACATTGATATTTTTGAGAATGTTCACTATCAAACCAAAGCTTGATTGTGCTAAAAAAACAAACAAAACAATCGTCAAAGCCGAATAAACTATTGTTTTATTAGTATTTTGTTCCTCATTCATCTGCTTTTTTAGCCTTTGTTTTCTTTGCCGCAGTTTTCTTTACTGTCTTCTTTTGTACCGTTTTAACTTCTTTTTCTGATTTCGTTTTTTTAGGCTTTTGTACGGATTTTTCTGAAACAGCTGCTTCTGCTTCAGAACCCTGAACTTCTTCATACATCAAATCCTGAGATTTTCTGTATGAAACAACTTTATTTCTTCCGTTTATCTTGGCTTCATATAAAGCCTTGTCTGCACCTCTGTAAAATTCTTCGGGAGTTTCGCCATGTTTGTATACATTAACACCCAAACTTGCAGTTATATAAAGATAAGGAACACCTTTTACTTTGGCGTCGCGGATATCAATCGGCGTATCTTCGATTATTTTTCTCAAACGCTGAGCAACAAGGACAGTTTCATCCAAAGGAGTCATCGGAAGAATTATAAAGAATTCTTCACCACCGTATCTGCAGGGAATATCATATTCTCTGAATGTATTAACAATAATTTTTGATAAACCTTTTAGTACACAGTCACCAGCTGCGTGTCCGTATGTATCGTTAATTCTCTTAAAATAGTCAATATCAAGCATGATACCGCACAAAGACGTGTTCTTTCTTGCACTTTGAGAAGTTTCCTGTTTAATTCTTACTTCAAATTGACGTCTGTTGTTAAGACCTGTCAAAGCATCAAGCGTAGCATGTTTCAATATTTCGGAATACGCATTTGCCCTTTGGATTGTAACACTTGCCTGTTTTGTCAATTCAATCAAATAATCCAATTCGTTCGGGGAAAGCATTCCGATTGAACTTGACGCAACTATCGCACCGATTATATTCTTTTCATCCATTAACGGAAATACCGTTGTTTGTTTATCTTCGGAAAAAATTACATCGTCATTCGGTGTTAATTGTTCAATTAATTCAAGTATTTCATCATTGTTACAGTTTGACGGCCAAACCAATTCGTATTTGTTTTCAGCATTTTTCAGGAATATATATATCAATTGCGAAGAAATAAATCTGTCAATCATTTCACCTATCTGAGGAATGATGTAAGTAATTTCGTATTGGCTTTCAATTATTTTTGCAACGTTTTTCATCGCGTCATAGAAATTTAAATTAGTTGCCATATAACTTTTTGTAATGTAATTATTAATTGCGGTAGATATTTCAAGAACAACTATTTGTAAAACTTTTAAGAACGACGACGTGATATTAACATCTTTATTAAGTTCTTTAAAATAAAATTCTACAATACCGATAGCATTACTGTTTGTAACCAGAGGGAAATAAATAAGATTATTTTCACTGTTTAAAGCAGATTTAATCTCTTTTATTTCATTTTCCTTAGAATCAAAAGAAGATAATCTTCCGTTAATTATAAAATTATCTTTGGAAAATTGTATTTTCTGAAAAATATCAGACAAATACAAGTGTTTATCCTGATCTTCAACATACAGCCAATCACGTACAAAATCTCTGAATCTTCCAGTTGCGTAATCGACTATGCAGAAATTAACTGCATCTATATTTAACTTTTCTTTAAATATTGAATTAAGACTTATCACCAAATTCTGCGGACTCTGAACATTCATCAAAGCCTTGGTAATTGATAAAATTAAGTCCTTTTCAAAAAAATCATTCGTTTTCTCAGTCATTTTATAATTCCTCAAAATATTTCTTCTTAGGGCAATCCATCAACTTCAGCATTAAAATTTTATCTGCATCTTCTCTAATTATAACCTTTCCTGCTCGATATGCAAGTTCTGATTTATCAGTAGCCGAAGCTTCAGTTCTGTTTTTCAGAAACTCCGTTTCTCCTTTGCTTATGAGTTTCTGTTTAACTTCGCCCAATACCTCATATATGTACTTTTGTTGAGCTGCATTATCTGCTTCATTTGCAAGCATGCCTGCTTTTTCAAGTTCAATCAGCGATTCTTTATCAAAATTAAGACTTCTTAACAAAAGAGCATAGTTATAGTGCGCTTCAAAATTATACGGTTTGATTTCTATTGCTTTACAATATTCAATTCCGGCTTCCTTTGAATTACCGAGCAAATGATTTGTTAATGCGGCATTGTAATGAGTATCATAGTCATTTGGAATATATTTTTCCGCATCATCATAAGACTCCTTGGCTTTCCTTAAATATTGTCTTGCAATCGTTTGATTTTCTCCCATATATATTGATTTTTCCCTGTATGCAACCCCCATATTGTAATATGCAAGTCCTCTGTTTGTTTTTACGTTTTCTTTGTCATAAAGAAAAGGTATATTAAACAGGAAAGAACGGCTGTCAATTATTTTTCCGTATTCCTGAATAGCTTTGTCATAATCAGCCATCTGCTCGGATAAAATAATTCCGTAATCCATCCGGCAAGTATTGTAATTCGGATTATATTTTAACGCTTCTTCATAAGATTCAGCCGCAGCATAGTAGTTTTCATACACAACATACAAATGTCCGAGATTGCACCTTGCCTTTGAATGTTCGGGATAATACTCAAGACCTTTCATATAATAATCAACTGCTTTTTGATATTTTAAGGCTTTATATGCTTTATCTCCTTTGTAAACATAATAATATCCCCAGAGTTTTTTATATTGTTTAACATACCACTGAGGAGCAAGAAAAGCGGAGACAATCACAGATATTATGATTGCCGCTATAAATATTTTTGATACCGTTTTCCCAAGGAATTTTCGCATTTTACCTCAAAGAAAATTTATGTATCAATGTTTGTTGCGTATACAGCATTTGATTCAATAAAATCACGTCTGGGTTCGACTTTATCACCCATAAGAACATCAAATAAAGCATCACAAAGCATTGCATCCTCTATATTTACTTTAAGCAATGTTCTGGTTGTCGGGTCCATAGTCGTTTCCCACAATTGCTGGGGCATCATTTCGCCAAGACCTTTAAATCTCTGAATTGTCAGACCTTTTTTACCTCTTTCATCAACTATTTTTTGGAATTCAGCAAATGAAGTGATGATAGTTTGTTCAGAACCTGTATCCAAAATAAGCTCTTTTTCTTCTTCGATTAAGAAATTTCTTATTTTAGGATATGAGGTTTTAATTCTTTGGAATTCCGACGACTTAATTACGGTCGGTGTAATGCTTATCGCATCTCCGTCACCTATATCAAGCTTGATTATAACTTTATTATCCTCTGTTGTTTTTAAATAAGTTTTATAATTTTTTGCTTCTTCTATACCGTAATTTTCACCATGGTCGATTAGATAATGTTGAAAATATTTATTTATTTCTTCCATTCTTTCGGGATTATCAAAATCCTCGGGAGTTATTTCGGAACGAACAAGTCCTCTTATTGCAACAGGAGGAATATTGTTCATAACAGGAGTATGGAATGACTTGTAATACGCTGCCATATCTCCCGATAAAATTTCCAAATCTTCATTTTCACACAATTTGCTTCTTGATTTATTTGTTAAAGAAAGACCTTTTACCCCTCTTTCACGAACCATTTTATCCAAAGCTCTGTCGTCATATAAATACTCTGAAGTTTTTCCGGTTGTAACCTTATATAAAGGAGGCTGAGCTATATATACATATCCTTTTTCTATCAAAGGTCTTGCATATCTGAAGAAAAATGTTAATAACAATGTTCTGATGTGTGCGCCATCAACATCAGCATCCGTCATGAAAATAATTTTGTGGTATCTGAGTTTTTCAATATCAACATCATTTTCATTTCTGCTTATATTGACACCGATTGCCTGTATCAGAGATTGAATTTCATTATTACCGTAAATTTTATCCAATCTTGCACGTTCAACATTAAGAATTTTTCCTCTCAACGGAAGAATAGCCTGAAACATTCTGTTTCTGCCTTGTTTTGCCGAACCGCCAGCCGAATCTCCCTCTACGATGTATAATTCACATTTTTCTGCTTCCCGGCACGAACAATCTGCAAGTTTTCCGGGAAGAGTAGAATTTTCAAGAACAGATTTTCTTCTCGTTAATTCTCTTGCTTTTCTTGCCGCCTCTCTCGCTCTTTGAGCCTGAAGTGTCTTTTCAATTATCGTTTTTGCAGATTTGGGATTAAATTCAAGCCACTCCTGAAACTTATCCGTAACAACCGCACTAACGACGGGCGTAACTTCCGCATTACCCAATTTTTCTTTTGTTTGCCCCTCGAACTGAGGATTTGAAATTTTTACGCTGACAACCGCCGTCAAGCCCTCTCTGACATCTTCACCGGTAAGATTTTGTTCCGAATCTTTGAGTATATTGTTTTTTCTTGCATAATCATTAAGAACACGTGTCAATGCGGTTCTGAACCCTGATAAGTGGGTACCGCCCTCGTGAGTATTGATATTATTTGCAAAGCTTAAAACATTTTCGGAATAAGCATCCGTATATTGAAGCGCAATTTCCACATTTATACCGTCAACCGTTTTATCAATATATACAGGAGGTTCAAACATAACTTCTTTATTTTTGTTCAGGAACTCAACGTAGCTCTTAATACCCCCCTCATAGTGGAATATCTGCTCTTCACTGTTTTCTTTTCTTGCATCCTTAAAAATTATTTTCAAACCCTTATTCAGAAAAGCCATTTCACGAAGTCTTGTTGTAATAACTTCTCTGTCAAATTCCGTTGTTTCCGTAAATATTTCAGGGTCAGGCCAAAACGTCGTTTTTGTACCGGTTTTATCCGTTTCTCTTATTTTTTCAACTGATGTAACCGGCTCACCTCTTAAATACTCCTGACGGTGAACAAAACCTTGTCTTGAAACTTCAACCACGTATTTTTCCGAAAGTGCGTTTACTACCGACGCACCTACACCGTGCAATCCTCCCGAAACCTTGTAACCTCCGTCACCAAACTTCCCGCCTGCGTGTAAAACCGTATGAACAATTTCTAATGCGGATTTCCCTGTTTCGGGTTTTATATCAACAGGAATACCTCTTCCGTCATCTTCAACCGTTACACTTTCATCTTCATTAATCGTAACATGAATTACTTTACAATACCCTGCCAAAGATTCATCAATGGAATTATCAACAATTTCATAAACACAGTGATGAAGTCCCCTTTGACTTGTAGAACCTATATACATTCCGGGACGAAGTCTTACAGCTTCTAATCCCTCTAAAACTCTTATATTACTTGCGTCATAAGTATTTGTTTCTGCCGTCATGTCAATATCCTCAATATTTCCTATGACAACATTTTAATATAAAATTTTATTTATTGCCAATAAATGACACTTCTTAACACTTTGTATTTTTAAGGGTCAACAACATTCTTACTGTAACATTCAACTTCAAATTTTTTGGCAAAACAAATAAAGTCAACTTTGACAGGTTTATTTATATATTTCATCGGAGGTTTGCCTACATTAGGTGCTTTCAGCAAGGCATCATACACTTTTGTATCAATTTCATAAACATGAGATGTTTCTACTATTTTACCGTCTTTGATATTACCGTTTTCATCAACAACAAATGTAATCATACAATGACCGGATTTTTCTATTCCCTCAGGACTGAATCCGTCAAACACCGAGTGTAAAACTGTTTCAATATATTTATCCTCTTTGACGTCATTCTTCTTAATATCTTCCATTATCCGCTTAAACAAGAAAAAAATTCCGACAAATAAAATAATGAAAAATATAATATAGATAAGATATGATAAAGGACCGTCTTTTTTTTCAACCTGTTCGGCATAATCTTCTTTTGAACGTATTTTTATAAAGGTATCATTTCCGCATTCACAATAATCAACTTCCTGATTATAAATCTTGCCGCAATCTTTACATTTATACTTCATTTTATACTCCGGAGGGTTTATAAATTTCTTTTCCTGTTGCAACGTATTTTCTCAATACTTCTCGTCCTGCTTCAGGTTCAATTTCTCCGTAAACGGAAATATTTCTTTTTGCAAATTCATTCATCCAATCAGGCTTAAAACCCTCGTCAAAGCCTGTAATTCTTTCCACATCAGAAGAATTCACACCAAAAAACACCTTTTTAATACCCGACCACATTATTGCACCCGCGCACATAATACACGGCTCTGCCGTTACATATAATTCCAAATCAAAAGGCGCCAAATCATAAGCCTGCAATTTTTCATGGGTTTTTCTCAATGTATTAACTTCGGCATGACACAAACAACACTTATCTTTTGCAACTGTATTAGGCATTTTTGCAATGAGATTGCCATTTTTATCATAAACAGCAGCCAAAAAAGGTCCGTAACCCTCTTCAATTAATTTTGAATTTTCATGCTGGAGTTCAAGAATAATTCTTCTTGCTTTTTCATATTCAGCATCAGTCATTTGGTCTAAGCCATACACATATTTTCCCGTTACCTGCATCATTACTCCTGTTTATAACATACTGATTTGATTAGTAATCCATAGTGTAACCGTCTTGGATAATTCTTGCACCGCAATAAGTACCGGTACCGTTTTTATCACAATTGGTGTTTACTTCCTGATATGTAGCTTTAGGCCAACCCGTTGTGCTGTTATATCCGCTTTCGGTAACTTTGAATAAACCCTCGGGAACTATCTCATTTGTAAAAGGAAGCATATAAAAAGTAAATACATCTCTGCCAAAAACATTCGGCTTCTCATCACCGTTTAAGTCAACACGGAACATAGCACAGTATTGCGCCTTGCCGGCACAATCCGAATTAACTTTGAAAGCCCACCTTGCCCCGTCATCTGTAATAAACCTGTAATTAGTATCAGAAAAAGGATTGCCGGCTTCACTACCGTTTAAATATTTGTAAGAAGCATTACTTCCGCAATCAACGTCTGCACCTTTTCCGCACAATCTTCTCATTCTAAGATAAGGTTTGAAATATTTTCTGAATACCTGTTCATCATCTTCCCAAACCCATGTAGTGAAGTTGCCTTCATCTCTTTCAGCCGTTTTTATACATTGAGCCATTTCAGAGTATGATTTTGTATATCTTGAACAAAGTTTTATTTTCGCAACCGTCCAGTAAATTGTAGGTATAAGTAATTTTGAAGTAATACCGATTACAACAAAAGCAATCAAAACTTCGGGAAGAGTTATACCCGCCCTTCTCTTAGCTGTTTTTTTATTTTGATTTAAATCGCTGTTTAATTTCAAATCACTTAACCTAACTTCTTACATAAAAGCATGCCTAATACATGGGATATAAAACAGTATACCAAATAATTAACAAAAATACTACTACAAAAAAATTAATACTTAATTTGTATGACAAAAAAAATGCCGATTTTAAATCGGCTTTTGCATTCTAATGGTTTCATTTTGTGTTTATGTATTTAGGAGTTTGTGTGTGTTCGGGATTGTAATGTTTTTGTAAATTTTGTAAGTGTATTTTGAACACTTAAATATTACTCTATTATATTAAACCCTTTTAAATAATTTGTCAATACTTTTATTAAAAAATTTTTTTATTGGGTTAAAAGCCTTTAATATCAAGACAAAATTCTGTTACATTCGTTCATGATAAATTCTTTAGAATATTTCATTTTTATGAAATCCCAAGGCGTTATAGTGTTTATTTCACACTTATTAAGAGCTATGGTATCAAAACTCTTTATTTTTCCTGATTTTTCAAACTCTTTTGCTACTGATTTAAAAGCTCCGATGTTTCCGCCATTTTCAAATACTGCTACTGCATAATCAAACAGTTCACGGCCACCTCTTGAAAACACCGCCTGGATGTAATCCCATTTGGGAGTTATCGAATTTATTTTTATTCCCAATTTGTGGAATTCTTTTTTTATATAAGCAAATTTTTTCTCTAAAGATTTAACCGGTTCTCTGTCAACAAACTGAAAAGGAGTATGGGATTTTGGAATAAGACTGTTAAAACTGAACGAAATATCAAAACCCCTGTTTTCTTTTTTTAAAGTTTTTGCCAATGTAACAAAAGCTTTTATATCCTCATCAGTTTCAGACGGCAGTCCAATCATTGCATAAATTTTTACCCCCGAAAAACCGCACCCTTTCAGTTTTTTAACAACATCAAATATTTGCTTGTCGGAAAGATTTTTATTTATTTTTTTTCTTAACTTTTCACTTCCCGCTTCAATAGCAATTGTAGCATGCTTTTGACCGCACTTAACAAGCGCCCTTGCTGCTTCCTCTGATATACCGTCAGCACGTACGGAAGAAACTGACAATTCAATTTTTCTTTCTTCGGTAACTTTTGAGGCAACATATCTGCATAAATCGTCAAATCTCGGATGGGCAGCAATTGCAGCTCCGAGGAAAGCTATTTTATCTGTATATTTCAATGCCTCATCTATTTTTTCGATTATATTTTCGTACGGAAGTGTCCGATAGGGCGAATTGATATAAGAAGTATTACAAAAACCGCATCTTTGGGGGCAGCCTCTTGCGATTTCTATTACATAAGTATTACTGAAAAATGCCTGTTCTGAAAGAATAGTGGTTGTTACGCAATTATCAATATTTGATGTTATTTTTTCAACGGTATAAGGTTTTCCGTCAATAGTCAGCATTCCTTTTTCCTTATCAAATTTTGTATATGCGGGGACATAGACACCTTTTATTTTGAACAATTCGTCTAAAATTTCTTTTTTAGACCTGTCTTTATTTTCATATATGACACTACTTATTGTATCAAGATGATTTTCGGCATCACCTACCTCTATAAAATCAAACATTTCCGCAAAAGGTTCAGGATTTGCGGTAACCACAGGACCACCGGCACAGATAAGCGGATACGAATCATCCCTTTCGGATGCCCTCAGCGGAATATTATATTTTCTTAGCATTTTAAAAATAGTCAGAAAATCAAGTTCAAAAGAAAAAGAAAAACTTATTAAATCTACATTTTTAATACTTATTTTTGTTTTTTTAGTATCGGAAAAAACTCTTTCGCAGTTGATGTTCGGATTTGTATCATAAGATTTAAAAACCGTTAAGAAACCGAGTGCAGACATTCCGAAAGCATAAATACCGGGGAAAGCCATCCAAACATTTAAACCGTCTTTATTTCTGGGGGTCTGTTTATATAAAAACCTTTCACTTTTTGTATAATTAATCATCCTGTTTCCTAACATTTGAATTTATGGTTTTTACATATAGTTCGTCAAATAAAGTCAAAAGAGTTGCCGCTATTGCCGGAGCGAGAATAACACCCCATACGCCCAGAAACTTTGCCGCTATGAAAAATGAAAACAGAACAATGAGGGGGTGTAACTCCATAAACTTTCCAAAAACAATAGGTCTGACCAATTGATTTGATACCCATTGAGCAGTTAAAAAAACAACAATAGTGGGAATTATCCATATTGCACCTTTAGCCAGAGCCGCAGAAATTCCGAGTAATAAAGCAATGGTCGGACCGACTATCGGAATTATATCCAACAATCCGGCAACCACTCCCAACAGAAGAGCATAATCTATTTTACAAATCAACAATCCTATCATTGTAAGACAGCCAACCGTAGACATTGCGAGCAATTGAGCAAAAACATATCCTCCGACTTTTGATTCAATAGTATTTATTATTTCAGAGGCTCTTTTTTTAAGTTTTGGAGGGAATAAATTTAATGTACTCAGATTTATTTTGTTTTTTTCATAAATCAGATAAAATATGACCATTACCATAGAGAGAATTACCGTTATCGCATCAATTATTCCGAGTGTTATATTCCACGATTTGTCGAGAATACTTCCCGCCATATCACTTGCTGTTGAAACAATATCACTTTCATCAACCAATGAGGAAAGTTTATGTCCCATAAAAGAATGTGTCAGAAGCCAATTACTGAAATTATTTGCAAAGTCCGGCAAAAGAACGATTATTGATTTTATTTCTTTATAAGAGGCAATTCCGACAGGAATAAATACTGCAAAAAGCAAAAATATGGTAACTGTAATTATTAAAAATGTTGCAGCTGCTCTTGGCATTTTTTTTGAAAGTTTGTCCGCCATAGGGTTTAAAGAACAGGCAATTACAAAAGAGCCGAAAAAAATCAAAGCAATATCTTTAATTTGACTTACAGCCCAAATAAAAAGAATTGCAACTATTATAAAAAGTATATATATTGTATTGTTATTATTTCTGAAAAACATTTAATTTCCCTTTAGGATAAATTCATTACATCATAAGCTTTTGCAAGTGTTTCCCGTGCAATCGGACGAGCCTTTTCGCAGCCGTTCATAATAATATCCTGCACAATTTTCGGATTTTGTACATATTGAATTCTTTTTTCTCTTACAGAACCAAATGCTTCATTTATTATTTTTGCAATTTGACGTTTGCAATCGGCACAGCCTCTTGTTCCGGCCACACATTCCTGCCTTGTGCAATTTACCGTTTCTTCATCTGCAAAAACTTTGTAATAATCGAAAATAACCTCGCAATCATCAGGATGTCCGGGGTCGTTTTTTCTCAATCTGCTTCTGTCTGTAATTCCTTTCATTATTTTTTCGGAAGTTGTTTTTTCGTCGTCAGATATTTTGATATCATTATGGAAAGATTTTCCCATTTTTTGTCCGTCAACACCTTTCAGCAAAGAAACCTGAGTCAGTCTCGGTTTTGGTTCATTGAACAATTCTGTTTTGTACAAATTATTAAATCTTCTTGCAATATCCCTTGTAATTTCAAGGTGAGCTACCTGATCAATTCCGACAGGAACGACAGCAGCATTAAACGTCATGATATCCGCACTCATTAAAACAGGATATCCCAACAAGCCGTAGGACATCTGAATATTCTCATCTCCCGAACGGATAATTTTAACCATATCTTTTAAAGTCGGGTCACGTTCAGCCCAATTATTAGGTGTTATCATACTCAAAAGGACATGCATTTGCGCAATTTCGGGAATTTGGGATTGGATATATATTGTTGCTTTTTCAGGGTCTACCCCCGAAGCAAGCCAATCAATAATAACATTAAATTTATCATCTTTTAATGTTTCAGTTTTATCAAATTTTGTAGTAAGGGCGTGCCAATCGGCAACAAAATAAAAACAATTAAATTCGTCCTGTAATTTAACTAAATTTTCAATTACACCTTTATAATGCCCGAGATGAAGTTTGCCTGTCGGACGCATTCCCGTTACTAAATTTACTTTCGACATTTTTTCCCTTTTTATTAAATACGACTGTTTAATTATACAACAAAAACGGACGAATTAAATATCCGTCCGTTTTTTAGTAATTACATACCAAATTTTGTTAGAATGTAACAACGATTTCTTCGTTAGGATTCAAAGCAGCATTGTTTGATTTGCTGGGGAGTACGAGATAAACGAGTTCATCTGTTACTTCATTAACAATACCAAAAGTACCGCTTACTGCTGTTTTTGTAACATCTACAACACCCTTAACAATACCTGCAACACCGTTAGCACCGCTCTTAATACCGGAACCGAGGTGTCCTGTAAGAGGTTCAACAAATAAATCAGAAGTATCATCTCCTAATTCTTCGAGTCTGTCACCTGAAATATTAAGTGCCTGAGCTCCGGAACGTCCTACGATACCGACAACTCTGCCTGTTGCTGTGAAAGGAGCGCCAAATACTCTTGCTACGATATTCGGGTTCTTTTTCTTTCCTGCAAGTTCTGCGCCAACTGCTGTTTCGGGAAGTTCAACTTTAACTTTTCCGTTTTTGATTGTTTCAAATTTAACTTTTACATATCCGGGGTGGTGAACACCGGGGCGTTTAACTTCAACAATTCTGCCTGTAACAGTTGAACCTGCGGGGAATGTTTCTCCTTTAACTGTTACTTCTTTAGTTGTTTTTGCAGTAAAGAGTTCGTTAACATTTGAGTGTTTTGCACTTACTCTGCTGTTCATCTTCATTGAAACTGTTGCATTTGCATAATCTTTAACAACCTGAGGAGCATCACAAGCAACTTGTAATTTTCCTGTTGCCAAGAATGTTTTCAATGCGCTGACAAGATATGCAACTTGTTCTTTTGTAAGATATTCTTCTGTGATAACTTTCTTTTGATCGGGAACTGCTGCCAACAAACCTGATGCGATTGTTTCTTTCGTACAGTTTACAGCCCAGTCAGGAATATGCTGGATTTTTTGTCCTTTATAGTTGATACCGTCAACTTTTGCAGTATCTACATCTACGATTTGAGCGATTGTAGCAAATACTTCTGCTTTGGTAACTTGTTGGTCAGGTCTGAAATAGCCATCGGGGTAACCAATCATAAGATTTGTTTCCAAAGCCGTTTCAATCCATTTATCTGCCCAGTATGCAGATGTTACATCTTTATAACCGTTTTGAGTATTAACATTTTTTCTGCCTGATGCAAAACTTTCTGCAAGAATTACCGCTAATTCTGAACGAAGAACGGGCATCTTAACATTGCAAGTACCGTTGTTAGCTGAACTTGCTGTTTTAACAACATCCAAAACATCTGTTGCAGTTTTTTCAATTAATACATTTGATTTTCCTGCAAATGAAACCTGGTTTACTGATTGAGCAACTTCTCCGCCGACAACATAGTTAGCTCTTGTTGTTGCATAAGAGTGTGCGTGTGAGCCGAACAATGTAGGGTGAGCGTATGCTTCAACCTGTGTATCTGCTGCATTTGCAGCTGCTGATACTGCACCGGTAATAACCATTGCCGTTAATAATTTTTGTAAGTCTTTTCTCATTTTATAGTTTCTCCTAAACTATTTCTTAACATACTTCTTCTTGATTATCTTACAATTAAACAACTAAGTCAACCAAAATTATTAATTTTTGTAAAAATTTATACCATATTAAAAAAGTAATTTTTATTTTTATCATAAAAAATTTTTCTTTTATGCAATAATTTCAGACGGATGGTGATATGAAACTTTTTTTTAAAATAATATTATCTGTATTTTTTGTTTATGCAGCCGTTTGGTCATACAATAATGTTGATTTCCGTTCAGTTTTTAAGGATTCTGGAAATCTTCTAAAATATGAACTTGAAAAGGAAAATTTCACAAGAACTGTTGACTCTTTTGTTACAACGATAAAAAAACATTTAACATGCCAATAATTTTTATAATAAAATTATTGGCATGAAGCGCATACATCAGTTATCTGTTAATCTTATAAATCAAATTGCAGCGGGGGAAGTTATAGAAAGACCGTATTCCGTTGTAAAAGAACTAATTGAAAATTCAATTGATGCTGGAAGCACCAAAATTGATATTTCAATTTCAAACGAATGCCGAAATATAAGAATTGCAGATAACGGCTCGGGAATTCATCCCGATGATGTTGTTTTGACTTTCACCAAGCACGCAACGAGCAAAATTGAAAAAGAAGATGACCTGTGGAATATTGTAACGTTAGGATTTAGGGGCGAGGCTTTAGCGAGTATCAGTTCAATTGCAAAAGTTACCTGCATATCAAAAACCGCGGATTTTGATTACGGGGTTAGGGTAACTGCCGAAAATTCAGAAATTAAACAGTCAAAAATCGGTTGTTCTTTAGGAACAATAATGGATGTAGAGAATATTTTTTATAATCAGCCTGCAAGACTAAAATTTTTAAAAAGCGATAAAACCGAATTTTCTTACATTCAGGAGGTCGTTGTACAAGCTGCTCTTTCAAGACCGGATATTGCGTTTTCCCTTTCTCATAACGGTTCTTCCGTCTTAAAAACGAACACCGGAGAAGATTTATTTATGAGAATAAAAGAAATTTCCGGCGAAAACACTTCAAACAGCCTGCAGCCGACAGAAAAAACAGACAGAGAAAATAATATAAAAGTTACGGGATATGTAAGCAGTCCTCAGTATACCCGTTCTTCAAAAAAAGATATAAGAATTTTTGTAAATTCAAGACCCGTGAAATGTCCGGTCATTTTAAAAGCAATTGATATGGCGTATAAAAATTTGCTTCCGATAGGCAAATACCCTTATGTCGTACTGAATTTTGAAATTAGTCCGTCTGATGCGGATGTTAACGCACACCCGACAAAAAAAGAAATTCGCTGGCAAAAACCCAATCTTATTTTTAATTTTACAATATCAGCCATAGACAAAGCTCTGACTTCTGCTGATTATTCAGCCAAAAGCTCTCTTTCAAATACTCAGGAAATTCTTTCTTTTAGCAATTTTCAAAAAAATGCGGAAGAATATAATGACACCTATTTTATTAAAAACCACAATAATTTTGTGAACAAACCCGTTTCTCCAATAAATTATGCAGAATCTTTCAGACAGATTTCTTCTTCATTTTCTTCAAATTTTGAAAATAAAAAACTGGTTGAAATAGAAGAAAACAATATTCAAACAGATATTATCATAGGGCAATTGAAAGATACCTATATATTAATTGAAACTCCTATGGGACTTGAAATTGTTGACCAGCATATTGCGGACGAAAGATTTTTATACGAAAAATTACTCTCACAAAAAGAAGTAATTTCACAGCTTTTACTTATTTCCGACATAATTGAATTAGCTCCCGAAGAAGTTGAATTACTTGAAAACAACAGAGAAAAACTTCTGAAATTCGGCTTTGAAATAAAAAAAGCCGAAGAAAACAAAATTATTTTCAGAAGAATTCCGCAGATTTTATCAAAAGTTCCGCAGGCAGAAATAGCAGCCGAACTTGTAAACAATATTAACAGCAATTTAGATGATGCGGAAAATCAGATTTTAATAACCACGGCATGTAAAGCTGCAATTAAAGCAGGGGATAAACTTTCAATCTGGCAGGCAGAAGAACTTATAAAACGGTGGCGGGCGACAAAAAATCCACAGGTTTGTCCTCACGGCAGACCTATAAGTCATATTATACCAACAAAAGATATCGCAAAGTTTTTTTACAGACAGGATAAATAATTAAATTTATGTTATTATTATTCTCATGATAAAATTTATTGGTCAATGCGTATTAAATTTAATTCAGTCCATAAAGTACATGCTTGAAGGAAGAGTGAGGTTTTCAGCCGTCATATCAAATGCGGCATCAATTGGTTATGATTCAATTCCGATAGCTTTGATAATAGTTTTTATAGCTTCGGTTGTTATATCTCTGCAAATATCAAAACAATTTCTGATGTCCGGAGGTGAAAGTTACGTTGGCGGATTTATGGCAGTAGCACTCATCCGTGAGCTTGCCCCCGGATTTGCAGCACTTGCAATTTCTGCAAGAGCAGGCACAGCTGTGAGCGCTGAAATTGCAAATATGAAAGTTACCTCTCAGGTTGACGCAATTAAAACATTAAAAGTTGACCCCATAGGATATTATTTCGCACCGAGAATAATTGCAGCAGCAATAACTATTCCCGCAATTGTTATTTTGGCAGAATTCTTCGGAATAATAGGAGGCATGGTTGTTTCTTATTTTGCTATAGGATTACATCCCGCAAGATATATAAATTCCGTTTGGCTCTGGATTAATACAAAAGACCTTTATATAAGTGTGTTAAAAGGCTTTATTTTCGGCATTTTAATAACAACCGTATGTGCAACACAGGGTTACAGCACCGAGGGCGGTGCAAAAAATGTGGGTATATCAACCACCGAAGCAGCAATTAAAGCCACCGTGATACTTCTCGCTGCAGATTTGTTAATTGCACTTTTATTCTATTTTTAAACTTTGCAGGATAAATTAAAAATTTTTTCAAAACAAAAGCCGACTGATTTGCCGGCTTTTTATATTTTAAAATTAAACTAATTCATTTATTGGTTTCTGGTTGTAATATTAGCCAAACGTTTAAATTCATCAGGTCTTTGAGATTTGGAAAGAGCATCTTCCAGAGTAATTTTACCTGATTTATACAGGTTTTTCAAAGCGGTTTCAAGAGTTTGCATACCGTACTGAGAACCTGTCTGAATTGAAGAATATATCTGTGCCGTTTTACCTTCACGAATCAGGTTGGCAACAGCGGAATTAACAACCAAAACTTCCTGAGCCATTACACGACCGCTTTTTGTCCCGTCAGAATTTAATTTTTGAAGCAATGTTTGAGAGAACACGGCAATCAAAGAACCTGCAAGCTGAATTCTGATTTGTTGTTGCTGAGCTTCGGGGAATACGTCGATAATACGGTCAACAGTCTGGCTGGCAGACGAGGTGTGAAGAGTACCCATAACAAGGTGGCCTGTTTCAGCTGCTGTCATTGCAAGAGATATAGTTTCCAAGTCACGCATCTCACCTACGAGAATGATATCAGGGTCTTCACGGAGTGCTGAACGAAGAGCATTTGCAAAAGAACGTGTATCTTGTCCCAATTCACGCTGGTGAATAATACTTTTTTTGGATTGGTGAACAAATTCTGTCGGGTCCTCAATTGTAAGAATGTGTTCAGCTCTTGTTTCATTAATATGGTCAATCATGGAAGCAAGAGTAGTAGATTTACCTGAACCGGTCGGACCAGTTACAAGAATAAGTCCTCTCGGTCTTTCCGTAATCTTTTTAACAATAGGAGCAAGTCCCAATTGTTCAAATTTCGGAGCAACACTGTTAATTGTACGGAAAGCAGCCGCATAATTACCTTTATCTTTATAAACGTTTACACGAAATCTGCCAAGACCGTGAATACCATAAGACATATCAAGTTCCCAAACCTGTTCCAGAGTTCTTCTCTGCTCGTTATTAAGCATTGGGAATATCAAATTTTCCATATCGGTAGGAGATAACGGAGGATATTCCGTTCTCGTCAAATTACCGCCGACACGAATAACCGGTGGTAAATTTGCTGATATATGCAAGTCGCTTGCACCTTCTTTTATGGTTAATTCCAGTAATTCTTCTATTTGCATTTTGTTTCTCCGAAAAACTTCTTTTTCATTGTACTCTTATTATAATAAAAAATAAAGTCTTTAATTATTGACATTTATTTTTTCAGAATTTTCAATTTCTTCACGAATTTTATTCAATGGATTTCTGATATTGAATTTTGCACAATATTTCATCAATTCTTCTTTTATTTCAGGTGCAAGAATGTATATTGCAATTATATTCGGGACAGATGTAGAAAGCATCATTGCATCAACAATGTTTATAACACTTTTAACATTCAGTTCCGAGCCGATAATTATAACGACGCAATAGATGATATGAAAGAATACCGAACGTTTAAATCCTTCTCCAAACAGGAAATTCCAGCATTTTTGACCATAATATGCCCATGAAATAATGGTTGATAAACCAAAGAGCAAAACAACAACGGTAAGAATTTTAGGAAAGAACGGAAATACGCTTGCAAAAGAATTCGACACCATTTCAATCCCTTCAATTTTTCCGGGGACTAAATTTTCATATGTTCCGGTAACGGTAACTATAAAAGCCGTTAAAAGACATAACATACCACAGATAAAAGGTTCAACCATTGAGATAAAGCCTTGTGAAACCGGTTCATTTGTCTTTGCCGTTGCATAAACAATCGGGGCAGAACCTGTTCCTGCTTCATTTGTCTGAACAGAACGTCTTAAACCGATGATTATCGTTCCGAATATACCTCCAGCAACAGACTCGGGATAAAATGCCTGTTTTAAAATAACGGCAAAAGCATGCGGTATCAAAGGAATATGCGTCAGAACAATTCCTAACCCGCCGATTATGTACAAAAGACACATAAAAGGAACTATCTTTTCGGTAACTTTTGCGATACTTTTGATTCCGCCGATTGTAATCATGCCGACAACAACGGCAAAAAACAAACCCATCAGCCAGCAGTTATTATACAAAAAGCTTTCTTCACCGCCCGTAACCTGCACCATAAGGTGTGTTATCTGATTAATCTGAATAAGGTTTCCGCCCGTAAATGCACCGCCGATAAAAACAATCGCAAACAAAACAGACAAAGGCTGTCCGAGCCATCTGAGCTTTTTGCGGGTAAGACCGTGTGCAATGTAGTGCATCGGGCCGCCTGAAACAGAACCATCCGAGTTAAAAGTTCTGTACATCAAAGCAAGAGAAGCTTCTGCAAATTTTAACGACATTCCGAAAACAGAACCGACCAAAATCCAAAACGCTGCACCGGGACCGCCTATGGAAATAGCTATTGCAACTCCCGCAATACTTCCCATGCCGATTGTTCCCGAAAGAGCAGTTGCCAGCGCCTGAAAGGATGAGACCTCTCCCTCACCGTCACCTGATTTTTTTGCTTTTAATATCAAATTTAAAGAATGCTTAAATCCCCATACAGCAATAACTCTGAAATAAATCGTAAAAAAGATTCCCGCAATTAAAATCCATAATATAATTATCGGAATTTTTGCACCGCAAATACTAACCGGAAAGAACACAATATCAGCAATCCCGTCAGTAATTTTTGCAACATAATTATCAACTATTTCTTCAACAGTAATCGCCGATGCTTTTTGTGTCATTAAACTCAAAAACAAAGATAAAACCGTTATTAATCGTACTGCCATTCTTTTATTCCATACATAAATTTGCTACATATATAGTAGCCTAAACATGCAATCTTCAAAAATTTAATATTAAGATTTTTACAAAAGTTTGAAATAAATAAAATTTTATTATAGAAGCTATCCATACACTAACATCTGTCTTATTCTGTCAGAGAATTTAATAAACTACGGAAATTGCCAAATTAAGCGTTACCGAATACATTTTATTTTGCCGGTTTTGGGGTATCGTTTTTTGTAAAATCTTTAGCCCTGATAACTTTTCCGCACTTCGTGCATGCCAAAATTTGTTTCGTACTGTCTATCGGAAAATAAATATGCTCGCATATTTCCTCTTCAGTTTCCGGAACATCCTGTTTCACTTCTCTTTTTGCGGAAATTTTTTTTATAATCGTGTATATCAGTTCAAATATGTACATCAAAAAATCTCCGTCAATATTTTTGCGGCACAAACAAAAATTGTAAATTCAACCATTACATTTCTTGCGACCATGAATTTCAGCATGAATTCAAAACAATTATTCTGACGGTATTCAGATAATTTTTCAAGAGGACCGTATAAAAAATTCGGAGCTTTCTCTGAAAATTTTTCATCTTTCAAAAGCAAAAATAATATAACAGCCGTAGGCAAACTCAAAAAGCTTAAAAGATAATATTTTGAAATTATCCCGGCAAAACAAAATACTAAAACATTAAGATATGCCGAAACCTCAATCAAAACCTGTGTTTTTAGAGCATTTTTTTTCGTTTTTGCAAGAGAACAAAGAGTAATTTTTTTATTCAGGGCATCAAAATCAAAATCAAGAAGCATATGAGCATGCAACAATCCTACCGTCAGAAAACCTGTTGAAATTGCAAGCGGTATCAGCTCTTTTGAAAAAGCACCCGTCATAACAAAATAAACTCCAAGATACAAAAGTGGGGAAAACATTACAGCAACAACAATTTCACCGAGGGCAACATAACTGCAAAAAGGATATAAAACAGCAAGAATTGCTGCAGGTATAACTATAAACAAAATCTCGGAACCGCTGTTTAAAAATAAATAAAACCCGCAAAACAAAGCTACTGTAAAGCAAAAAGCAATTACCGCAAAAAGTTTTTTAAGTGTAATCTTTCCACTTATTAAATGTCTGCATTTGCCTTTCTGAAAATTGAAATCGTTTTTTAAGCCTTTGTCTATTTTTCTTTTTTCTATCAAATAATCCGCAAAATCATCAAACATATTAGCTCCGGCATGTACAAAAACAATACCGAAAAGAGCAATAATACCAAAAAAAACATTACCACCGTCACAAATACCAAATATAAACGGTATAAGCCACGACATAACAGACATTGGAAATGAATATGCTCTTGTAATTTCAAACCAAAAATTTATATTTTCCGATAATATTTTTTTCATATCAAATCAAGTATACAACAAAAAAAATTATCTTTGTAAACAAATATGAATGTCGAATTGGTCATTTTAAAAGGGTTTTAAAAACTAATTAAAAAAATAATTAAAATAGAGTAGCATAAACTCAAAAAAAATGTTATCATAATACATGTCAACAATAAGTGTTCTTATTACATTAAATAACCAAAAAATAGTAACAAAACTTAATAAAACATTAATAAAAAGTCAAAATTTGTGTGAAATAATTTTTTAAGAACATGTGTCGTGGTAAGGTTTAGAATATTTCGGAGATTTAATTATGACTCTCAGTATAAATTCAAGAAAAAAACAACCCAAAAAATCATTTGAAGAATTACTTAACGATTTAAGAACAAGTAATTCTGAAAAAGTAAGATATAATGCTGCAAGAATATTGGGCGAAATGGGTGATTCAGAAGCAGTTGAACCGCTTATAGATGTTTTGAAAAATGATAAAAACGGTTCTGTTCGTTTGTACGCAGCACGTGCATTGGGAGAACTCGGTGACTCAGCAGCAACGGTACCTCTTATTGAATCTTTAAGAGAGGATAGAAATGTTGATGTTCGTGTCAGAGCAGCTCGCGCACTCGGCAGACTCGGCGGAAAAATTGTTGTAGAACCGCTTGTTGAAGCTTTGAATGATGAAAATTCACAAGTCTGCATTACTGCAACTGACGCTTTAATAGAAATTGGCGATGTTGCAACGGATGCACTTATTGAAATTCTTGACAGCGAAAAAATTAATGTAAGATGTGATGCAACAAGAGCTTTAGGTGAAATCGGAAACCCCAAAGCAGTTGATAAAATTATTGAAATGCTCAAAGATGAATGGGTAAATGTCAGAATTTATGCCGTTACTTCCTTAGGAAAATTAAACGACAGAAAATCAGTTCCCGCATTAATTGAAGTTATGAAAAACAAAAAGGAAAACGACCTCGTCAGAGCAGGTGCGGCAGCAGCATTAGGTGTTCTGAAAGACCAAAGAGCTTTAATTCCTTTAAGACAATTGATTATGGAAGCTGAAGAACTCGGTGAACTTGAAGATACTGCATTAAAGTCTTTCAAGAAAATCATGGCAGCTAACTGGCAAACTGTTCCGGGTGCAGTAAACCAACAAAAGAAATCATCATAAGTTTTTGATAAATAAAAATAAAAAAAGAACTGAGAAATATATTTTTCTTGGTTCTTTTTTTATGAATGTTTCAAAATTCTTGACTTAATGAATTATAAAATTATATATAAAGTATGATGGAAATAATTGAAAAAATAAAAAAATTACTGCACATTAAACCGAAACAAACGGAAGAAATTGAAATTGAGCCTGAAATATTCAGAAATCCGGCAGATTTGTTTGACGAACTCGGGGTTTACGAATTAAGTATCAATTGCGGAGAAGATTTTATCGGGTTTGTTGATGCTCTCGGTGACAGGATATGGGATTTAAGACTTGATATAAAAAAAAGAACAGGTTTCATCATACCGCCCATTCACATCACGGATTCTGCAGATTTACAGGAAAACGAAATCCGTATTAATGTCAGAGAAAACACTGTTTACACAGATTTTCTCGTACCGACAAACGAAAATTTCTGTGATGAAGTAATAAAAAATCTGGAAATCATTTGTTTTGAATATTTAGAGGAAATCTTTTCAAATGAATTTGTTGAAAAATACATTGATCACGTAAACGAAAAAAACAGCGGACTTGTAATGTACCTCAACAGAATAATTCCGGTACCTGCATTTAAAAAAATATTTATTGACATAATTAGAAACGGAAAATCCATTAATGATATAACAATGATTTTTGAAAAAATAGCGGAAGCGGCGATGATAGAAAAAGACATGTGTTTTACAAGGGATTCGGAAAAAATATCGACAGCGGTAATTGACAAATTAAATGACTAAAAAGCGGATTGCAAAAATGAAACTATCATTTCAAAACAAAAAGGCGGTTTTTCAACCGCCTTTTTAAGTTACTGCAACTTATTATTATTTGCAGCAGCATGCCTGTTTGCTTTCGATTACTGCCTGAGCAGCCGCAAGTCTTGCCTGAGGTACTCTGAAAGGTGAACATGAAACATAGTTCAAACCTATTCTGTGGCAGAATTTAACTGAATCGGGGTCACCACCGTGTTCACCGCAAACACCGCCAACGAGGTGGTGATTTACTGCATGACCTTTTGTCATTGACATTTCAATCAATTGACCTACACCTTTTGTATCTAATGTTTCAAAAGGATTTGAAGGCAAGATTTTGTCTTCAACATATTTCTTAAGGAATTTACCTTCAGCGTCATCTCTTGAATAACCGAATGTCATTTGTGTAAGGTCGTTAGTACCGAATGAGAAGAATTCTGCGTGTTCAGCAACTTCGTCAGCAGTTAATGCAGCTCTCGGAATTTCAATCATAGTACCGAATTTGTAAGCTACTTCAACGCCTTTTTCTTCCATTACCTGTTTTGCGACAGTAACGAGAGTTGCTTTTGCAACTTTAAGTTCGTTAACGTGACCGATAAGAGGAATCATTACCCAGGGTTGAACGTCGTGTCCTTCTTTCTTCAAATCACAGCATGCTTCAAAGATTGCTCTTACCTGCATTTCGTTGATTTCAGGGTAAGTTAAACCGAGTCTGCATCCTCTTAAGCCCATCATCGGGTTGGATTCTGACAAGTTTTCAACAATTTCGAGCATTTTTTCATCTTCTGCATAATCCTGATGTAATGCTTTCTTTGTTGCAACTTTTTCAATTAATTCAACCTTAGAGGGTAAGAATTCATGAAGCGGAGGGTCTAAAAGTCTTACTGTTAAAGGCTTGTTACCCAATGCTTTGAACATTGAATAGAAATCTGAATACTGCATCGGAAGAAGGTGGTCAAGAGCTTCTTTTCTTGCTTCTGCCGTTCCTGCAATAATCATTTTTTGTACCCAGGGCAATCTGTCAGGGTCCATGAACATGTGTTCGGTTCTGCAGAGACCAACACCTTCAGCACCGAATTTCAATGCGTTTTCGATATCTTTAGGAGTATCAGCGTTTGCTTCAACTTTCATTGTTTTGATTTCATTTACCCAGCCGAAGAATTTTTCAAAATCTGAGTCGATACCTGCTTCAACAAGTTCGATAGCACCTTCCATAACTTCACCGGTACCGCCGTCGAGAGAGATTACATCATCTTTGTGTAATACTGTTCCGTCAGCACATGTAACAGTTTCGTTATCGAGGTTGATTTTCAAATCTTCACAACCTGAAACACAGGGTTTTCCCATACCTTTAGCAACAACTGCTGCGTGAGATGTAGCACCGCCTCTGAGTGTTAATACACCCTGAGCAACTGCCATACCGTGGATATCATCAGGACAAGTTTCAATTCTTACGAGAATAACTTTTTCGCCTTTTCCGCCGCGTTCTGCTGCTTCTTCCGTATCAAATACGATTTTACCTACTGCAGCTCCGGGAGATGCGTTTACACCTTTTGCAATTTTGTGTGAGTGCTTAACTGCTGCGGGATTGAAGCAGGGAAGTAATACCTGGTAAACTGAATAGGGGTCAACCAATTTGATTGCCTGTTCTTTTGTGATAATTCCTTCTTCGTACATATCTACGGCAATTTTGATTGCTGCTTTTGCAGTTCTCTTACCGTTTCTTGTCTGAAGAATCCAGAGTTTTCCTCTTTCAATCGTGAATTCCATATCCTGAACATCGTGATAGCCTTTTTCAAGTTGTTTTGCGATTGCAACATATTGCTTGTAAATTTCGGGCATATCGGATTCAAGTTCAGCGATTTGTTTGGGAGTTCTGATACCTGCAACAACGTCTTCACCCTGAGCGTTAACGAGGTATTCGCCGTAGAACTTGTTTTCACCTGTTGCAGGGTTTCTTGTGAATGAAACACCTGTTGCACAGTCATCACCCATATTACCGAATACCATTGTTTGAACGTTAACGGCTGTTCCGTAATTGTGGTCGATTTTGTTCATATTTCTGTAAGCAACTGCTCTGGGGATATTCCATGAACGGAATACTGCTTCAATTGCTTCTTCTAATTGTACATAGGGGTCTTGAGGGAATTCTTTTCCTGTTACTTCTTTGATTACTCTCTTGTAAACAGGGATAAGAGATTTCCAGCCTTCAGCAGAAACTTCTGTATCGGAAGTTACGCCTTCTCTTTCCTTAACTTTTTCAACTTCGGATTCAAAGTATTTTTGTCTGTCCATTTCCCATGCAACAGAACCGAACATTGTAAGGAAACGACGATATGAATCGTAGCAGAATCTCGGATTGTTTGTTAATTTAACCATTGCTTCAACAGTTTCATCATTTAAACCGAGGTTCAAAATTGTTTCCATCATACCGGGCATAGAAATTCTTGCGCCTGAACGAACTGAAACCAATAACGGATTTGTAGCATCGCCGAATTTCTTTCCGGCTTGTTCTTCTACGTCTTTAAGAGCGTATTTTACTTCATCCATTAATTTTTCAGGCATTTTATTTCCGTGATTAATATAATCCATACAGGTTTCTGTCGTAATCGTCAATCCGGGAGGAACAGGCAAGCCTAAATTTGTCATTTCTGCCAAATTTGCGCCCTTTCCGCCAAGGAGATTACGCATGTCGGCATTTCCTTCTCTGAAAAGCCATACTCTTTTTTCTGCCATAATTTTTCTCCTTTTTGCATTTCTTACATGCACTTATTACTTACATTAAAAAACTAACACAAAAATAACTGATTTTAAAGAAAAAATTTTAAAAATTTTCAAAAAATAATTTAAAAAAATGAAAAATTTTATAAATAAAAATTTTTTAATATCACATATTGTCAAATGTTTTTTCTTTGATGCAGCCGATTAATAATTCATTGCATTTTCTTTTAACACTTTAGCCGCACATGATTCTCCGGCAGAACTAAGGTTACAATCCGATGCGGATATAAATTTGAAGTAAACAAAAAATTCAAAGATTATATTAATTAAAACATGGTGCAAAAATTGCACCCCTGTTGAAGTATCTTCACTATTAATAATTCATGGCATTTTCTCGGAGAACCTTGGCAGTGCAATTATATCCCGTACTACTGTTATTGCAATCACCTGTTGAATACCCACCCGGAAGAATACCTTTTGTAGAAAGGACATCAAATATAAACAAATCCCTGCCCCAAACATTAGGACCTTTTTTACCATTAACATCAACAAAAACAGAGCCTATAATATTTTCGGCATCTTCTGACGTTTGCCCATGGTTATTTAAAAGAGATGAATGCACATATATCATTCCGTCAGACATTATACAACAATGGGCTTTGGAAACATCACCCATACTTATTAATCCGTTAGCACCACCGTTTAGCCACTTGTATTCGGATGTATAATTTGAACCTAAACATCCTGCTATACCATCTTCTTTCTGAACAACATTAGTAACTTTTGCAAATTCATCAATGAAATTGATATCTTTTAAAAAAGAATAATCACCAACTGCGGCATCGTTATTTCTTGCCATGTTCATCTGAGCCTGCAATAATGTCGAATAAGCCTTTTTTACACCTGCAACAATCTCATGTTTTTGTGTTTTATTAATTAACGTCGGTATCGTAAGCGCCGCCACAACTCCGACAATAACGAGTGTTATCAGCACTTCCGCAAGGGTGAAGCCGTTTTTGTATATTTTAAATTTTTGTCTGAATCTTTCCATGTTTTCAGTATAACATATTTTAAAAACAGAAACTGGCGCACCACCTCTTCTATTCTATTAGAGAGCTTATGGCTATTGAGTTTTGGTGTCAAATATTTTTTGTAAATTTTTGTTACCCGTTTGTGTTTTTGCAATATTTTGTAATATTTGAATATTTCTTACTGTCATTACATAATAAAAAGTCAGGCATAGCTATGACATGATACAAAAAATTACACCTTTTGAATATTAATAATTTATTGCATTTTCCCGGAGAACTTTGCAGGTACAACCAAATCCATATCCGCCAGTTCCGCTGCTCCCGCACCAGTTCGTGTCATCACATCCTCTCGGAACAAGACCGTCCTCTTTAATAACAAAACCAAAAAGATCTCTTCCCCATTGATTGGGACCTTTTGCTCCATTGACATCAACATCTATTACTGCACATCTGTCGCTTGTTCCGCCATAATTATTTACACAATCATCTGCAATTTTTTCAAACAGCACACTTACACCATCAGCAAGCACAACCTTGTATCTGGTATTCTTTTGAAGTCCAATAGCATCAGTATTGCCTAAATTCAGAAATTTATAATATCCTGTTCCAAAACATCCATCACCATTAGAACAATCCATTGCGATACTTAAGTGTTTTTTATAAAGGTTGTAGATATTTTCGGAAGAAGAAGCCCATCCGCCAACCGAAGCTTTTGGATTTCCCTCTTCTGCAATAATTTTATTTGTAACAGTAGCAAAAGTTGAATATGTCTTTTTTATTCTTGAAACGTATTCCTGCTTATTTGTATTATTTATCAGTGTCGGAATGGTCATTGCAGCCACAACACCAACAATAACGAGTGTTATCAGCACTTCCGCAAGGGTAAAACCGTTTTTGAATATTTTAAATTTGCGCAGATAATTTTCCATGTTCTTAGTATAGCATATTTTAAAAACAGAAACTGGCGCACCACCGCTTCTATTCTATTCTATTAGAGAGCCTATGGTTATTGGGTTTTGGTGTCAA
>Ga0310696_10000163_pt1 | contig 117311 bp, 102 predicted proteins | sample AusTroGonzalo_MG_4_FD_203885 | JGI IMG/M metagenome (GOLD analysis project Ga0310696, IMG submission 203885) | Bovine rumen microbial communities from tropical cattle in Woodstock, Queensland, Australia - Gonzalo_02 (v2) (version 2) | ecosystem: Host-associated > Mammals > Digestive system >...
GTACATATCCTTTGTGCAGGCCGAAATCAACCTCCGCCCAAGAAAACTTTTGGACTTCGATACCCCAAAATACAAATTTATGCTATATTTGCACAACCGCGTTGCACTTGGTTGTTGAGTCTACATTTTTTGAATTATTTTTTTTTTCAATTACAATTTTCATTTTGTTTCCTATCTTTGCACATGTTAAATATTAACGACACACACATAAATATTTGATAATGAGACCCGATTTTTCTAAAGTAGATTTCAAATCCAACGATGCAGCCAAGCAGAGCTTCGAAGAGTGGGAAAAACAAAACCACATCGAGAAAAACTGGCTGACTCCCGAGCAGATTGACGTCAAGCCCGTTTACGGCCGCGTTGACCTTGAGGGCATGGAACACCTCAACTATGCCGCCGGCATCGCGCCTTTCCTCCGTGGACCTTACTCCACCATGTACGTCATGCGCCCATGGACCATCCGCCAGTACGCCGGATTCTCCACCGCCGAGGAGTCCAACGCCTTCTACCGCCGCAATATCGCCGCCGGCCAAAAAGGTCTTTCCTGCGCCTTCGACCTCGCCACCCACCGCGGCTACGACTCCGACCACGAGCGCGTTGTCGGCGATGTCGGTAAAGCTGGTGTGGCCATCGACAGCATCCTCGACATGAAGATACTTTTCGACCAGATTGACCTCGGCAAGATGTCCGTCTCCATGACCATGAACGGCGCCGTGCTCCCAATCTTGGCCTTCTATATCATCGCCGCCGAAGAGCAGGGCGTCAAGCAGGAACAGCTGCAGGGCACCATCCAGAACGACATCCTCAAGGAGTTCATGGTGCGCAACACCTACATCTATCCCCCGCTGCCTTCGATGAAAATCATCGCCGACATCTTCGAATACACCTCGAAGAACATGCCCAAGTTCAACTCCATCTCCATCTCCGGCTACCACATGCAGGAGGCCGGCGCTACCGCCGACATCGAGTTGGCCTACACCCTCGCTGACGGTCTTGAATACCTCCGTGCTGGCGTCGGAGCAGGTATGAGTGTCGATGACTTCGCTCCACGTCTCTCCTTCTTCTGGGCCATCGGTATGAACCACTTCATGGAAATCGCCAAGATGCGTGCCGCACGTATGCTCTGGGCCAAGATAGTCAAACAGTTCAACCCCCAGAACCCCAAGTCCCTCGCGCTGCGTACCCACAGCCAGACCTCTGGCTGGTCGCTCACCGAGCAGGACCCATTCAACAACGTCGGACGTACCTGTATCGAAGCTATGGGAGCCGCTCTCGGTCACACCCAGAGCCTTCACACCAACGCTCTCGACGAGGCTATCGCTCTCCCCACCGACTTCTCCGCCCGTATCGCTCGTAACACCCAGATATATATCCAGGAAGAGACCAACGTCTGCCGCGTGGTTGACCCATGGGCAGGCAGCTACTACGTCGAAACCCTCACCCACCAGCTCGCTCACCGCGCCTGGGCTCACATCCAGGAGGTCGAGAAGCTCGGCGGTATGGCCAAGGCCATAGAGAGCGGCGTGCCCAAGATGCGTATCGAAGAGGCCTCAGCACGTAAGCAAGGCCGTATCGACAGCAATATCGACACCATCGTCGGTATCAACAAATACCGCCTCGACCACGAAGACCCCATCGAGACCCTCGAAATCGACAATACCGCCGTGCGCAACGCGCAAATCGAGCGTCTGAAGAAACTTCGTGCCGAGCGCGACAGCGACGCCGTCAACGCCGCCCTCGACGCACTCACCGAGTGCGCCCGTACAGGCAAGGGCAACCTCCTCGCCCTCAGCATCGATGCCGCTCGCAAGCGTGCCTCTCTCGGCGAGATTTCCTACGCCCTCGAAAAAGTTTATGGACGTTACAAAGCTAAAATCAATCTTATAAGCAACGTGTACAGCTCACAAACCAAATCCAACGACCGCTTCAAGCTCGCCCAGCAGATGACCGACGAGTTCGCCAAGCGCGAAGGCCGCCGCCCGCGTATCATGGTGGCCAAGATGGGACAGGACGGTCACGACCGTGGCGCAAAGGTTGTCGCCACAGGCTATGCCGATATGGGATTCGACGTCGATATGGGACCCCTCTTCCAGACTCCCGCCGAGGCAGCCAAGCAAGCCGTCGAGAACGACGTCCACATCGTGGGTGCCAGCTCTCTCGCCGCAGGTCACAAGACTCTCCTCCCGCAGCTCATCGAGGAACTCAAGAAACTCGGTCGCGAGGACATCATGGTCGTAGCCGGAGGCGTCATACCCCCGCAGGACTACCAGTGCCTCTTCGATGCCGGCGTAGCCGCCGTCTTCGGTCCCGGCACCCCGGTAGCCGAAAGCGCCATCAAGATGATGGAACTCCTCAACGCCGTCAAGGAATAAAAGGTAATAGCCGTTTTCATAACAGCGCAGCCGCCGCCCGAGCAATCGAGCCGCGGCTGCCTGCTTTAAAGCATTGTGTTTTTACAATTCGCGCAATTATTTCAAATAAGTTCTACAATAATATGTAATGCCCTGAAATGTTGCAAAAATTTTGTATATTTGCATAATCGCATAGGAGTGTGCGATTATGTAAGTTGTTTATTGTTAGAAAAATAAATACCGAAATGCATAATTTTTATTATTGTAAGAAAGCGCTGGCGGTGCTGATTCCGGCGATTGTGGCAATTCTGACACCCGCAAAGGCTGTCTCGCAGGAGGTGAATACCGACACGCTCATGAAGCACATCATTGAGCTTTCGTCCGAACGCTATGAGGGCCGTCAGGCCGGAACGTACGGCTACAACGCCGCGGTGAAATACTGTGTTGAGGTCCTCCGTTCCTATGGTGTGGAGCCTGCCGGCGAAGACGGCGGATGGTTGCAGGAGTTCGATGTGGAGTGCAACGAGATTGACAACTGCACCTTCCATACCTACCTGCCAGGCGCGAAAAACCACGACACCTACTCGTTGGGTCGTGACTTCTCGTGTGCCGCTATGACGGGCCGTGGGTACGCTGATGCCAACGTGGTCTTTTGTGGCTACGGGTTGGATGCTTCGGCCTACGACGACTATGCGAATGTCGATGCTCGTGGCAAGGTTGTCATTGTGGCAAGTGGCGTTCCCAATTTCCTGCCGAGCGACATTACCGACCGCTACGCAACGTTGCGCGACAAGGCGCGGGTGGCTAAAAGCCACGGTGCTGTGGCCTTGGTGTCCATCAACATGTCTAAAACTTGTAGCGACATAGAGGTACAATGCAGAGGATATAACGGCAAACTGCCGCATCTGGCCACTTTCCCCATCATACAGCCAACAAGATATTGTGCCGAGTCGTTGTTCCGTGGCGAGGAGATGCCGCTTGACGAGGCCATTGCTAAGATTCAGGAAACACACAAGCCTCAGTCGTTTGCGTTCAACAAGAAATTCGAGATAGAGACCAATGCAAAATACCGTGCTAGCGCCAAGACCTACAACGTCGTGGGCATCATGCATGGCGCAAGCAAGAAGGTGAAACAAGAGTATATCGTCATCGGCGCCCATCTCGACCATGTAGGCCGTCAGGGCGAGACCTGCTTCTATCCTGGTGCCGACGACGACGCCTCTTCAGTGGCGGCGTTGCTTGAGACGGCTCGACTGCTTTCGGAGCTTCCTGTTGAGAAGAGACCGGCTCGTAGCGTGGTGTTTGTCATTTTCTCTGGCTCCGAGCAGCTTGACAAGGGTACTTACGAATTCATCGACCACTTCCGCTACCAGGGTAGGATAGAGGCCTTCCTGAGCATCGACTGCATAGGCTCCGGCGACAGCATCGATGTGCGCGGCAATGCACGTTATCCGAACCTGTGGGGTGTCGCGTGCCACAACGACTCGCTCTACACCCATGCTATGGGGCGTGCAAAGAAAACCATAAAGGTCTATGCAACCGAGGATGAACTGGCCGAACGCGCAAAGCAGAAAAAGCTGGAGGAGAAAGAGGCCGCCAAGGATCCCAAGAAGATGAAGGCCTTGAAGAAACAGAAGCCCACGGGCAACGAGAAGTTCTCCGAGCAGGTTGTCGAGGGGTTCCAGACGATGCCTTCGGGCGATGCGCTGGCTTTCCAGCCGCTCGAGATTCCGTCTCTCGTGTTCACTACTTTCAACGGCAAACAGCACCAGCACACGACCAACGACATACCCGAGAATATCAACCGTACGATGCTCACCAAGGCAACCTCGCTGGTCTATCACACGCTGTGCGACCTGACCAGGGGTTACTACCGTGGCCGCACCTACGAGTCGAAGTTGCAAGTCTATGGGCCGCTGATTGACGATTGAGTCTTTAATCGGACCTGGCGGTCAGTTTTCAGTAGTCAGTAATTTTTCAATCCTCAAATACTTCGATGTGGACGTTATATAAGAAAGAACTTTCGGGCTTCTTTTCGTCAATTGTCGGTTATCTCGCCATTATCGTTTTTCTTGTTTTGATAGGGCTGATGCTATGGGTGTTCAGCACTCCGTTCAATGTGTTGGACGATGGTTTCTCGGCCATGGACGGCTTCTTCTTCATTGCACCGTTGCTCTATCTCTTTCTCATCCCGGCCATAACGATGCGTATGTTTGCCGAGGAAAAACGCGGTGGCACTATGGAGTTCCTTCTCACCAAGCCGCTGGGCGACACTGCTATCGTGTGCTCAAAATTCCTGGCAGGCTTGACCTTGGTGTTTATTTCGTTGCTGCCTACCTTGGTGGTCTATTTCACGATTTATGCGCTGGGCGACCCTGTGGGTAACATCGACACCGGCAGCGTCTGCGGCTCTTACATCGGGCTGCTCTTTCTTGGCGGTGCCTTTGTGGGCATCGGGCTGTTCGCCAGCGCCATCACTAACAATCAGATAGTGGCGTTCATCGTGGCGGTGGTGCTTTCGGTGTTTATGTATCTCGGTTTCGAGGGGATATACCAGATGGGGTTTCTCGGCAAAGCCGACCTTTTCATAAAGTCGCTGGGCATGCGCCATCACTATGAGTCCATCAGCCGTGGCGTCATCGACACTCGCGACTTACTCTACTACTTGAGCGTCATAGCCATTGCCGTTATGGCAACGCGTATGGTGCTGCAAAGCAGGAAATGGAAGAGGGGGTAGGCGAGTGGTTGTTTGTGCGTGAGCGTAGTTTCAAATTTCATTTTTCAAATCGAAGAGATGTCTCTAAAAAATACTAACAAGGCCACCAAGAATAAAGACAACCGCAAACGGCAGAGCTGGTTTGAATTCGGCATTGCGTTGCTGGTTGTCATATTTGTGAATGTCATTGGAGCGTTCCTTTTCGGCCGGCTTGACCTTACCGACGACCACCGCTACTCGCTTTCGAAATCGACGAAAGAGCTTTTGAAGGGCGTCGATGAACCTATCCTGTTCAGGGTGTATCTCGACGGCAACGATCTGCCGGCTGACTTTAAGCGGCTGCGCAACGAGACCAAGGAGATTCTCAACCAGTTCAGGGCTTATAACCGCAATGTCGATTATGAGTTTGTCAATCCGGGCAACTTGCCGGGTGACAAAGAACGCAACGAACTCTACAAAGAGCTTATCTCGCACGACATTCGTCCTTCCACCGTCAGCCAGCGCAGCGGCAACGGGGTCTCCCAGATGGTGCTCATACCGGCGGCGGAAATTACCTACAAAGGCAACAAGGCCTATGTGCAGCTGCTGCAAAGCCAGCAGTATGTGTCGGAGTCTGACGAGGTGAACAACTCTATACAGAATCTCGAGTATCAGCTCTCGAACGCGGTGCGCACACTTTCTCGCTCTATGAAGCCGGTGGTGGCGTTCACTATGGGCCACGGCGAGTTGCCGATGGCAAACCTCTATGAAATACAGCGTTCACTGTACGAGAACTATACGCTCGACACAGTTACATTGAACGAGAACGTCAACGCCTTGCGCAAGGTGGTGCGCGGCTCCGATTCGTCATATACTTTCCTGCCTAAATACGATGTCCTTGTGGTGGCCAAGCCTACGCAGACTTTCTCCGACAAGGACCTTTTCGTACTTGACCAGTTTGTGATGCTTGGCGGCAGGGTGCTGTGGCTTATCGACGCGATGGATGCCGACATGGACAGTCTGGCAGTCAATCCGCAGGCGGTGTCCGCCCGTTTGCCGCTGAACATGGACGAGATGTTCTATACCTATGGTGTGAGGATAAACACCGACCTGGTGATGGACATCCGCTGCCGCCCGATACCGATGGTCGTGGGCCAGGTGGGCGACCGTCCGCAGTACAATTTCACGCCCTGGTACTATTTTCCCGACCTCATTCCTGTCTCGAACCACCCGATTGTGCGTAACCTCGACATCATTAAGAGCGACTTCGTGAGTTCGATACAGGTGCTCGACAATGCTGACGACATCTCGAAAACCGTGTTGCTTTCGACCTCCGATTATTCGCGAGTGAAGAACGCCCCGGTTATCATAGACCTCAACGAGACCCGTCAGGAGCCTGACCAAAGGCTCTATAACCGCAAAAACCTGCCTGTGGCTGTGTTGCTCGAAGGCACCTTCCGTTCGATGTGGGTGCACCGTCTGCCTACCGGCTTCACCAAACTGCCCGAGATAGGCTATCGCGACACAAGCCTGCCCACCAAGATGATAGTGGTTTCCGATGGCGACATCATCAAGAACCGCTATAACCGCAACGACGGCACAACCTATCCGTTGGGCTACGACAGCTACACCAACACGATGTATGCCAACAAGGAGTTCCTTTTGAACGCCATCAACTATCTGGCGGGCAATGACGATGCGATGGCCTCGCGAGGCAAGAGCGTGCAGCTGCGCAAACTCGATGTGGTGAAGTCGAAAAAGTCGGCTGTCGCTGTCAAGACGGTCAACATAGTGGTGCCGGTTCTGCTCGTCGCATTGGCAGGTGTGGTAATCTATTTCGTGCGTCGGGCGAAATACATCAAAAGAAAGAGATAAACCATAGATTCCGTTTTCTATATAATATATGAAAAAGAAACGCAACCTCATAATACTTTCCGTTACCTGTGCGCTTGGGCTCGTGGCGGTACTTCTGGTGCTGCTGCTTAACCATCGCTCCACTCTTGACGACTTCGGCGTCAAAAACCCCGAGACCATAACACGCATATTCATGGCCGACAACCGCGACCACCGTGTGCTGCTGACTCACGACCTCAGCAATACCAGCGACTCGGCGTGGATGGTTGACGAACAATACTATGCTAGCCAGCCCATGATTGACATGCTGATAAACACGATGGCAACCATGCGCATCAGGGAGAAAATCAACCGTGCGGCGCTCCCCAACGTGGTCAAAGACCTCTCGACGAACAACGTGAAGGTCGAGGTCTATCAGAGGGTTTACCGCATAGACTGGTTCAAGGGCAAGCTGCAGCTTTTCCCGCATGAAAAGAAAACGGTGACCTATTATGTCGGCCACGAGACACGCGATATGATGGGGTCGTATATCCTGCGCGACGGCGACAAGGAGCCTTATGTTATCTACATGCCCGGCTTGCGCGGCATGATTAACACGAGGTTTATTGCCGATCCGATACCGTGGCGCAGCCACCGCATCATGAAGCTCGACGTGAAGAACATAGAGCGTGTACAACTTGACATAACAGACTCGCCGGAGCAGTCCTATTCCGTAGTGCGCGAGGGTGAGGGCTTCTACTTCGAATGTGGTGAGCCTCGTACGCGCGTGGCGGGCTTCGACACTGCTCGTGTTGCGCAGCTGCTCTCGTCGTTCACCAACCTCAATTTCGACGAATACGCCATGGCAGTGCCGAAGGTTGAGATTGACAGCGTGTTCACGAAAGCCCCCAAGACCGTCCTCACGGTGACCGATAGGGCAGGCAATCGCCGCGAAGTCAAAACCTACATCAAATATTCAAATCCCGACGACATTAAGACTATGCCCGACACATCAATGTACAATGTGTTCGACCTGAACCGCCTCTATGCCGTCATCGACTCGAAAGACACGGTGCTGATACAGTATTTCGTCTTCGACAACATTCTCCAACCTGCCTCCTTCTTCCTTGGCAAAGAGCGCTACCACGTGGGGCTGTAGCCGCCGGTTGTGTGCGTGTGACATAAGGGGATTAAATTGCTCCGCAAATGCATTTGTCAATTCACTATTCACTATTCACTAATCACTAATCACTAAACTCTCAATCTTGAACAAGCCTCTAATACTTATCACCAACGACGACGGCTTCGCCTCGAAAGGACTTCGTGTACTCGATGAGGTGGCGCAGGAGTTCGGCGATGTCGTGGTAATGGCGCCTGAGCGCAACTCTTCGGGCATGGGCCATTCGATAACCACCAACCGACCCCTGCGTGTCCGCACCATAAAACTCTCCGACGGGTTGCAGGTCTATGCCTGCGACGGTACGCCGGTCGATTGTGTGAAACTTGCCACAGAGTATTTCTGTCCGCGCCGTCCCGACCTAGTGCTGTCGGGCATCAACCACGGCAGCAACTCGTCGGTCAATGTCATATACAGCGGTACCATGGGTGCCGTGGTCGAATCCACCATCAACGGTTTCGATGCTGTGGGCTTCTCGCTGTTGAACCACAACGACGATGCCGACTTCTCTCCCTGCGTGCCTTACATCCGCCATATTATAGGCAAGGTTCTGGAGAAAGGGCTGCCCACCAATGTCTCGCTCAATGTTAATTTTCCGAGCCTTTCGACATCCGAGTTGATAGGCATGCGTATCTGTCGTGAAGCGCAGGCCATGTGGGCTGACAGCTTCGAGAAACGCACCGACCCCAACGGCCGGCCCTATTGGTGGCTTACGGGCAAGTTTGTGTGCGACGACGCCGTCGAGGGTACCGACGAGTGGGCGCTCGCCAACGGCTATGTATCGGTGGTGCCCATACATCCCGACTACACGCGCTACGAGGCTATACCGGAAGTTGAAAATATGCTGCGCAACTGACCGAGAGAATGAAAAAGCTATTCCAACAAAACAAAGTCTATGTCGGCATCCTTGCCGAACTGTTGTCGGTGGTGGTTCCTGCGTTGCTGCTTTTTGTGGTGCTAACGGTGTTTGGCATCTCCCCGACGTCCCGCATACGTTGGTTTGCGGGTGTGTTCATACTTGGGATACTTGTCGTGCGGGCCTACGCCAAGAAGAAAGTCTTCCCCAAAGCCACAAAGGCCTCTGCCGTCACTTTCTTTGTCTGTTTCATAGCCTTTATGGTTTATCTCGGAATGACCAGACAACTACTCTAATCCCCGCCGACCACTTAAAAATTACAGCTTAAAACTCAAAACTCACCTTGAAGTACTACATCATAGCAGGCGAATCATCGGGCGACCTTCACGGCTCAAACCTTATGAAGGCAATCCTGACGCATGACTCTGATGCCGAGATACGCTTCTGGGGTGGCGACAGGATGGCTGCGGTGGGCGGCTCCTGCGTCAAGCACATACGAGACCTCTCTTTCATGGGTTTTGTCGAGGTGGTGAGGCATTTACGTCAGGTGCTGGGCAATATCGCCTTCTGCAAGAATGATATAGTTCAGTTCCATCCGGACGCCATAATATATATTGATTTTCCGGGCTTCAACCTGCGTATCGCCGACTTTGCCCACAGGCACGGCTTCAAGAACTTCTACTATATCTCCCCCCAGCTCTGGGCCTGGAAGAAAGGCCGCATCCGCAAGATGCGCAGGATGATAGACCGCCTTTTCTGCATACTTCCCTTTGAAGGGGATTTCTACAAACACAACAACTTCCCGCAGGCAGAATATGTCGGTCACCCCTTGCTTGACGCAATCGCCGACCCGACTAGTCCGGCCAGACACATCAACGATAAGCCACTCATTGCCCTCTTGCCCGGCAGCCGCCGACAGGAGCTCTCCAACACCATGCCCGGCATGCTCGCCTTGGCCTCACGTCACCCGGAATATGATTTTGTCATAGCGGGCATGGACATTCTAGGCGCCGAGCAATACAGCCGTTACGGAGCGTTGCCCTCCAACGTCAGCATACGATACAATCAGACCTACCAGATTCTTTCCGAGTCATACGCCGCCGCCGTCTGCTCTGGCACCGCCACGCTCGAAACCGCGCTGTTCAACGTGCCGCAGGTGGTCTGCTACAAGGCAAACCCCGTCTCAATCGCCATAGCGCGTTGGTTTGTGGGCAAGCGGGTGCGGTTCATCTCGCTGGTCAACCTCATAGCCGACCGCCCCATAGTGAAAGAACTGTTGCAGCAGGACTTCAACCAGACGATGCTTGAGCAGGAGTTCTGCCTTATAACAAAAGACCAGTCCTACCGCTCCACGATGCGGGACGGCTATGCCGACGTTCGCCGAATACTCGGAGGCAGCGGTGCCTCCGACCGTGTGGCGTCTGTCGTTATCAGTACAATACAAAAGTGAAACACCTGTCGCTCATAGTGTTGCTTCTTCTCACTGCCTCGACTGCTCTGGCCGACAAGGTGAAGGTACGCATCTTCTCAACCAACACCATCTCCGCCGTTACGGTCTCGTTCGACCTCGGACAATACAACGTCTATGCCAACGACTCGGTGCTGGTCGAGTCCACTCTTGGCGAGGGTGCATCGCTCACCCTCAAACCCTCGGGCGGAAAGGTGTCTATAGCCACCGACGGCTACAACTACGGAGCGTTCGATAAAATCCGTTTCCAGGCCACCGACACGGCTTGCATACTCTGTATCAACCCCTCCAACGTCAAGCAGCGCACCTACGAAGGCGACCTGATAGTTACTGCCACCAAGCAGAACTCGTTGCTGCTTATCAACGATGTGGAGTTCGAGACATATATTGCGGGCGTGGTGCAGTCTGAAATCTACGGCGACCTCACCGACATATTCCGTGTACAGGCCATCATCTCGCGCACGTGGGCGCTCAAGAACATCAACAAACACCAGAAAGACGGCTACAACTTCTGCGACCACGTCCACTGCCAGGCCTACCACAACCGCTGTGTCCGTCCCGACATAATGCTCGGCACCATGCAGAGCAGCGGTGTCACCATTGTCGATACCGAGGGACATCTTATCGAGACCCCGTTCCACTCCAACAGTGGCGGACAGACCGCCAACTCGGAGGATGTGTGGCGCAACGCCTTGCCCTATCTGCGCTCGGTCGAGGACACCTTCTCCTTCCGTATGCGCCAGTCCGACTGGACCAAGGTGCTCACCAAGGACCAGTGGCTAGGCTATTTCGCCAAGAAACACAAGCTCAACACCACCGACAGTGCGGTGCGCGACTCGTTGCTCTCGTTCACCCAGGTTCGTCGCAAAGCCCGCATTATGGGTGTTCAGCTCACCCGCATCCGTACCGACTTCCAGCTCAAATCCACCTTCTTCAGCGTGGTTTACGACTCCGTCAGCGGCAAGGTTACTCTGCGTGGCCACGGCTATGGTCATGGTGTCGGCCTCAGCCAGGAAGGCACCATCCGTATGGCACAGCTTGGCATCGCCTACGACAGCATCATCAGGCATTACTATACGGGTGCACGGCTGAACAGTAATCCCGACTCGCCGAAGAACTACGTCGAGAACTACATCCAGCAGATAGAGAAAATCATCGAAGACGACAAGCAGCGCACCACTCAGGTCAAGTCGAAGAAAGACGACTGGCTCGGGCGCCTTTTCCGTGTGCGCGACCGCGAGGAACGCGAGGAAATCTACGACGAAACCAAGCAGGACAACGAGTCCGACTGGCAGTTCAAATTCGGCGACACCGACACCACCTCCACCATCAAACCGACGGTCCCACTCGATAGATAGGATGTTCCGTCAAACAATGTCAATACAACATCCCGAACATCCATAGAAGGAAACTGATTTCGGGATTTTATTTTGAATTTGACGGTTGAGTTTTTACGATCAATATTTCATTAAAACCTATTAGCGTCATTTCGTTATAACGAATGGGAGATAGTTATATCGTATTGAAAAAAACACTATAGTGAAAAGAAATTCATCATTAGAAGTGGATATTCCAAAATATTTGTATCTTTGCAGAATATCTAGCAAACCATTAAAACGCTCTAAATAATGAAAAAAACGCTTGTTATTGCACTGATTGCGTTGTTGGCCTGCCCTGTGGCTATGGCTCAGGTGAAGTGGAACACCATCGAGCAGTCGGCCAAGGTCTCGACCTCGAACAACCAGAAACTGTTTTTCGTTGATTTCTACACCTCGTGGTGCGGCTGGTGCAAGAAGATGGACAAGGACACCTTCACCGACAAGGTGGTGGCCAAGATAATGAACAAATATTTCATCCCGACCAAGTTCGACGCCGAAGGCGACGCCGCATTCTCGTGGAACGGTGTGGAATACAAGGGTGGCGGAGTGGCTGCCAACGGGCGCCGCGCCACGCATCCGTTTGCACAGGCCATTCTGGGCGCCAAGATGGGGTTCCCGTCGTTTGCCATATTCGGCCCCGACCGCAAGCTGATGACGGTGATACCGGGCTACAGCAACGCGGCTGACTTTACGGTGATTCTGTGGTATTTTGCTTCGGGCGACTACGAGAAATACCCGTTCGAGAAATATCAGGCCATCTTCGACGCGCAGATTCGTCCTTCGATGGAAAAGGCGCTGGGGCTGTAGAACCGTCACTAATTCAGGCAATCATACAATCTCAATATTATGTCGTGGTTCTCCTTCGGTAAAGACAAAACCAAAGAAAAAGAAACGCTCGATAAGGGCCTTGGGAAGACTAAGGAGAACCTCCTGAGTCGCCTAACCAAGGCTATTGCCGGCCGCTCCACCATAGACGACAGCGTGCTCGACGACCTCGAGGAGACGCTCATCAGCTCGGACGTGGGGGTCGAGACAACGCTAAAAATCATCGACCACCTGCAGCAGCGCATCAAGCGCGACCGCTATATCAGCACTTCGGAGCTGAACTCCATACTGCGCGCCGAAATAGCCACTTTGCTAAAGCACGACGAAAGCAATTTCCCGTCGGACTTTGACCAGCCGCTGCCGCACAAGCCGTATGTGATACTTGTGGTGGGTGTGAACGGTGTGGGCAAGACTACAACCATCGGCAAACTGGCCTACCAGTACAAGCAGGCGGGCAAGTCGGTGATGCTGGGGGCTTCGGACACCTTCCGCGCCGCCGCCGTGGAGCAGCTCACTATCTGGTCGGAGAGGGTAGGGGTGCCAATAGTGCAGCAGGGCATGAACGCCGACCCCGCATCGGTGGCATACGACACTCTGCAATCGGCTGTTTCCAAGGATATTGACGTGGTAATAATAGACACCGCCGGCCGTCTGCACAACAAGATTGGGCTTATGAACGAGCTTACGAAAATCCGCAAGGTGATGCAGAAAGTCGTTCCCGACGCGCCGCACGAGGTATTGTTGGTGCTCGATGCCAGCACGGGACAGAACGCTGTGGAGCAGGCTCGTCAATTCACTGCCGCCACCGATGTCAACGCCTTGGCGCTCACCAAGCTGGACGGCACAGCCAAGGGTGGCGTGGCCATCGGCATCTGCGACCAGTTCAAGATACCTGTACGTTATATCGGCCTCGGCGAGCAGATGACGGACCTTCAGGTTTTCGACGCCGACGCTTTCGTGGACTCGCTTTTCAAAAGTTAACAGATGGCTGTCTGTAGTTCTACCATGCAGTCTAAACAGGTTAAAGTCAATCTTATAACCCTCGGCTGTTCCAAAAATACCGTTGACTCGGAAAACTTGGCGGGAGCACTCGCCGACTGCGGGTTGAAGGTGTTTTTCGACCGTCGGAACAACGATTGCGACGTGGTCGTGGTCAACACCTGCGGCTTTATAGGCGATGCCAAGGAGGAGTCGGTCAACACCATATTGCAGCAGACGGATGTAAAGCAGCGTGGACGCAAACGGCGGCTGCTGGTTGTAGTGGGCTGCTTGGTGGAACGCTACAAGGCTGACCTTCAGAAAGAACTGCCCGACGTGGATGCTTGGTTCGGGGTGCATGAATGGAGGGAGATTGCCGACTATGTGACAGAATGGGCTTCGTCGCAAACTCAATCCAGTGCACGGACACCGAGGCAATCCGGCCGTATGCAGAGCACTCCGACGCACTACGCCTACCTTAAAATCTCGGAGGGCTGCAACCGGTCATGCTCCTATTGCGCGATACCGCTCATACGCGGACGGCATGTGTCGCGGCCGATGGAGGATATCGTGGGTGAGGCAAAACGCTTGGTGCAATCGGGTGTGAAAGAACTCCTTGTTATTGCTCAGGACACCACCTTCTACGGGCTCGACCTCTATGGAGAGCGGCGACTGGCGCAACTGCTCGACCGTCTGGCCCAAGAAAGCGGTGCCGACTGGATTCGGCTGCACTATACCTATCCGGCCTCGTTTCCGTTGGAGGTGCTAGATGTAATGGCCCGCCACGACAATATCTGCAAGTATCTCGATATTCCGCTACAGCATATCAATTCACGCCTGCTGGCTTCGATGCAGCGCAACATAGACAGAGATGCGACATTGAGTTTAATCGACACCATCCGCCGCTGTATTCCGGACATAACGCTCCGCACGACACTTATTGTGGGCTATCCCGGCGAGACGGAAGCGGCGTTTCAGGAACTCAAGAGTTTCGTCGCCGACGCCCGGTTCGACCGGCTGGGTGCGTTCACCTATTCGCAAGAAGAGGGTACGCCTGCGCAGAAACTCGGCGACCCTGTGCCTGATGACGAGAAGCAGTGCCGCTTGGCCGAAATCATGGAACTGCAGGACTCCATATCGTTTGAGAAAAATCAGCGCCTTGTGGGGCAGACGATAAGGGTTTTAATCGACCGCCGCGAAGGGGAATATTTCATAGGCCGTTCACAGGCCGACTCGCCAGAGGTGGACGACGAGGTTATAATCGCGGTGGGCAAGAAAAGAACTCCCCGAATCGGAGAGTTCTGCAAGGTGCGTGTCACCCAGGCCTTTGAGCACGATATGATGGCCGAAATGGTCTGACCTGTGCCGTCAGAATCCTTTGATGTGAATCATACGCACTTTCTTAAGTTGTCCGACGGTGATGAAAAAATCGCCGTTGAGGTTGTGGACCTTCCCAGTAAAGAATAGTGTCTTTTTCAGGGGGAGAGTTTGTTTGGTCACTGCTCCGTTGTCATCGATGGCATATATCGCGAGCATCGACTTAGTTGGGGGCATTTGGGTGAGCGCTGTTATCCTTTCTGTGCTTGAATACGTTGCAGGATTCTTTGCACTTTCGGTTTGGACGATGTAAGTTTTGCCGTTGCGATACAAGACTTGTTGGTTCAGCAGCACGGGGGTGCCCGATGACGATATGCTGTTGCGTATAGGTGTCTTCCACACGAAGTTCGCATTCGTGTCGATGGCTGCGATGAGGCTGCCGCCCATTTGGTAGATGTAATATGGTGTGCCGTTGGTGTAGTAGATGTGGAGCATTGTGGTATAGCACTGTAATATGCCGCCGAAGGGCGTCGGGACACCCTCTTTGACGGTCAGCCCCTGCAGCTCGTCGCCGAGCATCCTGGAGACGTTTTTCAGTGCCGTTCTCTCGGTGTTGTTAAGTGTCTGTGGATTGAAAGTGAGTTTGCTGCTTTTGGTGTTGTATGTCAATGCGTAAATGCCCGTATATTCAGTGTTGCGCATTGCGCTATGGTCTTCGCCGATTGTACCACCAGCTATAAAATGACCGTCAACGTGGTTTATTAGCTGTATGGACATTATATCGCTGCGGTTTACGGAATCCATGAATGTCTCGTCGCCATACGAGTTGTGGTTGGCGAAAAGGAGGTAGGTCTTGTCGCCATTTACGCCTGCAAGGATGGCGTGAACGCATTCCTCGTTGTCAATGGTCAGCGAGGAGTACCAGCTCGGCAGGTCGTCGTGCTGCCAAATGGTCTGCAGTTTGTCATCTGTGACGAGCAGCACGTCGGACTCCTCGTCCTTCTTTCCGAACGCTTTGGCAATGCGAGACTGTTCGTTTACCACTTTTATAGAGATGGCGCGCACATGGCCGTCGGGCGAGGTGGCTATGGCCCAGTCTGTCCAGTCGGCCTTTGTGTTCTTGTGCTCGTACACCAGTTCGGGGCTGCCAACAACGGTCCAAGATGCGATATCTACTTTCAGTCGGTAAAAGTCAAAATCGTGGCCTTTTATTGCACCGCAGGCAATCATGTATGCGGTGTCGCCGACTGCCGTGCAGGTTACAAGTATGCACTCGCGCAGTTTCGAAATCTCCAGCGATTTCTCCACTTTGCCTTTCTCGTTTATACCAAAAAGCATAATGCCGGAGCCCAGTTCGCTTCGGTTTGATGCAGAGCGGTTTGTGATTAGTAGTGTCAGTCCGTCGCGTTTACCTAGGAACGTTGCATGTGCGCTGCTCGCTTGGTCGAGCCCTTTTATTTCTTGCTCAAGGAATTCAAGGTCCTGTGCAGATGCAATGGAAAGCATTGGCAACAGGGCCAACAGGATGAATAACTTTTTCATAAAGGAGAAAGAGTATCGGATTTATTTGAGCTTTTCCACGGCAGTGCTTACCGTCACGGTTTCCTGCTGTCCAGTCCCCATCTCTTTGATAGTCACATTCCCGCTTGACATCTCGTTTTCGCCGACAAAAACAACATAGGGTATCTGCTTTTTGTTGGCGAATTCCATCTGTTTCTTCATCTTTGTCGCATCGGGATAGACGAGTGTGTTTATGCCTGCTGCGCGCATTGTTGCAGCGCACCGTATGATATATCCGAGGGACTCGTTTCCGAAATTGATAAACATGGCTTTTGCTGGCATTCCCAGCTCTTTCGGGAATTTGTCCAGCTCCGTCAGCACGTCGTATATGCGGTCGGCTCCGAACGAGATGCCTACGCCCGACACATTCGGCAGTCCGAATATTCCCGTAAGGTTGTCATATCGTCCACCACCGCAGATGCTACCTATCGTCACATCGTTGGCCTTCACCTCAAAGATGGCGCCTGTATAGTAGTTCAGACCACGCGCCAGAGTCAGGTCAAGTTCTACGGCACACTCTGGCTTGACCGTGGCAATTAGTCCGAACAGTTCATTCATTTCCTCAATGCCCTTGCGCCCTGTCTCGCTATTGACAAACAGGTTCTCCAGGCTTTTAAGTTTTTCCTCAACAGTTCCGTTTAGCTCGAACACGGGGTTCAAGTCAGCTATCTGCTTCTCCGTCAGTTCTCTTGCAACGAGTTCCGCTCTCACTTTGTCGATGCCTATTTTGTCAAGTTTGTCTATGGCCGTGGTGATGTCTATTAGTTTGTCGGGTGCTCCGATCGTTTCGGCTATTCCTGCAAGAATTTTGCGGTTGTTGATTTTAAGAGTTACGCTGATTCCGAACTTCTTAAACACACTGTCTATCATCTGCACCAATTCTAGCTCGTTCATCATCGAGGGTGACCCAATCATGTCTGCGTCGCACTGGTAGAACTCTCTGTAACGCCCCTTTTGTGGCTTGTCGGCACGCCATACGGGCTGAATCTGATAGCGGCGGAACGGCAGTGTTACCTCCTCTCTGTGTTGCACAACATAGCGGGCAAAAGGAACAGTGAGGTCGTAGCGCAGGCCTTTCTCGCATATCTGCTTGCCTGCAATTCGGCTGTCGTTGTTCAGCTCCACGTCTTTAAGGAAGTCTCCGGAATTCAGTATCTTGAACAGTAGTTTGTCGCCTTCTTCTCCATATTTACCCATCAGTGTGTCGAGATTCTCCATTGAAGGGGTTTCTATTTGTTCGAAGGCAAAAGACTTGAACACTTCGCGTATGGTGTTGAATATATAGTTGCGCCGTTCCATCTCAAGCGGAAGGAAGTCGCGGGTACCTTTAGGTATTGAACATTTCATGTGGCTGGTAATTGTTTGTAAACAAAATATTTGTGGCGGTTTGTTCTTATCCTTGGTGTTCTTTTCTAAGTAGGTCGTTGACGGTCTTGACGGGATTGAATGTCGCGAGAGGCACTTCGACAAAGATGGTGTTCCAGAAGGCCATAGAACCGTTCCAGAGGCCAGGTAGTTCCTGCGTTTTCACTATGCTGCTGCCTTTACTTTTCTTGCTTATGAAGCCTGTGCTGTGGTCAACATATTTGCGTAAATCGTAGTATCGTCCTTTCCTGTCGCGGGTGGAGCAGACAATATCGACTGGGTTGAAGTGGGTGCCACCTTTGAATATCTCGTCCTGGTCGGGTTCTTTGCGGTTTACCTGACCGGGTTCGACTATCTGCAGGCTCACGGTGCCGTTCTGGTCAATGGTGTAGAATGGACCTCCTCCTGGTTCGCCTTGGTTGCGCACCATTCCGCATACTCTTATCGGGCGGTCAAGGATATTGCGGAGAGATTTCTTTTTCGCACCAAGTGTCATGGAATCAAATCCATCGGGTGGCATTGCGTGGAGTTTCTTTTCGCAGAATTTCTTGCATTCCGATAGCTGTTCCGCAGTTGTGCTGCCTGAAAGCATCTCCATATAATCAAACACCTTTTCCTGCAAGGTGAGAAGCATGCCGGCCAACACCTTTTTGTAGATGATTGTGGTGTGCTTCATCCAGTCGGGCGCCACGTTGTCTATATTCTTGATGAATATCACGTCGGCGCGGCATTCGTTGAGGTTCTCTATCAGAGCCCCGTGTCCGCCTGGGCGGAAGATGAGTTTGCCATCCTCGTCGCGCACGGGTTCGTTGTATTCATCTACTATTATTCGGTCGGTATAGTGTTTCTGCTCTGAGAATTTTATCTCGATTTCTGTGTTGAAGGCGCTTTCGTAATACTTCTTGACCTCGGCTATCTTCTTGCGGAAGAGGGGTTTGTGCTCGGGAGAGATGGTAAAGTGAAGCCTTGTTTTTCCGTCGGAGCTTTGTGCATACTGAGCCCCTTCGACGATGTGCTCTTCGAACGATGTGCGCTGGATATTGCCGTATTTATGGAACTTGATGAGTGCCTTTGGCAGTTTGCCGTAGCCGAGATACTGTCCTTTGAGAAGGAAGTTTATGATGGCGGTATAGTCGCCGCGTTTCATGTAGTCGTTCAAATCAAGTCCAGCCTTCTCCATACAGTCGTTCAGGTCGTTGAAAAAGGCGAAACTGCGAATGTTTTCCAGAAACGTTTTTACTTGAGGAAACTCGGCCTCGAAATTATTGGCAACGCCGAAGTATGTAGAAGTGAAGGCGTAAAGGTCGTTGAACATTCTTGTCGCAGCCCCGGATGCGGGAACAAACTTCAATAGTTTTTTTCCGGCTGTCAGCTTTCGGTAGGCCTTTTCGTAAGTCGAAACGTCTGAGTCGCTAAGCTTGAATATTCCGCCGTTTTCAACGGTGGCGGGCTCGGATATTCGGGTTTTAGAAAAACCTTTCTTGAAATTATCTATTTGTTTTTTTATCTCAGCCTCACTCAAGCCTAATGCTGCTATTTGACTAATGTCGCTTGAGGTTAATTTCATATTCATTTTTTCAGGGTGCTTTGGGGGTGGTTTGTTATAAACTCAAAATAAATCCCCCAAATCGGGGGATTTATTCATAAATAGTCTCATATTGGGTTGTCAGTTCAAATAATAGACAAGAACTGACTAATGAGATTTATTTTTGGCCATTGTAGTAGATGTGGTCTTTTAACACCACCTGAACTTCAACAGTTTCACCAGTTTTTAGTTTGAAAGTTTCTTCTCCTGTACGGTAACCCATGAACTTGTTGTAGGTAGTGTCCCACACGGCTGAATCAAGCACGTGGACGTCGAAAATGGCTGGTGCGGGGAAATCGGTCTGATACACACCGTTGTCGTTGGTTGCACCCTCTTTGTATATGGAACTGCCATTATTGTCTATTTTCACATAGGCACCCTTTACTGGGGCGTTGCCATTGGCTTCGTCAACCACAGTTACTTTCACGTAGCACAAGGTATCCTTGTCGCACGATACCAATGTTGCAAAGCCTAATACGCTGACTAACAGCGCGGCTGCTACAAAAATGCTTTTTTTCTTCATAATTTTAAAATCTATGTGGATAATTTCTTCTATTTTTGCACCGTTTATTGGATTGCAAAGATAGTAATATTTACGCTATGAGAAACAAAAAAGTTGCTTTTTTAATAATTTTTAGTGCTTTGGTTTTTGTTGCGTGTTCGCAAAAACCAGTAAAGAATGCTGATAATCAGTCTGAATCAGCTGTAATGGAGGCTCCGGCCCCAGAGGAATCCAGTTATGTATTGATTGAGACCGATTTCGGTAATATCACGGTACGCCTCTACAACGAAACCCCTCGTCATCGGGATAATTTTATCAAACTTGTCAAAGAGGGATTCTATGACGGACTTCTTTTCCACCGCGTGATCAAGAACTTCATGATACAGGGTGGCGACCCGAAATCGAAAGATGCACAACCTGGTCAGATGCTTGGAGACGGAGGTCTGCCATATACGGTCCCCGCAGAGTTTGTGCCTACATTGTTCCACAAAAAAGGCGCTCTTGCCGCCGCTCGTCAGGGTGATAATGTCAACCCGAACAAGGAATCGTCATCCTGCCAGTTCTATATCGTTCAGGGCAACGTATGGAATCCCAATCAGTTGAAAATGATGGAGTATCAGATGCAGAAGCACTTTTCCCAGGCGCAAATAGATGCATATACTACCGTTGGCGGCACTCCTCATCTCGATGGAGACTATACTGTTTTCGGTGAAGTAGTAGATGGACTCGACGTGGTCGATAAAATCGCTGCGGTGCAGTGTGGTCAGTTCGACCGTCCGGTCAAGGATGTAAAAATGAAAATGAAAGTAATACAGAAATAGCAAAATGAAATCAGAAATAGAGGCTTATCTACGTGATGTTCAGGCCGCACACGTTGAACAATTCAAAAATAAGGCGGAAGAGATAGAGCAGTTCCGTATAAAGTATTTGGGCAAGAAGGGTGCTATAAGTGCCCTGTTTGAGCAGTTTAAAGATCTTCCTAATGATCAAAAAAAGGAAACTGGAGCGTTACTCAACCAGTTGAAGAATGCTGCTCAAGCTAAAATTGAGGAGTTCAAGTCGTTCGTGGAGGATGACATGTCCAAGAATGACGAGCAAGACCTTTCTCTCCCCGCAGATTTCAGCTCAGTTGGAGGACGTCATGTGCTTTCCGTAGTCATGAATGAAATCATCGACATCTTCGGCCGTATTGGTTTTACTGTTGCGGAGTCGGGCGAGATTGAGGACGACTGGCATCTGTTTTCGGCATTGAATTTTCCCCCCGACCACCCGGCACGCGATATGCAGGATACTTTCTTTGTGGAGAAGGACAACGGCTCGTCGGATGTGGCTTTGCGGACGCATACGTCGTCGGTTCAGGTGAGAGTGATGGAACATGCGACGCCTCCTATCCGTATTATCGCTCCAGGAAGGGTGTTTCGTAATGAGGCTATTTCCGCTCGTGCACATTGTATATTCCATCAAGTAGAGGCTCTTTATGTCGATAAAAAGGTGACTTTTGCCGACCTTAAGCAGACGCTTCTGTATTTCGCGAAGGAGATGTTTGGCGAGGAGACGCAGATAAGACTCCGTCCGTCGTATTTCCCGTTTACTGAGCCGTCGGCGGAGATGGATATCTCATGTAATATCTGTCACGGGGAGGGGTGTAATATTTGTAAGGGTACGGGATGGCTTGAGATATTGGGTTGCGGTATGGTCGATCCCAATGTTTTGGATGCATGCGGTATTGATAGCAAGAAGTTTAGCGGTTTCGCACTCGGTATGGGTGTGGAGCGAATGGCTATGCTGAAATACCAGATAAGAGACCTGCGTTTGTATTTTGAGAACGATATACGTTTTCTGCAGCAATTCTCAAATATAATCTGATGGCTATAATCGCTTTGGAGGGGATGCGTTTCCGCGCAAAGCACGGGTGTTTTGATGAAGAGCGGAAGATTGGGACGGACTTTGTGGTCGATTTGAAGCTCAATGCGGATACGACTGAAGCGCAGAAGAGCGACGATATTGCCACAACGGTCAACTATCAGGATGTATATAACTGTGTGGCGGAAGAGATGTCTATTCCGTCGCATCTGCTTGAGCATGTGGCGGATAGGATTGCTAAGACTTTGATGGAGCGGTTTGAGTCGGTTAGGTGGGTTTCTGTAAAGGTGTCGAAGCTCAATCCTCCGCTGGGCGGCCAGTTGAATGCGGCTTCGGTCACCCTGTTTGAACGCAGGTGAAATTGTGTGTTATGCGGATGAGTTATTTTGTCGCTAAAGGGCTTGCTGGGAGGAATGGGTTTGTTGTTTGGTGGTGGTAAGATACATTATATCAAGCCGTTGTCGCGAAAGCTGTAATATTTTTCGTTGGTTTGTTCGTCGATGCCGACTATTAGGTGGTCAAGTACCCTGATGTCGAGCAGTTTGGCGGCATCCACGATTCGGCTTGTCAGTTTTTTGTCTTCGAGGCTTGGGCGAAGGTTGCCTGATGGGTGGTTGTGAGCCATTGCGATGCTTACGGCATTCAGTTCGACAGCAAATTTGAAGAGAGTTCTCAGATCGACGAGGGTACCAGATATTCCGCCGTATGATATGCATTGAGTGTCAATCACTTTTCCGCGACTGTTCAGGTATGCTACCATGAATTTTTCGCGAGGGAGGTTGTCGATCATCGTGTGGATGTGCTCGTAGAGGTCGGTGCTGTTTTTTATGAGTAAATCTTTGCGGTTGGATTTTTCGGAGGAGAGACGGCGACCGAGTTCGAAGGCGGCGATGAGGGTGATGGCTTTAGCGTTGCCGATGCCATGAAATTTCTTGAAATCAGATATTTCCATCTGAATTAAGGGGGTGAGTTCGTCGGAAGAGTGCTTTAGAATCTCTTTTGCCAAATCGACAGCGGTCGTTCCTGGTGTCCCGCTTCCAAGGAGAATGCCGATGAGTTCGGCATTACTCAGTTCTTTTGAGCCTTTGGCCATCATTTTTTCACGAGGCTTGTCGGCATCATCCCAGCCTTTGATTGTAAGTTTGTTATGCTGCATGACTTGCGATTTTTCGTCATTTTCGGTCGTTTGGTATGATTAAATAGGGGTTATACTATTGATTCTTAGTGGTAATATGTTCGGTGGTGATGTGTTGGATTGGTTTTGCAAAAATAGACAATTTAACGGAAAGGGTGTATCGGGGGAAAGGTTTTCTCTATTTGTTCTCTAATGTTTCTGTAATGAAAACTGCAGGTATGCTGCTGGGGAGATGCGGGGTGGGTCGAGGGAGGGGAGATGATGGATGCTTTGGGAAGTTGTAAATAATCGTGGTGCAATATGGTTTGAAAATGAGTCATCTGCTATAATATAATTAAAAATTATTCATTTTTTTCGAGGAAAGAATTGTGCAATGTATATTTTTTATTATCTTTGCATACTCTAAATGTGCTAAATGAAATAAAAACTTAATTCTTAAAATATGCAGAACAAAGGACTTATAAGGTTTTTGGCGTGGGCTTTTGTATTGGTGTGTCTGTACCAATTGTCCTATACGTTTGTGACGAGTAGTGTCAATCGTAAGGCAAAAAAAGCGGCAGAGGCTTACGCTGCGAGCGAAACTACCAAAACTAAGGCTGCCCTGTTGGCTAACAACGACGAGCTTGAAACACAAGTAAAACTTGACTCACTGCAGACTGCTTACGAGGCTCATTACCTTGATTCCATGGCAAATGAGAAAGTGTATCTTGGTTCCACCTATCGCCAGTGTCAGGGAAAAGAAATCAACCTCGGCCTTGACCTCAAGGGTGGTATGAACGTGATGCTTGAGGTTTCGACGGCGGATGTTGTGAGATCTCTCGCTCACAAGGATCTTCCAGATAATGGCCTTTTCGAGAATGCTATGCAGTCCGCACTCGCTCGTCAGAAAGTCACTACCAACGAAGATTTCGTTTCGTTGTTTTACAAAGAAATTGTGCGGTTGAATAAAGAGGCCAATGGCGATAAAGAACTTCGTCTTGCATCTTATTTCATCGGTCCCAAGCTCCCTAATATCAAGGCAGCTGATAACAACGACAAAGTCATTCGTGAACTTAAGGATGCGACCAAGTCGGCATACGATATGACCTATGAGCGTCTGCGTCAGCGTATTGACAAATTCGGTGTTGCGCAACCCACCATTCAGAAACTCGAGGCCTCGGAGCGAATCCTTGTTGAGCTCCCTGGCGTGAAGGAGCCTGAGCGCGTTCGCAAACTCTTGCAGAGCACCGCTCAGCTGGAGTTCTGGAGAACTCACGACAACATGGACGAGTATGGTTTTAAAACTCTTGAAAAGATCAACTCAAGTCTCGCAGTGATGGGTGCTGGCAACGAAGAGGCCGATACGACCGCAACCGAAGATTTGGTGGAGGCTGAAGAAGATAGCGAGGACACTTCGCTGGTTGACCAGTTGGCTGTGAGCGGCAATGAGAAGGTTGCAGATCAGGGTCAGCAGGAGCAGATGAAAGACAACCCGCTGTTTGCCAAACTCTATCCGAATGTAGCCCCTAACGGACAGCTGGTTAATGGTCCGGTTGTAGGTATGGCTCGTCGCAGCGACCGTGATGCCATCAACGAGATGCTCGCGCTTGCCGCAGAGAAGAAATGGTACGACACCCGTCGCGTGAAATATCTCTGGAGCGCAAAACCTTTGAAGGACAACCAAGATATTTATCAGTTGTATGCGATTGCCGTCGAGAACGACGGTAACCCGGTTCTTGGTGGAGAGGTTATCACCGACGCACGTCAGGACTTCAGCCAGGTGGGCGGCAACGAGATTTCGATGACAATGAATACCGAGGGCGCACGCGACTGGAAACAGATAACGGGAGCTAACGTGGGCAAGTGCATCGCCATCGTGATGGACAACGTGGTCTATTCGGCGCCTGTGGTTAATGGTGAGATTGCCGGTGGTCGGTCTTCGATTACTGGTGACTTCACGCTGGATGAAGCAAAAGACCTTGCAAATATTTTGAAATCAGGTAAATTGGAGGCTCCGGCAATCATTGTTCAGGAAGCAGTTGTCGGCCCTTCGCTTGGTCAGGAATCCATTACTCGCGGTTTGATATCATTCATCCTCGCTTTTGTAGTGGTTCTCATTTATATGGTTATATTCTACAACCGTGCTGGCTGGGTTTCGGTTGTCGCGCTTATTACTAATGTATTCCTACTTATTGGTATTCTTGCATCCGTTGGCTCGGTTCTCACCCTGCCTGGTATTGCCGGTATTGTTCTTACCATGGCAATGGCAGTTGATGGAAACGTTATTATATATGAGCGAATCAAGGAGGAGCTCCGCAATGGTTCGAGTGTTGCCAATTCAATCGATGCTGGTTTCAAAAATGCGTATTCCGCTATCATCGATGGTCAGGTAACAACCTTCTTGTTGGGTCTTGTGCTCATTATGTTTGGTTCTGGTCCTGTCCGTGGTTTTGCCGTCACCCTTTGCATCGGTATTGTGACCTCGTTGTTTACCAGCATATTCATCACGCGTCTTGTTATCGATAACCTCGTGCGTGCTCGCAAAAAGATTAACTTTTCATTCCCCTTCAGCGCGGACTTTATGCGCAAAGTACACATCAATTTCATTGACAAACGCAAGATTTTCTACATCATCATGGCTTGTGCCATAGTTATATGTGCAATAGGTTTTGTCTCACGTGGATTGAGCTTCGGTATCGATTTCAGTGGAGGACGTACTTATGTGGTCCGTTTCGACCAGCCAGTCAATGCCGTTGAGGTACGCAGCAGCATGAACAAACAATTTGAAGAGGCCCCGGAGGTCAAGACCTACGGCCCTTCTACTCAGTTGAAGATTACCACAAAATATAAGATAAAAGAAGACGGCGACGAGGTGAAGAACGAGATAATGGCTAAACTCTATGAAGGTGCCAAGCCATATTTCGCCAAGCCGATAACTCTTGATGAGTTTAAATCGACAGAAACCAATCCTCTCGGAATCATTCAGGCAGAGCAGGTTGGTGGTACTATAGCCCACGACAATTTGGTACATTCTATTTGGGCTATCATTGGTGGTTTGTTGATTATCTTTGTCTATATCGGACTTCGTTTCCGCAGTTGGAGATTTGGTCTCGGTTCGGTGGCGGCCCTTACCCACGATACCATCTTGGTTATCGGTATGTTCTCGCTGCTTTACGGTCTGCTGCCGTTCAACCTGGAGGTTGACCAATACTTTATCTCGGCAGTGCTGACGGTCATTGGTTACTCAATCAACGCGACGGTGGTTATCTTCGACCGTGTGCGTGAGTACAAGAAACTCTATCCGAAGCGCGACCTCAAGACTCACATGAACGACGCTATCAACTCGACGTTAGCCCGTACAATCAACACCAGCGGCACCACCTTCGTGACGTTGCTTATGATGTTTATCTTCGGCGGTGAGGTTATACGCGGATTCATCTTCGCATTGTTGGTTGGTGTGGTTTGCGGTATGTTCTCGTCGGTATGTATCGCATGTCCGGTGGTGTATGAGATATCCAAACGCAAAGAGACGTCTAAAGAAATCGCAAAACAATAATCGGAGAAGTATTGTAAGTTAAAAGTTCGCATGGGAATATTCTCAGTCATAATTTGTTTGGTTTGCGTTGCCTTGTTTGCCACCAAGGTTAAGAAGGCGGTGCGGAAAGCGTTTCCAGTGCCTGACGCGCCAGAGTCTGGCATTAATGCTGGGGATTTTGACAAGTTTTTTGAAGAAAAGCAAGCCGTTCGAGAAGATGATGAGTATTTTTCGTATGAAAATGTTCCAGGTAATACTTGCTTTACGAGTCAGTCTAACTCAACTAAAACAAAGAAAGAAGGAGTATCTCCAGCGACTGAAACTGATGACAGTGTTTTCCATGGTGACTTCGATCTTCGCCAAGCGGTCATATACAACACCATTCTACATAATGACTATATTGGCGAACGCTATTAAAGAAAATAATTAATCGTATTAACGTAATAAACTAAAGTATGTTCAAGAAAGTACTAATGACAATCGGTCTGCTGCTACTTGCCAACGGGTTATTGCAAGCGCAGGGTATTTTGAAGGGTACCGTGACCGATGCCAAGTCAGGCGATCCAATGTCGTTCATCAACGTCATTGCGATGCAGAACGGCGAGCGTGTCGGTGCTGGTCAAACCGATTTCGACGGTGTTTACACCATCAAGGGTTTGCAAGTCGGTACCTATGACATCAAGGTCACAAGTGTTGGCTATGAAGGCCAACTTAAGACAGGTGTCAATGTTAAAGCATCAGGATTCACCATCGTCGATTTCAAGATGAAATCGTCCGCCACAGTTATGACAGAACTTGTGGTTGAGGCCGACCGCGCTCCAATCTTCGAGGTCGGAACCCCAGAGTCCGGTCAGCGTATCACCAGCGACGACATCGCCAAAATGCCAGGTAACTCGGTTGACGCTATTGTGGCAGCCGTCGGAGGCATTGGTTATAACGATGGAGGTTCAGGTTCGGCTCGTGGTGAAGGTGGAATGGTGACGATGCAGGGTGGTGTTAGAAAGCGTACTGGAATTAGTGCTCCCAAGGAGGCTATAGCCGAGATTCAGGTTATCCTTGGCGGAACCCCGGCCAGCATCGGTGAGGCTATCGGTGGTACTCAGATTATTACGCTAAAACCGCCTTCAAGCCAATTTAAAGGTGTTGTGAAATATGAGACTTATATAGATTATCGTCTTTTGAACACGCTGATGCTTTATTTAACAGGTCCCATATACAAACAGAAAAAGACACAGCCTGATGGAGGTGTGACAGAGCGTACTATGATCGGTTTCCGTCTCACGGGTCAGGGAGCCTATGCCAAGGATGGCTATTATCGTGCCAAGTCTGGCCGCTATAAGGTTGTCAATGATGATAAGGTTGCTTTGATTCGTGACAATCCTCTGTCATTCGATATGGTTGAGCATACAATCAACTATACTGCGGAAGAGCAGCTTCACGCCGATGATTTTCACACTGTCACACAGAAACCGCATACCAGTTACTATAGCGTGGCTGTTGAGGGTGCTATCGATTTCCGCTTTACCGACTATGCTACGTTGACCCTCACGGGCGAGTATTCTCGTGGTATGTATCCCTCCACGGGTTCTTCTTATTGGGCTCTTAATATGGCTGAAGGAAGTGGCGGTGTTGAGGTTGACCAGAGCTATGGTCTTACTATCGACTTCACACAGCGTTTCAAGGATTCAAAATCGCAGAGCGATGAGTCCACCCTTCCAGAAACAAAATCTGCTGCAGCTGTTTCCAATGTGATGTACAACATTACAGCTATGGTTAGCAGAGCTACGTCCATCAATTATAATAGTAACTTTGGCAAGTCGCTTGACGATGTGTTCAAATATGGTCACATCTCTACGTTCAAGACAAAAATGACTCCTCACTATACATCTACTTTATATAACGATAATGGTGTTTCAACTTATGCTCTTGTTCACGACAGTTGGCTTGAGACGGTTGACATGGAGTCCTATAAAAATGGCGTCGATCCGGCCAATGCCCGTTTGGCAAGGTATGCACTCCAGGTTTACGAAAATGAGGAATACAGGCCCTATATGACCAACCGCGACAATATTCGTGAACTTAAAGGTCTGTTTAATGGAGATTCTCCGTCAAGTGTCTATGGCATGTTCTATAATACTGGTGTGCAGAACACGTCTTATGGTATGTCTCAGACAGATTACATATATGTTCAGGCTAAAGCCTCGGCTTTGATTAAAGGTCATGACTTGGAAATCGGTTTCCAATACGATAGATATTTCGCTTCGTCGTACTCTCTTGCTGCCGCAGGCCTTTGGACTTTGATGTATCAGAATGCTAACCGTCATATATCGCAGTTAGACTATTCCAACCCAATTAGAGAATATGAAGGTTCTACCCTCCGTGTCACCTATGATCGTTTGAACAATTCAGAGAACCAGACTTCATTTGACCGTGCTATGCGTACTTATGATCAGGAGCATGTTGGTGCAACAGATTGGCTTGACGTGAACAGCTATACTCCTGAACAGTATGCCGAAGCGGGTGGCGTGGATATGTTCTCTTCAGATGAACTGTTCAATAGTGGTAACGCTTACGTAAGTTACTACGGTTATAAGCACAATGGTCAAAAATATAATGGTAAGTGGGATTTTGATGATTTCTTCGATCCTAAGAAGATGGGACATGAAAAATACCGTTACCTCCCGGCGTTTTCGCCCACTTATATGGCAGGTTATATCCAAGACCGTTTCTATTTTCAGGATCTTATTTTTAATGTTGGTGTACGTGTTGACTATTTTGATGGTGGTCAAGAGGTTCTCAAGGATCCGTACCTTCTTTATGAGTCTTACACAGTTGGAGATCTTAGAAATGGCGTGACAATAAATGATAAACATTATGATATAAAGGTTAACGGCTCAATCGCAAACAATGCAGAGGATGACTGGGTGGTTTATGTTGATGATGCCTCAGCACCAATCCCGACGATTAAGGGTTATCGTTCAACGACGTCGAGTGGTACAACCAACTGGTATGATGCAAATGGTGTTGCTATCAACACTCCGCAAGATATTGCTGGTAATTCGGCCAAACCCACTCCGTTCCGTACAAAGAGCGAATACGGTGGGGATGGACAGGAAAGTTTTGCCAACAATAAGGTTAGCCGTAGCGCTTTTAAAGAGTACAAGCCTCAAGTTGTCCCGATGCCGCGTATTGCATTCTCTTTCCCGGTAGGCGATAATTCACAGTTCAAGGCGAGTTACGATATTATTGCACGTCGTCCTTCAAGTGGTTGGCAGGCAAACTATCTTGGATATATGTATATGACGCAGATATCCACCATATCTAATCCGAATTTGAAACCTGAGAGAATTACCAACTATGAAATAGGTTTCCAGCAAGCACTGGGTAAAGGTAAAAATAAAAACTCTGCTATCAGCATCTCGGCTTACTACAAAGAGACTCGCGATCTTATCCAGCTGGTTCAGTATGTAGGTGCCGACCCCAACACCAACTACTATTCGTATGATAATATTGACTTCAAAACCATTAAGGGTATCACTATAGCATACGATTTGCGTCAGACCAAGAATGTGCGTGTTAATGCCAACTATACCCTTCAGTATGCTGACGGTACAGGACTTTCGTCTACCACTATGACTGAGTTGATTAAAGAAGGTTATACCACACTAAAGATGCTCAACCCAATTGATGATGACCGTCGTCATGAGTTTAAAGCCAATGTTGACTTCCGTTATGCAAGTGGCGCCAAATACAATGGTCCGGTTATTAAACGTAAAGTCAAGGATAAAGAAACAGGCGAGCTTCGTGTTAAAGAAATCAAGGTCCTTGAAAACTTTGGTGTGAATGTAATGGCTGTGGCTCAGTCAGGTCGTCCTTACACCAGAGCTCTCAGCAATACTCAATACACAATCGTTGGTAGTTACCGTGGTGCACGTTTACCGTGGGGATTCTATTTCGATATTGTCATCGACAAAACTTGGCCTATCAAGGCGGGCAAGAAGGATACCTATCTTAACCTTGCTTTGACAGTTCACAATCTCTTTGACATCCGTAATGTGACTGGAGTCTTTTCTGTGACGGGCAATCCGACAGATGATGGTTACCTTACAGACCCTGGAACGCAAGCTTTAATTAACTCTTATCTTGATCCTCAGTCATACAGGGATTTGTATGCCGTTTATATGAATAACAACACTTGGAATTATTCATCGCCGCGTACATGGAAGGTCTCGTTGTCGTATAACTTCTAATCCAACAACACGAAAAAATATAAAGACATGAAGAATATATTTAGCAAAATTGTATTGGTGGTTGTCCTGTTTGGATTAGGGGCAGGGACCGCCTATGCTCGCGAGTGTACTGAATGCAGGCGTCATTCGGCCAAGCGGTCAGCTGCGCAGGCCAAGGCATCTGCGTGTAAGAGAGCTCAAAGTACGGCTGAACTTAGTGTCAACAATGTCCGTGCGATGATTAATGGGTATGGTAATATGTGGTACGATGGTAGTGTGGCCCAATATCATATCCCCAAAAATGGTAATACATGTCCGATGTTCTGTGCGGCCCTTTGGATTGGCGGTACGGATGTGAACGAGCAGTTGCGTCTTGCCGCTTTGCGTTTCGGCTCTGAGGGCGATGATTATTGGCCAGGTCCTCTTACAATCGATGGAACTGCTTCGACAAATCTTGATAGGTGTACTGAATTCGATAAGCATTTTATTATTTCGAAGGCTCAAGTTATGGCCCACATGGCCAAGTTCGATTACAGTACTACTCCTCCTACAGTCCGTTCTGGCGCAAGCATGAGTGATATTCCTGAAGTGATAAAAAATTGGCCTGCAGAAGGAACGGAATCAGGATTGTCCCCATATCTTGCACCTTTCTATGATGCTGATCATGATGGCCATTACAATCCTGAGGCAGGTGATTATCCGTACTATGATTTTGATAATGAATTATGCCCCGCTTCTTTGAAAGCTGCACTCTCGCCGGGTGAACAGTATACTCCCAAACGTACTATGGAGGACTCTCTTGGCGTGGTTCATGGAGGTCTGCTGTCAGATCAGGTGTTGAAAGGAGACCAGACTGTTTGGTGGATTTTCAATGATATGGGTAATACGCATACCGAAACACAAGGTAGTCCCATTGGTCTTGAAATACGTGCCCAGGCTTTTGGTTTCTCGACAAACGATGAAATCAATAACATGACGTTTTATTCATACGAAATCATTAACCGCTCTACATATACCCTTAAAAACACTTATTTCAGTCAGTGGGTTGATCCGGATTTGGGTTATGCATTTGATGATTTTGTAGGATGTGATGTTAAGAGAGGTTTAGGTTATTGCTATAATGGTGATGAGGCCGACGGTCCAGGATCGGGCAGCTATTCAGGCATACCTCCCGCTGTGGGTATTGACTTCTTCCAGGGACCCTATATGGATCCCGATGGGAAGGACAACCCTAAAATTGATATTGAAAAAATGCGTTTGTATCATGCAGATGACCTGGAAAACTATAAAATCACACTTCCAGACGGTAGTGTGAAATATGATACAATTAAGTTGACCGATGACGCTGATATGTTTTACCCTGATGCGTGGTATTTCAAACCGGGCGATGCCGTTGGTAATTGTGCGATTAATGGTGTGAACTTTGGTAACAACATTATTGACGATGAACGTTTTGGTATGCGTCGTTTCGTTTACTATAACAACTCGTCAAGTGGTTATAACTCCGAACCCTCTAAGGCTACCGATTACTATCTGTATCTTCGTGGCTATTGGAAAAACCGTCAGCGCATGAGATTTGGTGGTGATGGGCTGTCATCCGGTACTACTGAATACGAATGTGACTTTATGTTCCCTGGCGATAGCGACCCATTGCACTGGGGTACCGATGGTGTGGATCCGGGATTTGATTGGACTGAGGTGCAAGCGGGTAACCAAATTGGTGACCGTCGTTTTATGCAGTCGGCTGGTCCGTTCACCCTCGAACCGGGTGCCTTGAACTATATTACTGTTGGTATTCCCTTTGCTCAGGCTTCTTCAGGAAATGCTTGGCAATCTGTTGAACTACTCCGTCAAATTGACGATAAATGTCAGTCTCTTTTTGAAAATTGTTTCAAAGTGCTTAACGGTCCTGATGCGCCTACGCTTGTGGCTCAGGAATTGAAAAACGAGGTGATACTTTATATTACATACAAGAATCCGAGGTCTCAAGGTGAAGATTATGTTGAACTAGACCCAGGTATCACAACGTACTATTTAGATGCAAATGGAGAACATAAAAGGTATACTGATGAGCAGAGAAGCTATAAGTTTGAAGGCTACCAGATTTTTCAGCTTAAAGATTCAAAAACATCTATTACTGATATAAATGATGTTACAAAGGCTCGTCTTGTTGCCCAGTGCGACTTGAAAAACTTCTATGATGACACTCTTGATTCACCATCGATTCCGATTGGTACCCTTGTAAACTACGAGCCGAATTCCACAACAGGGCTCTCGACACCTCAAATAATGGTTAATGGCGCAAATGCTGGAATTCAGCATGTCTTCCGTATCACAAGAGACGAGTTCTCTACAGGTACGAACCGTTCATTGGTGAATAATAAAGAATACTATTATGTCTGCATAGCGTATGCTCATAACCGTTTCAAAGAGTATTCTCCAAGTTCGGCAAACATGCTTGATGGTCAGCAAAAGCCTTATTTGGCCAGCCGTACAGATGAGTATGGTAGAACTATTACTCCCATTAGAGTTGTTCCTCATGACCCAACCAATGAAAATGGCGGTACGGAAATTAATGCCGAGTTTGGAATGAAGCCGTTGATTACTCGTATTGAGGGTCATGGTAATGGTGGCTCTATATTAAGATTGACAAAAGAGTCAATTGAAGAGTTGATGGGACCGGAAGGTACACCTGGTATGGCTCCTGGTATTTCTACGCTTGACACTGTGACGGGCAAAATGACATTGACAAATCCTTGTGTTATCGTAAATCCTACATATCAGGAGAATTATGGTCCGGTTAATGTAACGGTAATAGATCCTCTAAATATAAAACCAGGTAAATTTGTCATAAAGTTTCTTGGCGTCAGGGATAATTCCAAGTGGGTAATCACTAAGGAGAATCCGGCGGAGCCGTTGTACTACACGGCTGATTCTGTTCCCGTCTATAGTGATACTTCCGACTATGCTATTGGACGCTATAACGAGCAACTGTTTTTGGATCTTGGTGTGTCGGTTGCTATTACAAATCCCAATCCTGCGGCATCTGCCTACACGGTTAGTAACAGCCCGTCCAGTATTGGAACATTTGTTACGGGGGGATATGTTAATGATGGTTCGCTCCTCTCTTCGAGTATGACGTTCTCTGATAATGAGAAGCAATGGCTCTCAGGTATTCCGGATTACGATGGCGATCCTACATATAACTGGATCCGTTCGGGTTCGCAATATGCTGCTGGTAATTTGCCTACTTTCAAAGGTGCAGACAGTCCTGTCTCTGAATATGAGGAATATCTCGACGAAGACTATTATATGATTACTGCTTCTCGTGGTAACGATGTCTTGGCTGATCCGTTTGACAAGTATCAGGTTTTCGAGTCTGTTCTGGGTGGTCTGTGGTCGCCATATAAGTTGGTCTCTACTCGAGATTTCCATCCGGGTTTCTGTATGAAATACTATATTGCTTCTCAAAAAATCATTGATAGCCTTCACAATATTGCTACGCTTTCTCAGATTTATTTGTCATACAATATCACAATGAGAAGACTTATGTCTCATGCTTGTAACAAGTCTCTGATATTTAACAATATCAAAGCATTGCCAAGTGTGAGGATTGTAATAACACCTGATACATCCAAATGGACCCGTTGTCCAGTTCTTGAAATGTGTGACGATTACCAGCAGTCAGAGGGTAATGCACGCAAGTTCCAGATTCGTCGCCACCCATCTGTTGACAAGAATGGAGACACCTCATCTGTTCGTCAGCCTTCAGAGGACCCCAACAGTGCCAACTATATCTCAGATATGGGTATGGGGTGGTTCCCAGGCTACGCTATCAATACTACAACGGGAGAGCGCTTGAACATCATGTTCGGTGAGGATTCAAGATATGTTCAATTCAATGGTCGCGATATGATGTGGAACCCAGTTAGCACTGTGATGGAGGGTACACAGAACTATGTTATGGGTGGTCGCCATTTTATATATGTGATGAATGCTGTTGACCAGCCGTTCTATAAAATTTTCCGACCGGGTAGTTCTGTTGAAAATACTTCTTATGCCACACCTTCATACGATGCGGGGCGTTATGCAATGCGTATGTTGCGTATGTCTGAGAAAATCATGACTTCAAGTGATCCGACAAATAATCAGGATCGTGCCTATGACCGTGGACTTTTGAAGGATGAGCTGCAGAAAGTGTGTGTTGATGCGGCTCGTGATGCAGCGTCTTTGCTGTTTTCTACTGTGGCATGGGTAAATATGCCAATTGTTGACAGACGGTATCAGTTTGATAACCCCAAGAACATTCCGACAGCAGTGACCATTGATATTGATGTTCCAACACAGTATGCGTCTTACTATGGTCCTAACAATGTTACGCGTCGTCCTGCCGCTGAAGTAGAGAATGGTAACAGACCAATGTATATGTTCGAGCTTTCGGAGGAGATTGCTACGCGTACAGGTAAAGCGTTGGCTGATAATGCTACGAAAGATTACAGGGATTCTTTACTTAGCTTGATAAATGTTGTACCGAATCCATATTACAGCGCTTCCGCATACGAGACTGCAAGTCAGTTGGAAACCAAGGTCCGTTTTGTCAATCTTCCGTCCAAATCTACAGTTAGGATTTATACACTGGATGGCACGTTAGTTCGTGTTCTTGGCCCGACTCCTGACGATCCATCTGCAAGTGACATTGATCCCAATAGATATCGCTATGTGCTTGACTGGGATTTGCATAACCACGAGGGCATACCTATCGCTGGTGGTATGTATCTTATTCATGTTGAAGTGCCTGGCATTGGGTATCGTGTTATCAAATGGTTTGGAACCATGCGTCCTGTGGACTTGAACTCATTTAGTTTCTAAGGCAAATGAATGAAAACGCATAAAACATCTACAAAATGAAGAATATATATAGAATAACAGTAGTTGTGGTTTTGTTGTTGGCTGTTTCTGTAGGCAATGTCTATGCTGGCAACGACAAACGCCGTGGTACGGCTGGAGCCACAGAGTTGCTTATCAATCCCTGGGCTCATAGTTCGGGATGGGGCAATGTGAGTGTGGCCAATGTTCGCGGACTTGACGCTTTCTATTCGAATGTTGCTGGTATCGCATTCATTAATAAAATGGAATTCGCCTACACCTATACCATGTATCTTGGCGGGAAGTCAGGTTTGCGGAGTGGTGCAGGTATCAATGCATTTGGTCTCGCTGTCCGTCTTTTCGACCGGGGAGTCTTGGCTGCATCAGTCACGGCTATTGGCTTTGGCGATATAGAGGTTACTACGGTTGAAAGCCCGGATGCAGGTGCCAACGGTACATTCAGCCCATCTTATATGAATATTAATTTAGCTTATGCCCACTCTTTTACGAAAAGTATCCATGCTGGTTTCAACCTGAAACTTGTTACTGAGCAAACGGCAGACATCCGTGGTACGGGGTTCGCAGTTGACGCTGGTATCCAATATGTCACAGGTGAGAATGATCAGCTTAAGTTTGGTATGTCTCTTAAAAACTGGGGACCTTCGATGAGTTATAAGGGAGTTGGTCATTCTATTAGTATTGAGAATGATGCCGGCAACGACCAGACGGTTGAATATAGGCAGGCTAGTATGGAGCTTCCGACATGTTTGAATATTGGTGCCTCGTATGATTTCTTGATCCCTGCTGGAGAACAACGTATAACAGCTGCAGCCAGTTTCACTTCCAATGCATTCTTGAAGGATAACATTACACTTGGTCTTGAGTATTCACTCTTCAACATTATGCAGTTGCGTGCTGGTTATATTTTCACTTTCGAGAAATTAGACAAGGATTCAAGGACAACTGCCAATACGGGTCTTTGTGCGGGAGCTTCTGTGGATATCCCCTTGTCAAAAAAGAAGGCAGATGGTTCTATGCGTCCCACCTTGGCTTTGGAATATTCATACCGTGCGGCCGCCCCATTTAAGGGTTCTCATTCTATAGGCGCCACGATTCGTTTTTAATCCATAGCAGTTCATAAAACCTATTATTAGGAAAGGCCTAAAAAGCCTTTCCTAATTTTTAGATACCGTTCGTTCTTATACTAAATATTGTGCTATTTAGGTTTACCCGGAAAAACTAAAACAAAATAATTCTAACATGACAGAAATAAAGTATTATAGCGAAGAAGGACTTCAAAAGTTAAAGGATGAGCTTCATCATTTGATAGTCGTTGAACGGCCTGCTGCCTCGGCAGCCATTGCCGAAGCAAGAGACAAGGGCGATTTGTCCGAGAATGCTGAGTATGACGCAGCCAAAGAAGCACAGGGGCATTTGGAAGCCCGAATATCTAAACTTCAGGATTTGGTGGCAAATGCGCGTCTGCTCGATGAGTCAAAAATCGACACCTCGAAGGTTCTGCTTCTTTCTAAAATCAATATACTCAACGTTAAGACGAAAGCAAAGCAGACCTATACCATTGTTCCTGAAAGCGAGGCGAATCTCAAGGAAAGTAAAATTTCAGTTACCTCACCATTTGCTCAAGCTTTTCTAGGCAGAAAGAAAGGTGAAGTCGTTGAAGTGAAGGTACCGGCCGGAACCATGAATTTCGAAATACTGTCAATAGAAAGGTGATTTAAACGATGGCATCAATTTTCTCAAAAATTGTAGCGGGTGAAATCCCGTGTTATAAGGTGGCCGAGAATGACGACTGCCTTGCTTTCCTTGATATTAATCCAGTTGCTGTTGGCCACGTTTTATGCATACCTAAAAAAGAAGTGGATTATATATTTGACATAGATGATGAGCTGTATGTTAAGTTGATGCAGTTCAGCAAGGCAGTTGCAAAAGGACTTAAGAATGTGTGTCCGTGTATCAAGGTTGGTATGGCTGTGGTGGGCATTGATGTCCCGCATGCACATGTGCATCTAATTCCTTTGAACAGCCCTTCTGACTTGAATTTTTCCAAGCATGTAGAAATGTCCATGGAAGAGTTGTCTCAGCTTGCTGATAAGATTTTCAAGGAAATAGTATTGTAATTTTCGTCAATGTAGGGCTTTCGTTTATGAATGCAGGAAAATTTAAGAAAGAGATAGTCTCTTACGGACTTGTTGTTCTGGGGAGTGTTCTGTTCGCTGTGGGCGATGTGATGTTTGTAAATCCATACCACCTTGCGCCAGGAGGAGTATATGGATTGGCTAATGTTTTTAATGCGTTGTGGGGTTGGAAAATATCCTTGGCGGGTATATGTATGGATATTCCGTTGCTGATTATCGGAACTTTGATATTAGGTCCGCGTTTCGGTGTAAAAACCATTGTGTCTGTCATACTGATTCCCATATTCACATTCCTGCTTGAAAGTACATGGGGTTACAAGCCTGTAATCTATGACGGACAGTTTATGGATGTTATTGACGAAGCGCACGCAGCTCTTTCGTTCAGGGTTGGAAACATGGAAAAGTATTTCATGCCTGATTTCTTCCTTAACACTGTTGTTGCAGGTATAATATATGGTGTCGCTATCGGCGTTATTTTTAGAGCTGGTGCCACATCGGGTGGTAGCGATATAATCTCTATGATTGTCCACAAGTACACCAAGATTTCACTCGGAGTGCTGGTTCTGATTGTGGACAGTTGCATTTCCCTTACGACTTTGGTAATTGGAAATATTCGCCTGCCGATATATTCGATAGTGCTTATTTATATTGAAAGTAAAATAATAGACCTCATTGTCGAAGGTTTTACTACATACAAGACTGTGTTTATTGTGACTGACAAGATAGACGAGGTAAAGAACTTTATTATCAACGACCTTGAACGGGGCGGCACCTGTTTTTCGGGTATGGGTTTGTATAAAGGACAGGAGAGAAAGATGATATATGTAACATTAGACCGAACTGGTCTTGTCAAACTGAAAGCTGTTATCCGCAAATTTGATCCCAATGCGTTTGTGAATGTAATAGAGAGTTCTGAAATTATGGGGCTTGGCTTCAAAGCATTGCCTCAAGAGGGAGAATAAGAGCTTCTATGCACAATAAATGAACGAAATAGCTGTTAATTAGATATACTCAAAACGAGCTAGATTGATGCGAATCCTGCAGCTGTGTTATAAACCACCTTTTCCGCCAGTCGATGGTGGAACGCTGGCTATTAACAATGTAACGCAAGGGTTGCTTCAGAGTGGATGCAGTGTGAAAGTGCTGACAGTTAGTACCGACAAGCATCCGTTTGATGATAAGAAGATTACAACGGAATATCGCAAGGACACTGCGATAGAAGCCATTCACATTGATACGCGAGTTAAGCCGTTGTCGGCATTGTTATCGCTTTTATGTGGTGAATCGTATCATGTAAAACGTTATATTTGTGCGGATTTTGAAAGAAAACTTGAGGAAATTTTGAAAAAAGATACTTTCGACATAATTCATGTTGAAAGTATTTTCCTCACACCCTATGTTGATACGGTGCGAAAATATAGCTGCGCAAAGATTGTTTTGCGTGCCCATAATGTTGAGCACCGTATATGGCGTCAATTGTCGAATGGAGAACACAATTTCTTCAAAAGATGGTATTTGAAACATCTTTCGCTGGCATTGGAACATTATGAGCGTGAGCATATAAATGAGTACGATGGTGTGATTAGTATTACCCAACAGGATTTATTGGCATTCAAGGACATGGGGTGTCGTAAGCCGATGGTATCCGTTCCGTTTGCCATTAATCCAATTGTGTGGATGGAGAAGGTTGAGGTTGAGCCAATGTCGCTTTTTCATATTGGTTCGATGGATTGGAAGCCTAATATTGAGGCCATTGATTGGTTCTTGTCAAATGTATGGCCGTTGCTTCACAAAGAAATGCCTGGAGTAAGGCTTTATCTCGCGGGACGTCACATGCCACAGCGGATAGCCGATTGCAAATGCGAGGGTGTCTCTGTGGTTGGTGAGGTTGATGATGCTGTCAGTTTTATGACCTCCAAAGCGGTTAATATTGTGCCGTTGCTTTCCGGTAGCGGTATCCGGGTAAAGATTCTTGAAGCCATGTCTATGGGCAAGCCAGTTGTGGCTACGAGTGTTGCGGCTCGTGGAATTGACTATACCGACGGTAGAGACATCCTGATAGCCGATACGCCTGAACAGTTTGTTCGCCAGATTAAGCATTGCCTTTGTGATTTAGGTGTTGCCGAATCAATCGGTGCCGCAGCTCAGTCCCTCATACGTGGACAATATAATTTAAATGTCCAGGCAGACAAAATAATTGATTTCTATCGACGGATTTTAGGATAAACGGGTACTTAATATTGTAGAAAGAACGGATTCACATCGTTAAACAACCAAAGTTCAATAATCAATTTATTCAGCAATGCGTAGAATTTTCTTCCTTGTTTTTTTTGTTGTAGCGATTGCGTTTAGCGGTCGTGGGCAAATAACAGTTCCTAACACAAATGTTAGTTTTGCTTTTCCTAACGGAGGCTGGAAGTATTTGCAAACCTTGACTATCGACAAAAACACAGTGGTCTATCTTTATTCTTATTGTGGACGGTATGTTCTTGACAATAAGGGTGATACTATCTTGCCGCATTTGAGGATATATGTAAGGAAAAATTATGAGGGTACGGCTTTTGAGATGGCATACCTTCGCTATCTTAATCAACCGTTCCAATCTTTGTCAGAGTCTGTCGAAGGTTTGCCTGGAGTGGGTGGCATATCTTATGTCGGTGCGTACAACAATCTTGACGACCACAAAGATTACAAGTTTCAGATGATGTATTTCATGGTTAAGAATACGGTCTTTGAGTTCCGAGTGGAAACATCTCTTGATACATACCCACAGTTTGAAAAAGAGTTTACAAGTATAATGAAAAGTGTGACTGTGCATTAGCAGTGATCGGATGAGGGATTTAATAGGTGTGTTATGGGCGAGATATACCGTTTCTTTTTGAAATCTTTATGTATCGTGTCGGTCATTATGTCATTTGAGCTGGTGGCGGCTCAAACGGGCAATGTAAAAGATGCCGATTACTATCGTTCACAGTATGTCAAGCTCTACAAGTCCTATCTAAAGGATACCAATGATGTTGATGTGCTCGTAAACCTCTCTCGGTTTTATTCCGATGAGAGCAATCCTATGTGTAACATTCCGTTTGCCAAAAAGTATGTCGGCAGGGCTGAACATATATACAAGACCATGTTGGCGAGTAATGCTTATGACAAGGAGCTTCGTCGGTTGATTGGTCGCGGAATAACACTTAATTCTCTGGCAGACGAGAATAAGAAAGTGTCGCAGATGGCTGTCAGAAAATTGAACGACGAGGAGTTGAGTCTTGTCGCAGTTGACCAATACATAGAATGTTTTGCAAACGACAGGCAGGTTTTGAAACTTGCAGGTGTGCAGCGTGTCAAAACAGCGTATCGCACGGCTTTGAGAGATAATACTATCGATGCGTATGTTTCTTTTATTGAGCAATATCCGGGGACCGAAGAATCAAAAAAAGCAGAGCAGCATATCGGAATTTTGGTCGATTCGTTGTTTGTGTTAAACTCCAACCCTGAACAAATTCAGATGTTTTTGCAGAGATATGAGGATAAGGCTGAAGTGCGAAAGGCTGTTGTGCGGTACCAGTCCGAATCTGCGTATCGTACGGCGTGTGCCGATAATACCTCCGAAGCGTATAAGAATTTCATCGAAAAATATCCGTCGAGTCCCTATACCATCGTTGTATTGGGGAAGCTCGATTCATTACTGGATCTCTCTTTCTCGCGGTTGCAGACTGCAAAGGATTATGTTGATTTCGCATTGTCCAATGATGGTACTGATTTGGCTGACCGTGCTATCGACGAGGTTTATCGGAAAATAATGGAAGAGTCGGATGTTATGGCTGCGAAACTCTTTATGGAGAATTTTGAGCTCGATCCAAGGTATTCCGACGTTTACAGACGTTTTTACGAGTGGCATTCGCAGGAGGGCAGTCATCAGTTGATCGAATATTTTTCTCAAATCAATCCAAGCTATCCGTTCGTGTCGTCTGTTTTGGCAGACCTGAATGAGGCGGCGGATATAGAAAGTGTGAATTTCTCTGAACGTTTTGATGAGTCTAAGCTCGGCTCTTATTCTGAAATCATCAAAACCTTCCCAACTAAGCGTATTGGATATGTGGCGCTGCAGCGAATGTTGCAGAATCAAATACTATCGGGCGACTGGACGGCGGCCATAGAGCGGTGTGAATCTTTGGAGAGGTATTTTGAGGGATACAACAAGCAGTCGTTTGATATGCTGTATTCGCTGCTGTTGGATCATCAGGATAAGGAGGGAGAACCAAAGTCTATAACTGTCGATGGTGTGAATGTCTTTAATGCTGTAATTACACCATCGGGTAGTTCTATGTATTACACAAGGCGATCGGCTTCAGGCGGTGAAGAGATATGCCTTGCTTTACTTGATGGCGGCAAGTGGGTTTCGCAGGGTAAAATAGAAATAGAGGGATGTCAATGCGATGACATCGCCTGTTTTGCGGTTTTTGATAATGGAGAGAAGATGCTTATTGGATGTGCCGGGGATATTATGATAGCTCAGGGGGAGGGTATGAAATGGCGAATCACGGAAATTCCGCCGTATCCAATAAACACCGATTATATCGAGACCGACGCGTTTATGTTGCCAGACGGTAGCGGCATGCTTCTTGCGTCAGACCGTCCGTCAGGATATAATGTTCAAAAGTCTGGAATGTATTATCACGGCGATAAGGCATTGGCGACGGATATTTACTATGTTCCTTATACAACAAAAGGGTGGGGGGCTCCCGTAAACCTCGGTTTTAGGATTAACACTTGTTATTGTGAGCGCTTCCCTGTTGTCTCGCCTGATATGAAAAGCCTCTATTTCGTTTCCGATTGTGGTGGCGGCCTTGGCTATGGCGATATTTATGTGTCTCAAAGGACAGATGCCTCTGATTGGCGTGGGTGGTCTCAACCGCGTAACTTGGGCGTTGGTACAAACTCTCCTTTTGCAGAATATGGCTTGTCGATCAGTCGGGATGGCAGTACTCTGATGTTTTGTTCGTCTCGCGATGGTGGCGTTGGTAAGGTGTATAGTACCATAGTTGATAAAAAAGATGTGGAAGGTTTTTCAAACGTCAGGTTTTTGGAGAAACAGGGCCAGTCGGATTTTGTTGACTGTAGTGTCATTGATGTCCGAACAGGGGAGAAGGTCAGGGTCGATTTTGCAGGCTCGGAGCGTTCCGTGGTTGTCCGTAACGATAATTTATATACAGTGTCCATTGTCCAAAAAAATCACTGGACTCCGATGTTTGATATTGTTGGAGGACGTCAGCCTCAAATAATTGTTGAGGGGGAATCAGTATCCGACATTAATGGGCAGGTTTTCCCGTTAAACTATATAAAATACGAGGAAAATGAAACTGGTTTGACTGTTCTTGGCAGGACTGAAATTGAGCAGTTGGCATTCTTTTTGCTAAAAAACAATTCGGTTTCGGTGGGTATAATCGTTGATTATCCAGGTTTGTCAGTCATGCAGTGCCATGAGCAATCTTTGAAAATGGGCGAAAAGATAAGAAGCACACTTGCCTCTTGCGGTATCGCTTCCGAACGCATCTCCGTTGTTGGTCGCGGAAATGTTGGTGGAAAATCTCCTGAGGGCAAACCCTCTGTTGCAGTCAAGTTCGTTTTGAAATAGTCCAATTGGGTGTTTATTCCTTCTTTTTCAGGTGTTCGTTTTTGAATATGCAAAGCCCGATATCGATGTGTCGGCTGTTAAGAAGTTGTTAAAAACTCGTAAAAATATTTATAATAAAAGATTTGCACTATTGTAAATAGTTGTATCTTTGCTTCCACGTAAATAAATTTTTGTTTCACACAAATTATTCAATATCATGAAAGTAAAAGAAATTATGGCCAACCTGGAAGCCAAGCATCCGGGTGAGAGCGAGTATTTGCAGGCTGTTGAAGAGGTTCTTTCCTCTATCGAAAAAGTGTACAATGAGCATCCTGAGTTCGAGAAAGCCAAGATTGTTGAGCGTCTTGTTGAGCCCGACCGTATCTTCACTTTCCGCGTGACCTGGGTTAACGATAAAGGTGAGGTTTGCACCAACATCGGCTATCGTGTTCAGTACAACGCTGCTCTCGGCGCATACAAGGGCGGTCTCCGCTTCCACCCCAAGGTGAACGTTTCCATGCTCAAGTTCTTGGGTTTCGAGCAGATCTTCAAGAACAGCCTCACCAACCTGCCTCTCGGCGGTGGTAAGGGTGGTGCTGACTTTGACCCCACTGGAAAGAGCGATGCTGAAATCATGCGTTTCTGCCAGGCTTTCATCACCGAACTGTGGCGCAACATCGGTCCCGACCAGGACAGCCCCGCTGGTGACGTTGGAGTTGGTGGCCGTGAAATCGGTTACATGTATGGTATGTACAAGAAACTCGCCCGCGAGCACAGCACTGGTGCCCTCACTGGCAAGAGCTATGGCTGGGGTGGTTCACTCATCCGTCCCGAGGCTACAGGCTTCGGCGCTATCTACTATGTCGAGCGCATGGTAAAACAGCAGAAAGACACCATGAAAGGCAAGAAGATTGCTCTCTCTGGCTTCGGTAATGTCGCTTGGGGTGCCGCTATCAAGGCCACCGAGCTCGGCGCTAAGGTCGTTGCCCTCTCTGGCCCCGACGGCGTTTGCGAAATCAAGAACGGCATCACCAAAGAGATGATCGACTATATGCTCGAAATGCGTGCTTCTAACCGCAACAAGGTCGAGGATATGGCTGTCAAGTTCCCGAAAGCTGCCAAGTTCATTGCTGGCAAGAAAGCTTGGAGTGTGAAGTGCGACATCGCTTGCCCCTGCGCTTTCCAGAACGAAATGGACGAGAAAGACGCCAAGGAACTCATCAAGAATGGCGTGAAATACGTTGCTGAGGTTTCCAACATGGGTTGCCAGCCCAAGGCTATCGCTACCATCCAGAAAGCTAAGATCCCCTTCGCTCCTGGTAAGGCTGTCAACGCCGGTGGTGTTGCCACCTCTGGCCTCGAAATCTGCCAGAACGCTGGTCACATCAACTGGACCGCTGAGGAAGTTGACGTGAAACTCCACAAGATTATGAACGACATCTATGACATGTGCGTTGAATACGGCAAACAGAAAGATGGTAGCATTGACTACGTCAAGGGTGCTAACATCGCCGGTTTCATGCGCGTTGCCAAGGCTATGCTCGCTCAGGGCATCTGCTAATCGCTGTCGCGATATATCTAATCAAAAAGCCGCTCCCAATTGGGGCGGCTTTTTTCATTGCTATTATTCCATTTTTGAGGTAAAAAATGTAATTATATAAGGAATTATTTTGTTTTTTCTCTGTAAATTTTCTCGACGTGTAAATTTTTTCCGTTGATTTATAGTGATGTATAAAATATTTTGAAAAATAATTTAGTTTACAACGTAAACTTATTTATCTTTGCATCGTCAATAAGACAAAAAAGTGCACTTGTTTTTCAATAAAAACGTAAACAACCTTAAACATTACAGTCATGGAAAACACAAATGAAAACAAAGAGATGACGGCTCAAGAGAGCCTGTCTCTCATCACAGAAACCCTTAACAACAGCCGCAAGGAAATCACACGTCGCAGCGGCAAGTATTTTCTTTTCTGGGGAGCGCTGCTCGTCTTCTTCTCGCTCTTGATCTACCTTTTGTGGGAGACTACTGATAATCCCGCATGGAATTTCCTCTGGTTCGCTATGCCCGCTATCGGTATGCCTCTCGAGAAATTTTCGCGCCGCAAGAACCCTTCGGAGCGTGTACAGAACGACGTGAGCCGCATCAACGGCGGCATCTGGGCCACTTTCGGCATCTTCGCCTGCGTGATGTCGCTCATCTCATTTATCCTTGTCGAATTTGCTGACGGTCTTATAGGACTCTTCCGTTCAATCGCCGCAGTCGTTGGCTTGACTCCTGCCATCATACTCCTCTTCGGCTTGGCCGAGAGCATCAGTGGTGTCGTCCTGAAGAACTGGACCGTCCGAATCGCGGGCCTCGTGACTGGCATCGGCGGCTGGTCCCTCTATTACATTACCGGCGCCGATGCCGAACAGCTCATCATCTTCGCCTTCGCAGGCTTGGTCCTCGTCGTGACCGGCTTGATTGTTAAATATCAATACCGGTAGTTTGGATATACTGAATTCTTAATTAGCCGAAGATTAAACCTTTTGTCATCATTAAAAACAGTACTATAATGGAAAATAATGAGAATTTGACTGCCGAGCGCAGTCTTGAAATAATCACGGAACAGTTGGAACAGAGCCGTCGCAAGGTGTCGAAAACCACTGGTCAGTCGCTTTTCGTTTCAGGTCTCAGCACCATGATTATGGCGGTCGTGATTGGAATCGTAAACTTCTCTACCAAGACAACCTTTGGACATCTCCTCTGGTTCATTTTGCCTTTGATTATATGGGTGGCGATGAAAAAGATCCACAGCGGTAAGGGCTATACTCCCGACAGCCTCGTTGGTTCACTTGTCGGCAAGACTTGGTGGACCTACTCGATATTTGTCGTGGTCTTTTTTGTCATCGTTCTGGTGTGGAATATATTATTCGTCAGGAGGCTTCTGCCCGTTGGCGACCATGCGTTTGCGATAGTTGACCCAACGGCGACCATCATGCTGCTGATGGGTATGGCGGTTGCCATAACTGGTCATCTGTTGCGTAGCAGTAAGCTGGTATGGCTCGGCATTGTGGCTGGTATCGCCGCCTTCGTGTGGGAACAGTTCGGCATTGGCTCGATGATTATGGCATCGTGTACTCAATCGGTTGACCTTTTTGTGCGAATCAATATGGCGCTTCCCTGCCTGACCATCTTCCTCTTTGTATTGTTTGGCGTTATGCTGCCTGGTTTGATTCTTAAAAAACGCAACCTATGATGTTCCCGACGTTAGACCCATTGTTGCACTCTGAGTTGAGGCTTGCGGTGGTCTCTCTGCTCATAGGTATGGAGGAGGCGGAGTTTCCATACATCAAGGAGCAGACGGGCGCTACGGCTGGCAACCTCAGCGTGCAGATCGAAAAACTCTCCGAGGCTGGTTACATCGAGGTCGAGAAGACGTTCAAGGGCAAACGCCCGTGCACCCTCTGCCGCATCACGCCCGACGGACGCAAGGCATTCGAAGACTACGTAAAGGCATTAAAAAGCTACCTAAAAGTGTAAAGCGTTTCTTCGGTGTCTGATACTAAATAATATTGTGTATTTTTGCACCATGAAAAAGAAACTGGTTATCATCAACGGGCCGAACCTCAACCTGCAGGGTAGGAGGGAGATATCGGTTTACGGTGCCGACTCGTTCGACGACTGTCTGCAGTTACTCTGCAAGGCCTATCCCGACATTGAGTTTGACTACTTCCAAAGCAATGTGGAAGGCGAGTTGATAGACAAACTGCAGTCGGTGGGTTTCAGTTCCGATGGCATCATACTTAACGCTGGCGGATACACCCACACCAGCGTGGCCATTCGCGATGCCATTGCTGCCATCGACACTCCGGTCGTCGAAGTACACATCAGCAATATCTACGCACGCGAGGAGTTTCGCCATCAATCGCTTTTGAGCGCGGTGTGCAAAGGCTCCATCTGCGGCTTCGGCCTCGACGGCTACCGTCTGGCTGTGGAGGCGTTGATGGGATGACTATATGATTTGCGCATCAATGGTCCGCTTCTTTTCATGTGTGTATTCACCACACGTTTTGTCTGGTTTTGCTGGTTATGGGGTGGATATGATGAATATTGGAGATAGGCCGGTATAGAAGTGCGTAGAGATGATATGTAAAAAGCAGTGGGTTATGTGAATCCGCCGCTTTTTAATGTGTTTAACTCCGACTAAATATCCCAGCCTCCAATCAACCCCGCCTACCACGTCTCAACACAGACTTCATACAGACTTCAAACAGACTTGATACAGAGTGAAACAGTTCTTTTTGCAATATCTATACATTGGCCAAGGCTGGTCTATAATGAAGGGGTGTGCTACAAAAGAACTCGGATTTTTTAATCAATTTCGTATCTTTGCAATTTCAAACCGCTTGTTATAGATGCTGCTAATCTACCTCCCAAAGATAACGAACAGACTTGGATACACGCTAAACGTGGTGTTTCGGTATATGCTTGGAACGGAGTTTACGCTTACGACGGACGAGGGCACTTTTGAGAGACACGAGGATGCGAAACTTGCCTACGGGCCGAAACGGCCGGCAGAAGGTGTGCCGTTTATCAAATCGGAAGGTTTGTTGTTCGAGACCAACATTGCGGAGCAGGAACTTAAACCTTATATGAAAGATGGCGTGGCGAGACTGTTCCCGACTTACGACAAGAGTTCAGACTTGAGGTACGACGCTTTTGCTGCTGCGTTCTATATGCTTACGCGATATGAAGAGTACCTCCCGCACAGGACCGACGGTCATGGGCGTTTCATGCCGCAGGAGAGCATCGCATACAGGAATGGGTTTCTTCAGCAGGCTGTGGTGGATCGCTGGGCCTTGGAGGTGCGCGACATAATATTGAAATACTATCCTGACTTTGTATTTGCAAAACGGAAATACGAATTTGTGGAGACAATGGATATAGACGCTGCCTACTGCTACAAGAACAAAGGGGTTGGGCGCACTCTTATGGGTATTGGGAGCGACTTGGTGAAGAAGGAGTATCATGCGGAACTGAACGATCGCCTCAGGGTGCTGCGTGGAAAAGAACCCGACCCGTTCGATACGTTCGACTACATACTTTCGTTCAAGAAACGTCATCGCGACATGCACCTTATATTCTTTGTGCTTTTGGGTGACTACGGGGTGTATGATAAGCCGATATCGTATCACAATGAGGAATTCCAGGAGTTGTTGAAACACTTGTGTGATTATGCTAAGATGGGGATACACCCGTCATACAACTCGCTGACCACACCGCACTTGATAGACATAGAGATGGATCGGCTGTCGGACATTCTGCACCGTCGTATAGTGCGCAGCCGTTTCCACTTTCTGCGGTTGCAGTTCCCGAACTCGTACAGGTCTCTGTTGAAGGCCGGCATTAAGCATGACTACACGATGGGGTATCCGGATACGCCAGGCTACAGGGCTGGAACAGCGACACCGTATCCGTTCTACGACTTGAGCAGGAATGAGGAGACGCAGCTGCTGATACATCCCTTCGTACTGATGGACACGACATTGCAAAAATATATGGCGTTGAAACCTGCCGAGGCCACTGAAATTATCAAGAGACATATTGACGAGGCACGAGCGGTGGGCAGCGTATTCAACTGTATCTGGCACAACCAAAATTTGTGCGATCTTTACGGATGGGCAGGCTGGCGGAATGTGTATGAATATATGATAGAATATGGAACGAGGTGAGTTTTAGGATTTAAGCGTTAAGTGTTTTTTAGTTTCTGATTAAGCATCAATGTATTTGCATTCAAATGAATTACAAGACCAAATTGCATGAGATAAAGGCTTTTGTCTTTGACTTTGATGGTGTTATGACAGATGGCTCGGTGTGGATGTATGCCGACAAAGAGGCGGTCCGTGCGGGAAACATCAAGGATGGCTATGCCATACAATATGCGGTGAAGAAGGGTTATATCGTTACCGTAATATCGGGTGCCACCTCGCTAAGTATAGACAACCGTATGCAGTCGCTCGGAGTGGACAGGATATATACCGGAGCGGCAAACAAGCTCGAAGTTTACCATCGGTTTCTGAAAGAACATAACCTTTCGCCCAACCAGGTGCTCTGCATGGGAGACGACATACCGGACTATGAGATAATGCAGGAATGCGGTGTGGCAGCGTGCCCATCGGATGCTGCCATAGAGATAAAGAATATTTCAGATTATATCTCCTCTTATGCAGGGGGGCAAGGTTGTGTTCGCGACGTGATTGAGCAGACGTTGCGTTTGCACGGCAATTGGTTCCATCCAGATGCCGTGAACTGGTGAGTAAAATAATAGTGAATTGAAACAGGCCACTTCTCCATATAAAGATAGATTTGTTGTAACATCAATTCTACTGTCCTTGTCGATAATTATGTCGGTTTCGGTTGTGTCGGCCCAGTCGTTTTCGCCATCAGACACAACCACTGTCTATAATGCTACGGCAACGTATTACGCTGACAAGTTTGTCGGGCGTAAGACGTCGAACGGGGAAATCTTTACCCAAGACAAATACACGGCAGCACACCATTCAATCAAGTTTGGAACACTTGTCCTTGTCACCAATCCGAAAAATGGGCATCAGGTAATAGTGAGAATCAACGACCGCTGCCCTCGACGGGGTATCATAGACCTCACCAAGAAGGCTATCAGGACCATCGGAATAAAAGGTTCTGCGAAAGTCACGATGCGCATACTTCCGAAGTCTTACCAGTATGCGTGGGAGCATCAGGATGAATTATTGGATCTTGAATGCGGCCGCCGTGTGCTTGTGCCTGAAAAAATGTCGATACAGCCGGACAGCGGTTCGTTGACTCCGACAGAGCAGACAGCTAAGCTTCCAAAAACGGGTCCAGCGACAGCAACGGACGGCAAATCGAAGAAATCATCCCCGCAGATGGATGAAACCCTAAACGAGGTGAAAAAAAAAGGTCGTAATACTTCATCTCAACGACAAACCAAACCAAACTCCGATGTAAAGTATGACATCCAACTTGCAACAGGCATACCTCGCTCTCAGGCAGAGCACTACATTGACAAATTGCCGATGAGTTTACGTGAAAACGTCCAATTGAATCCAGACCGCGCATCTGGTAAACTGATATTGGTACTCTCGTTGTCATCCAGTCGCAAAAAAGCACTCGCAACACAAAAAACACTTCGGCGAAACTTCCCGGAATGTCAAATTATTCAGACAAAATAACAGCAATCCAAAACAAAGAGAATACGCCTGCAAAACGCTATATTAGATAATTGCTCGGGTATTATCATTGTATATAATGGTCTATTTTTCAGTATATTAACAGCTGCATGTAGAAATTTTTGGTAAAAAATCATTGTTTTACAAATATTTATTGTTATTTTTGCATATTCAAAATGTTGTAGTCTCTCCGCAGGCGGAGGGCATATTGCGTATAGATACGCATTCTGCACATGGTACGCACAACTAACACTAACGACGTGAAGAACAGTTTCAAGAAAATCATAACGATAGCCATTGTATTATTTGGCGTGTCTTTCTCTGCGTCAGCCCAACAGGAGGCTCAGTTTACGCAATATATGTTCAACCGTCTGTCGTACAACCCCGCGTATGCAGGTAGTTCGGGTTCAATTTGCGCAATGCTGTTATATCGCAACCAGTGGCTTGGATTGAAACTCGACAAACCTGTTGCGAGTGAGCAGTACCGCGCTGGTTCGACACCGTCTGACTATTTGTTTTCTTTCGATATGCCCGTTAAATTTCTCCACGGCGGTATTGGACTTACGGTATATGCAGAGACTATAGGATATAACCGTGCCATTGCAGCCAGCCTTGACTATGCATTCCGAATGTACTGGGGACCAGGAAACCTTGCTGCTGCCGTTGAAGTGAATTTCTTCAACAGTACGCTTGACTATTCGCAGCTTGTAGGGTCTGATGATTTCACGGGCAACTACTATGAACCTGTGCAATCTGCCGGGGATCCATTGCTTAACCAAAACGACAAGCAGACGGACTTCCTTTTCGATGTTTCAACCGGTCTTTACTACCAAGTGCCGGGAACTTTTTATGTTGGTCTTTCGGCCAAAAACTTGTTGGCGTCCAAGAGTGAGACACTCAACTACCAGAACTCTCGTGTTTTTTACCTCCATGGTGGTTATGAGTTTATTTTCCCGTCAAACCCCTCGTTTAAACTCAAGCCGTCAGCGTTGGTGAAGACCGCCAATTTCTCGGTGTTCCAAGCTGATATTTCCTGTCTGCTTGACTACCAAAGCACAGTGTGGGGTGGTGTGAGCTATCGTGTGTTCGATGCCGTCTCACTCCTTGCCGGTGTTCAATGGAAAAAACTTCAGGTTGGTCTTGCATACGACCTTACCACAACGCGTCTTGGAACTTTCAAGGCTGGTCGCAGCGCAGGTTCGATAGAAATTTACCTCAAATATTGCTTCAAAGTTATTATACCACAGAAGAAACCTTCCAGCTACCGCAATACGCGTTACCTGTTATAACAAGCCTATACCGATTACAATCAAAACAAGTTTAACAAATATTTAAAGAATCTGTTAAAGGTTACTAAAAGAAACGGTTGTCAGTAACATTTTTAACAAACTGACGTTAAAAACCAAGAAAAGGCGTGGAAAAAGCCACGAACAAAAACAATCATTGAAAAATATAAAGAAAGACAATATGAAAAAGATCCTTCTCGCGTTCGCAAGCATCGTCCTTCTATGGGGATGCAACTCCACAGACAAGGGAGAACTGGTAGGAGTACAAAACCGTCCGTATTTTGAGGATATTGACCTTCGCGGCATGGTTTTCATCGCACAAGGCAATTTCAGCATGGGCGCAGGTACGCAGAACACCACTTACGGCGTTCCGTCACAGCCGCGCACGATGCAGGTGACATCGTTCTTTATGGACGAAACGGAAATCACAAACAATGAGTATCGTCAATTTGTTAACTTCGTGACAGACTCGATAGCGCGCCGTATGCTCGGTGAGGCTGGCATGGAGGGATTCCTCATTGAGGAAGACCAATATGGTGAGCCTATAGAGCCTGCTCTGTTGAATAAGAAAACCAAAATACGTTGGGACGACCAGGAAACCCGCGAGGCATTGGAGGAACTCTACTATGCAGAGAAAGACCGTTTCTATGGCCGTCGCGACATTGACCCGTCAAAGCTCAACTATGAGTACTATTGGATCAATTACGACGGACGTGGCACAGGCAAACACGGAGAAGGCGCTGCATTGAAGGAAGAAAACAACAATATTAAAGACGAGTATCGCGGTTCTATGTTCACAAACCGTCCGAAAGGTCTCAACAGCCGTTCGGCATTTATAAAGAAAGAGCTCGTGAACATATATCCCGACACTTTGTGCTGGGTACATGACTACACCTATAGTATGAACGAGGACTTCACACGCCAGTATTTCAAATCCCCGGCTTACGACAACTATCCTGTTGTGGGTATCAGCTGGGTTCAGGCCAAGGCATTCTGTCTTTGGCGTTCCAACTACCTCAACAACTATCTTGAAAGCATCGACTATACCGAAATGAATGACTTCCGTCTGCCGACCGAGGCCGAGTGGGAGTATGCAGCACGCGGCGGCATGTCGCAGCAGACCTATCCTTGGGGCGGACCATACGTGCGCAACCCGAACGGATGCTTCCTGGCCAACTATGAGCCTCTGAAGGGCGCTTACGACGATGACGGTGGTGTGAAGACCCTTATGGTCGGACACTATGCACCGAACGACTACGGTTTGTATGATATGGCCGGCAACGTGGCTGAGTGGTGCCTGGATGCCTACAACGAGGCTACCTATATCGTAACTAATGCCCTTTCCCCCTACTACAATTATGATGCACAGGATGATTCCCCTCTCGCCATGAAACGCAAGGTCATCCGCGGAGGATCTTGGAAAGACCAGAAATTCTTCATCCAGGTTCAGACGCGTACCTACGAGTTCCAGGACACCAGCAAGTCGTATATCGGATTCCGTTGCGTTCAGCCTTATCTGGGCCGCGTGAAGGGCGACAACCTGAAATCAGCTTCGAACGTATATTAATAGTATAAGCTGACACATATTATAATAAAGGAAAACATACATCAAAATAATAAGTAACACTAAAAACAAAAAACTATGAGCTTTATTGACAGACTCGTACGCAGTAAGTCCTACAAAACATTCATGGGTTATCTATATGGATGGGGTGCCGGTATCGTTATCTTCGGAGCCCTGTTCAAAATTAACCACTGGCCGGGCGGTACCATCATGCTTATCATCGGTATGGGTACCGAGGTTATAATCTTCTTCATGTCTGCGTTCGAGCCTCCACACAAAGAGTTCGACTGGACATTGGTTTATCCTCAGCTGGCCGGAATACTTCCTGGCGAAGAGGGCAAGCCCGTAGAGGGAGAAGAAGCCATGGAAAACCTGCTTGAAGGACAGGAGGAGGAGGAAGAAATCGTAGCCAGCGACCCGTTGACTCAGCAGCTTAACAAGATGCTTGAAGACGCCAACATCAGCCCTGATCTTATCGAGCGCCTGGGTGTCGGAATGAGCAACCTCGCCGACTCGGCAGCTTCTATGAACAACATGGCCACCGCCACAGCTGCCACCGACAAATTTGTATCAAACATGGACACCGCAGCCGAGCAGGCCGGCTTGCTCTATCAGAGCATGAAGGACGCCCCCGAAGCGGTTGCCACACTCTCAAATATCTACAAAGAGACAGCTCAGTCGCTGAGCGCAGGCGATGTATCGTATGTTGACGAGATGAAGAAGATGGCCAGCAGCCTCTCCTCAATCAACGCAATGTATGAAATGCAGCTGCAGAACTCGACCGCACAGCTTGAAGCAACCAAAGAGGTTCAGGACAAGATGCAGAGCATGATGAACAACTTCGCCGACTCTGCAGAAGGCGTGCTGAAGTACAAACAGCAAGTGGATGCACTGACCAAGAAAGTGTCCGAACTCAACAATGTTTACGGCAACATGCTTGCCGCTATGCAGACACGTATCTAATTTTTTAGTGTTCAACGCCGCATAGTGGGGCGTTGAAGGTGAAAACAAAATAAAATCATTAAAACAATCACTAAAAAAGAAAGATAGACTATGGGTGCAACAAACTGCCCGGAAACCCCGAGGCAAAAAATGATACAGATGATGTACATCGTGTACACCGCTATGTTGGCGCTGAACGTGTCAGCGGAGGTGCTTGCCGGTTTTAAAACGGTCGGTGACGCCATCAACGTCTCCAATATCGCTATCAGCGAGAAGGTGACGGACTTCTATAACGGCTTTGAAGAAGCATACAAGAATAACCCCGAAAAGACACAGGAAAGCTGGGACAAGGCAAAGCAAATCCATAAGGAAACACAGGATTTATTGCACTATATTGATACCCTGCGTCATGGATTCTTTGCATACATTCAACAGTCTGTCAGTTATACGGATGCCGAAGGTAAGACCATAAAGCTTCAGCTGAACGACGAGAACAAGCAGCCGCTATTCGACACTGTCCGAAAGGCGTTGATCGAAGGCAAGTTTGATTGTATGACCAAGGCCGATGACACACACGGTGGAGCTACTTATTTCCTCGCTCCTGAGGACGGAAGCGGTTTCAGCGATGTGGATAAAGGGGCTGAAAACTGTCGTGCAGCAAAACTCAAGAAAAAGATTCTTGATTATAAAGCCACTGTGAACAAGATTCTGGGAGAAGATTCTATTCCGCAGAAAAACATGGGTCTTGCAGTGGAAGGCAAATTTGTCAACGCCGAAAAAGACTCGCTTGATTGGGAGAACTTCACTTTCAACGGCACACTTGCCATTGCCGATATGGTTATTATGGCTCGTATGAAAGGTGAACTATTGACCCTTGAAAACGATGTGTTGAAGAAGCTCTTTGACAAAATCAGTGCCAACGACTTCAAATTTGACAAGGTAACTGTGCTCTCGCGTCCGTCTGCCACTTACATTATACAGGGTGGTAAATACGAAACGCGCGTCAATATTGGTGCTTACGACTCACGTGCAACTTTCACCGCCAATGTTAACGGAACTACGCTAACCAGCGATGAGACGGGTTCCGTGGTTTATACAGCCGCCTGCACTGCTCCTGGTGAAAAGAAGGTACATGGTACCATCTACGTTAAGAAAGACAGCGGCCCTGCCGAGGAATACGAATTCGACGACAGCTATTTTGTGGCTCCTCCTGTGGCTGTGGTTGCACTCACCAAGATGAATGTGGTGTATGCCGGTATCGACAACCCCGTGTCTATCTCTGTTCCTGGTGTTGACTCACGTAACGTGATACCCGTGGTGGCCGAAGGAGCCGCAACAATTTCGAAAGACCCCAGCGGCAAGGCTGGCGATTATATCATCAACGCATCAAAGATGGGTAAAATCAAAATCCGTGTCGATGCCAAGATGGAAGGTGGTGGAACCAAGACCATGGGTGAGCAGATGCTGCGCGCCAAGAAGATCCCCGCACCTGTGCTGAAGATCGGTACGTTCAAAGACGGCGACGTGGTTGACAAGAACGCTCTTGCAGCCGTGGGTAAGATTAACGCCATCATGGACGACTTCGACTTCCAGTTGCCCCCGCTGAAGGTGAGTTCGTTTGAATTCCAGGTGTCCGGTTCCAACTCGTTCGAGTTGACAGGTCAAGGCAACACCTTCAATCCTGAGATGGTCAGCCGCCTGAAGAACGCCAAAAAAGGCCAGAAAGTGTATATCGACAACGTGGTGGTGAAGACCCCCGACGGACAAACACACAAACTGAAAGCAACCTACAGATTGAAATAATCAATAAACACTACTGATATGAAAAAGTTATTGTTTTGCCTGAGCGTCGCAATGTTTGCGATCGGCACGATGCAGACTAATGCTCAAAACATTATCGATGCAGAGGAGTCGCACAATGACAACTTTTATGCGAAAACCCTGAGCAAAGGCAAAGAAGCCATACCCTATCAACACCTCCGCGAGAGCGATGTGGTGTGGGAGACCTGCATCTGGCGTACTATCGACATGCGCGAGAAATTCAACCAGTTCTTCTACTTCCCCACCGACCCCGAAAAGGACGTACAGGGACGCCAGAACCTTGCCAACACCATCATCAAGGCACTTGAGGCTGGCCAGTTCGAGGTGTATGAAGACGACGAACTGAAGATTCCGAGAGATTGGGAGGCAGTTTCGGCTCTTCTCAACCGCGAAGACTCAGTTTACGTGCCCGGTGAACTTGACGAATGGGGCGATGAAACCGAAGGAACCTGGCAGAAGTTCCAGACAAAGCTGGACGCCGCCGACATCTTCGCTTTCAAAATAAAAGAGTTCTGGTATATCGAGAAACAGGACACCCGTCAGAAGGTGCGCATCGTGGCTTTGGCTTTGGTCTATCAGCAGTGCAAAGAGCGTGAGGACGGCCGTGAGTGTGCATCGATAGATATGTTCTGGGTCCCGATGAACGATATGCGTGTCCGTAACGCCCTTGTCAAGGTGAATGCCTACGACGAGCACAACATTGCTGCCGAGCGTTCTTACGATGACATTTTCATTGATCGGTATTTCGACAGCTATGTTACACGTGAGTCGAACCGGTTCAACCGTAAGATTGAATCCTATCTCACCGGTATGGATGCCATCATTGAGTCACAGGAAATTGAGACCAAGCTTGGTGACATAGAGTCTGATATGTGGGAGTACTAACAATCGCTGTCTGCCCTGTTTTTGAAAAGCCGTTTCACCAATCGTATTACAAGACGGGACGGACACAAAACTGGATCTAAAAATTGATAAAAAGGGGTTAAGAATTGAATTCCGATTCTTAACCCTTTCTTGTTTGCTTTAGGAATAACGTACCATCTGGATGAAGAGGCTTTGCCTTTACATAGTAATCACTCTTTCTTGTTTCGTTTCGGGAAACATATTTGCTCAACCAGGGCAGGATGTATATGGCAACTACTACACCCGAAAGTCTATCATAGAGGGACAGGAGGCAGATGAACTGATGTTTGTGCGAGAGAGTGATGTGGTATGGGAATACCGCATATGGCGTACCATCGATTTGAGGGAAAAGTTCAACCAACTGTTTTACTTTCCCGTAGAGCCAGAGGGGTCGATGGGACGGAAAAATCTGGCATACGTGCTGTGGGATGCTGTTGTGAATAATGAGATACAAATTTACGAAGACGATGAGTTCAAGATCCCTATCGAAAACGATGTGTTTGTTGAGCGATACACACGGTCCGACACCATAGTGTTGGAGATTGTTGACGAAAATGAAGAGTACGAGTATGAAACTATCCTGGTTCCTAAGGAGTTCAATTCGGAGGAAATTTACCAATACCGCCTAAAAGAAGCTTGGTTTATTGGCAAGCAAAGCACCGAACAGGAAGTGCGCATCCTGGGTATGACAATGGTGAAAGACCTCTTCAAGGAGCGTGATGGGGAGAAGGAGTATATAGGCACAGTGGAGCTGTTCTGGATACCGATGCTGTCTCGGAGCGTCAGAAACGTTCTGGTCAGGCACGAGGCTTACGTGGAAGACAATATTGCAAACCTACCGTCGTGGCTTTCCATATTCAAGCAGAGGAAATTCAACTCATTCATCACTCGCGAGTCGAACCGATTCAACAGAACCATTGGTAGTTACCTCACAGGCATCGACGCCATAATGGAGGCGGAAGACATCGAAAACAAACTGCTCGATATGAGCATCGACATGTGGGAGTATTGAGAAACGATTTCTACTATACGGACAAAAAAAGCGGGCATTTTGCCCGCTTTTTTTCTATGTGTATGCTGTTACCAGTATGTAACTTCTGTTTCTGGAAGATGGACCTTAACCGCGACTTTCTTTCCACCCTTGAGTGTTGCAGCCATATTCAGCGTAAAGTCATCGGTTATGGTGTGAGCTGAATAGAACATGCCGGAGGTAAAACATGAGGTACCATCAAAAGACTCATCCCCAGTCATGCTGGAGAAGGTTTCGCCACCTGCATCGAGAGAATAATAGCCATCGGAAGTAGTTATCATTATCGAGAACTGATTCTCACCGACACTTGCAAGAGGAGCTACTAGGTTGATATATTTGCCGAGATTTGGGGTGCCTAAATCCATACGTATAGAGAACGAGCTGTCAAGGGCAACCAAATCGACATAATGAGCGCCGGGGTCAGTGTATGAGTCATACTGCTGAGCGGGACGTACTGCAAGTGTAACCTCAACATCGACAGCCGAGCTGCCCACCAACGCTTGGTTCATGGCGAGGGAAGAATACGATGGGTCGGTGAGGATTTGCTGTTCGGGTGTCAAATCATCGGAAGGAACAGAGTCGTTGGGGGTCTGGTTGGTTGAATTGTCTTTCTCGCAACCAACCATAAAAAAGGTGCAAGCTGCAAAGAACAATAAAAAGGTCTTTTTCATAATCAAGAGCTTTTTGTGTCCGCAAAAAACGTTTATATTGATGTAATAACGACCGACGGGCATATTTTATTATAATATTGTAGGATAACAGTTCGCCGCAGGCAATATTAAGCAGTTCGTTTCGTTTACCATAGAGTATGAAAAAGATATTCAAGTATGTATTACTTATTGTGCTGCTTGTGAGCAGCAGCATGGTTTCGGCACAGGAGTTGAAGATAATCTCGTTCAACATCCGCTACAACTCGTGGGACAATATCGACGGAGAGAACGGATGGCCGTACCGCAAGGCGTCGGTGGCGAAGATGATAGAACAGGAGAAGCCCTTAGCCATAGGACTCCAGGAAGCCTTAATCGACCAGCTGCAGTATCTCGACAGCGCACTCCCATCCTACCGCCGTATAGGCTTGGGACGCGACGACGGCAAGGAGGCGGGCGAGTTTATGGCCATATACTACAATACGGATGCCGTAGAGCTGCTTTCGGGCGAGACACGATGGCTCAGCGCGACGCCCGAGACGCCGAGCAAAGGATGGGATGCGGCCTGTTTCCGCACGGTCACCAAAGCTCGCTTCAAAATCAAGGAAAGCGGCAAAGAGTTCATCTACCTCAACACCCACCTCGACCATGTGGGCAAAACAGCGCGGGCCGAGTCGGCCAAGCTTATCGCCTCGCTGGCGAAAGACATCGAAGAGGGCACACCCATAATACTGGGCGGCGACATGAATTCGACCATTGACGACGAGATATTCCAAAGCTTCTATGCCGAAGGGCTGAAGGCCGCACGCGAGTTAGCGCCAAAGAAGCATAGCGACAACCGCATCACCTACAACGCCTACGGAAAAGACAAAGGGGCGGTGATTGACCATTTCTTCGTGCGAGGCGTCAAGGTCAAGAGTTTCCGCACCCTCGACGGCGACTATGGCGTACCCTATATATCCGACCACTACCCTATCGAGATAGTGGTGAAATAAGTAGAACCAAATCGTTATTTCTCGCGGAGAAGGCGGGGAAGGCTGGGTGTTGACGGTGGCTTGGGGTGTCGTAAAGGAACCGTTAAGTCGTAGTTAAGTCATCGTTAAGTTGTGGTTAAGTCGTGGTTAAGTCGTAGTTAACTCATCGATAAGTCCGAGTCAGGACCGAGTTAAGTCCGAGTTAAGTCGTTTTTTTAGTTTGGAGCTATATGTTTTAAATGTTCGAATTTCTCGCATGCGGCGAGAAACGCGAAATATCATTATTGAATACCAAGGGCTCTAAGCCTCACGGGATGCGAACGAGATAGAGAAGCTCCAAGCCAACGATTACTACCAAGATAATCAATAGAGTATCTCAAAGCACCGGATAAATAACGTTATCAAGCATACGCATCATCGTTCCCATATTACCTGTACGACTTCAATTCAAACTTCACCTTGTACTTGCGATTTGGGTTAGTAGGAATAACTTCACTTTTGTAATACGCATAGTTTTCGCCATGCCCATAACCTTTTAACGAGAAACTTTTCACCATACCTGGTTCTATTGTAACAGACCTTGTGAAGTCTTGATAATCGAGCATATTCCCGCTCATATCGTAATAAATCATTCTTCCCGTGACATTGGATATTGTTCGATTGGTATTGTTTTTCAAAGATACGGAGGCATCAGATTTCACCCAGTCATGATTGTAGTTTGCCAGAGTAACAGCATTGGGGTCAAACACCGCTTGGGTAGTAGTTGTGGTGGCGGTGGTTGTACTTGCTGTGGCCGCAGATGTAGTTGAATTGGTTGCGGTTGTAGTCGTTGTCAAACGAGCAGAAGACGTTTCCTGTGTGTTTGCAGTTCGAGATGTCGTTGAAACTGTTTTTGTCTTGCCTGATTTCAATTGTTCCACCTCCTGCCTTAGTTGTCGCACTTCGTTTTGAAGACTCCGCCATTCACGTTCCGATATATTAAAATCCGATCCAGTCAAAGTTATCACATCCTCGTCATAATCATCATAATCGGAATCCATCGAAAATAACGACTCATCTTCCACCACGGTTTCCTCTTTCTGATTTTTATCAGAATCCCTAAAAAGGATAGAGCTAGCTTTCCAGCATAATGCAATTAAAATGATGATGGCTAAGATAACGAACAGAACCACCAGCAATGCGGTCCTAGCACCACCCCTTCTTTCAGACATGTTATTATTCATGTTTTGCAAATTATTGTTATTAATCACTCGTTTTTCTCTTAAGATTTCACATGTTGACATCTGTCATATTGTTTTCGTCAAATGCAGATTAGCCAAACATACAGCCACTTCTTCCTTCTCATCGCGCGGACGCCAAGCCAGCACGTAACTCACTTCTGCGTAAGCCACCCTATATCCTTTCTTTGCAAGCTCGTCAAGCTCCTCTCTTTTACTCTTAGAAAGGGACGCTATAACACATCCTTTCGTAGAAACCAAATATCCATCATGATATTTCAATTCATCACCACTTCTCAACCCAAGCACATCAGCTTTATGATCACGGAAATAGTCAAGCCATACATCACGCAAGGATAAGGACAAGATTATACACTTATCCTGTTGAGGTATATATTTGGATGGATGTTAATCGAACAATTCGCTATCAGTATGAACAAATAACTGGTGGCGTGCACGTGTTATCCCAACATATATGCTCCGTATAAAATCATCTTCATATTTATACTGCCCAAACAACCATAGGTGCACGCTGTCAAATTCACGTCCTTTGGCCTTGTGGATAGTACTCACATAGACAACTTGGTTATCAGTTTCCGCAAAATCCTCTATGTTTGACTCCAAAAGAAACTGCCTTAAGTCGGTTTTATATATCGAGTTATGCGTTTTTTCGTAAACACTCCAGAAACGACGCATATTGGGAAGCAATTTGCTTGTGGCATACGCTCGTTCCGTTCTATCCTTGGCCTTGTCCCACACCTCTTTCGAAACCGCAATACAGTCGTCTTTCCCAAGTTGTTTTGTAAAATAGCGAACCTCCGCCAAGTTGATAAAACGGAAACTGTCAGTTGACTGAATAAGTAACGGATGAAGCCCCTGTTGATCCAAATAGTAGGCCACCTCCAAGGCCTCCTCATTGGTGCGCGTAAGTATAGCTGACGAACCAACTAATTGTGTCGGTTTGATTGAAGAAAAGAATCGCTCATTCGACAATTCAACAGTGCCCAAATCCTTATGTATTGGCACTATCGGAGTTTCTTTCATTCTATCCGGTATGCGTTGGACAAATTTGTTTGCGAGATTAATAATTGATACATCCGACCTGTAGTTTTCGGTCATTTCATAGAACTTTGCCCCCTCCTCATCAAGTAGCGACCTCAGATGTGCCGAGTCGCTTCCTCGGAACTTGTAGATATTCTGGTCATCGTCACCGACAGCAATCACCCTCATCTCTTCGTTTATTTCCATCAACGCCTTTACTAGTCGGAACTCATCCTCGGCCATATCCTGAGCTTCGTCTATCACAAGTACACTCTTCGCTATTTTCGACTCCTCAACCTCCCCATTCTCAATCATCTCAGCCGCACGCTGCACCACCTGTTCAGCCTCTTCAAGGCTACCGAGTTGTCCCATAAGGTCAAAGGCGTACGAATGGAATGTCTTTATATCGACAAAATGAGCTGCGTTGCCCACCAATTCAATGAGTCGGCTTTTAAATTCGGTTGCAGCCGCCCGCGAGAAAGTCAGCATAAGCAATTGCTCATGTTTCACATCCTCCATCAAGAGCAATGAGGCAAGCTTGTGTACCAACACCCGTGTTTTTCCGCTGCCAGGACCTGCTGCCACCACAATTATTCGAGAGTCCTTGTCATCTATAATCTCTCTCTGACGAGGCGATAATGTGCCGAATATCTGTTTGAATTTACTTGGTGTAATATTACGGGTAATCTCATTACGACGATCTCCCTTGAAATATTTATTGATAAACTGACGATAATCCTGCGTAAAATAATCTTTCACATATTTCAGTGCCGCATTATAGTCACGCACCATCATATTTGCGTATTCTCCAACAATATGTATCTGTTGCATCCGCAATTGATAGAACACATCCAAAGTTCTATACTGTTCCTTTCCATATCGAGTTTTGCGATCCACATTGCGTCGCAATTGCATAGTGTTGTAAATCACCATGAAACCTCCCTCGATTTTCATTACATCGTTTCGACTGAGATAAAGCATAGCCTCCCGTATATCCGCGATTGTGGCTTTGCCCTCAATGGTCAAATGTGTTTCATTAAATTGATTAAGAACATCTATGATCGAAAAAGTAACAGATTGTGATGTATCATCTTTATGGAGACCTACCGCTTTGACACCAATAGTCTCTATAAGGTAGTTACAAATTTCCGCACGCTTTTGGAACCGTTCAATGATGGTGTCTTTATCAAGCATTACTTGTATCCTGACACTTTCGTTTGCGATATTTTCCCTTTTGTGCACATATCCGTTTAGTGCAAGGAAAGACAAAATAGTACGCAACCTACGAATTGTGCAGTCTTTTATCCCCGACTCCTGAGCTTTTTGATTTAATAGTTTGTAGTTAAAAACTATTTCACCCGATGATATTTGCTGGATTAGGAACTGCTCAACACGTAAGATAGGATTTAGCAACCTTTTTAGATTCGACTTTTCCACCCATACCAGCATATCTTCGGTATCAGCCAGCAATCCATCCTGCCGCATCAAGTTGACGCTGTTTATGACCGTCTCTTTTGTCATCCCCAAAGTATCGGCCAAATACTCTATACGACTCTCGGCTTCGCTTTCATTCCTCTCCGTCATTCTACGGCTTATCAGCGAACTCATTATACGAGCCGACTGTTCTCTGGTATTATCGTCAAAAAGCGGTGAGATATTAAGACGTCGTCGAGCTTCGTCCATATTCTTCACAGTAATACCCGTGGCGAAAATATGCGGAGTATTGTTCCCCCTACTGATGAATCCTGCATTTTCCAATGCTGCTATTGCAGCCCGCACACGAGTTTCCACATCTGCAACATCTTCGTCCCAACCAGCCTTTCTGGCTATTTCCAAGGCAGAGCTGTTTATTGTTGGACGATATTGTGTCATATCTTTAATCACTTTCCACACCTGCTGAATCTCACTTATTGCCAGTTTCGTTTGATTAAGAAGGATAAAGTGTTTGTCCAAATCGTTGTCCGAGTAAAGCACATAACATTCCGCCTCCATATTTGGATCTCTCCCCGCCCTGCCAGCTTCCTGTATGTAATTTTCAAGTGAATCGCTGATATCATAATGGACAACCAACCCTACATCCTTTTTATCAACACCCATTCCAAAAGCCGAAGTCGCAACAATAACCTGGCATTTGTCGGTCATAAACAAGTCTTGGTTACGTACCTTGTCTTCCGACTCCATCTTACCGTTGAACGCAAGAGCTCTTATGCCATCAGATTGCAGTTTTTGCGCAATCTCTTTTGTCCGTTTCGTCCTTGAGCAATAGACGATTGCCGGACATGTTCTACCAAGTAGTAATGACCTCAAAAGCCCATATTTATCCTTATCCGACTCAGCATGCAACACCGCATAACGTAAGTTCTTTCGCTCAGAACTTGCCGTAAATAAGCGCAAATCAATATCCAGTTTCGACCTGAAATAGTCGCAAATATCCGAAACCACCTTCGGCTTCGCCGTTGCCGTAAAACAACTTACAGGGATTGGCCGTTTCCGTTTCTTTTTCTCTTGCAGCCTCTTTATAAAGTCACCAATATAAAGGTAATCTACACGGAAATCCTGACCCCAAGCAGAAAAGCAATGCGCTTCATCTATAACAAATCTTACCACGTTGCGCCCCATCAACAAGCGCTCAATGGTCTTGTTTCTCAACATTTCGGGTGAGATATACAACATATCTGCACTACCATCCGAAACCTGCCCTATCGCCACAGCCCTTTCAATTGGGTCGAGCAATCCATTTATTGTAACTGCCGAAGATATTCCTCGTTCTGACAGATTGTCTACCTGGTCCTTCATGAGCGACTGAAGAGGCGAGATAACAACGGTCAATCCCTTCTCGTTTTTCCCAGCCATAAGAGCTGGAATCTGAAACGTTAAACTCTTTCCTCCTCCTGTTGGAAATATACACAGCAGTGATTCACTGCGAATCGCACTTTCCACCGCCTCCTGCTGCATCGGCTTGCCATCAAAAACACGGAATTCATCATATCCGAAAAATTCTTTCAGAGCCGAGTGGGCATCGAGTCGTTTTTTGCAGTATTCACACTTGTCGCAAGGTGTTCCACATAACAAGTGTATAACATTAGCAACCTTGGGGTATGAATGTATCACCCACGGTGGTGTAATAGATTCAGGATCGTTTACTCCAATAATCGCAAGCGAGTATGCCAACTCTACCGGATACTTGGTGACAACAGCCGCAACATTCGCATTGGAACATATCTGCCCAGTGTATTCCAGCTTTATAATATTCGCAACATCCTGAATATGGATTATTGTTTCCGATTGTTCTACAAATGCAAAGAAACCCTTGAATTCCTCCACATCATGTAGCAACGCCCAGTAAATTGACTTCCGATGAGGCGAGAGGCGTTGCCATTCGGCATATTCATCATAGAAAAGATCTCTAGCCTTGATTGCGTCGTTTAGTGGGTTATTCAGTTCGTCAACGATCAGTTTGTCGTCCTTGACCAGTTTGTGATATGGTTTTTGAGGAAACAACAAAGGGGATAGATACAATGTGTCTATTGCATGATAATCGTGCAGAAGTATTGTGTATTTTAGGTCGTGATGAATGATGTTATGTCCGCACAGAAACTCACTGTTTCCAACGAATTTCTTGAATGTATGATATGTACCAGAATGTAGTTGAACGCCGTCTTCACGTATGGCTCCGTAGTCAACAACCCGATTGGTGTCAACGCTGACTTCGGTATCGATGAAACAAAGCATTCCGACCTATTTTAAAGAAACATTGTTGGTATTCCTCAACAATTTGCAAAGATACGAAAAGATTGTTTTTTCGCGAAAATGGGAGAAGGTTATTTCTAACTGTAACACTGTAGCAACTGTAACGCCTCGAGGTGTCCGACATCGAAAATGACGGTTTGACGGTTTGACAATTCTTATTGACTATTGACGAAGGGGGGGAGGGCGTGACGCATTTTGGCATTTGAAATCGAAAATGACAAATGACACTTAATGACACCTAATTTTTTCTGGGGGGGTAAGACACATTGAAAGTCGAATTTGACATTTGACATTTGACATTCCTTATTGACTTAACGACAGGATTAGCGGTTAGCCGCTGAATTACATTGCGTTAATGTATTAAGGCGGTTTTTACGCGGTAAGAGGGCGGACGACGGCGAACATATAGACGGATAAACACATCCAATCTTGAACCGCAACGCTGCAACGCCTGCGAAAAATCGGGAGGGGTAACAGGCTACACATCAACATGTTCAACGCCACATCAAAAAAAACTTCAAAAACCATTCGTAAACCGCAATGCCGTCGCCGTATCTTTGCAGCGTGGTTTGCGGTTGGCGGGCGGCAGGCGGAGGGCAGTGGTTTCCACCGGTACTGCAACTTTCAAGATTCGGCATAAGGTCTTCGACCACCCAACGCCCTACCAACGCCCACCTAAGTACCAGTTTATGTTGACAGGGTGACGGGGGGAGGTCTGAAATCTTTGAGTTTAATAAACTAATTTCGTATCTTTGCAATGTTTGAAAACTGATAAAACTATGATTGAAAAAGGGATGAAAGGCCGCTGCTCGGAGGTTGTGACCGAGGATCTGACGGCGGACAAAATCGGGAGCGGATTGGTGAAAGTGTTCGCAACACCTATGATGGTGGCGCTGATGGAGCGCACCTGCAGCGACAGCGTGGCAGCGGAGCTGGGCGAGGACGAATGCACGGTGGGAATACTGCTGGAGATAAGGCATACGGCGGCGACGGCGGTGGGGATGACGGTGAGGTGCGAGAGCGAGCTGGTGGAGGTTGACGGAAGGCGTCTGAGGTTCCATGTGACGGCCTACGACGACGCGGGCGAGATTGGCGAGGGGATGCACGAGCGCTTTATCGTGAACCGCAGCCGCTTCGAGGCAAAGACGGCACAACGGGCTCTCTCATCAAACAACGGGACGGTATGAAACGGCACAGATTATACGCCATAGTCGCGATTGCGCTGACCCTATGCGCCTGCCGCAACGAGGAGCCGCAACCCTACGGGGCGGTGCCGACGGAGGCGCAGATGGAATGGCAGCGGATGGAGACGAACATGTTCTGCCACTTCGGTCCTAACACCTTCACGGGCGAGGAATGGGGCAACGGAGGCGAAGACGAGGACCTGTTCTACCCCACGGAGATGGACTGCCGCCAGTGGGTGGCGGTGGCTAAGGCGGCGGGCATGAAGGGCATCATCATTACGGCGAAACACCACGACGGGTTCTGCCTGTGGCCGAGCAAGGAGAGCAACCACACGGTGAGGGAAAGCCGATGGCAACGAGGAAGCGGCGATGTGCTGCGCGAGCTGTCGGAGGCTTGCCGCGAGGGCGGGTTGAAATTCGGCGTGTATGTGTCGCCGTGGGACAGGAACGCACCGAACTACGGCACAGCGGAATACAACCAGACCTTCGCACGGACGCTGAAGGAGGTGCTGGGGGGATATGGCGAGGTGTTCGAGCAATGGTTTGACGGCGCCAACGGCGAAGGGCCGAACGGACGCAAGCAGGAGTATGACTGGGCGCTGTATAACAGCACGGTGGGCGAGTTGCAGCCGCAGGCGGTGGTGTTCAGCGACGTGGGGCCGGGATGCCGCTGGATAGGCAACGAGCAGGGAGAAGCGGGACGCACCTGCTGGAGCACCTTGAACCCCGAAGGATTTGAGCCGGGCAGAGGGCCTGCGGAGAAGACTCTGAACGAAGGCGAGGAAGGCGGAAGCCGCTGGATTCCGGGCGAGGCGGATGTGTCGATACGCAAAGGATGGTTCTACAAGGAGTCGGAGCATCCGAAGAGTGTGGCAGAGCTGGTGGAGATATACCTCAAGAGCGTGGGACGCAACGCGGTGATGCTGCTGAACGTGCCGCCCGACACGAGAGGACTGATTGCGGCGGAGGACTCGACGAGGCTTATGGAATGGCGCGCGGAGCTGGAGAGGATATTCGGCAAAGACCTCTGCGAAGGGGCTACGGCGAAAGCCGACAGCCGCTGGGGGAAGAGATACGACATAGACGGTGCGCTGGACAGCGACGAGACGACCTGCTGGGTGGCGAAGAAAGGGCGCAAAGACGGTGTGGTGACCATAACGCTGCCGGAGGCGCGGAAGTTCAACCTGATAATGCTGCAGGAGGAGATAGGATTGGGGCAGCGGGTGGCGGAGTTCACCATAGAGGCGGAAGACAAAGAGGGGAAATGGCACGAGATAGCGAAGGAGACGACGATTGGATATAAAAGGATTGTGCCGCTGCCGGAGACCGAGAGCCGCAGGATAAGAATAAGGATAACCCGAAGCCTGGCCGAGCCGACGCTGAAGGGAATCGGAATATTTTTTAGGTAGTGGGAATGGGGTGAGTTTTAAGCTGTATGTGGGCGGTGGTTAGTTCGACGCATATGAAAAATATCAACGTATCAACATATAACATTTCAACATAAACGATGGCAGACAACTATCTTGAGAAACGCTACGAAGAGGTGTTCGGCAAAGGGCGGACGAAGGTGAAGCAGGTGGGGCACCCGCTTGACGAGCTGCTGAAGAAGAACCGCAGCCACAGGGGATATAACAAAAGCTACAAGGTGAGCCGCAACGAGCTGGAACGGATAGTGGCGGTGAACACGAAGATACCGTCGGCATGCAACCAGCAGGTGCTGCGCTTCAAGCTGGTGACGCACGACAGCGGAGCGGACATAGTGCTGCGCAACATAAAACTCGGGGCGGCGCTGCCGGAGCTGCATCTGCCGCTGGAGGGCACCGAGCCGGAGGCTTTCATCGTGGTGTGCAGCACCAAGCCGGAGAACAAACTGATAGACATAGACCTCGGAATCGCGGCTCAGAGCATGCTGCTGAAAGCCGTGGAGATGGGGTTGAACGGCATCATAATAGGTGCATTCAACCACGAGAACATCGAGAAGGAATTGGGGCTCCCCTACCCTCCCATAGCTATCATAGCCATAGGCAAAGGGGCGGAACGGATAGAGCTGACACCGATAGACGCAGACGAAAGCCACGCATACTACCGCAAAGAGGGTGTACACTATGTGCCGAAAGTGAAGGTGGAGGAGTTGTTGGTCAGTGACCAGTGACCAGTTTTAAGCTGTGAGCAGTAAGTTTTAAGTGTCCGGTGACTTGAGCGAGGTCGGTAGTAGTAGGTGGTCATCTTTTACTTGACGTCGCGGACGAGGCGGACGGAATGACCGTAGTATAGGTTAATAGGAGGGACGCTGAGGTCCTCTTCGTAAGCGTCGAAATTTAAGGCGTAGGCGGTACCATCCTCGAAGTAAGATGAGGTCCAATAGTAGCCAGTTATATCAACCTCATCGACAATGTCGCCATAGCGGTAGCCGGCAGCGGGCAGGAAAATAGCGCCGGCGGCCTCCATTTTACGCCACTGCCATTCTTCGTAGATGTTCGACTCAAAGCCGTTGTCAAAGGTGGCTAAGAATGTGCAGCTATCGGGTTTGTGAAAATTGTCGGAAAGAAGCACTATTCCTGGGTGTCCGCAGACAGAAGCGGGAGCAAGTTTCTCTTTGGCTTTCATGCGTCCTTCAATCAGATATTCCCATTCCGTCGAGGTGAGGGTGCGCCACACACGTGCACCGGATTCTGCGTTGGTTATGGTTATGAAGCGTCCCCAGTCGTAGTTGTTGTCTTCGGCTCCACGGTTTCCATTGCCATAATCTTCGACTTCGGTTGAGGCGCAATAGGGTGAAACTATAAAGCCAGATGTTCCCCATCCGAACAGGTCGATCCAGCCATCGTAGTGCGAACCGATATTAGAATTGAGACTATCTATGTAGTCATACTGGTGTTCAGCGAAACGCCATTTGTGTAGCACGGCGTTGTATTGCAGGTTGCCTGGCGAGAATCGCACCTGTTTGTCTGGCGATACAGAGAAAGTGCCGCTCACACGGTTAAGTACAAGGTCGCCGTCAGATGGCACGTCCAAATCCTTGCTACAGGAAACCATCACGGTAGCTAACAACAAAAGTGAAAGTTTGAAATATTTCATGACTGAATGTTTGATCGCTGTATTGCTTGAACGTTTAACCACATCCGCCATTCATCCGCTCTGTCATTCACGCAATCTCTCAATTAAAAAGTGAATCCGACACCGAGACGGCCGTCAACATAGCTGAATCCGATTGTGGAGAATCCTGCCGAGATGACCACACGGCGGAAATTGTAGATAATACCGCCTTCTATGGCTACACTGGAGTAGCAGTTGGTTTGGGGTTTGAGCCAGTAGCCGCCGTAAGTGCCATATACCATGCTACGATAGCTGTAACCTGTACCTACATAGAACCAAAGGGGCTTTATGGTGCGGAATAACATACCACCAGTAATAGAAAAACGCGCTTTGGATACTTGTCCGTTGAATCGGTCGGATTCCAGCGGGTAGTCGCCAATAGGGTGGTTGGAACGGTCGAGCTCATAGTCGCCGTTGAAATGGTAACCTGTGCCTGTGTAGGCGCTGACATACCATCCGAGGATGCGCACCTGACCGTATGTCATACCAAAAGACCATTGTGGGGCGATGCTCGCACCCACTCCCCACATAACCATATGTGACATATCCCACTCTTCGGGCAACTCCTTGCGCTGTGCGTTTGCGGTGGTGGAACTAAGCAACAACGCCACAAAAGCGAGCGGCACGAGACACTTGGAAATAAAAATAAATGGTTTATTTACAATCATATAACAATCAATGCATAAAGGTATCGACAACTATCCACGTTGCAAATATACATAAAAGATTTGATATTTATTTATTTGAAGCAAATGGTGATATAAAAAAGACCCCGCACAGTTTATTGCCGCGCGGGGTGGGAATGAAAAAAGTAACGGTTAGTGTTTGATGGACAAGTTGCCGGAGACGGATTCCATCTCGATTTCAATGCCGCCGTCGCCATAGGTGTATTCACCTTTTGAGACTTTGGTGGCGAAGGGACAGTTAAACTTGCCGCTGACCGACTCCATCTCAGCATTGAATCCCCAGCCCTCGGGCAGAAGAAGCGAGGCGCTGCCAGAGACGGATTCGAGCGAAATCTTATCGGGGCGAGCTGCGGAATCTACGCCGGTGAAATCGGCAGAGAGGCAGCCGGAGACGGTATTCATTTCGAGAGACTTCACGGTCGAGGCACTCATGGATACACCCGCCGAGACGCCGTCGAGCTCGAATTCGCCACAAACAATGCCGTTGACCGTAACATCGGATGAGACGATATCCAGTTCGATTTTGTCTAGGTCCCACGAGGCCGGCACCTTGACGGTGAGCTGCTTGTCGAAATTCTTGAACCTAGCGCCCGACTTGCCGAACTGTATGTGCAGCGTGCTACCGTTTTCGAGCCAGTAATGCATGGTGGTCTCTTCGGTGAGTGCTTTCTCGGAGGTCTCGGAGAAGGTCAGCTCGTTGCCGTCGTAGGACTCTATGTCGATGCTGCCGGAAATCCAGTCGATTTCGAGTTTGGAGATGGCGTTTGCTATCGGCTCGCTGCCTGGCTTGTACTGATCGGCGTGCTCGTATTTCGAGAAAATCTTAATGTCGTCCTTATTAATATGGAAGCAGCTCGTAAAAGAGAGCACCGTAAGGGCGGACAAGACTAAAAGAAAAGCTATTTTTTTCATAGTGTGGTCGGTTTATTCAGCGAAACGAGGGGTTTCCTCTACTTTTTCAGCGCTCTTGGCGAGAAGGTCCTGATAGAAGTGAGCGTGAGCGGCCTCCATCTTAGGTTGAACCCAGAGGAGCAGTATGCCGAATGTGAAGCAGCTGAGGATAAGCCAGCCGATATAGCTCAGGTCGAGGAGGAAGAGTTTGCCTTTGTGGCCTTTCATCATCATACGGCTCTGGTGGATACATTCCTCTGACGAGAACTCGGGGTGGTCGGCAGCGATGTAGTAGGTCATAGCGTAGGCATAGCTCTTGACGATGCCCGGGATGATGAACAGCAGAGTCCACAGGAAAGTGTACAAAGCCTTCATGAACGAAATTTCGAGGAAGCGGGAGTACTTGCCGTCGGAGAAGCAGGCGAACATGCGGTCGAAGAAATCGATATCTTCTTCGTTACGTACGACCTGCAACATGGCCACACTATAGCTAAACGCTATAGGCAGCACCACAAAGATGGTGAGCAGCAAGCCCGATGCGCTCGAGATCAGAGTGAGAACCAAAGTGCCCAGAACGATGGGCCACATTTTGCGGGACAGTGACTGTGCCCCTAATTCGCGATATTCTTTACAAGTTTTCATAGTTTTGTGTTTTAATGGTTAATTATTGATTAATTTGACAATTTACTGATTTAAGCGTTTTGAGTGTGATTCTTCAAGTCGTCGAACGAGAGGCCGAGAACGCGCATCTGCGAGGCGATGTAGGGCAGTTCCTCGTTGAGGAAATACTCGCGCTGGAGGTTGAGAGCTCGCGTCTTGGCGTCGGGAGCCACGAAATAGCCCACCCCTCGGCGGTTGAAGATGATTTCAGCATTTTGCAGATAGTCGAACGAGCGGAGTGCGGTGTTGGGATTGACACCCAGCTGCTCGCCCACCTCGCGGACGGAGGCGATGCGCTCGTCGGGCTTCCACTCGCCACTCAGAATCCGCTCACACATGGTGTCGGCTATCTGAAGATATATGGGTTTTTGTTTCTTGAAGTCCATGGTTCGAAATAATTTGAGAGTTGAAAGTTGAAAATTGAAATTAGTACTTCATGCGTTTGATGCGGAAGTAGGTCCATACGAAGAGGCCGGCAGTGATTATGGCGGAAATCACATTGCTGACAATCATCATAGTTCTGTATGGCTGGAAGAATCCTTCCGGAACCGTATCTCCGATATTCTCCATTCCAGCGAACATTGTACCAAACATGATCGGGCTGGTGATAAACGACAGCACAAAATTGATGACGATGAAAGCCAAGATGGTCTTCAGCACTTTGTGGCTTTTGAAGATGGTGTTGGAGAACATGAAGGATGCGCTGTAGAAAAGGTACGAAACGATGAGAGTTAAGACCATTGCCGAAGCAACAAATTTCACAAACTGCACAGCCTCGACCGCTCCTTCATCAGCGACAGTTGCGAGTTGGACGTCGATCTCGTCGAGTTTTCCGAGAGGTTCCCACAGCCACTCATGGTAGGCACCGAAAGGCAGGAGGGTGAGAATCAGGTCAACCGCCACACCGGCCACAAGGCACATCAACGGGCATACGATGACGCAATAGAGCAGTTGGCTGAAGTATTTCTCGAGATGCGAGGCGGGAAGCATCGCATAGTAGATGCCGTCCTTGGGCAGGTTGCAGGTCTTGAACATACCCGACGGCGCCATTATGAGGCAAATGGATACCAGAATGCCCAATATGACCCACCGCGCAGTCGCAGGTATTTCAATATCGACATTGGGTATGAAGTTCAGCAATGCGCAGAAAATCCATATTGCTGCCGGGATAAGGGTTATGATGAGCATGGACATACCGAAACGAGGCCACATACCGCGAAAGTCCATCGCGACGAGCTTCTTGAAACGATTCCAATCAAATGTATTATTCATGGTATTATCAGTTTTAAGTTTTGAGTTTTAAGCTTTAAGTGTTATTGGAACATTGATTTGACGATGCGGCTGTTCTTGAGGACTGCGTTGAAGAGGCCTTCGATGTTGACGAGGCTCTCCTCACCGTTGTCGTTGCGCACAACGTTCATATATCCGCCCGGGAGCATCTCGCTGTAGAGTGCGTCGTCGCGTTTGGCGGCACCGTATTCGAAATAGAGGCGTTTTGTGATTTCCTCGACGCTGGCGTTGAGCAGCACGTCGTTGTTGGTGATGATGATTATCGGGTCGATAAGGTTTTCGACATCCTTGACCTGATGGGTGGAGACGATGATGCAGGTGTTCTCGTCGGCACGCTTGGAGAGGATTCGGCGGAAGTCGCTCTTGGAGGGTATGTCGAGGCCGTTGGTGGGCTCGTCGAGCAGGACGTAGGAGGTGCCGAGTGAGAGAGCGCAGCAGATGAGCGATTTCTTCACCTGGCCGTAGGACATCTCGCGGAAGCGCTTGTCGGGGTCAACATCGAGTTCGTGCATGAGCTCGTGGAAGACGCCCTGCGAATAGTTCTTGTAGAAACGGCCCCACTCGCCGACATATTTGGCGGGCGTGACGTCGTGTGGCAGGCGCACCTCGTCGGGGAGGAAGACGATGTCCTCGAGGAAGGAGGGCTGGCGCTTGAAGGAGTCAACACCGTCAACGGTGCAGGATCCGGCCAGGGGACGCTGAAGGCCGCTGATGATTTTGAGAAGGGTGGTCTTGCCGACGCCGTTCTCGCCGAGGAGACCATAGATGCAACCCTTGTCGAACGACAACGAGATATTGTCGAAAACAGGCACGCGTTTGTAGGAGAATCCTAAGTTTTTAATTTCTATCATAACTATTGTTTTTAATTATTCGACTGATTATTCGTTATTTGTACTGCGTTATTTGAGTGTATTAGTTTACTATGACACTGCAAAGGTACAAAAGAAAATTATATATGCAAGTTTTTTGCAAAAAAATTGCAAAAAAAATGTGCGGATCAATCGACCCGCACATTTTGAGTGACTTGTACTATTCTATTATTTGCGCACCACTTTCTTTGTGCCTACAAGTGTTCCGTCTTTATAGATACGCACGAAATAGACGCCTGTCGAGTATTTTGACATATCAACCGATGTCTGGTTTGACGTACGCTCTATACGTTCTGTAAGGCGACCGTACATATCATATAGTTCTATGGTGGCCTCTTCAACCCCGTCGATGGTTATATTTATTATGTTGCTCGTCGGGTTCGGGTAGATGCTCATAGAAACTCCTTCTACATCGTCGATACCGGATGCGGGCATTACGACAAGGTTGAGTATGATAGTGCTGTCGCAGCCATACATGGTTTGCAGGCTCATCGTGTCGTGTTGCATTCCTGCAGTCTCAAATGCGGGCAGATAGAAACCGTTACCTCCGTAGGGTTGACCAACTGTAACCTCTCCATTGACATGTGTAACTGCAGAGTGGTGTATTGTGAGGTTCAGTGTCACCGTTTCTGGGCAGCCGTCACTGTTGGTTGTTGACCAGGTCGGCTGGTTGGTTGAACTGGTGTAGGTGTTTCCGTTTCCATTGGTCCATGTGTAGCTGTCGCAGGCTTCTGCCACTTCGGTATTGGTGGTGCTGTGTCCTACGGTAAGATAGAGCGTGACTTGGTTCTCGCAGCCGTTCGCATCTGTGGTAGTGTGTGTATAGGTGCCGCTGGTCGTGTAGGTCTCTCCATACCAGGTGTAATTATCGCAAACCTGCTGTGTCTCGGTGGTATTGTTTGGCTGGTTGACTACAAGGTTCAGCGTCTGAACATCTTGGCACCCCTCGGCATTGACTCCTGTGTGGGTATATGTGCCGCTTACCCTATAGGTCTGTCCATTCCATTCGTAGCTGCCGCAGGCTGTCGCACTGCTGCTCGAAGCTGTGCTATGGTTGATGGTAAGGTTCAGAGTCTGCACATCGTTGCATCCATTGGCATTTGTTCCATTGGTTGTGTATGTGCCACTGTTGCTATATGTCTGGCCATTCCAGTTATAACTGTCGCAGGCCACTACCTCTGATGTAGAGTTGGTGCTCTGGTTGATGGTTAGGTTCAGCGTCTGAACATCTGGGCATCCCGCTGCATTGATCCCGCTGGATGTATAGGCTCCGCTGGATGTGTAGGTTTGTCCGTTCCATACATAGCTGTCGCATGCCGTTTCGCTCACCGTCGAGCTGGTGCTTTGGTTGATGGTCAGGTTCAGCGTCTGCGATACTTCGCATCCTGCTGCGGTGGTGCCGCTGTAGGTGTAGTTGCCGCTGGTGGTGTAGGTCGTTCCGTTGATGCTCCAGGTGTAACTGTCGCATGCCGTCTCGCTCACGGTCGATGTGCCGCTCTGCTCGATGGTCAGGGTGAGTGTCTGGACATCGGTGCAACCTTCAGCCGTAAGGCCGTTGTATGTGTAAGTGCCGCTGGCGGTGTAGGTCTGTCCGTGCCATGTGTAGCTGTCGCAGGCCGTGTGTGTTGTCTGAGAGTTGTTGCTCTGGTTGATGGTTAGGTTCAGCGTATAGATGCTGTCACATCCGCCTTCAACGACGTTCCTCTCGGTGTGTGTGTAGGTGCCAGATGTGGTATATTCGGTGCCGTACCAAGTGTAGCTGTCACAGCTCGTTGCCGTAACTGTCGCGGTCTCATTTGTGCAGTTGGTATTCCATATTGCATACAATGTCATGTCTCTGTTTACGGTAACTTCTGCCCCGTCAGCATATACAACATCTCCTGTTGTGGTGGTTGCCCATCCCATGAAGTTGCTACCGTTATTGGTGAACGTGTTGGCGCTTAAGGTCACAGTTTCGCCGCTGCAAGCCTGCTGCGGTGCCATCGTGCCTGTGCCGCCGTTGGCGTTGTAGGTTATGGTATAGTTGGGCAATATTGTAAGTTGTAGAGTGGCGACGCTGTCGCAGCCTGCTACCGAGGTGGAGGTGTAGGTATAGGTGTTGCTGCTGTTGTAGGTCTGACCATTCCACTCATAACTGCCGCAAGCTTCCATTGTAATCGGTGCCGACTCGATGGTGCCTACGACGTTCAGTTCTATGAGGTTGCCAGTACCGACGGTGAGGTTCTCTACAAGATACTGTGTGCCTTCAGTGGTGGTATTCACACTCTCGCCGTTAAGGGTGTAGGCAGCGTTTTGGCATACTTGTTCGGTGCGTGCTACCTGAAGAGCAGTCGCGTTGATCGGAAACACCACATCGTCAACCCATGCACAGTCACTGCCACCAGTCATATATTGGTCTTTCACATACGTGAACTTGTAGGTATGCGAGCCAGCCGAAACAGCGTAGGCTGCATAAGTCCAGTCAACCTCGCCAGAATTACCGGCAGGGAGGGTCTGATCGGCATTGTCAATATAGAAATGGAACAAGTCATATCCATCTTCCGATGAAACTTTATAGAAAAATCTAATGCTGTCAGCAACGTCGGAAGAATATGTGTACGACATCTCGGATGTTTTGTTGTTGCCCAAATTGTTGGCAGACCTCATACTGTAGTCGGCCGAGTGGTACTGACCGCTGGTGGCAATCCATGGATATCGTCCACCAGTCCAACCTTCAACATTTCCATCGTCGAAGTTGTCGCCAATGACATCGCTGCATACCAGCAGGCGCAGCTCTTCGGCGTAGTTATAGCTGTCGTTGGCAACGGTAAGGGTGAACGGTATGGTCACATTGTTAGGCATCTGTGCATCGACGGTGGCGGTGTAGCTGTAGGTCACCGTACCGCCTATAGCGAGGTCGAACGTGTGTTCGCTTCCGCTGACTTCAACCAATGGGAAATCCTCGGTGAAACTCATCGTCACATCCTCCATTGCCATGTGACCGTTGTTGGTCATCGTCACTGCGCAAACGGCACTGCCGCCAGGAGCCACCTGCGTGGGTGTCCAGGTGTAGGTGACAACGGGCATCGGGGCGTTGACAACCGTGTTAAGTCTTACCACTGCGGGTGTCTCGCATCCCGTCCAGCTTATGGTGGCGGTCAGCGTCACGGGCATCTGGTCGGTGCAGCTGGCGTCGGCCTGCACGCTGAACACTCCGTTGAGGGTCTGCGAGGCGCTGGCGTTGAGCGAGGCGAGGTTGTATGTGCCGTTCACCACGCTCACGAGGTCGTTGTTCGAAGTGAACGAAATGGTGATGTTGTTGGCGGTTTCGGTGCCCACGTTCTCAAGGGCGAGGGTGTATGTGGAGCCCTGTCCGACGTTAAGCGCATTGTCTTCGGTCAGACTGTTGGCCGTGACGTATGGACCGCTTGGAACAATTACGTTGACATTGGCGAAAGCGGTTTTGTACTGCTGTGCCGATGCCACAACCTCGTAGGTGCCTACCGCAAGGTCGCTGGGCAATGTGAGTGTCGCGACACCCGAGGCGTTGGCGAAAGCGGCCGCCACAAGGTTATAGTCGTTGCCACCAGTGGTCATGGCTACGTAAGCATAGGGAACTGCTGTGACATCAAGTTCGGTTGTGCCTGCGGTGATTGATGAGGCTACCGAAAGCGTCATGTTGTCGGGTGTGGTGAGCCAAGGTGTAATCGACGGGTCGCCCATCAAGTGGTAGATTTCCCAGTAATAGAGAGGGAAATTGTAGTTGCCGCTTGTGCCGCTCGTTTGAACGGCATTGTTGCCGGCAGCGATAATGGCTCCCAATGAGGTGTGCCAGGTATTCTGAGCCTCACCGTGGGTGTGGCACAATAGGTCGTAGCATCCGGGATAGTCGGCATTGTAGCTCATGTCCATACCAACGCCGGTGCCGCCACTGGCAACGGCACTACGGTAGCCGACTCCCCAGTAAAGATCCTGATACCAGTAGGTGGAGTTACTGCCACCAATATATCCGACAGCACCTGCGTCGTTTTTTCGAAGCAGAGACTCTCCGAAGCATGTGCCTTCTGTGAATTTGTTGGAGAGGCAGCAGTTACCAATCATCACGCCGAATTTGCCTTTGTTGTTAAGCTCGTTGTTGACCTGTGTGACTGTCATTTCGGGGCAGCTCCACTCGGTGATGTTGCCATGTGCCGAGTAGTTGATCCATCCGGCACCAAGGGTGTATTTCCCGCGAATGGTTGACTCCATAGAGTTGTTGTATAGAGAATTACCGTTGGATTCAACAGTCAGGTTGCTCACCGACGGATAGCTGGTATAGGCGTTTTTGTAGTATAGCACCGACGAGAATGGATAGGGACTGCTGCCGTTCATATAGTTGGTGATGGCGTAGTCGTGAGTCGGGTCGGCAAACTTGTAGCCGTTGTCGTTGTTCTGACCATTGTCAACTCCTGCAACCATGATAGCGGTGTTGAGGAACGATGGATCGGTGAAGGTGTATTGTTCGTATGTCAGTGTTTTCGCTATGACGTCGGACAACTGAGAGGCGCTCGTTACGGAGTAGCGGCCATAGTAGCAGTCAGGGATGTTGTCGCCTGTGGTCCAGGTAAAGTAGTATAGGTCGGTCGGGTGATCGTTGTCGAGACTTCCACTTATCGTGGAGGAATGGTTCGGTATTTGCGCTACGTCGCCGACGAGGAGCACGAAGGTGGGTGCCGGGTCGGCTGCGGTGGCGTTGTTGTAAAGACCCTTTATGTATGACTGAATGGAAGTGGCGGTTGTTCCTACGTTGGCATCACTGGTGTAAGCTACATCGACTCTGAATCCTTTGCGTTTCTTCCAAGTCACGAGTTCGTCAAGCTGCCCGTCGAACATGCTGTTGGCTACGATGAGGTATCGTACGGGGGCGCCAGTGTAGGCGGCATCCTTCCTCGGCAGCGTGTTTATCGTGGCGGCTGCTGCGAAAGCTGGAGAATAGTGCAGCACCTGCATGTCCTGTGTGGCCGTCTGGTCGGGATTGACGTATGTCACAGTCACATCGACGCTGCGGCAGACGACCAGCTGGTTTGTCACAGGGTTGTATTGTACGGGTGCGAAATGGAGCACTGCCAGGTTTTGGTTGCGGGCGATGCCGATTCTCTCGACCGTCACCAGATTCTCGCTGTACAAAGCGTCGGTCGCATACGTCGTACTGTTTATCGAAAGTGTCAACGGGCTGTTGTCCGATTTCGAGCGCGGACGCTGCGTTGGCATCAGCTTTGCCGTAAGGCCAAGCGCATTACCGTCGATGGTATCGTAGCGGGCGCTGGTGGTCTTAACGGTGAATCCGTCGCAAAGCGGAATCTCAATCATGTGGCCGAACTGCGGCAGCGAGGGCTCGCCCACCGTGTGGGTCTCGGCAAAGCCGGGCATCTGCAGGACGTTGTACTCCACGTCCAGGTAGCTTGTGGTGGCGACCGTGGGCACAGGAGCCGTGAGGGTCATCTGCAGCGACGTGTAGTCGTTGTGCGTGACCGAATAGTTCTGCTGGGCTTGTGCGAGCCCAATCCCTAAGATGCATGTAAGCATCAATAAATAGAACTTTTTCATGGTATTGTTATTTATTTTGTTCGCGTACAAAGATGACCGCAAAATTACGAACATTTTTCCACGGTTGCAAGTTTTTTATGAAAAAAATAAAAGTGTCCGTTTGGTGCAAGTTTTTCGTTTCGGGATGTACTAATGTCCGAGTTATGGAAAAGAAGGTCAATATTGTTGATTGCCACGCGGGTAGAGATTTTCAATTTCAGGAGATTTTAGTCATAAAGTAATTCTAGGGTAATTCTAGGGTAACTCTAAGGTAATTCTAGGGTAATTCTAGGATTGAGCCGTATCAACGCCTATATAAAGCCTATATAAATCCGAGTCAACTCCGACTTGGCTCCGAGGTGACTCTTAGGTGGCTCCGAGGTGACTCCTAGGGGGCGTTTGGTCGGTGCCGAGTTGGAAAACAGGCGAGTAGCGCTGAGTGATGTTTCTTGGTGGCAGGAGGGAGAAACGGTTAAAGCTTTCGTTCTGAGTGATGCCGGCCGCTAGGGTGGAGGTTTGTCTATTGTGAAAACTCAAAAAATGCACCCCGAACTCAAAAAAATCGTCTGTTAATAAAAAAAGTTGTATCTTTGCAAACTCATTATGCGTGTGCCTGTGGAGAAAAAAGTAGATACAAGGATACAGTTCAGTGGTTTGAAACCAGGAAGTTATGAGTATGAATATACGGTAGATGGCACGTTTTTCTCCGCATTTGGAAACGATGATTTGAGAGAGTGTAGCGTTGATTTCAGGGTGAATTTGGAGCGAAAAGAGCGGATGCTGGTGTTTGATTTTTCATTTTCGGGAACGGTGGTGATGGAGTGTGACAGGTGTCTCGGAAAAATGGATGTGCCGCTGAGCGGAAACCAGACCCTCTTTGTGAAGTTCGGCGAGGATCAGGAGAGCGAAGACGAGAACGTGGTGTTCCTACCCGAAAGTGAGAGCGAGATTGACTTGGCGCAGTGGATGTACGAGTATGTAGCAGTCGAGTTGCCGATTGTCCACTGTCACCCTGACGACGAGAACGGAAAGCCCACATGCGACCCCGAGATGCTGAAGTACATAAGCGAGGGGAATGATGACAACCGGCAGGATGCCGACCCGCGTTGGGACGCGCTGAAAGCCCTTAAAGATGAATAAATAAACAAATAAAAATAAATAATTATGCCACATCCAAAACACAGATTCTCACAGACGAGAACTGCCAAGAGAAGAACTCATGACAGTTTGGAGAAAGCTCAGCTGACCACCTGCAGCAATTGCGGTGCACAGGTTATGTACCACCACGTATGCCCCGAGTGCGGTTACTATCGCGGTAAACTCGCAATCGAGAAAAATGCCGAGGCATAACCACAGCTACTTTCAAGTACAAAGGCCGAGCCGATGACGGTTCGGTCTTTTTTTTTGCTCTCGACAAACTATTTTTCGAGTTGCGGCGTTATTCCTATTTAGTAAACTCAAAATCATCAACGAATGAAAAAATACCTTTTATTCGCCACTTTTGCCAGCCTCTTGATGACCTCATGCGTTACGCTCGGCAAGTATGAAGACCTAGAGTCGCGTTACAACCAAACCGTGAAAGACCGCAACCTCGCCAAGCGTGAGCTGAAAGAGCTTCAGGACGAGAACGCCGAGCTCCAGCGCCTCAACCAGTCACTCTCGGTCAACGCACAGGACCTCGCAGCCGCCAAGTCGCGCTACGAGCGCTCGGCCGACAGCCTTCGTCGCCAACTCGAGAAGCTTCGCCACGACTACGATACCACGATGGAGAACTACATGCAGCAGCTCTCCGGCAAGAACCGCGACCTCGCAAAATCGCAGAAACAACTCTCCGACCGCACTCGCGAGCTGAACGAAAAAGAGGCCGCCTTCGCCGAGCGTGAGCGCGAGCTCCTCGCACGCCAGCAGGCTCTCGAAGACCAGGAGGCTGCCGCCCGTGCCGCTCTCGCAGCCAAGGAGCAGGAGGTAGAGAATATCCGCAACGCCGTCACCAAAGCCCTCACGGGCTTCACCGACAAAGGCCTCAAGGTCGAGACACGCGACGGCAAGGTTTATGTCTCTATGGAGAGCAAACTGATGTTTGCCTCCGCCAGCTGGGAGGTCTCCGAGCAGGGCAAGCAAGCGGTAAAGGAACTCGCCAAGGTGCTTGAGGATAATCCCGATCTCGACATACTCGTTGAGGGTCATACCGACAACGACGCCTATAAAGGTCGCACCGACATAAAGGACAACTGGGACCTCAGCGTCATGCGCGCCACCGCCATCCTGAAGCTCATACTTCAGTACGGTCCCAAGATTGACCCCGCTCGCATCGAAGCCTGCGGTCACGGCGAATATGCTCCCAAAGTCGAAAACAGTTCTGCCGCAAACAAGGCCCAGAACCGCCGCACCGAAATCATCCTCACCCCCAAACTCTCAGAGGTGCTCAATATAGTGAGATAATAGGGAAGGGGTTAATTGCTACTATTTTCAGGCAGACATCCATCGGTTGTCTGCCTTTCTTTTTCTTTCTTCTCGCAAAATACATCCAGCGCCACCACCACCGCCGTAAAGCCCCAGAAGGGTACCGACAGTTTGTCGGTGTCGAGGAAGTTGTTAAACGCCCCGTGTACGTAGTAGGTCAGCAGGCTCAGCGTGAACGCCAGCGCCACATTGGCTATCGGCTTCGATTTGGCTGAACGGTAAACCTTCACTCCTGTGGCGAATGTTATCAGAAACACAGCGCTGATAAACAGCGTTCCAGGCACGCCCTGTTCAGTCAGAGGTCCTATGTATTCGCTGTGGGCGTTGCCCAAATTGCCTGCGTTGGTGCTGATGACCGAAAGCTGGTAGCTGCGCTGGTAGCTGGCGTAGAGGAACTGATACGTTCCGGGGCCTGTGCCCAGCACAGGATGTTCTTGCCACATTCTGAGTGCCGATGCCCAGCGGTTGAGTCGCTCCAGGTTACTTGCGTCGGTCGAGATGTTCGACATCGATTTCACTTGGCTCGACAGCTCGGTCGAAGAGTCGGTGCTGTTCTTCCCCATCTTGTAGAGCAGGTCGCCCTGATAGGCAAAGAAAAGTCCGATTCCCACCGCAAAGCACACCATCATCCACTTTATCTTCATACCGAGTCTTACTGCGAAAAACACCCCAACGGCCGCTACCACACTTATCCACGCCGCCCTCGAGAACGAGAGATAAAGACCCATCACAAGTACGCCGAAAAGCGCCACCCACCACAGGCGAGTCCATCCTTTGCTGTTGCGGCTGAAGATGTAGTAGAACGCAGCCGGTAGAAACAGCGCCAGCACGCAGCCGTATGCCGTATGGTCGTTATAGAACGGCTTCATCGCATGGTGCAGCGTGCTCAGGTCGTGCAGGTGTCCCATCGTGCGTGCTGTCGTGATAAGAACCACCACAATCAGTCCTGTTGCGTAGCACCAGAAAAACTGCCGTATCCTCTTGGTGTCTCTGAATGCGTAGGCGCCTGCGAAAAAGAACGGTATCACAAACCACAGGCGTGCAGCCGTATATTTGAACGACACCAACGGGAGTTGCGATGTCGCCGATACCACCACCATCCACACCAGCATCACCATCACCGCTATCGACACGGGATGCCGCAATAGCCTTTTGTCGTAGGCTTTTTCTATGGTGCTCCTGATAAGAAAAACCACCGTCAGCAGTATCATCATCGGCTCGGCAGGCAGCGACAGCTCGCTCTCTCCAAGCACAGCCACGTTGATTGAGAACGGTGTTAGCAGCGCAGTGGCCATCAAGGCATAGTCCATGTTCTTCAGAAAAAGCAGAACTGTCACCAAAGCCGCAGGCACAAGCATAAACCACAACTGGTCGTGTACTGCGAGAATATGGTTGAGTAAAAGAAACAATACAACCGCTGCCAAAGCAACGACAGCTATATAGTTGCGTTTCAAAAAACTCCGCAATCCCAAAGCAATTACTGAAAAAATTGGAACTTACAGCTTAATACTAAAACTACTCCTTAATCCTCAAATCGTCGTTCTTTACATACTCAAGCACTATAAGCAGCGAGATGCAAATCAGCAACGCCCCCAAGCTTCCCGCTAAAATGATGGCCAAACGCTTTGGGTAAGCTTTCTTGTCGGCTGCCGAGGCTCGGTCAAGCATAAACTTTTGGCTGATAGCGGTCTCGCTGTCCGTTTCCGTGACAGCTGTATATGATTCAATCGAAGCCAGTTTCTCACACTTTGCATTCAATAATTGCGTAATTGAATAGCTGTTGTGTGGTGTGGCGTTGAGCGAGTCCTGCAAACTTGCTATCTCCTTGCGTAGCCTTTCGCTCGTTCCGCGCATAAGCTGATGGGCGTTCTCAGTACGGGCACGCTGCACGGCCGCGGCGAGAGTGTCGTAGTAGTCCATCATAAAGTTGGCGATGTCGGCTGCCCATTGTGGATCTGAGTCCATCACCGAAACCTCCACCGCAAGGTTGTCGGTGCGCTTCACTGTGACATTGCTGTGATAGAACTTTTGAAATTTATATAGTTTGTGCGGGTCGTTTTCGTCTATGGCATAGTGCGTCATGAGGTTGAATCGGCTGCACACTGTGTCGCGCATGGTTTGCGACGAGAGTATCTGCATAGCGTACTCGCAATTTTCCTCATCCCCATAGTCGAGAAAGTCGTAAGTGTAGCGGTCGCCGAGTATGGCCTTCGACAGACGGTTCGAACTTGTCGGAAAAAACACCGCTGTCGATTTGTACATAGGCTTTATTAGGAATGCCGTGACTGTGGATCCAGCAAAACCCACCGCGAATGCCGCGATTATAACCTTCCACCATTTAGCTACAAACGCAATGGTGGCATTGTTGTGTTTCTTATTATTTGTTTGTTCCATGTTAAAAATGCAATAATAGAAATAACGTCACCAGAGTCCTATTATTGCATCCATGGACTTATATCATGGCTTTCCCCATAATTAGGCATGACTGGCTGGCACGGTCTCTTGAACGCCGGGCAATGCAGTGGTAGGTCTTGGTCTCCACGGTAAATTTTATTGACACCGAGTACCCGCTTTCGCACATTTTCTTGCACCATGATATCGCATTTGCCTCTATGGTTGTTGTATAAGTGACAGTTTCGAAATCCACATCATGGCAGGCTTGGTTCGACTTGCTCCACATCGTTACGGAGTGTCCTTTGCGCACAAGTCTTGTTACACGTGTCATAAATTGATTCCATTCAGTGTCGCTGCTATAAGTCATGGTTCGTTCCTCGCCGTCTATCGTATAGTACAAGGTATGGCACTGCACCGCCTTGGTCTTCACTTCTGGCGTCGGTTGAGGCTCGATCAGTTCGTCCTTTTGGCAGCCTGCAGACAATATGATTAACGCTGCCGTTAATGCGAATTTGGTAAAGATGTTTTTCATATTTTAGGGGTATTTGGTGAAATCTTGTTGAATTGATAGGTAAGCACAGCTGATAGCTGTTCTTCGCTCAAAGTGTGGAATATGCATATTTGTCTTTTATGGCGAGACACAGCAACAAATACATTGTTCGGTCGTGGTCTCTTGGCGATAGAGTAGGGGTTGGCTTTTGGCGCACGCCAAAACTCTATGGTGTGTTCGTCGGCACCTTTGTCAAATTCGGCATATTCTGGCGGCATGTCCTCTATCCCGAAATCCTTTCGCAGCATCCGCCACGCCGAGTCAGTCGCGGCTTCTAGAAAAGTGACGTCCAATTCTACCGTGTCGTTCACACGGAAGTCTTTCACGTAGGCAGCCTCCACGCCTTCGGCTGCACAATAGCGCTTATATACATCGCTGCACTCTTCTATCGGTACCGTGCGTGGATATAGCCTCATGGCCAGTATCGCCGCCACCGCAAGCAGTGCTGGGACAATGTAAAGTATTTTCAATCTGTTTTTCACTTGTATATATGTTGAATCGGTTCCTGGGTTTTGAGTTGGTTACTTACAACTGGCCACGGACCAATGATTGCCTATGCATGCCAGTACATTTTCTATGTTCGCTATAGTGCCTGCTCTGTCCGTAAGGTGCGCCGTCGACATGGTCCTGCCACCATAGGTCGGTATTGCCATGACAAGGATGATGGCAATCGAGGCAGCCACCACACTCACTTTTCTGCTCATCACATAGGCTGTGCGACCTTTCCGTTGGTCTATTTTTTCTGCATAGGCAAGTGTTTCCTCGGGGCGAGCCTGCGACGGATTGTGTCGCAGCATCCCCACAAGACTGTATAGTCCGGTTGCCGTGTGGATGACCAGCATCGCTGCTATGGTTGTCAGTGCCGCCATATCCCCTCCGTCGGCCATTCTGTTGAAGAAAAGCCACACCAGCACCACTGACAGCAGTGCGTCGGCCACCAGCGTCAGCAAACATAACGTCAGCCGTCGGCGGTAGGTGCTGTGTCGCCTGCGCTGACATGTCGTGAATACGTTCGCGTCACGCATCTTGTCGCTCTGCCTTTCGAATGCAGCGAACATCTCCTCAATGTCGTATTTTTCGGTTTTCATTGTCATTCAGCGATTTCAGTTTTTTCTTGATTTTGTTTATGCGATAATTCACAACGTCCTCACTCACACCGAGCACCACTCCAATCTCCTTTTGCGGAATATGCTCCAGATACATGGTTATTAGCGAACGGTCGTCTGTAGGAAGCAGTTCTATCAATTGGTACAGTTGGTTGATTAACTCTGAGTCTTGCCTGTCAGGTATCGTGTTTAGATGTTCTGCCGTTAGGTGCACGGTGTTGGGGCTGTGGTTTTGTTTGCGGTAGTGGAGATATATTGTGTTGAGCGCCACTCGGTAGGCCCATGTACTGCGCGAACTCTCACCGCGAAACGAATCAAAGCTCTGCCACAGGCTTGCGTTGATATCCTGTATTATGTCCTCGAATCCGCAATCCAAATGCACGCTATGCACCGAGCACAGGCTCACTATCAACCCCCGACACTCGTTGAGCATCGCCAAATATCCTGCCTCTTTCTGTTTACGGTGTTCCAATCGCAGTTTTTGTCCTTTATTTTAAATTAGTTGCAAAATAAAACAAAAACCGTGAAACAAAATGTAATTTTTTTCTCCCCTGCTGAGAATCGCCCGATAAACACCCTATGAATTGCATAAACATACATACATCTTGTTTCTCAATACGACTCATATTAATTGTGGCTTAAATTCTTTTCGCGGATCGATTTCCTATTTCCAAAATTCTTCGTAACTTTGTACAAAAATTCGCACAATGAAAAACTCTTCCGATTCCAATCTTCTCAAACTTGTCGAGTATCATAACCGCATCACTCCCGACCGCATCACTTCGCTCGAAAAGGGTCAGATATTCGTCTTCGGCAGTAATGCCGCCGGCATGCATGGTGGCGGAGCTGCCTACACCGCCATGCAGCGTTTCGGAGCCATCCTCGGTCAGGGCGACGGCCTGCAGGGGCAGAGCTACGCCATCTCCACCATGGAGGGTATCGATGCCATGAGAGACAACATCAATAGATTTATCGACTTCGCCCGCCAGCATCCCGAGCTCACCTTCCTAGTCACTCGAATCGGTTGCGGCATCGCCGGCTACAAAGTCTCCGATGTTGCACCTCTTTTCGCTGATGCTGTGGATATCAAGAACATCTGCCTCCCGCTCGATTTTTGGGAGGTCGTCCGTCGCTAGTCGGTCCGTCTTGCTTGTCTGAGGTTTGCAGTCGGCGTTCAGAAATCAACCGATTCCATCGTTCCGCTGCATTTCAGCAGTTCCACCCACGCCGTCATACATTCGTGCATCGCCTCGGCGTAGCTTTTCCTCACTTCGTTATATGTACGCTGTGCGTTGATTACCTCCATCAGCGAGGTCTCTCCGCGTTCGTATGCGTATATCCGTCCCTGCACTATCGTCTCGGCGTCGCCTATGAGCTCTGCCGTATAGGTCTGTGCGTTCTTCTGCGCCAGCAGGTATCGGTTGTAGGCTTGCATAATCTCGCTCTCCACCTGCCTCTCTGCTGCCTCCTCTTGCAGTTTCGCCTGCTGTGTCGTCAGCTGAGCTGCGCGTATGCTTCCTTTGTTCGCGTTCGAGAAGGGTAGGGGTAGCGACAATCCTGCCGTGTATCCAATAAACTCCGGTGCCGGTGCCTCTTTGTTTCTCACCCTCGAATTCAGCGATACACCTAACGATACCTCCGCTTCGGGCAACCGTTCTCTTCTTGTCAGCTTCCCTTGGCTTTCGGCCAGCGTCACCGCCTGCCGTGCGCTCAGCAGGTCAGGTCGTTTCTCCATCGCCTGTCGGGTCAGCTCTCCTATGTTGTATTCTCCTCCGGGGTTACGCAGTTCTCCTGCCACTGCCGTCGTGCCTCTACGTGGGTTGCCGGCCATCTGGTCGAGGGTCACCAGCGCGTTGCGGTATTCCGCCTGACTCGCCATATAGTCTTGATGCGCCATGCGCGCCTCTATTCTCGTCTGCAGCATGTCCAGCTCCGAGATGTCTCCTTTCGCAAACCGCAGGCTGTCGCCAACCGCCAGCTGCTGCATCTGTTCGTATGTCTGCTGCGCTGTCGTTGCCAAGTCGCGTGCCAGCAGTGCGTCTAGAAATCCTTTCGTAGCTTCGGCTTTGAGGTTCTGCAGATAGTCTTCCAAGTTGCTAGTAGCCATCGCCACTTCGTTCCGAGCCACCTGTTTCCGTGCCTTCACCACTCCGAAGGTTATCGGCTGTGACACACCTATGTCTAGCGACTGGCCCATCTGTATCCCCCAGTCGCTGTTGTTGCCGTACTCCACACTCAGCGACGGGTTGCCTATCGAGCGCGACGCCTTCAGCTGCGCCTCGCTCATCGGTACATTCAACTGCTCTGCACGATATGCCTGGTTGTTCGCCAGCACCGAATCGATATACGTCCGATACGTCAGCGTCTGGCTAATTGATATTTGAAAACTGAAAAACGAAAGCAGGATTATAAAAAATCTTTTCATGGCTCTTATAAGTCTTTTCGGTTACAGTTCAAAAGAACCTGTGCTCTTTAAATAACTCAATTTTTTGTTTTTTCTTTTCTCTTTTCGGTCAAATAATATAATGTCGGCAGTATGAACAGTGTTATCACCGTCGCAAACAGCAGGCCATATACTATCACCGTCGCCAGCGGCCTCTGCACGTCGCTGCCTATGCCTGTCGATATCGATGCGGGGAACAGCCCCAACACCGCTACCGAAGCCGTCAGCAGCACCGGCCTCATCCTGTGTGCCGCTCCGTTCACCACAGCCTTCCTCAGCTCTTTGCCTTCCTTGCGCAGGTTGTTGATATGCGTTATCATGATGACACCGTTTTGTATTGCCACGCCGATCAAGGCTATAAATCCCACCGCCGACGACACGTTCAGTGTCATCCCTCGTATATTCAGCGCCAGCATGCCTCCAAACAGCGCCAGCGGCACCACCGACATCAGCAACGCTGCCTGCCTCACCTTCCCGAACGCCAGTATCAGCAGTATGAACATCACTATCAGCGTGAGCGGTATGACCAGTGCCAGGCGGCTGAACGCGCGGTTACGGTTGTCAAACTGTCCGGCCCATTGCAGGTGTACGTTCTCGTGGTCATACTCTATGTTCTGCTCTATGAGCCTGTTGGCTTCGTTTACAAAGGTTGTCAGGTCCGATCCCCTCAGGTTCAATCTCACGAGCGTGTATCTGCGCCCCATCTCACGCATTATGGTGCTCGCCCCAAGTGCTGTCTTCACCTCCGCCACTGCCGACAGCGGCACCTTCACTCCGTCTTGCGTCGTTAGCGTCAGGGCGGCTATCTTCTCTGGCGTGTCGCGGTATTTCTCGGCATATCTGCAGGTTATATCATACACCTTGCTGCCCGAATATATCTGCGATACCGCCTTGCCGCCTATCGCTATCTCTATCAGGTCGGTCACGTCCGACACATTCAGCCCGTACTGCGCTATCCTTTGTCGGTCAACCGAAATCTGAAGCTGCGGCGTCGGCGGTTCTTGGTCTATAGCCACGTCGCCTGCCCCTGGGATCTTCTCCAGCAGGCTCACTATCTTCTCTGCTGTGCTGCGTGTGGATTCTAGGTTATCCGAATAGATTTTCAATGCCAGGTCGCTATGCGTGCCTGCCACCTGGTCCATCACCATGTCTATTATCGGTTGCGAGAACCCCGCAGTGTAACCAGGCATCGAGTTTATGGTGTCCGACATCGCCGCCACCAGCTCTGCCTTGCTGCGGTGCGACTTCCAGGTGTTGTACGGCTTCAGCCCTATGCCCACCTCCACGTGCGACAGCGAGAAACACTCGGCTCCCTCGTCGTCTCTGCCTAGCTGGGTCATTACGTAAGAAGTCTCGTCAAACTCTTTCAGTTTGTTTCTAAGGTCGTCCGACATCTGCTTCGCCTGCTCTATCGAAAGTCCCGGAGGCAGCTGTACCTGCACCCACACCGACCCCTCGTCAAGTGTCGGCAGAAAGTCCTTGCCCACCGTAATCGACAGCACCGCCGCACCCATCAATGTCACCACCAGCACCGCCATCACCATACGTGTCTTGTCAAGCAGTTTCTCCGTAACTCCTGTGTACCACGTCGTCAGCCGCTCAAGCCATTTGTTGCGATACACCTTCCTCGGCTTGTGGTAGGCCATATACGACAGCGTCGGCGTCAGCAGCAGCGCCGTCAGCAGTGCCCCTACCAACGCATATCCAACCGTGTATGCCATCGGTGTGAAGAGGCGACGCTCTATATGCTCGAAGGCAAACAGCGGCATGTATGCGGTTATGATGATTATTGTCGAGAAGAAAATGGAGCGGGCTACGTCCTTGGCGCGTTTGTTCACTTGGTCAACGGTCAGCTCGTCTTCTGGGTTCCGCTCGCGTTTCTTTAGTATCGTCTCCATCATCACTATCGAGCCATCGACCAAGATTCCGAAGTCTATCGCTCCCAGCGACAGTAGGTTGGCCGGTATGCCAGTTATCTTCATCAATATGAAGGCTATCAGCAGCGAGATGGGTATCGTTATCGCCACTATCACCGCTCCCCGCAGGTTGCCCAGATAGATAAACAGTATAACTATCACCAGCAGCATGCCTATCAGCAGTGTGTGGCTTACCGTGTTGAGGGTCTGGTTTACCAGGTGTGTGCGGTCCAGGAACGGGTGTATCTCCACTCCCTGCGGCAATATCCCGTTGTTCAGTTCGTCCACCGCTTTGTGTACCTTGTCCAGCACATCCGACGGGTTCTCGCCTCTGAGCATCTGAACTATCCCCTCCACTGCGTCGTCATACGAGTTCTCGTCATCCACATATCCCAGTACTCCCTTCCTCTCCAGATTGCCGTATTTCAGTTCTCCCAGGTCTTTTAGATACACTGGTATTCCGTCGTTGCTTTTAACCACTATGTTCCCCAGTGCCTCAAGGTCGCTTACCAGTCCTATTCCTCGAACCACATAGCTCAGACTCCCTTCCGACAGAAGGCTTCCGCCGGCGTTGATGTTGTTCTGCTCTATCTTCTCCACTACGTCCGAGAGCGATATTCCGTACTCCGTCATCTTGTCGGGCGAAAGTTCCAGCTGATACTGCGTCGTGATGCCGCCATAGTTGCTCACGTCGGCTATGCCCTGTATCTGCCTCAGATACGGTATCACTGTCCATTTGTGTATGTCCGTAAGGCTCCTCAGGTCGTGGCTTCCGTCCTTACATTCCAGCACATAGCGGTATATCTCGCCTGTCGGAGCCGTCAGCGGGTTCAGCTCCGGCACCGCGTCGTATGGCAGTTCTAAGCCCGTCAGCCGTTCGGTTACTCGTTGTCGCGCCCAGTAGTCGTCAACTCGGTCGTCAAACACCAGCACCACCGTCGATATTCCGAACGAGTTCTTGCTGCGCATCGTGACTAAGTCGGGTATGCCCGCCACAGCTCTCTCTACGGGTATGGTAATCTGCTGCTCTATCTCCTCGGTGGCTAGTCCAGGCACTTGCGTCACTATCTGCACCGTCGTGTCCGATATGTCAGGATAGGCGTCTATCGAAAGTGCTCGCCATGCAATTATTCCTATGCCGCACAAAGCCCCAAAAATGACCGCCATGAGCACTCTGTGCCCCAGCGCCCAGTTTACTATCTTGTCTATCATGGCCGACCCTCCTTATTGGTTGTCTATAAGGTAGAATGCACCCTTGGTCACTATCTCGTCACCGGCTTTCAGCCCGTCAAGCACCAGTAGTCCGTCTTCTCCAGCCGTCTGTACCGTCACGTATGTCTTGCAATACCGTCGTTCGCCCACCTTCCGCAACACATATCGTCCTTCGCCGCTCTGCAGCACCGCCTCTTTCGGTATCACTATGCTCTCTCTCTCGGCTATATACAGCGTTAGGTCGGCATACATGTTCGGCATCAGTTTCCCCTTGCTGTTGTCGCACTCTATTATGGTCTGCAAGGTGCGGGTCTCGGGGTCCAGCATCCCGCCCACATACACTATGGTTCCATGCAGCACACTGTCGCCGTTGGCCACCGTGCGTATATCCACACGGCTCACATCTCCCACCAGCGGCGCCTCTTTCTCGCTGATGTTTGCCTTGAGCCACACCTTGTCCAAATTCGCCACTATCACCTTTGCTTCGGCGTCCTCTTTCAGATATTCGCCTATCACTATTTCGTTTTTCAGCACCTTTCCGTCCACTGGCGACCTCACTGTCATCGGCTGCCCAACGTTCAGGCTCTCTGTGTTAATTTGGTATTCTCTTGCCACGGCCACAGAGTGGTTGAACTCCTCTTTGGCTATATTGAACGCTGTCTGAGCCTCCTCCAGCTCCTTGCTCGATGCCACGTGGTTGTTGTACAGGTCTTTCACGCGGTTCAGTGCTCGCTCTGCCTGCTGCATCTCGCTACGGCTCTGTGCGTAGCTTTTCGCTATCTCTGAATACTCCGACGATGCTATATCAAACAGAGGACTGCCCTTCCTCACCGTCTGCCCTATACGTATATGGCTTTTCACCGTGCGCCCGGGCAGCGGTGCCGCAATCTCCGCATACTGCGTCGGTATCGGAGTTATTACGCCAGTGGTCTTTATGCTCGCCGCATACGTGCTCAGCGTCACCGTCGCGGTCTCAAGTTTCCCTATCAGGTTCGATTCTTCCGATAGCTCTATTGTGTCGTTGGCAACGAATTTGTAGTTCGTGTTCTCTGTTGTCTCGCCTCCTTTGTTACGGCAGGCTCCCGTGAAAATCAATATGATTGAAGCTGCAACTACACAGCTGTAGTTTATTTTCATGTAATTGAAATAAAAATGAAATGACTGAAAAATATCCCTTGGGAGAGGCTGCGATTCTTTTGCCCTCTCCATTCAAAATATTTTCAGCATGCCGGCGGTGCCCGCAGCGACATGACTCCGACATCATGCTGTTGGCCCTCGGTTACATTCCATACAACGCCTATAGTACGTATGATGTCGGCCACAAAGTCGGGTGCGTTAACCTGGGGCGTCGTCACGCAGGTGGCCTCCGATAGAAGATCCAGACAATCTATCTGATTGTCGGTATGGTTGTGCGGTTTATTCGGGAAGGGGTGAGAGTGGACTATTATCCGCGTGGGCAGTTTGTGCGAGTGTATGAAGAAATTGCTTGCAGCAAAATACTGCAAAAACACAAGTCCTAATAATATCGCAAAAAGCTGTCGCTTGTTCACCGTCTATCTATTTTTTCTCAAACCTCACCAACATTCCATTGAGCTCTGCCACTAGGTTCCCTGCGTCGTCGAGCGATGCTGTTTGTTCACCCATCAATATGTTACCCTTATTGTCGGTATTCCAATTCGCTGTCTCCTCAAAGTCTCCCATCTTAAGCTTCACAGTCTGATCCTTTTCAATCGTCAATGTCATCTCTTCATCAGGCAGTATGGTGCTGTCCCATTTCTTTCCGTCGGGCGAGATGTTCGTTACCTTCCATTCTCCCACATATTGTGTTTTCTGCGTTTTGTTGCATGCGCTCGTTACCGCCACCAGGACTACTAGACAAATGATGCTTAGATGTTTCATCAGTCGGTTTATTGATTGTTACGAGATGCAAAGGTACTAAAAAAGTTTGAACTTGCACTCTTTGGCGTTATCTTAGCATCGTCTGCGTCAACAAGAAAGTGCCTTCGCTGTGGCTTAGCATGGTGAGTTTCTCTCCGAGTATCAGCGCTTTGTTTTCAGTTTCGATATGTCCGAACGGTGCGTTGAAACAAACGGGATAGTCATAATCTTTCACCGCATCCATTACAATCTCTTCCGCCGTCTTACCAAACGGAATGGTGTTGTCGTGCATGTTGGTTACCCCGCCTACGATAAGTCCCTTCAGCCCTTTCAGTTTTCCTGTTCTTTTCAGGTTCTGCATCATGCGGTCAATATGATATAGGTATTCGTCAAGGTCTTCTATGAAGAGTATCTTGCCTTCTGTATCGATGTCGCTTGCCGACCCACACAGGCTATACAGTATCGAAAGGTTTCCGCCCACCACAGTCGCTGTCGCATCGCCTCTTCGGTTCAGCGGGTGTGCCGCCGTCTGACATTCCGTCTTCCCCTCAAACAGCGCTCTTTTCAGAGCCTCCGTTGACGGGTAACTTTTCTCCACAGCATCGGCTGGTATGTTGAGTGGCATCGTGGCATGCAGTGTCGGTATTCCCAATGATGTGTGTATGTGTGAATGTAGCACCGTCACGTCGCTGTAACCTACTATCCATTTCGGATTTTTTGCAAAGCGGTTGAAATCTATTCTATCTACAATTCTCACCGTTCCGTATCCGCCTCGTGCGCAAACCACGGCTTTCAACTCTTCGTTGTCGAGCGCCCACTGCAAGTCGGCAGCTCGCTGCTCGTCTGTTCCGGCAAATTGGTTGTCTTCGGCGTATATGTTTTTAGGCAGAACGACTCGAAGCCCCCACGACTCGAAAAGCCTTTTCGCTGGTTCCAGTTCTGCCTCCGAAATCTTTCGTGCTGTGGCTACTATCGCCACTATGTCGCCGGCTTTTAACGGCTGGGGTGATTGTACCTTATTCTGCGTCTTTGAATCTAACATGGCAACATGTAACATTTCAACTATTTATCACTAAAAACTAAAAACTAAAAACTTTATTGTATCTTTGCATTTCATAATATTTAATAATGAAACTATGAAATACTGTGGACGTTCTGTTTCTAACCTTTTGATATTCATATTGTGCCTTGTAGCTATGACGGCTTGCACATCACCCTACGATATGATAGAGGGTTGGGTTAAGGAGGCGCGTGCCGCCAATATGCACGAGGAAAGTGAAGCGCGTAAACAATACACACCCACCGAGAAAGTCAACCTTGACGAGTGGACCTACTACAAGCCCATAACTGTTTATTATCAAACCAATAACGGACGTTCTTGGGATACATACAAAAACTATCGTGTCTATCAGAAAAAAATGACCAAGGGCTACCGTTATGTTGTCGCCGATGTCAACAACGGACAGGTCTATCAGTTCTCCGAATGTGGCACAGGCAAATACAAGTACTCTTTCAACAACGGCAAGGAGAGCTGCTGGTTCAACTGCAAGCTCGACGACGCCAGCCGCGTGGTTCAAACAACCCACCAATAATCAATCCCCATATTGCGTTATCGCAAAAGCCTTCCCCGCGTTAATAATCTACTAACGTTTTAGCGCAATAACACTTAACGCATTCTGATGGACTCTTCAGTCTCACGGTTACAGCACCACATCGAGCTCCTCGACCGTGAGTTCGACTATGAGCGTCATCAGTATGAGGAGTTCTTGAATTCCACCCAAACTTTCAGCTCTTCAAGTTCTCAGCCGTTCCCTGGCTGCCGCTATCCCGTCGAACCGGTCGATTGGCACCGCAACGCTTTCGACCACATCATACTTACCGTCAACTGCTCTGTCTCCGACGACATAGGCAACGACGAGTTCGAGCCGGGCAAGACCGTCCGCTTCTTCTATAAGAAAGAAGACGGCTCCATACACGAGTTTCCTCACCAGTGTTATATCGACAGCGTCGCACCAGGTTCTTTGGGACTTCTCGTTGTGGGACAGAATGCTGTCCAGTCAATCCTCGACAGTTCCCGTGCCCACTTCCTCGGACTTCGGCTCGGCATCGACGCAACCTCCTATCAGGTGATGAAAAGTGCCTTGCAGGAGGCAATAAGACGCGACGACGAGAACTTCGTGCGCCTCCGTGAAACCCTTGTGGGCACATCGTCTCCCCGCTTTCGAGAGTTGCCGCGAGTCAGCTGTCCCTGGCTCAACCCCAGCCAGGCCGATGCCGTCCAGCATGTTCTTGAAGCACGCGACGTAGCCATCGTTCACGGTCCTCCGGGCACAGGCAAAACCACCACCCTCGTCGAAGCCATAATAGAAACTCTCCAGCGTGAGAATCAGGTGCTTGTCACCGCACCGAGCAATGTGGCAGTTGACTGGATAAGCGAGCAGCTTATGCGGCGCGGTGTAAACGTGCTACGTGTCGGCAACCCCGTGCGCATCAGCGACGAGATGCTCGACTGTAGCTATGAGCGTCGCTATGCCGCCCATCCCGACTATGCCGAGCTTTGGGGCATACGCAAGCGGCTGCGCGAACTTTCTGCTTCTCCAAAGACAGAGGCGAACTCTAACTACCTCCGCAAGCTCCGCTACCGTCAAACCGAGCTCGAAATAAAAATCCACTCCGAGATATTCGACGAGGCGCGTGTCATATCCTGTACCCTTGTCGGTGCAGCCAATCAGGTTATGGCCGGACGTCGTTTCGCTACCCTCTTCATTGACGAGGCGGCTCAGGCACTCGAACCTGCATGCTGGAATGCCATACTGCGCTGCTCCAAGGTGGTGTTCAGTGGCGACTACCAGCAGCTTCCGCCTACAGTCAAATGTCCCGCTGTCGCTCACGACGGTCTTTCTACCACCCTTATGGAGCGTGTCGCAGAGGAAAAGCCTTCGTGCGTCAGCATGCTCACCATACAGTACCGCATGAACCGCCTCATCATGGGATTCCCCTCACGGTGGTTTTATGGTGGGCGTCTTCAGGCGGCGCCGCAGGTCGCCGACCGCCTTCTTTCGCCTATCGACTGTCCCGTCACATGGATTGACACTACTGCTTGTGGTTTTGGCGAACAGGTTAACGGCGTTACAACCAGCAAGAGCAATCCCAATGAGGCGCGGCTGCTCATCCACACCTTAAAGGACTATATCGACACCATAGGCCCCTCGCGTATCGACGACGAGCTCACCGACTTTGGCATCATCACACCCTATAAAGCTCAGGCGCGCCTCATTCGCCGTCTGCTCAAGATGAACTACTTTCTCAAGCGCTACCGTCGCCGCATCACCGTAAACACCGTTGACGGATTTCAAGGACAGGAGCGCGACGTGATAGTGATAAGCATGGTGCGCGACAACGACGACGGCACCATAGGATTCCTCCGCGACCTGCGGCGTATGAATGTCGCTATTACCCGTGCCAAGATGAAACTAATCATCATCGGCAGCATCGAAACCCTCTCCCGACATCGCTTCTACCGCGAACTGATAGAATACATTCGCTATAATGGGGAAGTGGTAGAAGCTTCAGAATATTAGAAAAAGAAAAAAGGCGACCACATTTATTGGGTCGCCTTAATAAGTTCAATACGCCATTGCAGGGGTGAAGGTCATCTCTTCTTCGTCACCGTGGTGTATTAGCGTCTGTTGCTGTAGGTCGTCGTCATCTTTGAGGTACTCCGAGCCGCGCACGGGACGGTTGCAGTCGCTCATGTTGTCCTGTATGTCAGCTATCTCCTCGGCACTCATCGAAGGCCCGTCGCCGCTTATGAAACGCTGTCGCCAATACGGGAAGACGTCGGCCAGCTCGCCGCTATAGTAGAAGTCGAATCCGATGGCACCGAAAGTGTACGTATGTCCGTTCACGTTGATGTGCGAGCCACCGCACTGCGGGTCGGCTTTGGGTTGCGAGTGGGCGAAGCCTACGTTGAAAAGCGTGAACAAGACATCGGGTCGGTCGCTGATGTCGTGACCTGCGCGCTTCCACTGCAGCATCGTCTGGTGCAGTATGCAGCCTGTGTAGATATACGAATATAGGTGGTTGCGGTAATCGACCAGCCGTTTGTAGCGTTCGTCGATGTGGTTCTCCGTCTCGAAGTCGAGCAGGTGCTCATAGCGGCGTCCCATATAGAACTCTGACGACGGGTCTTTCAGGTGGTTCTCAACCGCCTCGGCGGTGTGGTTCTTGATGCCGTTCACTCCGTAGGAGAACTGCGACTGCACCGAAAGAACCTTCACAGGCCCTAGATATTTCTTGAACGTCTCGCGGTTTGAGTTGAACAGGCGTATCTGCTCGCCTATCAGACAGGCGGCTATCAGTCGTGGCTCGACTCCCGTGAGCCGTCCGGCTTCGTTGAGCAGTGTGCTGTCTTTCACTATGGCCTGCTTCAGCGCTTCCCACTCTACGGTGTTCATCCACGGTATGATGTGTGGATTCTGTGCCACAGGTTGCGAGTTTATCAGCGACTCGAGTTTCTGCGAGAATGCGGTATAGTCAGGGTTGTCGCCCACATACATCATCGAGGCGCGAATCATCTTATCGACCATCGTCGGGTCGTCGCAACGCATCGCGGCGTGCAGTATCAGTCGGGCGTTCACAGGGTAGAAACGCGCGTAAGCCGCAAGGCGGGCGTACTGTGTCAGGCGCAACTCGTCCATTTGCTCTTGCGTCAGCGTCGAGTCTTTCAGGCTTTCCATCTCCGATACCGACATCATGTAGCGGTAGTTCTTGTCAATGGTTCCCTTGTTCTTGGTGAAGCCGAGCTGGTAGAATGCCCAAGCACCTATAATAGCGAATCCCGCCATTGCGAAAAGCAACAGCAGGATATCGCATGTCTTACGCCACCAGGGGCGTTCTTTGAATTCTTTCCAGATTTGTTTCATTATGCCAGATCACGCAGCCATGCGATATGTTCGAACAGCGTCACATCCATGGCGATGAAGACCAACGCACCGGCGATATAGCCTGCCAATGCGAGCAGTGAGATTTTCTTGAGATACCAAATGAAGTCTATCTTCTCCATACCCATAACGGCAACACCGGCTGCCGAGCCGATGATAAGGAGGCTTCCGCCTGTACCGGCGCAGTATGCCAGGAACTCCCAGAAGGGATGGTTGACAGCAAAGTCGACTTCGGCTCCTGTGATAGGATACATGCCCATGGCGGCTGCCACCAGCGGTACGTTGTCCACCACCGACGAGAGCACGCCGATGATGAGGTCGATGAAGAAGAATCCGGGTGCTTCGGTGCCGAAGGCGTTGTTCAATCCGCCAGCGAGGCTTGCCAGGATGCCAGCCACTTTCAGGCAGCTTACGGCCATCAGGATGCCGAGGAAGAAAAGAATGGTCGGGGTGTCGATATGCTCGAGGGTGCTCACCGCGGTGGGCAGCTTGTGTCCCTCTTTCTCATACTTGCGGCTCAGCACCTCGGTGGTGACCCAGAGGATACCTAAAGCGAAGAGCATGCCGAGATAGGGCGGCAGGTGGGTGATGGTCTTGAAGATGGGGACGAAGATAAGTCCGCCGATACCCATGAAGAGAACCAGTTTGCGCAGATTGGAGGGCACATCCACGCCCGCGTTGCTGGCTTCGGGACGCTCGATGTCACCCTTGAGCGTGGCACCCACGATAAGCACGGGCACCACCATGCAGACGAGCGATGCGATGAGGGTCTTGACTATGATGTTGACGGTGGTCACCTGACCGCCAATCCAGAGCATGATGGTGGTTACGTCTCCGATGGGGCTCCATGCGCCGCCTGCGTTGGCTGCGAGGATAACCATACCGGCATAGAGCCAGCGTTCACGTTTGTCGGCTATAAGCTTGCGCAGTAGCGCCACCATCACTATGGCGGTGGTCATGTTATCGAGCAGAGCCGACAGGAAGAAGGTCAGTATTGAAAGAATCCACAACAGTTTTTTCTTGTTCGTCGTGGTGATTTTGTCTGTGATGACGCGGAAACCCTGATAGTCTTCGATGAGGGTGACGATGGTCATGGCTCCAAGCAGGAAGAAGACTATCTCAGCCGTCTCGCCGAGGTTCTCAATCAGGTGTTCCGAGATGAAGGCGTGCCACGCTTCGCTGTCCATCGTGGGTTGCGCAACGGCGTTGCAGAATACAAACACCGTCCAGAGCAGAGTGCCGAGCATCAAAGCTGTGGCGGTCTTGTTGATTTTGAACGGATGCTCCATAGCAATGCAGAAGTATCCGATTACGAATATAGTAACAAGTCCTATTACCATAATGTTTTGTTTTATTGGTTAAACTATTGATTATTTCCGTTGTTTAGCTTGCTGGCGTTGCGCCTCCTCCGCCATCTTCTGCATCTGCTCCAAACGCTGCTGGAACTTGCTTTTCTTCTGCGGTTTGCCTTTGTGCTTCTGGTCGTACTCCACTATGCGCTGGCGCACCTTCTTCTCGCTCGTGAACTGGCGTATCAGTATCATCTGTATCATCGTGAGGCTCAGCGACACGAAGTAGTAGAGGTTCAAAGCCGCCGACTGGCTGTTGAAGAGGAACAGCATCATGAACGGCATGAAATACATCATCAGTTTCATGCCTGGCATGCTCATCTGCGCGCTCTGCCCCTTCATCGTGTACCAAGTGTAGAAGAACTGCACCGCGAACATCAGCAAGCAGAACAGCGAGATATGGTCGCCGTAGAGCGGTATGTTGAACCCGAAGTCGAGTATCGAGTCGTATGTCGAGAGGTCGTCGCACCACAGGAACGACTTCTGCCTCAGCTCGATAGAGGCAGGGTAGAAGCGGAACATCGCCCAGATGATAGGCAACTGTATCAGCGCCGGCAGGCAACCCATCATCGGGTTGTAGCCCGCCTTCTTCTGCAGCTGGCTCATCGCCTGCTGTTTTTTCATAGCGTCCTCCTGGTTGGGGAACTTCTTGGCCAGTTCCTTCATCTCGGGTTGCAGTATGCGCATGATGGCGCTGCCCTGATACGACTTGAACGTCAGCGGGAACAGCACCACACGCAGCAGGAACGTCAGCACTATCACTATGATTCCGTAGTTCCAGTTGAATTTCTCAAGCAGGTTGAATACCGGGATGATGGCGTAACGGCTTATCCACTGAGTGAAGAAGAATCCCCATCCCAGCGGAATCATACGCTCGAACTTGCGGTGCATCGCACGCAGGTCGTGGTATTTCGACGGACCGAAATAGAAGTCCATATCCAGCGCATAGTCGTTCTCGCCGTGGTATTCCAAGAAGATGTTGCTACCCATGTCGCACAGGTAGTTCGCCGCAGTGTCGCTACGGTCGGTCGATACCTTCAGGTTCGTCGAGGCAAATGCCGAGTCGGTCATAAGTATGGCGCAGAAGAACTGCTGCTTGTAGGCAATCCAGTTCACCGGATATTTCACCGCCTTCTCGCTGTCTTTGCCGAATTTCAGGTTGTCCACCTTGCCTTTCAGCGACTTGTAGTATATGCTCGTGTTGAAACGCTCGGCGTCTTTGTTGCGGTTCGAACTGCCCTTGCCGCTCTTATCCACCTTCTCCTGACGGTTCATGCGGTTGTTCCACTGCATGTTCATGTAGCCGTTGTTCTGCACAATCTGTCCCAGGTTGTGGAACCTCACGTCGAATCCCACCTTGTAGTCGCCGCCCTTGACGGTGTAGATGAATTCGATGTAGCGCTCAGCCGTCTCGGTGCTGTCCGATGCCGCGTATGCGCGGAACGAGAGCTGTATCGAGTCGCCTTCGGCAACGGCCACGCTTGGCTGCTGGTCGTCGTACGGCTTGCCGTCCAGATATGGTTCAAACACCAGGTCTCCCGTATTCACCGCATTGGCATGTATGTCGTTGAGCGGCAACTCGATGTTGAAGTTCGAGTCGGACGGCGACACCAGCACTAGCGGCATGCTGTCGTAGGTCAGGTAGTCGTTCACCACCACCTTGTCCACTCGCGCGCCTTTGGTGTTGAATTCGATGTCTATTTTGCCGTTCTGCACGGTGATGACCGAGCTTTCTTTGTGGAAGTTCGCGCCGAACACACCCATGTTTGCCACCATCTCGGCCAACGTGGCGCTGTCGCCTGCCTCTTGTGCGGCTTTCAGAGCTTCCTGCTGTGCGCGTAGCGAGTCGGCCAGAATCTGCTCCTGCTGTTCGGCCAGCTGTATCGAGTCGAGTTTGTGTTGGTATTCGGCCATCTGTTTCGCGCGTTCCTCCTTGCTGGGCGACACCCAGAACATATATCCCACGAAGATGGCGAAAATCAGAACAAGTCCTATGATAGATTGTTTGTTCATAATGTAGTCTTAACTGGTTAATCTTGCGACGCTTCCCACAACAAAGCAGCGTCAAATAAGGTTGCAAAAATACTCTTTTTTTTCAAATAATTGATAAAAAGTGCCGAACCTCCTTAAAACCAAAACAAATGCCCTGTGCTAGCACTCACCTCGAAACTATTTTGTATCTTTGCAATTCTAAAACAAGATAACAATGAAGCATATTCTTACACTTGTGGCGGTTTGCTGCCTTGTGCTGACGGCTTGCGCACAGAAAGCGGACAATAACGCAATAACACAATCAAACAATAACGCAATGAAAAAGACATTAGTAGTTTATTTCTCGGCGACGGGCAACACCAGGGCTGCTGCTCAGAGTTTGGCTAAGGAGCATGATGCCGACCTCTACGAAATCACCCCCGAGGTGCCCTACACTGCTGCCGACCTCAACTGGCGCGACAAATCTTCCCGTTCCACTCTGGAGATGAAAGACAAATCCTCCCGTCCCGCCATTAAAGGGCGTTGCGAGAACATTACCGACTACGACACCGTGTGGATCGGCTTCCCAGTGTGGTGGTACACCGCTCCCACCATCGTCAACACCTTCATCGAGGCTCACGACCTCAGCGGCAAGACCCTCAACGTCTTCGCCACAAGCGGCGGCAGCGACGTGAAGGACTCCTACAACGACCTCAAGAAAGCCTACCCGCAATACACCTGGGGCGAAAGCCGCCTGATGAACAATCGATAACATTAAACAATAACCATGTTCGCGCTGAAACGGTTGGTGTTGTCTGTATGTGCGTTGCTGGTATTGGCGTTTTGCCCAAACAGTAAGGCGATGGCTGCTGGAAAAGATTATCCAGAGGCACTCTTCAAACTCGGATCACTCGCCACCGTCGAAATCTCGATGCCCGACAGCACTTGGAGCACCCTCATCGCGAATGCTGCTGACAAGCGCTATCACAGCTGTTCCGTCACCATCAACGGCGAGCGGTTCGACAACGTGGGCATCCGTACCAAAGGGGCCAGCAGCCTTGACGATGTGGCTATGATGAAGTCCGACAGATACAGCTTCACGTTGAAGTTGAACAAGTATGTGAAGGGACAGAAGTATCACGGGATGACGAAGCTCCTGCTGAACAACAATATCTGGGACGCTACACAGATGAAGGACGCCGTTGTTTACGACATGTGCCGATACATAGGGCTTCCAGCACCGTTGGCCAACTATGCACGCGTCTCGCTCAACGGCAGCTTTTTCGGGTGCTACCTGATGGTTGAATCTGTGGATAAACACTTCTGCCGCCGCAACTGGCCGGATGTGACAAGCAATATCTACAAGCCTTATCACAACCTCGCCTACACGGGTGACAGTTTGAACGGCTACACCGAGATTTCTAACTACGCCAAGGTTCGCGGCGGCGAGTTTTCCATGCGGCGGGTGGTGGAGGCGCTCAAGTGCGTCCATGAGGGCAAGGAAATCGACAGTAACGTTGATATCGAGAGCGTGATGAAATACATGGCTCTCCAAACCATCGTCGTCAACTACGACTGCATGACTGGCCACAACGTGCAGAACTATTACCTCCGCGAAGCTGACGGAAAGATAAGTCTCATCCCGTGGGATTACAACCTCGCATGGGGCGGCTATCCTGACGGCGAAAACAAGGTAGATGGTTTTGAGGACTTCGATACATTGTTATCGCCGCAATGGCAAGACCTGTTGATGGAGGAAAGCACGTGGAGCAAGGAGGATGTGAGCAGGATTATTAACTTCCCCATCAATACGCCTTTTTCTGGCAAACTCTCCGAACGGACATTCTTTATGAACCTCCTGTCCAACGAAACCTATAGGGCGCGATACTACCATTATCTCAACCGCCTGTGCAGCGAATACATAAAAGGTGGCGAATTCCATAAAACCGTAGCTACAATCAAACAGGAGATAGGCTCGTTTGTGGGTACAGAAGCCAACGCGTTCTATTCAAACAAGCGTTTCTATAAGGCTGTAGAGACATTCGATACCGTTCTGCAGCGTCGTGCAGCATCCGTCATAGGGCAGTTGGACGGTTCGATTCCATCCACTCGGGAAGGGCAGGAGAATGCACCGCAGAAGCTCGTCAACAGCGACGATATCAACTTGTCTGACATGGGAGGTCTTATGGTTATGGAAAAAGAATAATGACTGGCAAACCCAAGAATAAAAGACTGATAAGAGAAACCTATAAAACACATGTTATATGAGAAAGACAACACATACATTACTGATTTCCGCCTTGCTGACGGCGGTGCTTGCGCTTTGCGGCGCCAGCGGCAAACCCTCTCAGGGCTCGGTGACAACCATCGGCGTTGAAGAGTTCTCAAAGGTCATCGGACAGAAGAAAGTGCGACTCATCGACGTGCGCACTCCGAAGGAGTATGCTGAAGGACACCTGAAAGGTGCCGAGAACATCGACGTGAGAGCCTCCGACTTCGGCGAGAGAATCAAGAAGGTCAAAGGCAAGGTGGCTGTATATTGCCGCAGCGGTAAGCGTAGCCTCAATGCCGCTAACCAGCTCGCCGCACAGGGTTGCACCGTCTATGACCTCGGAGGAGGCATCATGGCTTGGCAGAAGGCCGGTATGCCCGTGACCAAGGAATAACGACATCGCGGATGGCAAAGGTCAAGACATACTGCTTCAGCCCTACGGGTGGCACTCTGCTGGTGGCGCAACGTCTCGCCGAAACGCTTGGACGGCTGCTTCACGCCGGGGTGGAATACCATTCCTACACGCTGCCGCGCGAACGAGGTGAGATGCCCTCGTTCGATGCCGATGATATCGTGCTGTGGGCAACTCCCGTCTATGCCGGACGCATTCCCAACAAGACCCTCGACTATCTTCGAAATGCATTGACCAATTCAAAATTCAAAGTTCAGAATTCAAAATTATCTTCCATCGCCTTGGTTACCTTCGGCAACCGCGCCTACGACAACGCGCTGGCCGAATTGATGGGCTTGATGCAAGATGGAGGCATGCATCCCGTTGGAGCCGCCGCCGTGGTGACACGCCACGCGTTCAGCGACACCCTCGGCGCAGGTCGTCCCAACGAGGAAGACATCACCGCCCTCGACCGCTTCGCCGAACATCTGGCAGAGAAGATTGAGGAAGTCAAAAAACACTTACACAATCACGCAATAACACAATCACGCAATCCCCTCACGGTTCCCGGCGAGGCGCACCCTGAAAAATATTACACGCCGCTGAAGGCCAACAGCGCCCCTGCTGGTTTCATCAAGGCCAAGCCATCCTGCGATCCCGCCCGCTGCACACGCTGTGGCAAATGTATGGATGTCTGTCCGATGGGGAGCATCGTTACCGATGAAGGAATGCCTTCGTTCGACGGCATCTGCATCAAGTGTCAGGCATGCCGCCGCATCTGCCCTGTGAGAGCCATCGCCTTCACCGACCCCGAATACCTCTCGCACGTCGCCATGATTGAAAAAACCTTCGCCGAACCCAAACGGAGCGAATTCTATTTGTAGAAAAAATGAAAATGTTAAAGCAATACAAATTCGGTTTCGACCTTTTGGGGGTGGTGATTTTCCTGCTCGTCATGCTGCCCACTTTCATCTGGCTTGCCTTTCCGGCGCCGAACGACGTGTTGCGGACGGAGTCGGTAACGCCTGTGGTTGACACCGTCGCAACGATTTGTCAGGCGTTGTTTGTGGCTTGCATGTGCTTGCTGGTCAACAAAGAGCGCAGCCAGCGGCGTTTCTCGCCGTTGATTATTGTCTCCGTCGTCTGCGTCGCGGTTTATTACATCGGTTGGGTACTCTACTATTGCGGCAACGCCGCTTCGTGGGTCATCCTCATGCTGACACTTCCGCCTTGTGCGGTGTTCATCCTGTTCACGCTGGAAAGAAAGAACCTCCCAGCGACGCTGTTCGCCGTCGTGTTTGCGGTATGTCATACAGTTTTTGCAATCATGAATTTTATCCAATGAAATCATCCATCAATTACGGCAGTCGATACGGCTCCGCTAAACGTTATGCCGTGTGGCTGTCTTTTATTGCTGCAGCCTTCCTGTGCTTTTGCCTGTCGGCTTGCTCGGAACACGAACCTCAAAAACAAACGCCCGATATGAGAAACGAAGAATGTCTGATATGCGGCGCACCGCTGGAATATCTCTCGCAGGATACGCTTATGGAATGTGTCCTTTGCCACAAGCAGGAACCCAGCAAGACCCGCTGCGTCGATGGTCACTATGTCTGCTCCGACTGCCACACCGCCGGCATGGATTCCATCGTCGCCTTGTGTATGGCCGAGACCTCCAAGGACCCCGTTGCCATCCTTGAGAAGATGATGTCGCGGTCGTTCTGCCACATGCACGGCCCTGAACATCATGTCCTCGTCGGCGCCGCCTTGTTGACGGCGTATAACAACGCTGCGCCCGACTCGATGAAAATCGACCTGCAGTCGGGCCTCCTCGAAGTGATGAGCCGTGGACGGCAGGTGCCCGGTGGCGCCTGTGGCTATATGGGTGCCTGCGGAGCCGCCGTCAGCACGGGCATCTTCATGTCCGTCGTCACCAGCAACACGCCGCTCTCCACCGACACCTGGCGGCTTTGCAACCTCATGACCGCTAAAGCCCTCGAGCAAGTAGCCCTCAACGGTGGCCCACGCTGCTGCAAACGCGACTCCTACCTGTCCATCCTCACCGCTGTTGATTTCGTGAAAGAGCGTCTCGGCGTCGAGATGGAGAAGCCCGATGTTCGATGCTCCCGCAGTCACATAAACAACCAATGCATCGGCAAGAAATGCCCCTTCTCGCCGGTGAAGTAGTTATGACCCTAGAAGAAATGCGTTTGTTGGAATTCGATGCGTTGATTCTGCAAAACGAAGGCATGGATGCCGCCTACGTCGAGGTGCCGTTCGACATCAAAGCGCTTTTCGGCAAAGGCCGACTGTCGGTTCATGCCACCTTCGACGGAGTTCCCTACGACGGCCAAATCGTGAAGATGGGTACGCCTTGCTACATCATCGGCGTACGGAAAGACATCCGCAAACAGATTGGCAAGAGCTTCGGCGACTTCGTGCATGTTACCTTTTTAGAACGTGAAAAATAAAAAAAAAACAATAAATGCGTATGTTTGGGACCCATTGACCGCAAGCCCTTCGCAATATGCGCTTCTCCGCAATCCGGGCGAAAGCTTGGGTTGCGGATTTTGCGTTTTTCTCGAAAATATCGCTTGCGATATAAAAAGTATTTTGTATTTTTGCATCGTGAACGATATAAATTGAACGATGGCAGACGAACAATTCAATCTGGAGAACCAGCTTTGTTTCCGCCTCTACACGGCGGCGCGGCTGACGATGGGAGCCTATCATCCGTATCTGGAGCCGCTGGGCATCACATATCCGCAATACCTCGTGCTGCTTGTGCTGTGGGAAAAGGACAAACGGCCGGTATGCGATATCGGCAAGCGTCTGTTTCTGGAAACCAACACTCTCACACCGCTTTTGCAACGTATGGAGAAAGCGGGGCTGGTGACCCGCACCCGCGGCAAGGAAGACACCCGTCAGCGTATTGTCTCGCTTACGGAGAAAGGGAGTGCCATGCGCAAGCAGGCGGCTGAAATACACGAATGTATGCGCAAGGATGTGTCGCTGAAACTGAGCGAGGAGAAGGAGATGGTCCCCATGCTTGACAAATTGATTGAAGAATTGCTGAAGCTCAACAAATAGTACGGGATATGGCGACGCCATCGTGCGTTATAATCAGGCATTTTATTAACTTAAAACATAAAAACTATGGATTTCACACAGACATTGCAGATTTCACAGTTGATTGTGAACGAACTGACCGCCGGCGCCTTTGTACACAAGATGCAGGGCATGCTTTTCCAGTCGCAGGGCTTCACGAAGCTCGGACAGAAGTACATCGACCACTACACCGAGGAGATGGAGTGGGTTGAGAAGTATGCGGGCCGCATGCTTGACCTGGGCTGTGTGCCGGAGGTGAAGATTAATTGCGAGAGCAAGCTCATCGAGGACCCGGTGGAGTATATCAAGGCCGACCTGAAGACCCAGCGCGAGGGTGTGGAGATGCTTTACAAGATGATGCCTTCGCTGGCTTGCGACCCGACCACTTACGACATCACGAAGGCTTACCTGGCCGACGAGGAGGAAGACCTCTACTGGAGCGAGGAGCAGATGGACATGATAGAGAAAATCGGCTTGCAGAACTGGCTGGTGAAGCAGATGTAATAAAACACCACTGTCATGGACTCAAAAGAAAAGGTATTAAAGGCCATGCGCGAGGCCGGCGAGCCCCTGAACGCCGGAAAGGTGGCCGAACTGACAGGCCTCGACCGCAAGGAGGTTGACAAGGCTTTTGCCGAACTGAAAAAGGAAGGCGCCATTGTGTCGCCAGTACGCTGCAAATGGGCACCAGCCCAGTAATCTACAGAGGCATCGACGAGTGCCTACGCACCTCGATGCATATAAATTTCCGTTGTGCCGGATTACAAATCCGGCACTTCTTTTTTTGTGGGGAATGCGCCCCGCACCGGTGCGGAGGCATTCCTTTGCCTGGAAATAGACCGCGCACCGGTGCGGAAGCATTCCCCGGACCGGAAATAGGTCGCGCACTGGTGCGGAGGCACTGTTTTGTCCGGAACAACGAATCTAAGTCAGGAGTGCGTCCTTTCTCGCTGTTCTCGCACAACTCATAGATTATGTTCTCCAATTCTTCTGCTTCTAAGGTGACCTTTTGGGCAGCCAACAGGGGGGTGTTTGTCCTTTCCCAGGTCTCTCTCTGCAGCTCCTTTTCGTTCTCCACCATGAAATTGTACACCGTCTCCATGTCGTTCCATTCGTCAAACAACCTGTCCATCTCATTGTCACCCATATTTCCGTATTGGACGGCATACAGGTGTCCCTCGTATATTGTTTTGACTATCACTCCCATAGGTTAACCTATAAGTTTATTGTGCTCATTTATAGGTTCTGCAAAGGTACACAAAATTTGGAATATGGTACAAAAAAAATAAATTTTTTCAGAGAACGTAGACTCAACAACCAAGTGCAACGCGGTTGTTGAGTCTACGAAGATATAAATTGACATCCGACCGTTCGCCACTCAAAATTATTTTGTACCTTTGCAGCGCAAACCGAGAGAAAATGGTTTGTTGAGAAAGCGCATTTCTCTATTCCGCTATCGGTGAAACTTGGACACTTTCATCAAAGGAATTAAGTCGGAATAAGGATGACTACTAGCTTTGGATGTATCCGTCGCATGACGGGATGCCCCGAGTGGAGTCATATCACACCTTATCTACTTAATTCCGAACAAAGGGAGTCCAAGCCCTACCGATAGAGATAGGAAATGGATTGGCTCCACTTTCTTTGTTGTATGACAGGGTGGCGTGAGAATGAGTGGGTTGGCGACCGTGAACCAAATTGAACCAAATTGAACCTGATTGACGAAAAGATTGTAGTGTAATTTTGCAATTCACTTATATACAAACTAAAAATCTAAAACAATGAAAAAAATCGTAAAATTGGCCGTGGTTTTGCTGATTGCAGGACTGGCTGTGGTGTCGTGTAACAAACCTAACAGAATTGTCGGATATTGGGATCTTGAGGGTGAAGGTGTACATGTGTTTATAGATGATAATGGTAATGTCTACCAGTCGGAAAATGGTGCTGATGTGCAAATTGGTCTATGGAGTCTCGGTGATGGGCAGATTCTGCAAATGAGGGATATGCAGGGTAATAAACTTAAAGTGGAGTGGATATCCGACAATGCTTATCTGGTAGATGATGGTAGATTTGTTAGATCAAATGTCAAATACAATCATAAGGAACTTGCCAGGGACAAGGCATCTAAGTGGTTGGATCGGATATGTCATGAAGCAGACGAGAGCAAAGGAAAGATTGATGAGGCCACAATATTGCGCACCGTTTATTTTGATAACCCTAATGTTGTTTATGTAATGGAAGTTACGGATGACTTTGCTAGTGCTTTTGACCTCAAAGAAGTTGAAAAAGGGGTAAAATTAAACTGGAAGAATCCAGTCCCTGTACTGGAGTTTGTGCGAAACTGCTTAAAAACGTTGCATGGGAAGGTTATATACAAATATATGATAAAAGGCAAGGAAATGACAATATCATTCAAACCGTATAAGTTGTGAGGGAATTATTGCTGTTTTATATACAAACTAAAAACTAAGACAATGAAAAGAACGGTAAAAATTATGGTTGCGCTGCTGGCGGTGGCTACGATGGTATGTTTTCCGGCATGTAAGTCAGAGACGAGCAAAACCAAGTCGGAGATTGTGGGTTCCTGGGCTTATTCCGGGTCAAGTTACGCTGTGGTTGACTTCTATGACAATGGCACCTTCACGCACAGAACCCTCTTTGGCCATCGTGAAGGCGCTTACATTGTGGACGGCAGAAACGTAACGTATGTGTGGGATGATAATGGCAGCGGAGGAACCATGCGGCTTGGCGAGGACGGTTCGCTCAGGGCTCGGGACGGTTCAACCTATTACAAGACAGCAGATTGATTGTATGCGGCGGATTTCTAACAAATTCGCCGCATATTTTTGATACAAAGCCATATCAAAGCCATGTGAAAGCCGTGTTTTGTTGTTCCATCTGTAGCAGCCATAGTTTCTTTTCTATGCCTCCGGCGTAGCCGGTTAGGGCTTCGTCGGCGCCCACGACTCGGTGGCAGGGGATAATGAGCGAGATGCTGTTGTGGCCTACTGCGCCTCCGACGGCTTGCGCCGACATTGATTTTGTGCCTCGTTCGCTGGCTATGATGCGTGCGATGTCGCCGTAGGTCATGGTTCGGCCAAAGGGTATGGTGAGCAGTATCCCCCATACTTGGCGGCGGAATTCGGTGGTGCGCATCACGAGCGGCGGGGTGAAGTCGGGCGCCTCGCCCGAGAAATAGATGTCAAGCCAACGGCGTGTCTGCTCGAAGATAGGGAGACTTTCCCGTGTCTGATGTTTGGCGTCGAGCGTCTCGGCGAAATGTTTCTGCCCGTCGAACCAAAGTCCTGTGAGCGACTCTCCGTCGGATGCCATTGTGATGCATCCGAGGGGCGAGTGGTAATGCGCAGTGTAATCCATCGCGGTTGTGACGGGATTTGTTCATCCCCCGAAGTTGTCGTACATGATGTTCTCTTCGGCTACGCCGAGGTTGTAGAGCATTTCGGTGACAGCTTTGCTCATTGGGCCGGGGCCGCACATGTAGTATTCTATCTCTTCGGGTTCGGGATGGTCTTTCAGGTAGGTGTTGTACATCACCTGATGCACGAAGCCTACGGTGTATTTCACGCCTGCGGCATCGGCTGTTGGGTCATCCCTGTCGAGGGCGAGGTGGAAGTGGAAGTTCGGGAACTCTTTTTCAAGCGAGAGGAAGTCGTCCAGATAGAACACTTCGTTCAGCGCTCGTGCTCCGTAGAAGTAGTGCATCTCGCGGTCACGCACTCCCATGGTCCGGGTGAGGTGCATAATCTGCGCCCTCAATGGTGCCATTCCAGCTCCTCCTCCAATCCAAACCATCTCTGGCAACCGATGGCTGTCTGCTGCATGTTCTCTCACGTGGAACTCTCCGTATGGACCTGACATCAGCACTTTGTCGCCTGGTTTCAGCGAGAAGATATACGACGAGGCTATGCCTGGGTTCACCTTCTGGAATCCTTTGCGGTCGGGCGTCAGCGGCGGTGTGGCTATACGCACGGTGAGCATGAACACATCGCCTTCGGCGGGGTAGTTGGCCATCGAGTAGGCGCGTACCGTCTCTTCGCTGTTCACACATTTCAAGTCGAACATCTTCATCCGCTCCCATGCCGGCAGGTATTCGTCGCCGATGAGGCTGCGGTCGTAGTCGTTGTAGCTTAGCTCGAACTTGGGTATCTTGATTTGTGCGTAGGAGCCTGGCTTGAAGTCCATGTGCTCGCCGGCAGGCAGTTGCACACGGAACTCCTTGATGAATGTCGCCACATTGCGGTTGGAGATGACCGTGCACTCGTATTCTTTGACGCTGAGTATCGACTGCGGGATGGCGAGACTCATGTCCTCTTTCACCTTTGTCTGGCAGCCAAGCCGCCATCCTTCGGCAATCTCCTTGCGGCTGAAGAAACCCACTTCGGTAGGCAGTATCGACCCTCCGCCTTTCAGCACACGACAGCGGCACTGTCCGCAGCTGCCCTTTCCGCCACAGGCCGACGGCAGGTGTATCCCTTGGTTGCCGAGAGTGGAGATAAGGCTACCACCCGATTCCACCTCCAGCTGTTGGTCGTCGTTGATGGTGATGTTCACCTTACCCTGCTTCACCAGCTTGCTCCGCAACACCAGCAGCAAAGTGACCAGCAGCAGTATCACTACCGCGAAAACGAATAGGGCTATGAACAGGGTGTAAAGCAAGTTTTAAGTTTTACAATTTACAACAACATTTGTCAATTCACTAATCACTAAAACTATTCACAATTCACTAAATCTTTATCCCCATAAACGACATGAACGCCAATCCCATAAGGCCGGTGATGATGAAGGTTATACCGACGCCTTGCAGCGCTGGTGGTATGTGGGAGTAGCGCAGTTTCTCTCGTATGGCAGCGATGGCGACGATGGCCAGGAACCACCCGATGCCCGAGCCGAGGGCGAACGCCAGCACCTCGCCGATGGACGAATAGCCACGCTCCTGCATGAAGAGCGAGCCGCCCATCACGGCACAGTTCACCGCTATCAGCGGCAGGAAGATGCCCAAGGCGTAGTAGAGCGTGGGGCTGAACCGCTCGATGGTCATCTCCACTATCTGCACAATGGCGGCTATGACGGCGATGAACATGATGAGCGAGAGGAACGAGAGGTCAACGTTTGCCAGCGACGGACTTATCCAAGCGAGTGCGCCAGGCGCCAACACGTATTTGTTGAGTAGCCAGTTGATGGGCACCGTCACCAGCAGTACGAAGGTCACGGCAATGCCCAACCCCGCCGACGTCTTCACCGTCTTCGACACCGCCAAATACGAGCACATGCCCAGGAAGAAGGCGAATATCATGTTGTCGATAAATATCGACTTGACGAATATGTTGACTATCTCTTGCATTTCTATTTACTAATTACTAACTACTATCTGCTGACTGCTAACTGCTCCTCCTGCTCCGTTGTATCCAGATGATGATGCCCACGAGTATCAGCGCCATCGGAGGCATTATCATCAATCCGTTGTTCTCGTATCCGATGTTATAGGCTCCTATTTTTTCCATCACGGGATAGCCCAGCAGTGTGCCGCTTCCGAAAAGTTCGCGCACCGTACCCAGCGCCACCAGTATGATGCCGTAGCCGAGCCCATTGCCGATGCCGTCGCACAGCGAGGGTAGGGGAGGGTTGGTCATCGCGAAAGCCTCCAAGCGTCCCATCACGATACAGTTGGTGATGATGAGTCCGACGAACACAGAAAGCTGCTTGCTCACGTCATAGACGAACGCTTTCAGGAACAAATCGACCAGCACCACGAGGGTCGAGACGACCACCAGCTGCACTATGATGCGTATGCGTGGCGGTATGCTCTTGCGTAGAAGCGAGATGATGAGGTTGGCCAGCGCCACCACCACCGTCACCGACACCGCCATCACCAGCGCGGGCTTCAGTTGCGCGGTGACAGCCAGACAGGAGCAGATGCCCAACACCTGAACGGTTATCGGGTTCTCCTTGTCGAAAGGCATCGTTATCAGCTTCCAGTTTCTCATTTTGTGGCGTCCTCTCTTATCTTTATGTAGTCGTTATATCCTTCTTCCAGCATCTGCGTGACCCCGTTGCTGGTCATGGTGCCGCCGCTGATGGCATCCACCTGATGGGGGTCCTTTTTGTCGGCGTTCTTGATTAGGTATATGGGATGCTCGTCCATACGTTTGCCAACGAAACGCTGGGCGAACTTATCGGTCGCAATCTCACCTCCCAATCCGGGAGTCTCGCCTTTGTGGTCGAAGACGGCACCCACCACTTTGCCGTCGCAATCGAGTGCCAGATATCCCCAGATGGGTCCCCAGAGGCCTGTGCCGTGAAGGGGAAGGATGATGCCCTGCCTCTCGTCGCAGTCGTAGCGGTAATAGGTTTTGCCGTCATGTTCGGCTTCGGCGATGTGGCGTTCGTATGCCTGAGGCGTTTCATTTTTGGCGCAGTCGAGCCCTATGGTTTTGATTATCATCTGCTGTTGCTCAATCTGTCGGTTGCGCTCCTCGCGCGGTTTCAGCGTCACGGCGGTCACCGAGAGCACCACCGCCGACACTGCCACCAGCGCCAGCGAATAGAGCAACATATATCGGTTGGAGAACTGTTTCATTTCTGCGCCTCCTTCCATCTTTTCTTGCGTCGGCCGATATTCACGGCCACCACACAGTGGTCTATCAGTGGCGCAAAGCAGTTCATAAGCAGTATGCTGAGCATCATCCCTTCGGGATATGCTGGGTTGACCACTCGCAGCAGTACGGCAAACATTCCCACCAGCAAGCCGTAAATCCACTTGCCGGCGTTCGTCTGCGCCGAGGTCACGGGGTCGGTGGCCATAAACACCGCACCGAACATGAATCCGCCCATCACGTAGTGGTAGTAGAACGGCAGCTGCATATAGCTGTTGGCTCCTATGAGGTTGAACACGATACCCATCGCGCCGCCGCCGATGAATATGCTCAGCATCGTGCGCCACGAGGCGATGCCGCTTCCCAGCAGGATCAACGCTCCCAGCAGTATGGCTATTGCCGATGTCTCGCAAGTCGAACCCGCTGTGGTGCCGACAAACAGGTCGAGCAGAGATGCAGTAGGTCTTATGCTTCCGCCCATCATCTCGCCCAGCGGCGTCGCACCCGCTATCGCGTCGGTGCCCCACCATTTGGCTGCCGTCCATACAGAGTCGCCCGACATGTGCGTCGGGTAGGCGAAGAACAGGAACGCGCGCGCAACCAAAGCGGGATTAAGGAAGTTCATGCCTGTGCCGCCAAACACCTCTTTGCCTATCACCACGGCGAAGGCCACCGCCAGAGCCAGCTGCCACAGCGGTGTCGTCACCGGCACAATCATCGGTATTATCAATCCCGTTACCAAAAATCCCTCGTTCACCTCATGGTGACGTATCTGTGCGAAGGCAAACTCTATCGCAAGTCCTACGATATACGAAACCGCAATCAGCGGCAGCATACGCACCAAGCCGAAGGCGAAGCAGAGCCAGAACGAAGCCGGCTGCCCGCTGCCCGCCGCCCACTGGTGGCCGATGTTCCACATGCCGAACAGCAATGCCGGCATCAGCGCTATCACCACCGTTATCATCGACCGCTTCATATCCACCGCGTCGCGTATGTGGCTTCCGCGCCTGGTTACCGTGTTGGGCGTGAACAAGAAAGTCTCGAACGCCTCGAAGGTGCTTTGCAGCCACGCAAGCTTGCCCCCCTCGCTGAAAGTGGGCTTTATCTTGTCTATGTATCTCCGAAGTCCGTTCATGACTTAAAACTTAATACTAACTGCTGACTGCTAACTACTAACTATCCTTTCTGCACTTCTCAAGCGCTTCGCGTATGATACTTTGGATGTCGGTTTTCGACGGGTCGATATATTCACATAGGGCGAAGTCCTCGGGCTCCACCTCGTAGATGCCCAGCTGCTCCATAAGGTCGATGTCCCCGACGATGGCGGCTTTTATCAGCTGGGTCGGGTATATGTCAAACGGGAACACCCGCTCGAAGTCTCCGCTGAACACCAGCGGCCGCTCGCCGCCGTGCAGGTTGGTGTTGAAATGCCAGTTCTGAACTGTGAATTTTGAATTTTGAATTTTGAATGGAAGCATCCCCGAAAGGAACGTCCGCGAGAAGCTGTGTTTCCTCAATCCCGGCATCAGCCATCCCATGAAGTCGTAGCAGTCGCCCTCCTCGATCAGCGTCACCTGGCTGTCGTAAGCGCCGACGAACCCGTCAACACCCACAGCGCGACCGCTCAGCACGTTGCCCGATATGACGCGAGTCCCGCTGCCCGCTGCCCGCTGCCTGCTAACTGCTGCCTGCTGACTTCTAACTTCTAACCTCGGATATACCTCGCTGCTAATCTGTCCTTTCAGCAGTTCGTTAAGCGAGGCTCCTGCCGTGATATGGTAGTATTGCGGATGCGCTGCTGCAGGACCGGTGACTGCCACCCAGCGCTCCGGCCGGTATTCTCCGGTGCTTGCCAAACGTCCCAGTATTGCCACATCCTGCCGATTCATCGTCCACACCTTCTCGCCCTTGTTTATCGGCGCGATGGCGGCAATCTGAGTGCCGATGTTTCCCGCTGGATGCGGTCCCGAAACCTCATGGAAAATAATGTTGTCCGCTAATTGACCGCTGACTGCCGACTGCTGACAGCTAAAACACACATGCACTTTGCCGTCGGTCAGCTTGCTCAAGGCGTTCAATCCTGCCTCCAGCCATTGTCCCTTGTTCGCGCCATTTAGGCACGAAACATTAATCGCCCTCTCCGGGCACGCAGCCAGAGGCGCTGTGTCGAAAAGGCTGATGAAGATATCCCTCGGTTTGTCGTCGGGGTTGGCAATCGAGCCGAAAGGTCTCTGGCGCATCATCGCCCAAAGGCCGCAGTCGGTCATAGCCTCGATAAGCCCTTCACGGGTTTTGAGACTCTCGGTGTCGCACTTCCAGGGTTGCTGCACCTCATCTTTCTCCACTACCACCGCTATGATGGCTCTGCGCTCGCCGCGCCTCACCTCTTTCACGGTGCCGCACACCGGCGACGTGAGCCTGATGCGAGGGTTGTTTTTGTCGCTCATCAGCGGCTGGCCGCACATTACATGGTCGCCCTCGTGAACCTCCAACCTCGGGGTAAATCCCACGAAGTCATCGGGCATGATTCCATACAGCGCGATATCGCGCCTGTCGGTCACCCGAAACTCCGCCGCTCCACCGAGCGGTATGTCCAACCCTTTGTGTATCTTTATCTTTTCGACCATACTCGGCAGTCAACAAGTTGCAAAGATACATAATTAAAGTTGTTTTTTTGCAAATTCAGGGAAAACTCTTTGAATGTAGACTCAACAACCAAGTGCAACGCGGTTGTGCAAATATAGCATAAATTTGTATTTTGGGGTATCGAAGTCCAAAAGTTTTCTTGGGCGGAGGTTGATTTCGGCCTGCACAAAGGATATGTAC